>Ga0116151_10001715_pt1 | contig 20481 bp, 15 predicted proteins | sample AD_UKC117_MetaG_FD_89893 | JGI IMG/M metagenome (GOLD analysis project Ga0116151, IMG submission 89893) | Active sludge microbial communities of municipal wastewater-treating anaerobic digesters from Hong Kong - AD_UKC117_MetaG | ecosystem: Engineered > Bioreactor > Anaerobic > Digestate... | reverse complement strand
CGTGCTGAGGCATGCCTTCGCTAATGAAAACGGCATTGAGGTTTTCGAGGTTCGCCAGGCACACCAATTGCGATACATTGGCGTAATCGCGGATATTTCCTTTTTCATCGGGATTTTCGTCGCGCCACTGTTTGACGGTTTTACCAAAAAGCGCCATGTTAAGCACATCGGCTTCGTTGGCATACATATAACTGATTTGCTGTGGTGTAAGAGATTCGGGCAGTAGGTTTTCTTTTATGGCATCGGTGTGTATGCGGTAATTTATTTTTGTGAACTTCCGTTTAATGTTCCAATCAAGCTCTTTTGCCTGCTGGCTTTTTAGGTATTGAAACTCTTTAATCAGGTAAAATTTAAATTCGACCGAAACCCATGAAGCAAATTCGAGAGCTATATCAACATGGGCAAAAGTGCCACCATAACGACCCGATTTTGATTGTAACCCAATAGCATTGGTGGTTTCTATCCATTTTTGAGGCGAAAGGACAAAATGATTGTAGCCGGCTTCATTTTTAAACTGGTCGAATTCGACCAGTTTAAAAATGGGGTTATGCAATTTTTCCCAAAGCCCAAGCAATTCAATGGTGTTTTTGCTGCGCAGCCAGTTTTTAATAATATCGGCAGGTGCATCGGGATTTTTAAATTTTGCAATATCTGTAATGCAGATATAGTCTTCCTGATTGGTTTGAAGAAATGAAATTTCAAGCCCTTTTACCGCTATTTTGTTGCTCTTACTCTTCATTGTTCAGTATAATTTTTGCCAGGTTTTCTGCGATTACCTTGTTTAACCGTGCTTCTTCCTTTAGCTGGTCTTCCAATTCAGCTTTCAGGGCAGTAAAACGTTCGTTAAAATTAAAGTCGTCCTCATCATCGGGCAATCCAACATAACGACCGGGAGTAAGCACATAGTCTAATTCAGCCACTTTGCTAATAGGAGCAGAAGCACAAAAACCAGCAATATCTTCGTATTTACCATCTGGGTTTCTCCAATTGTGGTAAGTTTCAGCAATTTTTTGTATATCTTCTTGCGAAAGTTCTCTTGTCCTACGGTTTATCAAGTGTCCTAAGTTTCGGGCATCAATAAAGAGTATTTCGTTGCTTCGGTCACGGAATTTGCCGTTTTTACGATTTCGGTTCATAAACCAAAGCGAAGCGGGAATTTGAGTGTTCAAGAAAAGCTTTGCAGGCAGGTTTACAATGCAATCAATCAGGTTGGCTTCTACCAGTGCTTTTCTTATGTCACCTTCGCCCGATGTTTTGCTTGTGAGCGAACCTTTAGCCAGTACAAAACCTGCTTGTCCGTTGGGTGCTAAGTGATAAAGGAAGTGTTGAATCCAGGCGTAGTTGGCGTTACCCGTGGGCGGAACACCATATTGCCAGCGTCCGTCTTTGCGAAGTAAATCGCCTCCCCAGTCGCTTACGTTAAACGGTGGGTTGGCAATAATATAATCGGCTTTCAGGTCTTTGTGTGCATCGTTCAAAAATGAGCCTTCGTTGTTCCATTTTACCTGCGAACTGTCAATGCCACGAATGGCAAGATTCATTTTGCACAATCGCCAGGTTGTTTGGTTGCTTTCCTGTCCGTAAATGGAAATGTCGTTAACCTTTCCCTGGTGTTCGGTAACAAACTTTTCGCTTTGCACAAACATACCACCCGAACCACAACAGGGGTCAAATACCCGTCCTTGATAGGGCTCTAACATTTCAACCAACAATTCAACAACACTCCGTGGGGTGTAGAATTGTCCACCCTTCTTGCCTTCGGCAAGGGCAAATTCGCCAAGGAAATATTCAAAAACGTGACCGAGAACATCAGCACTTCGGGCTTTGGTATCTCCAAGGGCAATATTGCCAACCAAATCAATCAATTCTCCCAAACTTGTCGGGTCAAGATTCTGTCGGGCATATACTTTAGGCAAAACACCCTTCAATGAAGTATTCTCTTTTTCGATGGCATCCATTGCATCGTCCACAAACTTGCCAATATCGGGTTGTTTTGCTTTGGATAACAGCAATTTCCAACGGGCTTCCTGCGGTACAAAGAAAATATTCTCGGCTTTATATTCGTCTTTGTCTTCGGGGTCGGCTCCCTGTGCTTCTTCGGCTTTCAGTTTAGCAAACAATTCCTCAAAGGCATCAGAGATGTATTTTAAAAAAATCAATCCCAAAACCACATGCTTATATTCAGCAGCATCAATGTTTTTTCTCAATTTGTCGGCTGCTTTCCAGAGTTGTTTTTCTAAAGGTTCTTCTGTGCCGTTTCCGTTTTTCTTTGCCATTAATATTTTTTCTTTTTAAAACTCAACAAGTTTCAATTAAAGCTCAAAAGTAACAATTTTGCATGGGTGCGTAAGCAAAATTGCAGCTTTTTGCAAACCTTTGGTTTGAGCGTAGGTTCATGCGGGTTTGTCCCGATAAAAATCGGGATGCTGCAATGTGGATGGGATTTCCTTCTTCTTTTTTTGCGGGGGGAAGAAAAAAACAAAATAAATTTCCATCAAATTTGCACTGTCCTATCAAAAAGCTAAATTCTTTCTTATTTATTTTGTCAATATCGTATCTGTCTGCTATGTCTGTCTTTACACTTGTTGCTAACGTTTGGCGGCTATAGTGCGTGCCGCATTTTTACCTGTATTTTTATTAATTTGCACCATACTCAGATATAACATTATCTTTTCTTAAATGCGCTACCCGCGGTATGCACTATGAGCCGCTGTTATGCAACGATTTTTATTCATTTTCAAATTTCAGTCCAACTGGAACTTTAACTTCTCCTTTTAAATATGGATTTATATAGAGTTTAACTGTATCTGTTTCATTCTCTGGTAATAATATGTAGTAGTCCAAAAGAGGGCCTGTTCCATAATTCAATGGCTGTCCGGTATATCTATTTGTCAATGGAACTGCTGGTTTCTTATAATTTGGATTATTAACTGAAAATCGCTGAATCAACTGAAGTTTATTACCTTTTTCAGTCCTAAGTCTAGACAAATAATAATAAGATGAACCGATACTGTTATTTAAGTCTGCGTTTTTTATCGTAATTGGATTTTCAGGTGTGTATCCATATGACGGGTCATCCGTCTGATGTGTATTCGCAAAAAATTTCGGGTTGCTTACAACGCAACTTGTTAGAATTAGTCCAAGTGATAATATTGTAGTCCAAATAATAGTTTTTGTTCTCATTGATAGATTCTTTTTTATCATTACTGATTTTGTCTCCTTAAATTGTTGCCCGACTCGTTTATTGCTCCGGCAAAACTGTACACTGATTTGATCCTGGAAGGATGTATTATACGGTTTTCACCCATTTTTATTTTTTTCGTTGATTCAATGAACTGAAAATAACAGAACAAAGATAATGTTTTTACAGATCGTCACAAGGGGTCTTTATTTCTTTTTGCAGACTTTTGTCCGTTACATGGGTGACGATCTCGGTTGTTTTGGAGCTTTTGAGGCCTGATAGTCCCTAAAACATCTCAGCTTGCTGTCAATTTGGGATGGCATTTCATTATACTGAAATGAGCAAGGATCAGGATTACAAAAAGTAATTGAGGCCAGTGAAGATAAGACTATCAAAGGAAATGTAGATCAGGATGAAACAGCAGCTTATCAGGCAACCTTTAACTTGCCAAAATTCTTTTTCTCGAGTTTCTCGGTTACAAAATTTTTAGTGACTTTCAGTTCCTTTTGGCTGGTTTTCGAGGGAATTTCAAACATATCATCATTGAGGATGGTTTCCATGATGGTACGCAACCCTCTGGCTCCCAGCTTAAACTCAACAGCTTTGTCAACAATTGCTGTTAATGCAGTATCCGTAAAGGAAAGTTTGACATTGTCCATTTCGAAAAGTCTGACAAATTGTTTTACCAGAGCATTTTTGGGTTCGGTTAGGATACGTTTCAGTGCTGCCTGGTCCAGCGGATTGAGGAAAGTTACCACTGGCAGCCGGCCGACAATTTCCGGGATCATTCCAAACTTTTTCAGGTCGGGTGCAGCTATGTATTTCAACATATTGGATTTATCCACTGCTTCCTTTTCTTTTTTATTGCCATAGCCAATCACATTTGTTCTCATTCTTGAGGCAATGATTTTTTCGATTCCGTCGAAAGCTCCGCCGGCAATAAAGAGAATATTTTCGGTATTCACCTGGATCATTTTCTGTTCGGGATGTTTTCTTCCGCCATACGGAGGGACATTCACGATGGACCCTTCGAGCAGTTTAAGCAAAGCCTGTTGCACTCCTTCACCTGAAACATCCCTGGTTATTGAAGGATTATCACTTTTGCGTGCTATTTTGTCAATCTCATCTATAAAAACGATGCCTCTTTCGGCTGCTGAAACATCGTAATCGGCAGCCTGTAGCAGTCGCGAAAGAATACTTTCCACATCTTCACCCACATAGCCGGCTTCGGTGAGTACGGTAGCATCGGCAATTGCGAAAGGCACTTTCAGCATTTTGGCTATGGTGCGGGCAATTAATGTCTTCCCTGTTCCTGTCTCTCCTACAATGATGATGTTCGATTTTTCGATTTCCACATCTTCTGAAGCATTCTTTTTGTATTTGGTTTGGGAAATCCTTTTGAAATGGTTATAAACAGCTACGGAGAGGATTTTTTTTGCTTCCTCCTGTCCTATCACATATTGGTCGAGATAATGCTTGATTTCGTTGGGCTTAAGCAAATTAAAATCCACAGGCAGTTTGTTATGTCTGATTGCGGTTTCTTCAAGCAGGATGGAGTGTGCCTGTTCGGTACATTCATCACAGATAAACCCATCAATACCGGCAATGAGAAGTTTCACCTCGTTTCGTCTGCGACCGCAGAAAGAGCATTTGTCATATATTTTTGCCATGACAAGACAGATAATATTAAATAATTATTTTTTGTTCGATTCAAGCACTTCATCTATCATTCCATAATCTCTGGCTTCTTCTGCATTCATCCAGAAATCCCTGTCAGCATCTTTCCAGATGGTGTCATAATCTTTTTTGGAGTGCCGGGCAATGATTTCGTACAATTCTTTTTTCAGTTTTTGTATTTCTCTGGCAGTGATTTCGATATCTGAAGCCTGTCCTTCAGCACCTCCCATAGGTTGATGAATAAGCACCCTGGAATGTTTCAATGCCGTGCGTTTTCCTTCCTTACCTGCACAAAGCAATACAGCTCCCATCGAAGCTGCCATTCCCGTACAGATGGTTGCTATTTCCGATCCAATGTACTGCATGGTATCATAGATCCCAAGACCAGCATAAACCGATCCACCCGGGGTATTGATGTAAATCTGGATGTCTTTTGACGAATCCACTGATTCGAGGAACAGCAACTGAGCCTGAATAATATTGGCTACATCGTCTGAAATGGGAACCCCCAAAAAAATGATTCTGTCCATCATCAGCCGTGAAAAAACATCCATCTGAGCTACATTGAGCTGACGTTCCTCAATGATCGTCGGCGAAATGTATGCGCTGGTCAGTGAATTGTAGCGATGCATGGTCAGGCTGCTGATCCCGCGATGCTTTAAAGCATAATTTTTAAATTCGTTTTCAGGAAACATTTGATAAGTTTTATTTTTTAGTAAACGATTGTATTTTATTAATGTTCAAAATGACCGCTGCCGGTTTTATTCCTTTTCAGCAGACTCTTTGGTATGATCATGTTGTTCATGATCATCTTCATGCTGATGGTCTGCTTCATCCTGCGTGGATGCCGGTTCTGATTTCGGCTTGTATTTTTCGGCAAAAATCTGATAGAACTCATCAGTTGTAACATTTTTCTCATTCAGTATCACTTTTGACCGAAGCAGGTCAGCCAGCTTCCTCCTGAACAGTTCCTGATGATTCTTTTTAATTTCTTCCTGGTTTTTTTCATCTTTCAGCCAATTCGCAGCAAATTTTTCACTGATTTTATCAACTTCATCCTCCGGGATTTGCATGTTTAAGTTAAAATAACCCGAAACCTGATCTTTGATCCCCTTTTTGATCATGTCGTCGGTAATAACCAGCTCGGGGTATTTATTGATGAGTTCACGCTCAATCATCTCAGTTACCAGTAGATTTCTAACGTGCTCGTAATCTCTTTCAATATCTTCGGGGGTAAATTTCCCTTCGTTAATGAAATGAAGCCAGCGTTTCAGGAAGTCGTCAGGAAGCTGAATATTGGCAGATTCAGTCAATTTTTCCATCGCATCATCATAGAGAAGTGCTAACGACTCTGTCTCCGTATATTTTTGAATCTGACCGGTTACTTCTTTTCTCAGTTCTTCTTCAGTGGTCAGTCCTTTACCCGGAAACATCGCATCGAATAACTCCTGATTAACATCTGCTTTCACATAACGCTCAACAAAGGTTATTTTCATCTGATACATGAACAGGTTTTCTTCCAGCTTTTTCGGGTCAACACCCATTTCTTTCGCAGCTTTTTCGGCACTGCCAAAAAGCTCTGCAACATTCACCGTCAGCACATCATTGACTTTTTTCCCGATCAGCAGGGTAAGGGCATCTTCGCTAACCTTGTCGTTGAGGAGAAGTCTTGAAGCGATAAATGTATTTTCATCAATCAGCTTACCTTCGCTGTTAAGCTGGCGCAGATCAAATTCCACCATATCTCCTTTTTCAACCTGTTCGGCTTCCTGTGGTTTTGAAAGCCGCTCTCTTTCATTTTCGATGACCTTGTTGATCTGATCTTCATCAGGTTGAATCCGGTAGTAGTTCAACTCAATTTTATCGGACAATTCGATTTCAAATTTCGGAGATTGAGCAATATCGAAATAAAACACAAAATCTTTCTGGTTTTCGATACTTGCATTTTCCTTGTCTGTATTAGGAATAGGTTCACCAAGCAACGTTAAATTTTCATTTTTGACGTAAGTGTTCAATTCTTCATTGATCAGCTTATTGATCTGTTCCATCAGAACTGATGTTCCATATCTTTTTTCAATCATTCCTACAGGAACTTTTCCAGGCCGGAACCCAGGTATGTTAGCCTGCCGGGCAAATTTTTTCAATTCAGACTGATAGATAGTTGCATAATCTGCTTCTGCGATCTCAAGCTTTAGTGTTGCTGTCAGTTCGCCTGTAACTTCTTTTGTTATGTTCATTAAACTTGATTTTTGAAAATTGGTTGCAAAATTACACTAATTACGCAAACATATTGTACCTTTGCAGCGTTATTTGCAATTGTAAGCACGTTCTTTAACATTATGGGGATGACTGGATTTGACAGCAAGGAAGCGTTAATTGTAAGCATGTCGGGCAATGAGAATGTAGCCCGTTAACAACTTTTCTCAGGCCATAACTGGCGACTATTCATATGAAGCTCTCGCAGCATAATCGAATCATAGTAGATTGATGCTTAATCCTGCCACAAGGTGGCGGGACGGGACATCCCGCAGGCGGACCTGCCCTGTTCCTGCCTGAGTTCGGGGTGAAGCAATTCAGGGATAGCTCATTTTAAGCTTCGGAGAATGAGTGAATTAAAGAAGCTAAGGCAGCAATAGGTTGTTCTTCGCCGGTTGCTGCACGAAAATCAATGAAGGACTAAACATGTAGAAAGCATTAGTGCTGCTTGTTTGGACCCGGGTTCGACTCCCGGCATCTCCACAAAACAAATAAAAGCGGATAGTCAGCCAGCATCTTTGCTCTGCTTTTTTGCTGGTTTTTATATCGAACAATATCATTTTCAATAAATTGCAACAGAATTACCTACAACCGGAAAATAATTTTTCAGCCAGAAAAAGCTTTCGACCCTGCAGCTATTTTTCTGTCGCTTCAGTTTTGTTAATCAATCTGTATTTCCCTTGATTATGATTCTGAACCAACAAAAATATCCGGTTACTGAATTTTAACTTAAGCATGTTTCGGTATGAAAAAAATGAACCCCAAAAAAATTCAATGAAATAGAAAAATCCTGCTCAAAAACCAACCTGGTCGTTAATCCAACTAACAAACCTGCTGAAAATAATTAACTCAAATCATCATAACATGAATTTTAAAAAGCTGTTAATTCTTGTCGTTTTTAGCGGTTTCTGTGTAGCTGCTTCTGCTCAGTTTGATCACTATTTTCATGACCGTACACTCAGAATCGATTACTACCACGCAGGCAATGCAGCATCGGAATTCTACTATTTTGACGAAATGATTGAAGAACCGTACTGGGGCGGTTCGAAAACAAATCTGATTGATACCCTCAGCTATGGAGAATACTTTTTCGAGGTAGTGGATAGTAAAACCGGTTCAGTGATTTACTCAAGAGGATACGGTTCACTTTTCAGCGAGTGGCAGACCACCGATGAAGCAAAACAAACTTCAAAATCGTTTACCGAAACAGTGGTTTTCCCTTTTCCAAAAAATGATGTCAGGGTGGATTTTTTCAGCAGAAACCGCAAAGGTGTCTTTGAAAAGAAATTTGAATACGCTGTTGATGTCAGCAGTTATTTTATCCGAAAAGAACGAAGACTGTTGTTCCCGTCTTTTGATGTGCACATTAGCGGCACGCCTTCAAAAATGGTTGACATCCTGATTTTACCCGAAGGATACACCGAATCAGAAATGGGAATATTCATAAAAGACTGTCAGGAATTTTCCAGGCATTTGTTTAGTTTTGAACCCTACACCTCAAACAGTCATAAATTCAATATCCGCGGTGTGCTGGCCCCTTCACCCGAATCAGGATGTGATATCCCTGCCGACAGTATCTGGCGAAAGACGTTGCTGGGTGCAGGCTTCTATACTTTCGACAGCGAGCGTTATTGCATGACACCCGACAACAAAAGTGTGCGCGATATGGCCGCCAACGCTCCTTATGATCAGATCTATATCCTTGTGAATAATCCAAAATATGGCGGAGGAGCAATTTACAACTATTATTCGCTCTCGGTTAACAGCAACAGTTCGGCAGCAAAGATTTTTATTCATGAATTCGGGCATGGATTTGCAGGCCTTGCTGATGAGTACTACAACAGCGAGGTTGCCTACAGTGATTTCTATCCGACAGATGTTGAACCATGGGAGCCAAATATCACCACCCTGATTGATTTCGACCGTAAATGGAAAAAAATGATTTCCCCTGACATTCCTGTGCCCACACCAGCTACCGGACAATATGAAGGCATTACCGGAGTTTTTGAGGGTGGAGGTTATGCTGCAAAAGGTGTTTACCGACCCAGAATGGATTGCCTGATGAACACCTTTAAAGGAGATACTTTCTGCGATGTATGCAAAACAGCCATCCAACGCATGATTGATTTTTATACAAATTAACAATAAAAATTATTTCTTGACAATGTCAAAAGTGTCCATTTTTCATCCCGTTAAAACATTATTTTTGCAGCCTGTTAAATTAATAACAATATAAAGAACTTTTAAAACATAAAACAATGATCCGACATTTGATTGAGCTGGTTGAAGGAGCCAAGGAAAAAAGAACACGTAAACTTGTTGTAGCAGCAGCAGGTGATGAGGATGCCTTACTGGCAGTAAAAAACGCCGTAAATCATGGCATTATCGAACCAATACTGGTTGGTAACATGCTAAACATTAACATAATATCCAAAAATATTGGCTTCGACATCTCTGCCTACGAAAGTTACCATGAAGAGGATAAGATTCAGGCTTCGCGCAAAGCTGTTGAACTGATCCGGGAAGGCAAAGCTGAGATTCTGATGAAAGGTGCAGTAGGTACAGGAACGCTGATGAAAGCTGTTCTTGACAAAGAAATTGGATTGCGTAAAGGAGATACACTCAGCCACGTGGCTGTTTTCGAATCCCCGTATTACCATAAACTTCTGGGCGTTACCGATGCCGCCATGAATGTAAATCCCGACCTGGAAACAAAAATAGCCATCATACAAAATGCAGTGGAAGTCTTTCATAAACTCGGTGTTCAAATTCCTAAAGTTGCCATTGTAGGATCAGTAGAAACAGTGAATCCGCGTATGGAAGCCACCATGCACGCAGCTACCATCTCGATGATGAATTATCGTAAACAAATCACCGGCTGTGTGATTGATGGGCCGCTGGCTATCGACAATGCTATCTCAAAAAAATCTGCCGAGCTTAAAAATATTACAAGCGATGTAGCCGGCGACACTGACATCATTATGGCCCCAAATATTGACGGAGCCAACATTTTGTATAAAACCCTGAATTTCCTTGGCGGTGCAGTAGCAGGTGCAGTGATTATGGGTGCAAAAGTTCCTATTGTACTCACCTCGCGGAGCGATAGCGAAAAGAGCAAATTCTTATCCATTGCTCTGGCAGCAAACATCGGATAAAACCCAACTATTTTTTGTCTGCCAGACCGGACATTTCTGGACAAACGATTATTGAAATAACACGATTGAATGGACGAAATTGGAATTTTAGCGATTAACCCGGGTTCGACATCCACCAAAATAGGTGTATTTGTCAATCTTAATCCAGTTTTTTTAAAAAACATTCAGCATGATCCGGAGGAACTCGCCAGATTCGACAAAATCACCGACCAGTTTCAGTATCGAAAAGACATCATTGCCGAACAGCTCAACAATGCCAGCATTCCCGAAGAAATAGTAAAAGCCGTTGTGGGCAGAGGAGGACTTTTAAAACCCATCGAATCGGGTGTTTACCTTGTCAATGAGCGGATGAAGGAAGACCTTCGCAACAGCCCTATGGGCGAGCATGCTTCTAACCTCGGCGGCCTTATTGCAGATGCCCTTGCCAGTCAGCTCAAAAACGTAAAAGCTTACATTGCCAACCCTGTAGTGGTAGATGAACTGGAAGAGATTGCAAGGTTTTCGGGTCATCCTCATTTTTCCAGAAAATCCATCTTTCATGCACTCAACCAGAAAGCAGTGGCTCGCTCGCATGCCAAAGCAGTGCTGAGCCAGTATGAGGAACTTAACCTGATCGTCGCCCATCTCGGCGGTGGAATTACTGTTGGCGCTCATTTAAAAGGGCGGGTGATTGATGTCAACAACGGGTTAGATGGTGACGGACCTTTCTCCCCTGAACGATCCGGTACTTTGCCAACCGGTGACCTTGTACGCTTGTGCTTTTCAGGCAAATATTCCCAGAAAGAAGTCATGAAAATGATTAAAGGTGAAGGTGGTCTGGTAGGATACCTGGGAACAAACAGTGCCTATGAAGTTGAACAAAAAATGGTCAGCGGCGATCAACAGGCAGCACTGATCTATGAAGCTATGGCGTATCAGGTTGCCAAAGAAATCGGTGCAATGAGCACCGTCCTGAAAGGACAGGTGGATGCTATACTGATTACCGGTGGAATTGCCCATTCAAAATGGTTTGTCAATAAAATAATTGAACGTGTTCATCGCATTGCCCCGGTTCATGTTTATCCGGGAGAAGATGAAATGAAAGCCCTTGCTTTTAATGGTATGAGAGTGGTAACCGGAGAAACAGAAGCAAAAATTTATACCTGATTGGGTGGTAATGAATCAGGCCCGTACTTGATTCCATACGGTATTTTGATCAGGGTTTCTGTACCACACACCTCATCATTCTCATGCAGATCATACATTTCCACAACAACTTTTGACGCATTGAGGCTATTGATCAGGTCGATAAACTGTGTCATCAGCCGCATGGATTTGAAAGCTCTATCTTTGTTAAACACTTTCGATTTTTCTATACCCACACCATTATCAGTAATCCTCACTTCAAGGTATTGATGCATATCTTTGACAGCTATTTTCAACCTTCCGTCTTTTTCCCGGTGCATCAATCCATTCGAAATGGCTGATTCAGCATAGGACTGGATAATCATACGCGGCACCATTACTAATAATTCGATATTTTCTTCTACTTCAATTACATAGTTAAATTTATTCCGAAACCGAAGTTTTTCAATTTCCAGATAGGCAATGGTAAATTCTATCTCATCATCCAGCGATCGTAATATCTTATCGGAATAAAGCATGGTCATTCTCATCAGTTTTGAGAACCTGGTCAGGTAGAAATAGGCCGTTTTTCCATCTTCCTTGTAAAGTGATGAGGCAATTGCATTAATTGCATTAAAGGTAAAATGCGGGTCAAGCTGATTGCGAATGGTCTTCAGCTTCAATTCAGCAATTTGTTTGTCCTTTTCGAAAAATGCTCTCATTTGTTCCAACCGGAAATCAATACTTAATTTGTACAAACCAAAAATGCCGAGATAGATCATAAGGTAAACCGGCCATTTCATCCATACGAATTTGTTTTGGGAATACGTGTATTTGTAAAGAACATCGTCAGCGTGGATTGCAATCCCAAAAGGCTCGCTGTCTTTCGTCAGAATCCAGGCATTTCTAAACCTATTGATTGGCTGGTCAGTAGCCAGCATAAGCATGGGTTTATTACTGCCTTGACTGACAATACATAAATCCTGACTGGTTTTATCCCTGAAAATCAATTCCCTTTTCCCAAGATTATCAATTTCAAGATCGGCAAGCACACCATTTACAACCTGCGAAGGTAATTCACCGGCAGGTTTCAGCTCCAAATCTTTTCCGATCTCAAACAATTTCCCTTCAGCATTTTGAACTATTGCCACAGAATCATCAGACCAGGCAGACAAAACCTGAAATTTTCCCTCATAGCCGGTGAAAATTCGTTTGAGTATTTTTTTCCGGTAGGGATCGAAAAGCAAAATGGACGAGGGACTCCCCTGATTGGAAGAATTTGTGAAAATAAACAGCACATATTTCCGGTCGTTCTGGCTTATGACATGATAGTCCATACTTGAAGGAGCTCCACTCAGTTCTGCCGGAGGAGACCAGATATTCAGAACATGATCAAGTATAAGCAGAAATGACGAATGATCGTGAATGGATGAAAAGCCAATGTTTTTCATTTTACCGGGTGCATGATAATTGAACAGCAACTCTTTTTTTTCGTCGCCGTTCAGATCACTGGCAAAGGTTTCTTCATTTATCCTGATTGACTGAGCAAGAAAAGGGGAACGTTGCAACTGGTTATTTTTCAGGTCATAAGCATAAACTTTGCGCGGGTAAAGGTTGCATCCTGCTGAAATGGCGAAAACGATCTCAGGCAGCTCATCACCGGTCAGATCTGTAAAAGCCATTTTAGTTAGGTAAGCGTCATTGAAAACTTCATCAATGTTTATTGTATCCACAAAAACATCAGTTTTATAAAGCTTCCTGGGATTGAGCGGATTTAAGATAAAAAGGAACGCTGAATCATTTCTGAAATACAATGAAACTATATCTTTTTTGCCATCATTGTCAACATCACCAACTCCGCAACCCTTATCAGCCAGAAAAATACCATCCATATTCCACTGATCCAATACTTTACCACTATGCAAATGGATGAGTACTGCGGCCTTATGGTCTGTATTCAAATGGAAGGTAATCTGATCAGTGCTGCCATCGTCGTTAATATCAGCATAGTCAAAAGATTCATCAGCTCCTAACAGCCTTTTTTGTCCCATTTGCTCAACATTGTATTTTTCGAAAGTTCCTTCCAAAAAATAAACAATAATCAACGTAATGGGTAATGCAAGCGCAAGTGGGTGAAGAATAATCTTTAACAGGAAAGTTTTTGATGGGAAGTTCAAGGTTTTGATTTTAATGCTTCACGTGAACCTCGTAAAAAGGTTACAAATGACAGGTTTGTATAAAACTTCCCCAACGCTTGCTCCGTTGGGGAAGTATTAATTTTCGGATTTTACTGAAAAGTTACCGAAAGATCAGTTTTGATTCAGTCTCAAAAAGTGAATCCTAATTTTCAGCTTTAAACTTTTTCAGGGCTTCGTTGAGCCTGGGCAGCACAGTATGTACATCACCTATAATTCCGTAATCAGCAGATGCGAAAATCGGAGCATCTTTATCAGTATTAACAGCTACAATAACTTTTGAGGAGCTGACCCCTGCAAGATGCTGGATGGCTCCGGAAATTCCGAAAGCAAGATAAAGATTTGGTGCCACGATTTTTCCTGTTTGTCCGACATGCTCGGTGTGCGAACGCCAGCCTTCGTCCGAAACCGGCCGTGAGCAGGCGAGAGCAGCTCCAAGGGTATCAGCCAGCTCTTCCAGTGGTTTCCATCTGTCCGGACCTTTCATACCACGGCCACCTGATACAATGATCTCGGCGTCGTTGAGTAAAACCTTTCCGGTGCTTTTTTCAATATTGATTACTTTTGACCTGATCAGGCCGGTGTCAATTGTAGCATCCATCTGCTCAATACCTGCTTCCTTCTTGTTCATCACAACTCCAAATGAATTTTGTGCCAGGCTGATCACTTTCTTTTCCGAGTTAATGACCACGTCGGCAAATGCTTTTCCGTGAAATACCTTTTTGGGGACGGTAAACGGATTAAAACAGGTGGGCAAACCGGACGCTCCATAAACCATTCCGGCCTGGAGTCTTACAGCGACCCTCGGAGCTATCGCTTTTGAGGCATTCGAAACCGTGAAAATCAGCACATCAGCACCTTCTTTTTCGACAGCCTGTGCAATTACTCTTGCATAAACCCTTGCATCGAGCATTTCAAGTGCTTCGTGGGTAATTGACAGTACTTTGTTTGCACCGTAATCGCCCAGAGATGCCAGCTCATCATTACTCACTTTGCCTATCGATACTGCAACGGCCTCACCTCCGGTTTTTTCTGCTATTTCAGCTCCGTAAGCCACAGCTTCAAATGTTGCCTTTTTGAATTTTCCATCAAAATTTTCTGCGAATATGATTACTTTACTCATGTTGACAATAGTTAAAAGGTTATCAAATAATTTTGGCTTCGTTGTGGAGCAGGTTAATCAGTTCTTCCACGTTTTCGGCATCGACCATTTTGCAGGCAGCTTTTGGTTTTGGCGAATGATAAGCCACGAAAGAAGTCAATGGTTCGGCCGGAGCAGGTGCAACCACATTCAATGGTTTTGTACGTGCCATCATTATTCCCCGCATGGAAGGAATCCGGGGCTCTTTGGCAATTCCTTTCTGGACTATGGCAACAAAAGGAGTTTCAGTTTCCACAACTTCAAACCCTCCTGCAATTTCGCGATTGACTCTCACCGTATCTCCTTCGATGTCAAGTTTTGAAACAGAAGAAATTCCCGGAAGGTCAAGAAATTCAGCAAGCATACCTCCCAAAGCAGACCCATTGTAGTCAGAAGATTCGATTCCGCAGAGGATGATATCATAGGACTGTCCTTTAACTGCTTCTGCAATCTGGAATGCGGTGTAAAAATTATCTTTCGGGGCAGCATCTACCCTTACAGCATCATCAGCACCGATAGCCAATGCTTTTCGAAGGGTAGGTTCCACGATTTTTTCCCCGACAGTAAGGACGGTGATCTTTTCGATGTTACTTCCGGCGGCATCTTTCAGTTCCAATGCGCGGGTAAGTGCCAATTCGTCCCATGGATTAATAATCCATTGCACGTTGGCCAGGTCAATAGCTTTCTGGTCAGCGGTAGGTTTGATTTTGGTGGTGGTATCAGGCACATTACTGATACAAATTAAAATCTTCATATTTTGAAGTTTATGTTAAACAAATAGTTAGCTGAATAACAGCGGGCAAAAATACGAAAAAACATCAATCGCGGAGCAGGAGACGGGAAATGACGATCTTTTGGATTTCTGATGTCCCTTCGTAAATCTGGGTGAGTTTGGCCTCACGCATCAGGCGTTCAACATGATACTCTTTCACATATCCGTATCCCCCGTGTATCTGGACAGCTTCGGAAGTAACTTCCAATGCCATGTCGGCAGCATAAAGCTTGGCCATTGCACTCAGCATTCCGTATGGTTTACCATTATCTTTCAGCCATCCTGCCTTCAAAACCAGATTTCTGGCATTTTCAATTTTCACTGCCATATCAGCCAGTTTAAAAGCAATGGACTGGTGTTCGGAGATAAATTTCCCAAACGCCTTTCGTTCTTTTGAATAGCTCAGTGCCCTTTCGAATGCCCCCTGGGCAATACCCACGGCCTGTGCTGCAATGCTGATTCTACCGCCTTCGAGAGCTTTCATGGCAAAAGTAAATCCAAAACCATCCTCACCAATTCTGTTTTCCTTTGGTACTTTCACGTCGGTGAACATTACGGAATGGGTATCACTGCTGCGCATACCCATTTTATCCTCATGTTGCCCGCACGAGATACCCGGAGAGTGACGATCGACTATCAGCGCATTGATCCCGTGATGGCGCTTTTCAGGATGTGTTTGCGCTATAACAATGTACACCGAGGCAGTGTTACCACTGGTAATCCAGTTTTTGGTTCCGTTCACCAGGTAATAATCTCCTTTGTCTTCAGCAGTAGTTTTCTGTGAAGTGGCATCAGAACCGGCCTCAGGTTCTGAAAGCAGGAAAGCACCAATGTGTTCGCCTGTTACCATTCGGGGAATGTATTTCCGCTTTTGTTCCTCGGTACCGTATTTCTCAAGACCGGCAAGCACAAGCGAGTTGTGTACCGACATAATGACGGCTACCGCAGAATCAACCCGTGAAATTTCTTCCATAGCCAGCAGGTATGAAATCGAATCCATACCTCCTCCCCCATATTCCGGTGAGGTAATCATTCCTAAAAAGCCGAGCTCAGCAAGTTCTTTGATGTGATGAGCAGGGTATTCAGCTTTGTAATCCCTTTCGATAACATCGGCTTCAAGTTTTTTTGAAAAATCGCGCGCAGCCTGACGTATCATTTTTTGTTCTTCGCTAAATTCAAAATTCATCTGGATAATTATTTTAGTTATACATTGGATAAATCAATCTTCCTGCATTAAATAGTTATTATTCAAAAAAAGATAAAACCGGATTAAATATGCTGATTGTCAGTAGCGCTGACCTGATAATTTGGCGGGAACAAGCTGATTCAGCACTTTTTGCAGCTCTTCGGGCTGTTGTGTGCCGATCAGCAATTTTTTACCATTGGTGAATTCTATCTGCAAACCTTTGTTTCCTGAAACATTCAGTGCTTTCCCCTTTATTCCGTAACGCACACCCCATCCTCCGTACTCAAGAATGGGACTGTATTTTCGTACATAAACCCTGTTGGTTTCATCCCAGCTGATTTTCCTGAAAGTTCTGTAAAAAGGTGTAAAACGATAATGAATCCCTTCGGTATCAATCAAAGTTTCAAGCTTGGTAAACCCAAATAACGCAAGGATGCCTCCTAAAATCAGCAATAACAGCAAATACATCCAATCCGGAGTAGGTTTGTTACCAAAAGGTTTCCCGATTATCACCTGCTGTACGAAACCCCATACAACCAGTAATAATGGTATAATGAGTATTATCCACAGCCAAATCTGATTAAATTTTTGTTTTTCAGTGAACTGAATTTTAGCCATTTTTCAATTTATTTGACGGATGGTAAAAGTAGCTATTTTTATTGATCGTAAATGCAGTCAATGATTATTTTTGCCTAAAAAATCATGAAAAGAAACGAAGCCATCGAATTGTTGCACCAGTACATTGCGAGCCCCAACCTCAGGAAACACAGCTATGCTTCCGAAGTTGTGATGCATGCTTTGGCATTGAGGCTTGGTGCTGATCCCGAAAAATGGGCGCTTGCCGGATTGCTCCACGATCTGGATGTGGAACTGGTCAATGCCGACCCCCGGAAACACGGCCACGAAACTGTACGTATCCTCTCCGAAAAGGGCATTGATCCTGAAATCACCGAAGCCATTCTGCTGCATAACGAACATGCTGCCGGCGGGATAAGAACCACTGTTTTTCATCATGCACTGGCTGCCGGAGAAACCATTACAGGATTAATCACCGCTACTGCACTCGTTTATCCGGATAAAAAACTCGCCAGTGTGAAAGCTAAATCAGTGAAAAAGAGAATGAAAGAAAAACTTTTTGCTGCTTCAGTAAATCGTGACCATATTTTGGAATGTGAGCAGGCCGGCATTCCGCTGGATGAGTTTATTCAGATAAGCCTTGATGCTATGTGTTCTATAAGCAGTGAACTGGGACTTTAAGCTGCAACTGACTTTTTACCTGCATATTTTTTTTTGCAGGAAAAGAGAATTTGCTGAAAAAGCCCAAAACGCAGCCGGTCTGACAGAAACTAACAGATCATCACTGCTGTCCGATAATACACATTCTTTCTTTACAAATGAGAGTTTTCTCATTCCTTTTAGTAATAACAATGACATCCGTTGGGAAAAAAGGAGATTTCTCATTCCCTTCGGTCGTACTAATGATATCCGTTGGGAAAAAGGAGATTTCTCATTCCCTTCGGTCGTACTAATGACATCCGTTGGGAAAAAGGAGATTTCTCATTCCCTTCGGTCGCACTAATGACATCCGTTGGGAAAAAGGAGATTTCTCATTCCCTTCGCTTCGCTCAGGTCATTCGAAATGACAGGCGCTGCGGGTATTCAGGGGGTAAAAAGGGCGGCGCAAAGCGCCGCCCTTTTTACCCCCTTTTCCCTTTTAGCCGGTGTCACCTCGACCGCAGATGTGGAGCGCAGCGGAACATCGAAGGGAGAGGTCTCCTTCTTTTACCACAATCGTTATTCAAAAATGAACAGAAAGCGCACCGTAATATTAACATACTCTAAAAGTGTCTGTCAGACCGAATGTCTTTTGTAGTTTTTCAGCAGCTCCTAATTATTTATCAATTGGTTAATCGGTTTTCAGCAGACACAAAATAATAACAAAAAACCCCGCCGAATGGCAGGGTTTTTTGTTTAAGATCATCAAAGACTACCTGACAACAAGTTTCTCGATTCGGAGAACATTATTGCCGGTAAACTTGATGAGATAGATACCTTTCGGTTGAGAAGTCAGATCAATAACCTTTGTATCGGCAAGTTTGCCTTCAGCAACCATTTGTCCTTTGACATCGGTTATCACGTAACTGATTTCCTTTTCAGGATTATCAACAGTTACATTGAAGAGTCCGCTTGACGGGTTGGGATAGATAGACAGGTTACTCAGATCATCTGAACCGATTCCGGTTGCCATCATAGTAATATTATTGACAACTGATAATCCGCTGGCAGCAAACGTACCATCATAGTTCGGAGCCTGAGTGCTGTAAGTTACATCGAGGATGTATTCGGTCTGTGTGGCCTGACGATAAACCCTGAAGGTCATTGGTTCGCTTTCGGTAAATCCATCGGTGGCAGCAGAGGTAAAGTCATCACCAAAGAGTGCCAGAGAAGCAGATTTTCCGTTCACGACAGTCATACCGGCGCAGATACCATTGCTGGTGAATGCTCCGATGACATCACCTTTCATCAGTCCGTTGACCGCATTTTCGTCGAACACAACAATGTGGCTGATTCCTGTATAGCTGACATCGTTCCAGTTGGTGGTATTACCATGACGAAGCGGAGCGATCCAGCCTGAAGCAGCACCTTTGGCACAAACCGGGAAAGTAAACTCTGTAGCTGCAGTAACTTTAACCCAGTATGCTTTGCCAGGTACTACTGTTTCGAGTGTGTAAACACCTGCTGTTGGGTAGTAAATACCATTACCTGCAACTTCGAAGGCAATGATGAGGCCTGGAATTTGACCAAACACATCAGCTGAACTGAGGTTGCAGGGTACAAGTACCGGGAAGAGGTTCCATCCGGCATTCAGCGAAACGGTCGGTGAAACTGTCATACCTGATAAGGTCAGCACAGCTTCAGCATTCATCTTGCTGATGTAACCGTGAGCATTGCTGAAGTCTCCCATTGTATTGATGCCATAGGCAGGATAGAACAACTGCGAGAAGTACTGTGTGATAACCATATCAGAAACGACAGGAGCCACAACATCAGCAAAAGAAGCATCAGTCATCGGGTCAATGTAGGATGACCATCCGCTCCAGCCTTGTGTCAGGAGGATATCCTGTGCAGGAATTACCGGACATTCAGTGGTAAAGTTGAAGAATTCTCCTGCTACAGGAGCTGAACCGGCAGCAAAACTGTAAAGCAGGTTCCCCAGCGGGTCAAACAATTCAAAGGAGCACTCTTCATCCCAATAACCGGCTGTCCATACAAGTGAAGTAGCTGTGGCATCACATAGTGAAACGATCTGTGTACCAAATGTTCCGGAAGCAAGGGTGTATGTTCCGATGAGTGTGCCTAACTGGTAAATTGAAACACTTGCACCGTTCCATCCGTCTCCATAAGTATCATAGAAATTCATGGTGTAATCGCAACCTGACGGACACAGAACGGAAGCGCACAATTCGTTGGACATGCCCGTTGCCAGACCAGGCTCAATAACCTGATCCACAGTGTAGCAATACTGAGTACCTGGCTCAACATCGGTATCGGAATAAGTATCAAAATAAGTCTGGCCGATTGGCAGGCCGTCACGATAGATATTGAAGTAAGAAACAAATGTTTCGGTACACTGCCACGAAGCAATATAATCGTTGGTTGTACCACATGGCACATCGGAACCTGACTGCAGGCTTACAAAGAAATAATAAGTCCCCGGTATGAGTGTCAGGGTAGCTGATACTTCTCCGCAAGGATCGCCAAACAGTGCTGGTGAAACGCTTCCGGTGATATTTCCACATCCCGGTACTCCGGG
>Ga0116151_10001711_pt1 | contig 20499 bp, 16 predicted proteins | sample AD_UKC117_MetaG_FD_89893 | JGI IMG/M metagenome (GOLD analysis project Ga0116151, IMG submission 89893) | Active sludge microbial communities of municipal wastewater-treating anaerobic digesters from Hong Kong - AD_UKC117_MetaG | ecosystem: Engineered > Bioreactor > Anaerobic > Digestate... | reverse complement strand
GTACGGCAACCTCAAGCTGTTCGCCGGCGAGCGGGCCTTCAACGAGTATGCCGAGCATCTCCGCGAGATCCTCGTCCCGATCCTGCCGCACAGCGGATTCCTCTGGCTGTTCCGCCTGCTGCTCGTGGTCGCGCTGGTCGTCCACGCGTATGCCGCGTTCACGCTGTGGAGTCGCGCCAACGGCGCCCGCCCGACCCGGTATGCCGTGAAATCGGCAGCCAAGGGGGCGGCCCGCTCGACGATGATGCGCTGGGGCGGCGTCTTCCTGCTGCTCTTCCTCATGTGGCACCTCATCCACTTCACCATCGTCAAGCCGGCCATCAACGCCGACTACCCGGCGGCCACCATCCAGGCCAGCCCCTATGTCATGGCGGTGGCGAGCTTCAAGCTGTGGTGGGTCGTGCTCATCTACGTGCTCGCGCTCGTCGCTCTCGGCCTGCACCTGTTCCACGGCGTGTGGAGCGGCGCGCAGACGCTGGGCTGGACCGGCTCGCCGGCCAAGGCCCGCATCGCCAAGGCCACCGCACACCTCGTCGCGGCCGTCGTCGCCATCGGCTTCGCGCTGCCGCCCCTGGCCATCATCGCCGGAATCGTGAAGGGCTGATCATGACCGAGACGATCCCCACCCAGCCGCGCGAGGGCGCGCTCGTGCACGGGATGTACCGCGACGGCGAGGAGATCGCCGACCGCAAGGCCCCGAAGGCCCCCATCGACCAGATGTGGACCAAGCGCAAGTTCGACGCCAAGCTCGTCAACCCGGCCAACCGGCGCAAGCTGTCGGTCATCATCGTCGGCACCGGACTGGCCGGCGCGGCCGCCGCGGCGACGATGGGCGAGGCCGGCTACAACGTCAAGGCCTTCTACTACCAGGACAGCGCCCGCCGGGCCCACTCGATCGCCGCCCAGGGCGGCATCAACGCCGCGAAGAACTACAACGACGACGGCGACTCGATCTACCGGCTGTTCTACGACACGGTCAAGGGCGGCGACTACCGCTCGCGCGAGACCAACGTCTACCGGCTCGCCGAGGTGAGCGCGAACATCATCGACCAGTGCGTCGCCCAGGGCGTCCCCTTCGCCCGCGAGTACGGCGGCCTGCTGGACAACCGCTCCTTCGGTGGCGTCCAGGTGGCGCGCACCTTCTACGCGGCCGGCCAGACAGGCCAGCAGCTGCTCATCGGCGCCTACCAGGCCCTCGAGCGGCAGGTCGCCAAGGGCTCGGTCACCCAGTACCAGCGGCACGAGATGCTCGAGCTCATCGTCGTCGACGGCCGGGCCCGCGGCATCGTCGCCCGCGACATGGTCACCGGCGAGATCCAGACCCACCTCGCCGACGCGGTCGTGCTGGCCAGCGGCGGTTACGGCAACGTCTTCTTCCTCTCGACCAATGCGATGGGCTGCAACGTCACCGCGACCTGGCGGGCGCACCGCAAGGGTGCGTACTTCGGCAACCCGTGCTACACCCAGATCCACCCGACCTGCATCCCGGTGTCCGGCGACCACCAGTCAAAGCTCACCCTGATGAGCGAGTCGCTGCGCAACGACGGCCGGATCTGGGTCCCCAAGCGGGCCGAGGACTGCGACAAGGACCCGCGCGAGATCGCCGAGGAGGACCGCGACTACTACCTGGAGCGGATCTACCCGGCCTTCGGCAACCTCGTCCCCCGGGACATCGCCAGCCGGCAGGCCAAGAACATGTGCGACGAGGGCCGCGGCGTCGGCCCGATGGTCGGCGACTTCCGGCGCGGGGTCTACCTCGACTTCGCCGACGCGATCGCGCGCCTGGGCCGGGCCGCCATCGAGGAGAAGTACGGCAACCTCTTCGACATGTACGCCCGGATCACCGGCGAGAACCCCTACGAGGTGCCGATGCGGATCTACCCCGCCGTGCACTACACGATGGGTGGGCTGTGGGTCGACTACGACCTGCAGACCTCGATCACCGGCCTGTATGCCGCCGGCGAGGCCAACTTCTCCGACCACGGCGCCAACCGGCTCGGGGCCTCCTCGCTCATGCAGTGCCTCGCCGACGGGTACTTCGTGCTGCCGAACACCATCCGCGACTATCTCGCGGGCGGCCCCTTCGACAAGATCACCGAGGACCACCCCGACGTCGTCGCGGCCAAGCAGAGCGTCCAGGAGCGCATCGACACCCTGCTCGGCATCAACGGCGAGCGCTCGGTCGACTCCTTCCACCGCGAGCTCGGCCACATCATGTGGGAGTACTGCGGGATGGAGCGCACCGAGGAGGGGCTGCTCAAGGCGATCGACCTGATCCGCGCCCTGCGCGCCGAGTTCTGGCGCAACGTCCGGGTGCTCGGCGGCGCCGACACGCTCAACCAGAGCCTTGAGAAGGCCGGCCGGGTGGCCGACTTCCTCGAGCTGGGCGAGCTCATGTGCATCGACGCCCTGCACCGGCGCGAGTCCTGCGGAGGGCACTTCCGGGCCGAGAGCCAGACCGAGGACGGCGAGGCGCTGCGGCACGACGACGAGTTCTTCTACGTCGCGGCGTGGGAGTTCGGGGGCACCCCGACCGGCGGCGACACCGGCACCCCGGTCCTGCACAAGGAACCACTGGTCTACCAGGCGATCGAGCTGAAGCAGCGGAGCTACAAGTGAACCTCACCCTCAACATCTGGCGCCAGGACGGGCCGACGAAGACCGGCCGGATGGTCACCTACCAGCTGGCCGACGTGTCCCCGGACATGTCCTTCCTCGAGATGCTCGACGTGCTCAACGAGCAGCTCATCGCCAAGGGCGAGGAGCCGATCGCCTTCGACAGCGACTGCCGCGAGGGCATCTGCGGCATGTGCGGCCTGATGATCAACGGCCAGGCGCACGGGCCCGAGGTGACGACGACCTGTCAGCTGCACATGCGCTCGTTCCGCGACGGCGACACGATCACCGTCGAGCCGTGGCGGGCCGAGGCCTTCCCGGTCCTCCGGGACCTCGTCGTCGACCGGTCGGCCTTCGACCGGATCATCCAGGCCGGCGGCTTCATCTCGGTCAACACCGGTGCGGCGCCCGAGGCGCACTCCGTGCCGGTGCCCAAGGTGGCGGCCGACCGGGCCTTCGACGCGGCCAAGTGCATCGGCTGCGGCGCGTGCGTCGCCGCGTGCCCGAACGCCGCCGGCATGCTCTTCATGGGCGCCAAGGTCACCCACCTCGGCGAGCTGCCGCAGGGTCAGCCGGAGCGCTGGGCCCGGGTCGTCTCGATGGTCGCCCAGCACGACCACGAGGGCTTCGGCGGCTGCACCAACGTCGGCGCCTGCGCCGAGGCGTGCCCCAAGGAGATCCCGCTCGACGTCATCAGCCAGCTCAACGCCGACCTGCGCACGTCGATGGTCAAGCGAGGCTGACTCGCCCCGCCACCGCACGCCCTGGTATGCCGCCGCGCCGGTCATCGGCGCGGCGGCACTGCTGCTGTCGGCGACTCTGACGACGGCGGTGGCCGCGACGACCGCGCCACCCCCGCTGCCGACGGCCGGTCTGGGCTCGACCCGCACCCCCTGCCCCACCCTGATGACCCCGAGCGCGGTCACGGCGACACCGCCGAAGACGACGCGCCCCGCCACCAAGTCGCCGACGAGCGACCCCAACGTCACGACCTTCCCCGACGGCCACACCGTGCGGCAGGTCTGCGCGCTCGCGCCGCCGGTGCCCTTCGTCGGGCCAGTCATCGCGGCCGAGCACACGGTCGGCGGGCCCGCGCTGGCCCGCGAGGGCGTCATCACCGACCTGCCGGCCGACCTGGCCGGTCCACCGGAGATGCCGCACGTCTCCTACGTGCTCGCCGAGCTCACGACCGGCGAGGTGCTCGCCGCCAAGGCCCCCCACGCGCTGCTGCGCCCGGCGAGCACGCTCAAGACGCTCACCGCGCTCGTCGTCATGCCGAGGCTGTCGCCGAGCCAGGTCGTCGTCGGGGCGCCCGAGGATGCCGCCGCCGACGGCGGCCGGGCCGGCATCGTGCCGGGCAACCCTTACACCGTCGACGACCTGCTCAACGGACTGCTGCTCGCCAGTGGCAACGACACGGCATACGCGCTGGCACGGGCCTATGGTGGCCGCGACCGGCTGCTCGCCGACATGAACAGCACCGCGGCGAGGTTGGGCGCCTACGACACCCACGCCCTCGACCCCTCCGGCCTGGACGCCGACGGGCAGCGCTCGAGCGCCTACGACCTCGCCCTCATCGGCCGGGCTGCGATGCGCCTGCCGGACTTCCGGCGCCGGGTCGCCCTGCTGTCGGCGACCTTCCCCGGCGCCACGCTGGCGACGACCAAGACGATGGCGGCGTACCAGATCCAGAACCGCAACCCGATCATCGAGGGCTATCCCGGAGCGGTCGGCATCAAGAGCGGCTGGACCTCGCACGCCGGCAACACCCTCATCGCGGCCGCGACCCGCGACGGCCGGACCCTCCTCCTCGCCGAGATGGGCAGTGTCGAGCGGCAGACCGAGCCGACCAAGGCGCTGCTCGACTGGGGCTTTGCGGCGGCCGGGCGAGCCCGGCCGGTCGGGCGGCTCGTCGACCCAGGTACCACCCCCCAGCCCCCGGAGTGGGCCGCAGCCGGCGGCACGGCGGCGCCCCTCGTCACGCTGAGCGAGCCGACCCTGAGCTCGCCTGACGAGTCGGCAGCGACGAGCGAGGGCGCGCGACCGTCGGCTCCGCTCACTGCGGCCGGCTCGCCGAGCGGGACGGTCGAGCCGATCGAGTATGCCGTCGCCGCCTCGGTGTCGCGGTGGTGGACCGGGCTGCCGGTCGCCGCGCGATGGGCGATCGCCGTGCTCGTCGTGGGCGGCCTGGCGCTCCTCGGCTGGCGGCTGCTCCGCTGGTGGCGTGCGTTGCCCCGCGGGGCGCACAGCTGATCGGCCACGGGGGCCGAGCGCCGTCAGCGGCGGCGAAAGGCTGAGCCGACAGCCTTGACGCCCCGGAGGACCGCGCCCGCGGCGACGGCCGCGCTGGCACCGAGCACGGCCCCGGCGGCGATCGAGGCCCGGTCCTGGTCCCGACGGGCGAAGCTCGGCAGGCCGGCCACGGCCCGGGCCCGCTCGTCGTCGGCCGCCACTCCGACACCGGCACCGGCGCCGACCGCTGGGCCATCGACACCTGGCGTCTCGGCCTCGCGATCGGCGGCCTCAGCCTGCTCGCCCTCGAGCTCGGCGAGGGCGACGTCGATGTCGTTGGCCACCCAGGCGGCGCCGACGAGGATGACCCGGGCGACGATGTTGAGCCAGAAGAGCAAGCCCACGACGACGACGATCGAGCCGAAGAGCGGGTTCTTGGTGGCCTGGGCGATGAGCTGAGCGCCGACGAGCTTGAGCAGGGTCATGCCGACCCCGCCGACGATCGCCCCGGCCCGCACGTCCCGCCAGGGCAGCGGCACGCCGGAGAGCAGGCGCAGCAGGACGACCATGACTCCGGTGTCGACCGCGAGGGTGACGACGACGCCGGCAGCCGCGACAGCGAAGGTCGACAGCCCGCCCAGCTGCAGCCGGTCGGCGAGCCAGCCCATCGCGCCCCCGACGAGCGAGGACATCGAGGCGGACAGCAGGACCGCGACGCCGAGCAGCACGAGCACCCCGAGGTCACGCAGCTTGTCGGTGAGCGCATTGCCAGGCGAGCCCTTGACCCCGAGCACCGCCCGGATGCCGTCGCGGAGCGAGCCCAGCCAGCCCAGGCCGCTGACGACGAGGGTGGCGAAGGCGAGGCCACCGGCGAAGGAGAGCGTGGTGGTCTCGGGGGGCGCGAGCTTGATCAGGCCCTCGGGGTTGGCCTCGGTCTGCACGAAGCCCGGCAGCATCTGGTTGAGGCTGTCGCCGACGGCGGCGAGCAGGTCCGGCCGGCCCTGCAGGAGGAAGCCGAAGACGACCGCGGCGAGCGCGAACGCCGGGAAGAGCGAGAAGAAGGCGAAGTAGGCGATCCCGGCGGCGAGCAGGTTGCCACGCGCCGTGCCGAAGCGCTGCCAGGCCTGATAGGGCTTCCAGCGCTCGAGTCGGGCCTTGATCCGCGCGACAAGGGCCGTCACGAGGGCCCCGGCGACGGGTCGACCCGCGACAGGTGCTCGCCGCTGAGCCGGAACTCGCAGACCGGACGCCACTGGCCGGTGGCGGACTGCTCGTAGAGCCAGAACGCCTCGACCTCGAAGTCCGCGGCGAAGTCGGCCATGTCGTCGAAGGCGCGGTCCAGGTCGACCTCGGACACGTCGTGCGCGACCGTGACGTGCGGGTGGTAGGGGAAGGCGAGCTCGCGGCCGAAGTCACCGGAGCGGATCCGCTGCTCGAGCCGCTCACAGCCGGAGATGCCGCGAGCCACCTGGACGAAGACGACGTCCGAGATTGGCCGGAAGGTTCCAGACCCTCTCAGCACGATGGGGAACGGATTTCCTTCTGCCGCAACGGCACTCAGGTGCCGAACCAGACGCATGAGACCGTCGCCCTCGATCTCGGTGGGCCCGAGCAAGGTCACGTGGGGCGGGATCGCGTGCGCCATCGGGTCGTTGAACTCGGCCCGCTTGGCTTGCAGCACCGCGGCATACGGCTCGGGGATCGGGATGGCCACGCCGACCACCCGACGAGCACCGTCGAGGGCCATCAACCCCGAGCCGGGCCCGAGGGTCGCGTCGTCGCGGGGCGTTCGGGCGGCGACCATGCCGACCACCCTACCGGCGTCCGGATCGATAGGGTCCGTCCATGCCACCCAGGCTCCCCGCCGGAGCTGCCGGCGCCGACGGCCCCGAGCGCGCCGCCGAGCTCTTCGCCGACCGCTTCGGCGGCGCTCCCGACGGTCTCTGGGCCGCCCCGGGTCGGGTCAACCTGATCGGCGAGCACACCGACTACAACGGTGGGCTCGCGCTGCCGATCGCCCTGCGCCAGCGGACGTATGCCGCGGCGCGGGTCCGTGCCGACGGCCAACTGCGCGTCGTGAGCGACGGCCTGCCGGGCGGACCGGTCGAGGTGGCACTCGACGAGATCGGGCCAGGGCGTCCGGGCGGCTGGGCGGCATACCCGGCGGGAGTGCTCTGGGCGCTGCGCGAGGCGGGGCACGCCGTGCCCGGTCTCGACGTCGCGGTGAGCAGCGACGTGCCGGTGGGCGCGGGGCTGTCGTCGTCGGCGGCCCTCGAGTGCGCCGTGGGCAGCGCGGTGAGCGACCTCGCCGGGCTCGGGCTGCTCGCCGACAGCGCCGGGCGCGCGGCCCTGGCCGACGCCTGCCGGATCGCCGAGAACGTGCTCGCCGGCGCGCCGACCGGCGGCATGGACCAGGCCGCGGCGATGCTCTGCCGCCCCGGGCACGCGCTGCGGCTGGACTGCCGCGACGGCTCGACGACGCACGTGCCGGTCGACCTGGCCGGCGCCGGGCTCGAGCTGCTCGTCGTCGACACCCGGGCACCACATGCGCTCGTCGACGGGCAGTATGCCGCGCGCCGCCAGAGCTGCGAGCAGGCTGCCCGGGCGCTCGGGGTGGACACGCTGCGCGAGGTGGTGCCCGAGGATCTGGCACCCGCGCTGCAGCGACTGCCCGACCAGCTCAGCCGGCGGCGGGTGCGGCACGTCGTGGGTGAGATCGCCCGGGTCGACGCCCTCGTCGCAGCGGCAACACGCGGCGACTGGCCCGAGGCAGGCCGGCTCATGCTCGCCTCGCATGCGTCGCTGCGCGACGACTACGAGGTGAGCTGCCCGCAGCTGGACGTCGCGGTCGACGTGACGGCCGAGCTCGGCGCGCTGGGGGCGCGGATGACCGGCGGCGGCTTCGGCGGCTGCGCGATCGCACTGCTGCCGGCCGGCCGGGCCGACGCCGCGGTGGCGGCGGTCACCGGGGCCTTCCTCGGCCGTGGCTGGGCGGCCCCGGCGGCCTTTGTCGCCGTCCCCTCGGGCGGTGCCGAGCGGCTGCGCTGACCCGGTCGGGGGCGTGCGCTTAGATGGGCGCGTGAGCGACTCCACCCCGGCCACCGCCGACTCGAAGGCTGCGACCACGCCGACCACCGACCCGTCGACCACCGAGAAACCGGCGCCGACCGAGCCCCCGGAGCCGGCCGACGAGCTGGTGCCCACGCGGCATACCCTCAAGATCGGGCGGCGCACCCTGCGCTACACGGCGACGACCGGACGGGTCGTGCTGCGCGAGGAGGTCTACGAGGACGGCGCGTTCACCGGCCACACGCCCAAGGCGGAGCTGTCCATCACGGCCTACACGCTCGACGGCGCGAAGCCGCAGGAGCGTCCGGTGACCTTCGCCTTCAACGGCGGTCCGGGGTCCTCGTCGGTGTGGCTGCACCTCGGTCTGCTCGGGCCGCGGCGGGTCGTCATGGGGGACGTCGGCGCGCTGTTGCCGCCGCCCTACGCCCTCGCCGACAACACCGAGTCGCTGCTCGCGGTGAGCGACCTCGTCTTCATCGATCCGGTGTCGACGGGGTGGTCACGGGCGGTCAAGGGCGGCAAGCCCGCGCCCTACCACGGCTACCAGGGCGACCTCGACAGCGTCGGCGAGCTGATCCGGCTGTGGACGTCGCGCAACGGGCGGTGGATGTCGCCGAAGCTGCTCGTCGGCGAGTCCTACGGCACGCTGCGGGCGGCCGCGCTGGCCGACCATCTGCAGTCCCGGTTCGGCATGTATCTCAACGGGATCATGCTCATCTCCTCGGTGCTCGACCTCGGCTCGCTCGACTTCGAGAACCAGCGCAACGACCGGGCGCACGCGCTCTACCTGCCGTTCTATGCCGCGTGCGCGCATTTCCACGGCAAGCACCCGGGCCGCTCGCTCGAGGAGGTCGTCGCCGAGGCGCAGGAGTATGCCGCGCGCGACTACCCGTGGGCGCTGTCGCGGGGGGCGCGCCTGACCGCGGACGAGCGAGCCGCGGCCGTCGCCACCGTGGCCCGGCTGTCCGGGCTGAGCGAGGACTACGTCGACCGCGCCGAGCTGCGGATCGAGCACTGGCGCTACTTCGGCGAGCTGCGGCGCGACGAGCGGCTCACCGTCGGTCGACTCGACGCGCGGTTCACCGGGCCGGCCGGGTCGGCGATCGCCGAGAGCATGGATGCCGATCCGTCGATGGACGCGATCATGGGTCCGTATGCCGCCGCGGCGAACCACTACCTGCGCAGCGAGCTCGGCTACGCCAACGACCTGCACTACGAGCAGATCTCGGCGCGGGTGCACCCGTGGTCCTTCAAGGAGTTCGAGGGCCGCCCGATCGATGTGTCCGCCCGCCTGGAGCGGGCGATGCGGCAGAACCCGCACCTGCGGGTGCACGTCGCCTACGGGGTCTACGACGGGGCGACTCCCCCGGCCGCGGCCGAGGAGGTCTTCGCCCGGCTGCAGCTCGACGAGCAGGCCCGGGCCCGGATCGAGCATCACTACTACCCGGCCGGGCACATGATGTATGTCCACGAGCCCAGCCGGGTCCGGCAGTCCGCCGACCTCGCCGACTTCGTCGTTCGCGCCAGCGCCGGCTAGCAGCTAGCACGGAAGGAATGACCCGCGAAAAACCGCTTCCCTCCTGACATTTACGCGCTCTGGGGGCGGGCGGCATACCCAGGGAAGTGCGTCTGCCAGCCCTGCTTGAGCCGGCCCACCCGCATCCCCCGCTCCTGCAGGAGCGCCCACATCCGGCTGATCGTCTCGCCCGGCGTCGCATGGATGCCGCTGGCGCGCACCACGGTGTAGCGCCAGCCGAGATCCGCCAGCTCGTCGCGTCGCGCTCCGTCGAGCTCGGCCTGCGCCGGATCGTCGTGATGCGCTCCGTCGTATTCGCTGCCGGCCTGGACCTCGTCCCAACCGATGTCCAGCCGGAAGCTGCGCCCGTTGTCGCGGTCGACGACGACTTGGGTCCGCGGCTCGGGCAGTCCGGCCAGCCGATAGAGCATCCGCATCCGCGTCTCACCGGGTGACTCCGCACCAGCGCGAACGTATGCCGCGGCGAGCCGGGCCAGCCGCGGGACACGCGACTGCTCCATGGCGTCGCTCAAGTCCGCAGGCGTGATCCGGCCGGCATGCACCAGCGAGTCGCCGAGGACGACGAGATCGACCAGGCCCAGCACCCGAGACAGATCCGCGAACGTCTGAGCCGGCGAGGTCACCGGCAGGCCGTCGATGTCCACGAGCGGCGGCGGCACGGCATACACATGCAGGCGCAGCCCACGAACTGCCATCGAGCCACGCCCGGTCGACCCGAGATGCGTATCAGGCGTGTGCGGCACGATGCCGCCGAGGATGCGCGCCGCCGTCTGGTATGCCGCGAACGCGCCTTGTGGCGCGATGAGCTTGGCCCCCTGGGCCCAGAGGGCCGGGCTCGCGGGGGCGTCGCGATGGACGTAGACACCGAAGAAGAGCCGTCGGTACTCCGCGCCCTGCATGCGACGGTCGGTGAGGCCCGAGGCGAGACCGGCCTGTCGAGTGAAGGGCTGCATGACGAAGACCGGGGTGGGGACGAGGTCACCGAGGCGTGGATGGGTGCGGCTCACCGCGGCAGCGTGGCACAACGTGACGCCCTTCTACCGCGGTTGTCCACAGGCCTGAGGAGGGCTGTGGACAACCGAGGTAGAAGTTTCGGGAGGGAAGCGGTTTTTCGCCTAGGAGAGGGAGTCGATGATCGCGTTGAGGGTGGGGCTGGGGCGCATCGCGGCGCCGGTCTTGGCGTCGTCGGGCTTGTAGTAGCCACCCATGTCGACCGGCTGTCCCTGAACGCCGATGAGCTCCTCGTTGATCTGAGCCTCGTTGTCGCGCAAGGCCTTCGCCACCGGAGCGAAGCGAGCGGCCAGCTCGGCGTCGTCGGTCTGGGCGGCCAGCTCCTCGGCCCAGAAGAGCGCGAGGTAGAAGTGCGAGCCGCGGTTGTCGATCTGACCGACCTTGCGGGCCGGCGACTTGTTCTCGTCGAGGAAGGTCGCAATGGCCTTGTCGAGCGCGTCGGCGAGCACCTGGGCCTTGGCATTGTCCTGCGTCTGCGCGAGGTGCTCGAGCGAGGCGCCCAGCGCGGAGAACTCACCGAGGGAATCCCAACGCAGGTAGTTCTCGGCGACGAACTGCTGGACGTGCTTGGGCGCCGAGCCACCGGCCCCGGTCTCGAAGAGCCCACCGCCGGCCAGCAGCGGCACGATCGAGAGCATCTTCGCCGAGGTACCGAGCTCGAGGATCGGGAAGAGGTCGGTGAGGTAGTCACGCAGCACGTTGCCGGTGCACGAGATGGTGTCCTCGCCGCGGCGGATCCGCTCGAGGCACCACTGGATCGCCTCGACCGGCGCGAGGATGCGGTGCTCCACCCCGGTGAGGTCGTGGTCGGCGAGGTAGCGCTCGACCTTGGCGATGACGTTGCGGTCGTGCGCGCGCCCGGAGTCGAGGTAGAAGCAGGCCGGCGCGCCGGTGAGCCGGGCCCGGGTCACCGCGAGCTTGACCCAGTCCTGGATCGGGATGTCCCGCACCCGCGACATCCGCCACACGTCGCCCTGGCTCACGTGGTGGCTCATCAGCACGGTGCCGTCCGGGCCGAGCACCCGCACCTCGCCGTCGTGGGGGATGACGAAGGTCGTCGGGTGGGAGCCGTACTCCTCGGCCTTCTGCGCCATCAGCCCGACGTTGGGCACCGAGCCCATCGTCGCCGGGTCGAGCGCGCCGTTGACCCGGCAGTCCTCCATCACCGCGGCATACATCGGGCCGTAGCACCGGTCCGGGACCATCGCGAGGGTCGGCTGGAGCTTGCCCTCGGCGTTCCACATCTGCCCGCCGTCGCGGATGACGACCGGCATCGAGGCGTCGATGATGACGTCACTCGGCACGTGCAGGTTGGTGATCCCCTTGTCGGAGTTGACCATCGCGAGCGCCGGCCGCGCGGCATACACGGCCTGGATGTCCGCCTCGATCGCCGCGCGCTCGCCCTCGGGCAGGCCGGCGATCTTGGCGTAGAGGTCGCCGATGCCGAGGTTGGGGTTGACGCCGAGCCGCTGCAGCTCGCCGTCGTGCTCGGCGAAGACGTCCTCGTAGAAGACCGACACCGCGTGCCCGAAGAGCACCGGGTCGGAGACCTTCATCATGGTCGCCTTGAGGTGCAGCGAGAGCAGCAGGTCGTCGGCCTTGGCGGCGTCGATCTGCTCACGGTAGAAGTCGCGCAGCGCCTCGACCGACATGAACGTCGCGTCGACGATCTCGCCGGGGAGGGTCTGGATGCCGTCGGCGAGGACCTCGTCGGACTCGCCGGTGCCGGCGTGCGCGACGAGCTCGATGCGCAGCGCACCACCCTGCTCCATGACGACCGACTGCTCGTTGCCGTAGAAGTCGCCCGCCTGCATGGTCGCGACGCGCGCCTTGGTGTCCGGGTCCCACGCGGCGAGCCGGTGCGGGTTCTTCTGCGCGAAGCGCTTCACCGACAGCGGCGCACGCCGGTCCGAGTTCCCTTCGCGCAGAACGGGGTTCACGGCCGAGCCGAGCACCTTCGCGTATGCCGCGGCCGTCGCCTTCTCGGCGTCGGTGACTGGCGTCTCGGGGTAGTCGGGAACCGCATAGCCCTTGCTCTGCAGCTCGGCGATCGCGGCCTTGAGCTGCGGCACGGAGGCCGAGACGTTGGGCAGCTTGATGATGTTGGCCTCGGGCGTGGTCGCGAGGGCGCCCAGCGCGCCGAGGTTGTCCTCGCTGCGCTGCTCGGGCGCAAGGGGCCCGTCGGCCTGGCTGAAGGCGGCGATGATGCGGCCGGCGAGCGAGATGTCGCTCGTCACCACCTCGACGCCGGTGCCCCTGGTGAACGCCTGCACGATCGGCAGCAGCGAGTAGGTCGCCAGCGCGGGCGCCTCGTCGATCTTGGTCCAGACAATCTTCGACGTCATCGGCCTTCTCCACCTTGAAAAGTCGTTGCGACACACGGGCCTGACCGGTCCCGGCCCAGGCTATCGGCCCACTCCCGCCCAGCCAAACTATCTTGACATCAAGACAGGTACGCGGGTCGCCATGTGACGGAAGCGACATCCGGGGCAATGCCGACATTCGTGTATTCGCCTGCGCCGCAACGGACTCCTCCCTAGCGTTGGCATTGTTCGAGTTCCAACCGCATCGGGGGCGGTGCATCATGATCGGTCGTCGGGCCTTTCTCACCTACAGCAGCGGGACCGTGCTCTCGCTCTATCTCTCCGGGGCCTCCGGCAGCGAGGCGGCGCAGCTCGTCGGCTCTGCACCAGGGGGCAGCCTCGACCCGAGGTCGATCCCGCCCTTCGCCACGCCGCTCGCCGTGCCGACGGCCATGCCGATCACCTCGGTGCGCAAGACCGCCGGCCGTCGCGACGCCGACTACTACGAGATCTCGGTGCGCCAGCTGCGCCAGCAGATGCTGCCGCTGGGCTTGCCGACGACGACGGTCTGGGGCTACGGACCCGCCGCCGGAGTGGGCGGCCGCCAGGTCCACAGTGCACCGTCGATGACCATCGAGGCGCCGTGGAACCGCCCGGTGCGGGTGAAGTGGATCAACGAGCTCACCGACCCGGCCACCGGCCGATACCGGCCGCACCTCTTCGCCGTCGACCCCACCCTGCACTGGGCGAACCCAGGACAGGCGCCCGACGCGCTCGGCACCCGCCGCACCGACAACCGGCCGTGCTTCAGCGGACGGCGCTACGTCCCGCCGGCCCAGTACAACCCGAGCGACCCCGGTCAGTTCACGGCATACCAGGGTCCCGTACCGATGAGCGTGCACCTGCACGGCGCCGTCGGCGTCGGCGACGAGAGCGACGGCTACCCCGAGGCATGGGTGCTCCCGGCCGCCACGAACCTGCCGGCCGACCACGCCTCCGGCGGCCGGTGGCGCGACTTCTTCTCGGCAAAGTCGTTGTCCCGCAACGGATCCGCCTGGGGTCCGGGATACACCATGGCACACTACCCGAACGACAACCGCCCTTCGACGCTGTGGTACCACGACCACACGCTCGGGATGACCCGGCTCAACGTGTATGCCGGTGCCGCCGGCTTCTACATCGTGCGCGGCGGGCCGCAGGGCGACGGCGCCGTCCTCGACTCACGCACCGGCGCCAAAGCCGTCTTCCCCGGGCCCTATGCCAAGGACTACCAGGACAATCCCAAGCCGGGGAAGTACTTCGAGATCCCGCTGGCGATCCAGGACCGGTCCTTCAACGCCGACGGGTCGTTGTTCTACCCGGACACCCGCGAGTTCTTCGACGGACTCACCGAGAACTACCTGCCGACCGGCGACATCCCGCCGGTGTGGAACCCGGAGTTCTTCGGCAACACGATCATCGTCAACGGCGCGACCTGGCCCTACCTCACCGTGCAGGCCAAGCGCTACCGCTTCCGGCTGCTCAACGGCTGCCAGGCGCGCTTCCTCATCCTCGACTTCGCCCGGATCCCCGGCGTGCGGGTCTGGCAGGTCGGCAACGAGGGCGGCTTCCTCGCCGCCCCGGTCGACCTCGGCGCCGTCGCCGGCGGCCGGCTGCTCATGGCCCCGGCCGAGCGCGCCGACGTCATCGTCGACTTCTCCGGCGTGCCACTCGGCAACCACGTCCTGGGCAACCTCGGGCCCGACGAGCCATACGGCGGTGGCCAGCCGGACACCGACTTCGTGCCGGCCGACCCGGCGACGACCGGCCGGATCCTGCAGTTCCGGGTCGTCCCCGCCCTCGCCGCCGACCTCAGCACCCCGCCGGAGTTCATGGTGCTGCCCCAGGCCCCGATGCTCCCCGCTGCCACCGTCACCCGTCGGCTGGCCCTCATCGAGCACTCCTCGGCGTTCGCCGACGGGCCGGTCGCCGCGATGCTCGGCGTCCTCGACGGCGACCCCACGCACGGCTTCGTCGCCGGCAGCCACCGGATGTGGTCGGATCCGGTGTCGCAGGACCCGGCGATCGGGGTCACCGAGGTGTGGGAGCTGCACAACCTCACGATGGACGCCCATCCCATCCACATCCACGAGATCGCCTTCGAGGTCGTCGACCGGCAGGCCCTCGAGGTCGATGAGGAGATGCGCTGCCGGGTGGCCCAGGGGTCGAGCCCTCGCCCACCCGAGCCGTGGGAGACGGGCGTCAAGGACACGGTTATCGCCTATCCCGGCGAGGTGACCCGCGTCCGGGTGCGATTCAAGCAGGGCGGACGATTCGTCTGGCACTGCCACATCGTCGAGCACGAGGACAACGAGATGATGCTGCCGCTGCAGGTGGGGCCGGCCTATCCGGACGCGCCGACGCCCTAGCCCGCGTGCTCACCGACCGGGCGCCCGCGAGACGGTAGCGTGATCGCGAGCACGCGGCATACCGGCTGCGTGTCCGACGACACGGTCCTCGCGACCAAGGGGGAACATCCATGCAGCCTGCCCTCAGCAAGCGGCTCGGCGCCGAGCTGCTCGGCACCTTCTGGCTGGTCTTCGGTGGCTGTGGCAGCGCGATCTTCGCGGCCACCTTCACCACCGAGCCCGGCGTGGCCGGTGGTCAGCCGGTGCAGATCGGGATCGGTCTGCTCGGTGTGGCGCTCGCGTTCGGGCTCACCGTCGTGACCATGGCGTATGCCGTGGGGCACGTGTCCGGTGGGCACTTCAACCCCGCCGTGACGATCGGCCTCTGGGCCGCCAAGCGCTTCGACAACGTGCGCGACCTGTTCGCCTACATCGCCGCGCAGGTCGTCGGCGGCCTGCTCGCCGGCGCGGCGCTGTGGGGGCTGGCGCGCAGCGTGCGCGGCTCATCGGGCGTCGTCGGCCACCTCGCGGCCAACGGCTACGGCGCGAACTCACCGGGCGGCTACTCGCTCGGTGCGGTGTTCCTCGCCGAGGCCCTGCTCACCGCTTTCTTCCTCTTCATCATCCTCGGCGTGACGACCAAGCACGCTCCCACCGGCTTCGCGCCGCTGGCGATCGGCCTCGCGCTCGCCCTCATCCACCTCATCTCGATCCCGATCAGCAACACCTCGGTGAACCCGGCCCGCTCGACCGCCGTCGCCTTCTTCAACGGGGCGGGTGCGCCCGAGCAGCTGTGGGTCTTCTGGGTGGCACCGATCGTCGGCGCGATCATCGCGGGCTTCACCTACGAGGCGATCACCGGGATCGACGCGAGCCACGACGACGTCTCGGGCAACCTCGCCGAGCCGGCGGTGACCACCGAGACCCGGTGAGCCTAGCGAGATGCCTTAAGGCAAACGGCTTCACATTGAGAAGGTAAGGATCTAGACTTTATCAGGACAGGTGAAGGAGCCTTCCTGATGTTCGTCGTCACCGCAGACCAGATCCGCAGCCGACGCGGACCCGACCGGGTCCCGCAGGCCCTGCACGCCCTGCACCACGTCCCGACGCCGCCCGTGGCGGGCTTCGAGCGCACCGTCGGCGACGAGGTGCAGGGCGTGCTCGACAAGCCGGAGGCAGTGCTCGAGGCGCTGATGGCGCTGCTGCGCGACGGGCCGTGGCGGGTCGGAGTGGGCGTCGGCACGGTCGAGCAGCCGCTGCCCGCCTCACCCCGCGCCGGCCGCGGCCCGGCCTTCATCGCCGCGCGGACAGCGGTCGAGGCGGCCCACTCCCCCGCCACCGGCGGACTCGCCGTGCGCACGGAGGCTGCGGAAGCCGCCCGGCAGAGTGCCCTCGCCGAGTCCGCGCTGCTGCTCTGGGCCGACCTCGTCCGGCAGCGCTCGGCGCAGGGCTGGGCGGTCTGCGACCTGCTCGACGACGGGCTCACCCAACGCGAGATCGCCGAGCGCCTGGGCATCTCGCCGTCGGCGGTCTCCCAGCGCGTCCGGGCTGCCCGCTGGGAGCACCAGCGGCGGGCTGCCGACCTCGCGGCCTACCACCTGCAGGCCGCCCACGACCTGGCTGTCGGAGGCATCAGGTAGAAAAAGGCGCCATGAGCCTCACCGCCGCCCAGCTCCTCGGCACGTTGGGCATCCTCGTGCTCGGAGTGGGCGCCATCCTCGCCGGCAGCCCGCTGACCACGTGGGTGTTCCGCCACGTCGAGCGGCGGTCGGGTCAACCGCCAGGCCAGAGCGTCTCCGGCATCCAGGCCGCCGACCTCGTGCTGCGCGGGGGTCAGGTGATCGGCCTGCTCGAGCGGACCGCCGTCTTCTTCGGCATCCTCGCCGGCTGGCCGGAGGCGATGGTCGGGGTGATCGCGCTCAAGGGCCTGGGCCGGTTCGCCGACCTGCAGGGCAAGACCGAGGGGGCGGCTGAGCGCTTCCTCATCGGCAGCATGACCAGCCTCATCTGGGCCTCCTTGCTCGGCGGGCTGGCCCGGGTCGTGTGGGAGCTGGTCGTCACCGGCTGAGCGGAGCCCGCCCGCGCCGGCGTGAGCAACGGCATACCGGGCCGACGCCCCAGCGCCCGGAGCCGCCGGGACGGCCCGCGACCCGCGCTGGTAGCGTCGGGACCAGCCCCCAACCCCACCGTCGCGTAAGGGAGTCGCCCTGTGAGCACCACCCCCGTCAAGGTCGCCGTCACCGGTGCCGCCGGCCAGATCGGCTACAGCCTGCTGTTCCGGATCGCCAGCGGTGCGCTGCTCGGTCCGGACACCCCCGTGCAGCTGCGGCTGCTCGAGATCACGCCCGCCCTCAAGGCGCTCGAGGGCGTCGTCATGGAGCTCGAGGACTGTGCCTTCCCCACCCTCGCCGGCGTCGAGATCGGCGACGACCCCGAGCAGGTCTTCGACGGCACCAACCTGGCCATGCTCGTGGGCGCCATGCCGCGCAAGGAGGGCATGGACCGCGCCGACCTGCTCGCCGCCAACGGCAAGATCTTCACCGGCCAGGGCGCCGCGCTCAACAAGGTCGCGGCCGACGACGTCAAGATCCTCGTCACCGGAAACCCGGCCAACACCAACGCGCTCATCGCGATGAGCAACGCCCCCGACATCCCGCGCGAGCGCTTCAACGCGCTCACCCGCCTGGACCACAACCGGGCCAAGGCCCAGCTGGCCGCCAAGCTCGGCGTCGGCGTCGACGCGATCACCAACCTCGCGATCTGGGGCAACCACGACGACTCGATGTACCCCGACCTCTACCACACCAAGGTCGACGGCAAGACCGCCGCGGACCTCGTCGACGAGGCCTGGATCACCGACACCTACATCCCGACCGTTGCCACCCGCGGCGGCGCGATCATCAAGGCCCGTGGGCTCTCCTCGGCGGCGTCGGCGGCCAACGCGACGATCGACCACATGCGTGACTGGGCGCTGGGCACCAGCGACTGGGTGTCGATGTCAGTGCCGACCGACGGCTCCTACGGCATCCCCGAGGGCGTCGTGTCGTCCTTCCCGTGCGTGTGCACGGACGGTGTCTACCAGATCGTCCAGGGCATCGAGCTGTCCGACTTCTCCAAGGAGCGGATCATGGCGTCGGTCGCCCGGCTGCAGGCCGAGCGCGACCAGGTCAAGGAGCTCGGGCTCATCTGAGAGCCAGTCGCCCCGTTACGGTATGCCGCCCGCGCTCCTCGCGCGGGCGGCATACCGCTGCGTGGTCGGACAGCGCGTCCTGCCGCACTCACTCGTCGATCCGGACCAGGCTGAAGACCACGACGAGGGCGCCGGCCAGGCCGAAGAGGCAGAAGGCGTCGACCACCCGCCGCCGGACGGCGAGCCCGTTGGCCTTGCCCGAGGCGAGCCGAGCGACCGCGCCGACCGAGAGCGCTAGGGCCATCAGGTAGCCACCTGCCCGGAGCCGACCGAAGGCCGAGATCACCAGCCCGAGAGCGACGACCGCCGCGACGGCCCACCACAAGCCGAGCCGGCGCAGACCCTGCCACCTGGAGGGGAGCGCCATCGGATCGCGGGGCACTAGCGGGCGTCAGCGAGGGCGCGCTCGGCGGCCTCGACGACGTTCTCGAGCAGCCGGGCCCGGGTCATCGGACCGACACCGCCCGGGTTGGGGCTGATCCAGCCGGCCACCTCGGCGACGTCGGCGGCGACATCACCGGCGACGACGCTCTTGCCGGTCTGCGGGTCGACCCGACGGCTCACGCCGACGTCGAGCACCGCCGCGCCCGGCCTGACCATGTCGGCCGTGATGATGTCGGGGACACCGGCGGCGGCGATGACGATGTCGGCCAGGCGCACCTCGGTGGCCAGGTCGCGAGTCCCGGTGTGACACAACGTGACGGTGGCGTTCTCGCTGCGCCGGGTGAGAATGAGCCCGAGCGGGCGGCCGACGGTGAGGCCGCGGCCGACGACGACGACCTTTGCGCCGGCGATCGGGACGTCGAACTGGCGGAGCAGCTCGATGCACCCCATCGGCGTGCAGGGCAGCGGGGCCGGCTTGCCGAGCACCAGCCAGCCGAGGTTGGTCGGGTGCAGCCCGTCGACGTCCTTGGCCGGGTCGACGCGGGACAGCAACGCGAGCTCGTCGAGCCCGGTCGGCTGCTGGATGAGAAAGCCGGTGCAGGCCGGGTCGTCGTTGAGCTCGTCGATGACCGCCTCGACCTCGGCCTGGGTGGATCCGGCAGGCAGGTCGCGACGGATCGAGTGGATGCCGATCTCGGCGCAGTCCTTGTGCTTGGCCCCGACATACCAGCGACTGCCAGGATCGTCACCGACGAGCACGGTGCCGAGACCAGGCACGAGGCCGCGCTCAGCCAGCACCACGACCCGCTCACGCAGCTGGCTCTTGACCTGGTCGAGGGTGGCCTTGCCGTCGAGGATCCGTGCCGTCACGTCGCCATCCTTGCACGTCACCATGCGGGCGCTGAGCACCCCAGTGGGTAGCCTGGGCCACCATGCATCGGCAGCTCGCGGCCGCGGCGGTGGCAGCGCTCGCCCTGCTCACCGCCTGCTCGGCGAGCGCTCCGGCGCCGGTCGTCACGGGCTCGACGGCCGCGACACCGGCGACGCCCAAGACAGCTCGCGCCACCACGGGCGCAGGCGCGAGCCAGTCACCACTCCCGAGCGCCACGGCTCTGCCGACCACCTCGACCAGCCAGAGCGCATCGCAGCCCACGGCCGCCACCCCCGCTCCATCGACCGGCGCGGCCCGCGAGCTGCCGCGAGGCGGCACGGCGATCTTCCCCACCTATCGCCTCGTCGGCTTGTGCGGGGCACCCGGCTCCGCCGCGCTCGGTCGCCTGGGCGTCGGATCGCTCACCGATCGGGCCGCCGACGCTGACCGATTGGCCACCTCGTATGCCGCGGGCCGCCGCCCCATGCCGGTCCTCGAGCTCATCGCCACCGTCGTCACCGCCGGGCCGGGGCCCGACGGGATGCACCGCTTCCGGCAGAGCGACGAGACGATCGGCCGCTACCTCGCGGCCGCCCGGCAGGTCAACGGGCTGCTGTTGCTCAACATCCAGCCCGGCCGGGCCGAGTTCGTCGACGAGGTCCGGGCCTACGAGCGGTGGCTGCTCGAGCCGGACGTCGGCGTGGCCCTCGACCCGGAGTGGGCGATCCAGGCCGGACAGACTCCGGGGCGGGTCTTCGGCCGCACCACGGGTGCCGAGCTGGACGCCGTCGCGGCATACCTCTCCCAGCTCGTCGCAGCCAACCGGCTGCCCGAGAAGGCGCTCGTCTATCACCTGCTCTCGCCGTCGATCCTCGTGAATCCCGCTGGCCTGCAACCGC
>Ga0116151_10001706_pt1 | contig 20563 bp, 20 predicted proteins | sample AD_UKC117_MetaG_FD_89893 | JGI IMG/M metagenome (GOLD analysis project Ga0116151, IMG submission 89893) | Active sludge microbial communities of municipal wastewater-treating anaerobic digesters from Hong Kong - AD_UKC117_MetaG | ecosystem: Engineered > Bioreactor > Anaerobic > Digestate... | reverse complement strand
CAAGCTGAAGAGAACCGTCTTTCTTTATTGCCTCGGTTATACCATTAATAACAGCCTTGAGAGCCCTGTCAGCAGCAGCCTTGGATTCAAATCCGGCATTTTTATCCTTAACAAGTAGTTCAACCAATTCCTGTCTATTCATTTTATCTCCTAAAATCCTTATTGTTCCCGCATGTTAGAAAACGACAAATAGATGGCAATATCTTTTTTTTATAAATACAAAAAAACTCTTTTTATTATTTAAATTCTTAAAACAAAGCAGATTAACCATTTCTTATATATAGGTTTTATTGAAGACACTGGCATACAAGCCCCTTCAAGTATCTACCTTCTGGAAACGCAAGGTCTACAGGATGATCCGCAGACTGTCCTAAATAATCAATTATCGAAGCATCTCTTTTTGCATCCAATGCCGCTCCAGCCACAATTTTCTGAAACAAAAGTTCATCAACTGCACCAGAGCATGTAAAGGTAAAAAGAATACCAAAGGGATTAAGCAATTTAAAGGCCAGCATGTTTATATCTTTGTAGCCTCGCGCCGCTTTTTGAATATTAAACCGGGAATCTGCAAATTTTGGAGGATCAAGGACAATAATATCAAAATATTGTTCCTGCTCCAATAAGCTTCGCATAACTTTAAAGACATCGCCTTTTAGAACCCTAATCCTTTTATCAGAAAAGCCGTTAAGCTCTGCGTTTTTTTTGATCTGTTTTACTGCTGAATCACTTATCTCGATATGAGTAACTGATGAAGCTTCACCTTTGCAGGCAAAATGACCAAAACCTCCAGTATACGCAAAACAATTTAATACAGAAGCTCCACTTGCGTAATCAGACAGTTTTCGACGACTTTCACGCTGATCGAGATAGTATCCAGTCTTGTGACCGTTTATAATATCTATGTGTAATAAAACACCATTCTCCTCAATAACCAAATTCTCGGGCGGTATCTCTCCACTTAAATGACCACTTGAATTTAAAAGCCCCTCTTTTGCCCTAGCAGAGGTATCAGATCTTTCATAGATCCCTTTGCACGAAGTATGATTCATAAGCGAGTTTATGATATCATTTTTTTCAAAATTCAGCACCACAACTTAATAATTGGACACAAACAAAACCTGCATAGTAATCTGCTATAATACCGGGTAAACCGTCAGATTCTCCATGAATAATCCTGTATGCCGACCTATTATCACATGTAAACCCCAAAGCCTTTTTCCTACTAACGGTCTTGTTTATCATTCTATCAAAGAAGTAGCAATCAATTTGCTCACTCTCTTCAAAACTCCACACTCTTACCGTAATATTCGACACCGGAGAATATGAACCGTATGCAAGAAACTTTCCGGAGTAATCGGTCACTATCACAGTCTCTCCCGGAGAAATATCTTTATCAAACTCTTTAACAGCTCCGCTAAATACCCAAGGATGTCTACGCAATAGGCTTTTTTCTCGTCCCTTTTTCAGGGACACCACTTTACCTGATTTCATTATCTTTTACCCAAATTTAATAAACTCTGAATTTTTACATAACCTATACAACTTACCCTTTTATAAGGGTATCGTGTTTGCTTTTTATTTTGTTGTAATTAATTTCAATTATCTTGTTCAGGAGTAAGTCAATTGAGATAACCAAAACATGTTTTCACTTAAAAGATTTGTACCTTGGCAGTTTTTCGAATACACCTAATACTTTTGCAATTGCTTGATAACTCGCTTCATCAAATTTGGCATTCATTAATCTATAGTGCTCACAGTTTAATACTGTTCTAAGTCTTGACTCATCTGGAAAATCGATAGTCATCAATGAGCCACTTTCACTGATTTTTATTGAAAATTTTGAATACTGTTTTTCAATTTCTTTCTTATTTTGATAATAATCGCTTAAAAGTTTGTGAAGATCATTATCAATTTTAATCATAGCGGTTAAAAATGATCTATTATTTACTATGCTTTTATAGATATTCGGGCGATTATTCTGTGCATGAATAAGATAGGCAAAAATATAGTATCTAAAATCTAGCGCAGCTGTAATATCAGGAACTATGTCTTCCTGATATCGAATTAGCCCCTCTCCAGGATTGTTCTGTATATAAAGAGGATAAAGATCCAGCACAACTCGTGCTCCCCTTATATATGCATTCATCTCGTCAAGTAAACCATAAATACCCATACCCTGTGAAACCAAAGAACTGTCATTACTGTCGATATATACTTTATAATAGATGCCGCGCAAATTCTCATCAATAATATCTTTTATATCTCTGCTTGGAAAAACATTTGTTACTTTTACAAGGATACCTTGACCGGAGGATTCATAGTAACAAAAATAATCATCAGCAGATTTTATCCTGGATTTTTTAGCAATTCGTTTCAATGAGTATATTTCACTGTAATAATGGGTACTCTCATGTATAGCCACAGATAGCGAGGAGAGAAATACGTAACGGGAATCCCCTTTCAAATGTGTTTTGAAAGGATCACCGTAAACTTTACGGCCTGAAAACGAGTAACTGTTTTTGGAAGTCATAACAGCGATACGGTAGCTTTCATTACTGTATTTTTCAAGAAGAAGCAGAGCCCCTTTCTCAGGCTCATCAAAGAGAATACCTTCGGCCATGACGGTAACAAAAAAAAGCACCATTATCGTAAATAAGAGAAACCTTCTCATTGTTTTCGTAACCTGTATTCACCAATTAATTCCGCAGCCTCGTTATCACGCTTAAGCTCTTTTAAGACTCTGACTACTGCGTTATAAAGCTCTTTATGGCCTGGATAATTATTTAGACCCTCTTTATGATGAGACAGGGCACTTTCAAACATTGATCTTCTATTCGAACCACTAAGTTCTAGCGCCTGTTTTTCGCAACTCTTCCCAAGGTACAAATAGTATAACGGGTCACTATTTTCCCCTTTCAATAAGGATAAAACAGAAACTGCTTTTTTGTAATTACCTGTTTCATACAAGGCTGCACCGTAATACAGTACTATACCGTTAGCCCCTTTTATATCATCTAATCTGTACTTTGAGCCAATTGATAATAGATCAGAGTACATGTTTTCAGCAAAAAGAGCCGGCACAAAACGCTCCAACAGAGGAATGTCAGCCGAACTATAAGTGAGCGATTGCAGGGCTGGTAAAAATCCGGCATGATTCTCACCGATTTTAAAATAGTGAGCGGCAACGATTTTTTTTAACTCTTTTCTTTCAGGATATATAAGAGAAAGTCGAGTGGCATAAGAGAGGAAATCGTTACTATCTTCAGATTTATAGAGTTCTACAAGCTCTTTATAATATATATTAAAGGAGTCTTTTCTTATTATATGATAATAGAAAAGCAGATAATGCTTATAAACAATATCACTATAAAATGCTGAAAAAACTCCACCAATCAGAGCGATAACCACCAACAAGTAAAAAAAAGCTGATTTTAAGCCCGATTTTTTCTTTTTTTTTCGTTTCAACACAAACTCCCACTATTTATCGTTCTGGTATACTATAGTCAACACTCAATAACGGCAATCAGTTTTTAACAAATTTTTTATTGCAAATTTTACTGTTACATAATGATCTGCATTGAGTTGAAACTTATTTGTTTTATTTGACACAAATGGGGCTAAATTATATTTTTTTTTAAAGAATATTAAAAAAAATTTAAAATTTTCAAATAAATTCAGTCTACAATATTAAGGATGGATAGATGAAACGTATTATTTTTATATTGATACTACTATTCGCGTTGCCTCTTTATTCAATAACCGGCAGCGAAGCTCTTTCAAAATTCAGGGCACGTATGAGATCTATTGGATCTATGCGAGGAATGATCTCCATGTCTACTGAAGGTGGCATGATGAACGGAACTTTCAGTTACAAGTCTCCGGGAAAGATTCATGTTCAGTTCGATAACGGCAAAACCATAGTCTCAAACGGACGCAAACTTTGGGTTTATAATCCCGAAAGTGGTATTTGCGGTGTTCAAGACTTAGGGGGTGGTGGCAGCGGTGGAATAGCATCATTAATTGATGGATACACAGCTATGGCTCGAGAAGGTGGAAGTGGTGCTGTAATTAAACTTACAGGAAGCGGATACTATGACGACATTACCATTATAACCGATGCGTCGTATATGTTGCGAAGTGCTACTTTTAATAATTCGTCAGGTGGTGGTTTTAGTGTAAATCTGTCTGGGGTTCAACTGAATCTTGGATTACCAGGCGGTATGTTTGACTACAGTGTTCCCGCAAACGCACAGCTTGTAAATAATCCGCTAAATATTCAATAATGAGGTATTCAGTTGCTGTAATAATTCTTTTTATCACACTGGCAATTTTCTTTCCCCTTTTTTCTCAAACAGATGGAACTGCAGCGGATTTTGATAATTACGATCCTGCTGCAGAAACCACTGAAATTTCTCCGGAAACAAACAACGACGATGAAACTCAGGATGCAGCTTCAACTAATGATTATCCCGTAATAGAAAATAAAGAACCAGAAACATTCTCCGGAGAAGATAGAAATACCAGATACTACACCTACATAGGTTCTACCGTATCCGCCGGATTAAACAGTATCTCTTATAGCGGTTGGGAAAGCGGCAAACAGAGTTCCATTGAAGAATCAGGATACTATTTTTTTCCAGCTGTTTGCGCTTTTATAATCGCTCCTCCACTTATGGGACAGTTTAATCTTGGATTCGCAATTAATCTTAACAACTCAGAACTAACTTCGATAAATCATGTTAAAGCGGATGCAAGGATCAAGTACATGTATAAAGAAAATCTTCCAGTCACGCTTACAGGCGGAGCAGGTTTCTTTATCGAAATGCCTCCTGCTTCCGAAAAATATGACGGAGGTGGTGCTCTGATTACATTAGGTTTACTCCATCCTTTATCTTCCGACTGGTCACTATTATGCGATTTTGACCTTGGTTACGGATATTTCGGGAAAGGCTCCGAAGGGAGGAAGTTAACCTATGGAATTACAATCGGCGCAGCAGCAAAGGTGGGAAATCTTTAAAAAACTTGATTCCGCTATCAGACTCCCCTCCTTCATTTTACTTGTTTATATTACACTGCTTAATCTTCTGTTATACTGGTTTTATTTGCCTGAAACCGTTAAACCGTTTCCTATTGTATTAGCTTTAACAATTTTAACCGCTTTAGTTGCCTATTCGGTCGTTTTAAAAACTTTTAAACGATTAATTACAATCTCTGTATTACCTCTGGTAATAATTAGCCTGTTATTATTAACACGATTTTTTATTATGATACACCCGATTCAAAACGAATCTGAAATAATATCTGAGCAAAACTTTCGCCATAACTGCATGGTAAGTTTTATTTATAATGGTAATAAAACTGCTGCTTTTATAGACAAAGATGTCAGAAACAGGGAAATAACGGTTTCGGGAAAACCAAAAGAGATAAGACCGGATACAGATTTTAATATTTTTCTTTTAAGAAAGGGTATAACGCACTCAGCTTTTGTCAAAACAACAAAAAAACAAAATGCCTCTTTTCGAAAAAAATTACGTCGCAAAGTTGATAGTTCATTGATAAGGATGTTCCCAAAAGAGGAGTATGCCCTTATAAAGGCTCTGCTTTTTGGAGACAAGAGCAGCCTTTCCCGCAAAACGCTCCATCTTTATAAGAAAGCAGGTCTTTTACATCTATTAGCGGCATCTGGAATGCACGTAGCAATTGTAAGCGGATCAATATTCTTTTTAGCAGGAGCAATAAGCGGAAAGAAGAGTATTGCTCTAATCATGGCATCGACAGCAGTTATACTGTATACATTTATTACAGAGCTACCAGTATCATTATTAAGAGCTGCTATCATGTTCTGGATTTACGCTTTTTTTGTTTTGTTAAAAAAAGGCAAAAACGCAATTAACGCGCTTTTTTTAAGTGGTGTTTTTATTCAGATTATTGATCCATCAGATATTTTTTCACTGGGGTTTCAGCTATCTTTCGGTGCAACTCTTGGAATATTGCTGTTTTATAAAGATTTTTTGGAAATTATTCCAAAAATACCCTTAAAATTATCACAATCTATTGCCCTTTCCTTATCGGCTCAACTCTCAGTAATCCCATTAATATTCTTTAGTCTTGGAGAGTTTAATCCCGCATCCATGATTTCAACCGCAACCGCCTCACCATTACTACTTTTTTTCATATACAGCTCATTTCTAAAGGTATTTTTATTTTGGTTGTCATTTGCGATTCCTTATCTGTCTTCGATAAACAGTTTTTTTTACAAAGCTCTTGAACTTAATACAATAATCTTCAGTAAAGCTAACCTTAATTGCAGACCTGAATCATTTATTGTTCTTTTCTTGCCTTCGATGGCACTATTAGGCTCCCTTTTTTTACCTTCATCGAAAAAGATCAAAAAATCACTGGTTATTACCGCACTGCTTTTTATGTACACGGTGCCCATAATTTATAATACAGATTATTTCATTTACAATAATTGGAGCTACAACCAAAGCATTTTACCAGATAAGTATGGTAACACAACGGTCATATACAAAGAAACATCCGCGGTTCAGATAGCAAACGAACTGAACAAACGAAACATCGAATCTGTAACACTTCAAATTTCATCAATAACTCCAAAGTCATGGGTTTCAGAACTTATTAGGCTTTATCCTATTAAAAAAGCTATTTTTGTTGATATTCTTTCCAAAAAGGACTATTTATTATTTACAAAAAAGTTAAACCAAGAAAATATAAGGTACAAAACAGTCCTACCCGATGGTTACAGGCATTCACGAGCAAAGAAAAAAAAACGAGTATCAAAAAAAAGCAAAGCTGGGCTCCTAAATAATTGATTTTTTATTCAATAATGTTGAAAAACATAAAATTATGAAAGACAGCATCTTATAAAAATCATATTTGACAAATTAGATATACCTTTATAGGTTTTCGGATGTATTCATAAGGAGATTTCCATTGGCATTATACGCTTTACAGCATATCAATCTGAACGATAAAAGAAAAGAGATTATAAACAAGGTAATATCTGGCGACCAGGTTAAACTCTCTTTTTCATTTCCTCAAAAAAGCTATATGCTTTTTTTAAATGGAATGATTGCCAATCTTCTTGGACATACGGATCTAATATTTTTACATGAATCTTTCTTTACCATTCTAAGGGAATCACTTTTAAACGCAGTTAAGGCTAACGCTAAACGCCTCTACTTTGAAAAACACAATGCAGATATACATAACTCAGCCGATTATGACCGAATAATGAAAAAATTTCGTAATGAGGTTATCGGCGACATGGCCGTTGTTGAAGAGACCCTTAACAGAAGTCGTTTATATGTGAATTTTATTGTCGAGTTGACAAAAACTCATATTCTTTTAAGAATTGAGAATAACTCAAAAATACTTCCTGCCGAAGAAGAGCGTGTTCAAAAGCGAATTACGCAAGCCTGGAGTTTTAAAGACTTTTCAGAAGCATACGACACCATGTACGACGAAACTGAAGGGGCCGGTTTGGGCATAATATTAACGGTTATGCTTTTAAAAAATATTGGTGTTACTCCGGACGATTACCGTATCTTTGCTGAAAAGGATATGACTATTGTATCTCTTCGTATTCCTCTTCTGATTAAAAAGCAGGAAACCATAACCGCTGTCAAAGAAAAGATTCTGCGCGAAATCAATCTACTTCCAACTTTTCCTCAGAATATTATGGATCTTCAGCAACTTTGTGATAATCCCGACTCCTCAATAAATCTTATTGCCGATAAAATACAAACTGACCCTTCCTTAACTGCCGACATACTTAAATTAGCCAACTCTGCCGGATTTTTAACTGTTCGTAAAATTGAAAATGTCAGTGAAGCTCTTATGAGAATTGGATTAACTAATCTCAAATATATACTTATTGCGGCAAGCTCACGCAAAATAATGGATAAGCGCTATAAACAATTTTCCAAGATATGGGCACATTGTCTTGATGTCGCAGCCTATGGCCGGTTTATTGTTAACAAACTCTCCATGCGCCGTCTTCATGATAAAGTTTTTATTTCATCTCTTTTGCACGATCTTGGTAAAATTGTACTTTTATCGGTTGATCTTGATCTTACAAACTGGATTGCTGATTTTGTACAACAAAGAGGAATTAGAAGCACAACGATACTCGAAGAGGTTTCTATTGGAATAAGCCATTCGACTATTGGCAAACTTATAGCAAAAAAATGGAACTTCGCGGACTTCATGGAAGAAGCGATCGCATTTCACCATGCGCCATTACAGGCAAGTGAAGAAAATCGTACTGTTATATATATAACCTATCTTGCTAATATTTTTGTTGGTATAAGCACAAAAAAATATACTCTTGACCATATTGATCCAAGTGTATTAGCCCATCTCTCTATTAAGTCGATCAAGGATTGCGAAGATCTTTATAACTACTGTACAATTTCATTGAAAGAATCCCGAGATCTATGAGCAGTATCAAAATAATTGCGTCAAAATCCGGAGATATAACAGCCGAAATTATTTCAAACGGCAAAAACCTCAGACTGCACTCTGCTTTTGACCCAGTTAAAGAAGCTTTCCGATCAGTCTCATCTTTTACATCTTCTAAAAATCGTCTTATAATAATTGCCGGGCTTGGTCTTGGTTACCATATTAAAGCCATCAAAGAAAAATACCCTAACAATGCTATTTTGATAATCGAAAAGAACCAAGAGATGATCGATCTTTGTCACAAACACTGTTCTGACAATGTTAAGAATATAAGGATAATTACAAACCCTGATGATGCGGCTTCTGCTCTTGAAAAACTTGACATGGCTTCATTTAAAGGTACATCTGTTTTTTTTCATCGCCAATCTTATGGGCTGGATAAAGATTTTTATGATATGATAATAACAGATATGTCACGTTATTTGACATCTAAGATAAGTGATCTGTTAACTCGTTTTGAATTTGAACAAAAATGGGCCGAAAATATTCTATTAAACACATCACAACTGGCTGATTCTTTCCCAGCTTCACTTCTATTTGACCGTTTTAAAGGAATACCCGGAATTATCGTATCAGCAGGACCATCACTAATCAAGTCTATCGATTCACTGAAAAAATACAAGGATCACGCTCTTATCGTCGCAGTCGATACTGCATACAAAGTGCTCTTAAAACACGATATAGAACCGCATATTGTGATGGTTCTTGACGCACAGAAACAGAGTCAGCTACATTTTTTTGGAGCAAACCCTGGCAAAACTGTTCTTATTGCAGATATTGTCAGCTCGCCTGCTGTAATACGTAATTTTAAGAACCACAAATTTATTAGCACTACTGCAAAATATTACGACGATAGCGGCGGTAAACTTAAACGAGAAGCAACCCCCTTTGTTGACTGGTTAGAAAAATATATTGAACCGCTTGGAGACATTCAATCCGGTGGATCAGTTGCCACAAGCGTATTTGACTTCTTATTAAATAGCGGATGCTCATCTATTATACTTGTCGGCCAAGATCTTGCCTATACCGGGCGAAAAATTCATTCAAACGGAACTCATCATAACGAAAAGTGGATATCCCTTATTAACCGGTTTAACGGACTTGAAAATATTAATCAGGCAATTATCCGTAAGCGTAAAATTAAATATGTCGATTCGATCATTAAAGAAGAAAAAATAATTACAGACTTTGTTCTTGATCTCTATCTTTCATGGTTTAGCGACTCTGCAAAAAAAATTAAAATCCCTGTTTATAACGCTACCGCAATCGGTGCAAATATTCCCGGTACCATTATTACAACCCTTGATGAATTTTTCATTGGTAAAAAATCAAATAAATCTGATGCATCGGAGATTATCGAAACTATTACCAGACGATCCCAAAAATTTAAAATAGAAAAACTGAAAGAGGCTTTTAGTAGTACCATTAAGGCATTAGAAGAAACCGCTGAACTTCTTTCTAACAAAAGTATCAATGCAGACGCCGTACTTGACAACATGGAAAAAAACGATCTTGATGTCGTTTACAGACCATTTATGAAAAAAACACTAACCTACCTTAAACGAAACACACTTACTGATCTGAAACAAAATCAAATGTTACTTGACGAACTGAGCCATGTTACAAAAAAAGTAACCGTTCTCTTTCAACAAGGCCTTGACAGGCTAAATTAAATGTTAACTTACTTCGGAGACTACCGTGCAAGATAAATTTGAACGCTTTTTATGCCCTGCTCTTTCTCTAAGAGCATATACAGCTTTAACAACAAATACCGCAAAAGAGATCGCTACCCTTCATAATACAACACCCAACGCAACTTACGCAATGTCAGAAGCCATAACCGCAACCGCTCTTCTTTCATCTCTGCTTAAACCGGACTCCCGGCAATCACTATCGCTAAAAATATCAGGCAGCGGTCCAATGGGAACCATATATATACAAACGGATACAACCGGAGCTCTAAGAGGATACGCGGAAAATCCCCAACCCGAGACAAAGCAAAAATTTGATTCCATAGATTTTTCCCATGCAATTGGCGCCGGAGTCATAACCGTTACCAGGGATATTGGCATGAAAGAGCCTTATAGCGGCGTTAGTCCTCTTATATACGGATCTATAGCCAAAGACACGGCCTACTATTTAACTACATCAGAACAGATACCTTCAGCGGTAATCCTGACATGCGATACCGATAATGATGGATACATAATATCCAGTGGAGGTATTCTTATACAAACCTTGCCCGACACACCAGAAGAGTCAATTGCGATTGTCGAGCGATCCATGCAAAAGTCCAAGACATTAAAAGAGCATCTCGGTACAGGTGAAGATATTACGTCGTATCTCTCATATCTACTAGAGAACAACACACTAGAACTTCTTTCTTCAACATCTTTACACTACCAGTGCTCATGCTCAAAGGATATAGTAATGGCTTCTTTAGCAGCTGTTTCGGCAAAAGATTTGGAAGTAATGATTGAAGAAGATCACGGTGCCGAAGTATGCTGTACTTTTTGCAATAAGGCATACAAGTTCACAGAGAGCGACCTTAAAGATATAATAGACAAAAAAGAGATATTACAATAGAGGAACTTAGAAAAATTCCAATGTTACCAGAGAGTAACATCTGTATGAAAACAACAACAAATTCCTATTTCCGATAAATCCGAGAAAGCAGGAAACAATTACATCTGAAAACTTAAATATTATTATAACACTGCATTTAAAACAAATGGCCGCTCTCTTGTTTTATGAATTCTATAGTTGTTTGCATCTTATAGTTTTATCATAATCCTCTTCGTGCAAGGGTCAATGGGCGGCAGGCAGCCTCTCGTGGCATATCACCACTTCGCGTCGCTGTCACTCCGCGAAGTGGTGATATGCATGGAACATTTTCGGGCTATTCGCACAAAACATTTTTGTTAAAAACAAGAAAACCCCTCTGAAAGAGAAAAAAAGAAAGAACAAATAGATTGTTGCTTTGAAAATAACGCCTCCACAAATTTAATGCGCAGCTACTAGATTTCATACCTCAAAAAACCAAAAAAATTTAACAAAATAGCCTTCAACCCAGTATACATATATAGAAATAAATTGGAGGTACGAAATGGAAGTTTCAGATTTTAGAACATCAATAGATGTTGAAGTCAGCAGACTTGATAGGATTGAAGAGTATGCTGCAAAGCATGATATGGATATTTCTGATGTAATGAATACTGTTTTGCACGAGTACTCAAAAAAGCTGGCTAAGAATCCAATATGCAATGACACTCTTAACAGGTATCAGGAGAGAGGTACGATTTACAAATCAGTACATATACGATTTTCAAGTATCACAAAAAGGAAACTAAAGGACATCGCTAATCTGTATTGTTACAGCTTGTCATACATGTTGTTTCTTGCAATGGAATTCTTCGAGGAATTTATGGATGGTGTTAAGGAGTTCATTCGTCCCTGTTTTCATGCCTCTTTTGTTCATCACTTCTTTGGGTTTCCATACTTCATTAATAGCTGGGGAATAAACTTTATTGAGACGCTAAACATGACTTCTGGCTAAGAAACCAGAAATAACAATATTTTTGCTTTTATACTCAACTTAATTGGCTATAAAGCATCTTAGCTATACCTAAATTACTATTCTTAGAAACTGACTTGGCATATTCATCATAAAGAAGATCTTCAAATATTTCTTCTGCGTGTCCGCCGTTTAAAATCTCACCTTTATGAACAGTTTTACGCATTTCATTAAACATCTGTTTAACAAAAATTGACTCAAATTCAATACAGCTATCCCATAGTTTCTGATCAAGAGGACTCTCATTTTTACTTATCTGTTTTGAAAACTCTTCTGTAAAATCTTTACTTTTGCTCTTTCTAGTCATACTATCCATAATCTGCCGGCCCTTTATATGTGCAAACTGCTCTGTTCCTATTCCCTGTATCATATAAATCTCCTGATGATTATTTTATTATTAATTCTGCGTGAAGAGCGCCCGCGTCACGAAGCGCCTTTAAAACCGAAACAATATCACTTGCTTCAAGTCCGGCATAATTTAATGCTTCAACAACATCTTTTACAGTAGTTGATTCTTTTATAAGAGCTGCCCCTACTGGCTGTTTCTCTCCGCGAACCGATATGGTTAAGCCGTCTTTAGAGACAACGGATTCAGATACCTTGATTGATCCACCCATAACGATGGTTCCCTCTTTCTCGTTTATCACCACTCTTGGTCCATAATCAGGAGTTACTTCCATATCCTGAACCCTAGCAATAAATATTGAAAAATTCACATTTTCAGGTATGGTAAATGTTATTTTACCATTTTGGTTTATCGATGGACGCGAATCAGGATACTCAGCAAGAACATTTTCTACTATCTGATTGGCCAAATCAAAATCCCACTCATTTAATACAAGTGTTACCATATTCTCTGTAGAGAAAACCGTTTCAATATCACGTTCAACTATTCCGCCTCGTGAGATAAGCGCCGTTGTACGAAGTTTTCTCCCAGCCCTTCCAGACTCTACCGACGAAACCCTTCCCTGTGCTACGATATATGTATTACCATCGGCTCCTTTTAATGGAGCCTGTACAAGCATTCCGCCTTCAATTGATTTTGCATCACCAATTGATGATACGGTTACATCAATACGATCTCCAACTCTCACCATTTCGGGTAATGAAGCTGTCACAAGTACTGCGGCAACATTTTTAGATTTTTCTACATCGTCTTCTTCAAGCCCAAGGTTTTTTAAGAGATTGCGTAATGAATTTTTTGTAACGTTTATTCGTGAGTCGCCAGTTCCCTGCAAACCAACTATCAGCCCATAACCAAAAACCTGATTTTCCTTTAAACCATCAATATATGAAATATCGCCTACTTTGACTGATACCTGTGCCGAAATAAATGAAAAAACAAATATTCCGCACAAGAACACTACTGTTCTAATTTTCATTTTGTTAATTCATCCACCATTTTTTGCAGATAGTCCGTAATTATACGCTGCTTTTGCTCTTCGGTCATTTCAGCGGTTGCACTCTCGTCTTCTTCAAGCGTACGCTGTAAATTTAACCCAAGTCCTTGCGTTGCACTACTGATATTCAAAGCAAAATTCACTACCTTTTCAGCTCTAATTGCTCCACCTGTGATACTACTAGGATGCACACGACCTGTTATACTCATTCTAGTGCTTACACCGTTAAATGTATAAGTTTTTGCTCCAGTAACATTATATGTTCCATCATCCATACGATTATTTACTGTTACCGCAAGACGCAGAGCAAGGTTCCCTCTGCTCTCAACTTTTACTCCATCATTGTGCTTTATGTTTCGATTACTATTTACAGGTGGAAGGTATGCCGTTATGGATGTATCCGGTACAGAGTTTACTGATGAACTTTTACTGTTTTCAACATTAAGGGTATACCTCATACGTGAAACATCATCAATAATTACAACTATTGTCTCTCCAGCAACTAAATTCGCTCTTGGAGAATAAAGATTGCTTTCCCGCCATAATGACTGGGCGGATAAAACAGTCGTTAGAAAAAATAACGTTATAAAAAATTTTTTCATCCGCCGACCTCAACCTTCCTGTTCTCTAACAATATACCTTTTAAGCGTCTCCCTTTACTGTTAACCTTTACGGTTACCTTATCTCCAGGCTTTGCCTTTACAAGGGATGTACCAGTAGTCTCTATCAGTATTCCATTTCGCCTAATAATAATATCTACGATGTCACCCCTGTCAACAAGAGAGCTTTTATTAACTGATCCATTTTTTTTATCAATAGGAAGTAACCTGACAGATGTTCCATAAACAACACCGGTTATACCGTTTTCCTGTAAAATCGTCTGAACAGTTTTACGACTAATATATCCATTTTCCAAGTGCTTCTGTTCTATCATTATCTCATCAATTTCTATGGCTCCGTTTTGCGTTCCACCAATTCGGGCTATATCTGACAAAGATACATTTTTACCATCTGTTTTTAATGATGAGTGAAGAAATACTTTAACCTGCCCGAAAGAGACAGAGCTTGTCAATAGAACAAGCATTATCAGAATAGTTTTCATTAACGTTTTAAACCTATTGCTGTTCCAAGCATAGAATCCGAAGTCTGAATGGCTTTTGAATTTGTCTCGTATGCACGTTGCGCGACTATCATATTAACCATCTCTTCAACTACCTTGACATTAGACATTTCAAGAAAACCCTGATGGGTTTTAGCCATACCGTTCAATGCCGGTTGACCAGGTATTTCTTCACCAGAAGCTCCGGTGACTTTAAATAGATTCTGGCCTATACTCTGTAATCCGGCTGGGTTAACAAATCTGTAAAGCTCTATCTGTCCTACATCAACAATATCATCATCTCCAATCAGTTTAACGGTTATTCGTCCATCCTGACTTATATTCAAGGTTTCTCTTTGAAACTCATCAGGCAATATCACTGGGGGATCAAGAAAATATCCGTTAGAAGTCACAATCTGCCTGTTAGAGTCCATTTTAAATGAGCCGTCTCTGGTATAAGCCTCAGTGCCATCATACAAGCGAACCTTAAAAAAACCTTCACCTTCAAGCGCTATGTCAGTAAGATTTTCTGTCTGCTGCAATGATCCCTGAGTAAACATCTTCTGTGTTGCCGAAACCTTGGCTCCATGTCCTACCTGAATTCCAGTAGGTATCTCGGTAACTTCAGTTGCTGGAGTTCCCGCAAGAAGTACCGTTTGATACAAAAGATCTTCAAATTCTGCACGCTGTTTTTTAAATCCAGTTGTATTAACATTTGATAAATTGTTGGATACAGTATCAATATTAAACTGCTGCGTTATCATACCAGACGCGGCAGTCCACAGTGATCTCATCATATCGTACCTCTCAACGGTTATTATTAAGCAATTACCGTTATTCAATAATTTTGATTAAAAAACCTGGTGTGAATAAAATAATAAGAACCGTACAATAACAGTCGTTAATAAATTTTCATACAAATAAACCAGATTCCCTATTTAAATACTTCGGTATATTTGAAAAATAGTTTAGATAATCTCTAAAAAAATCACCTTATGTCCCTTTACAACAAATGTATTATACATCTATAATCAAAGAAGCACTCTGTTGGTTAATCTTTTGAATTTTTTCCATAAATATGAGTTGATTTATACCACTCTAATGGTTTTTAAGTAATATTTTTAATAGTAATAAACTTGCAATACTAGATTATTGCTCATTATCTTGTAAAATTTAACATATCCAATAGACAACGGAGATATCATGCTTGCAAAACGAGTTATTCCATGCCTTGACGTAAAAGATGGGCGCGTAGTTAAAGGTGTCAATTTTGTTGACCTCATTGATGCCGGCGATCCAGTGGAAAATGGAGCCTTCTATGACTCTGAAGGCGCCGATGAACTTGTTTTTCTCGATATAACTGCCTCCTCAGATAAACGTGCGATAATACTTGATATGGTTAAAAAAGTAGCAGAAACAGTGCATATCCCCTTTTGCGTGGGTGGTGGTGTTCGAACAATTGACGATGTTAGATTATTGCTGGAAAACGGAGCAGATAAAGTATCTATAAACAGCGCGGCTGTAAAAAACCCGGATCTGATTCATGAGGCATCACGCCGCTTTGGGTCGCAGTGTATAGTCGTAGCCATAGACGCAAAACGCAATGAAACGGGAGGTTGGACCGTATATCTTAACGGTGGACGAACCGCTACCGAGCTTGATGCTCTTGAATGGGGAATAAAGGCTCAAGATCTTGGAGCCGGAGAAATATTACTGACAAGTATGGATCGAGACGGCACAAAAAAAGGCTATGACACAAAAATCACATCTTTATTTTCATCGACTCTCAAAATACCCGTAATAGCCTCTGGGGGCGTTGGCAATCTTGAACATTTGTACGAAGGGTTTTCCAAAGGTAAGGCAGACGCAGTACTGGCAGCATCTATTTTCCATTTCAGAGAATACTCAATCAAAGAAGCAAAAGAGTATCTATTAAAGCAAGGCATTCCAGTAAGAATGATCTGATTAAGTCTCTATAAAACCACAACAATCACAAAAAGAATAAGCATAACAATGGCAGCTGTGAGTCCTATTATAATCGGTATGCCTATACCGCCCTTATCAGATTCATCCTCATTTATTAAGACCGTAGCAGGATCGAGCGCTACTTTTATACTTGTCTCTTCTTCAATTATCTTCGCAATAATTCCTTTTGCAATAACAGCAAAAATCTTATATCCTATTCCATCAATATATTCAATAGACTTGACACGAGCTGGTATCGAAGATATTTTCTTTGATTCAGAATCATAAGCATTAAACGCTTTGGCAATTTCAAGAACCTGAGGAGTGGTTTCTATCATAGAAACCATTATCTTGTCACCCGGAGCGACATTTGAGATATATTTACCTTTTATTGGGGACAAGACTACAGTACTGAGTATAACAAGACGAACACCGTCTTTGCCGGCCACAGGATCTGTATCCGCAGGTTGATTCTGTTCTGCTTCAGCCTCTTCCGCTTTTTTTCGAGCATTAAGCTTTCCACTTATTTTCACACTGGTTAATGATTCAAGTTCAAGCTGTAATGAAGACATATTTTGGATCTCTACAGACACTTCTATTCGCTTTAACTCTGTCGATTCCTGCATAAAACGTTGTATCATATGAGTTACTTGGGTCATATCACTTTTGCCTAGATAACGGGCAAAATCCCTTCCTAAAGACAAAGAAAAACCTTTTTTAAACTTATCAGAAAAATCTGCATTTATTCTTGAAGCAGCGGAAGAAGTTCGTGAATTTAGAATTTCCTTTTCAAGACTTTTCCAATCATTTTTTATAACAAGCGACTGAAGTTGATAATCAGGTGAAACAACGAAAACTGTGTGCTCTACTTTCGCATATTCAATGTTAAAAAAAATAATAAACGCACCATAAAGTGAAGAAGAACTAAAAGATCCTTTCACTGCAACAAGATCAAAATAGGAGTTAGAAACCATACGTTTCGCCTTATCCTGATCATTGCCTGTAAAATGAAGTGCGATATCATACTTTTTCTGTTGATCCGAAAGCGAATTTATAGCATTATCCAAATTTTCCAAAATAACCCCGACCCTATTTTATTTTATCTGTTAGCATTTTCATTCTTTCAAGCAACCTTATTCTTTTGATTGGCTTAAGAATAAAATCTGATGCCCCCATGGTTAATAAATCTTTAAGAACCCCCTTGGTAGTATCGTTACTGATAAAAACGACCTTAGCTTTATAGTTTTTCTCTTTTACATTGTAAAGAAAGGCATAACCATCAAGTCTGGGCATATCAAGATCCGTAGTAATAATATCAACCTCTGAACCAATTCTTTCCATAATATCGACGCCATCCTGACCGTCTTTTCCGGAGGCCAAAATTTCGTATCCTTCAGATTCAAGGATCTGGATAATTTGCTTTCTCAAAAATTCATGAGGCTCAATAACCACAACCTTGTAGGGTATCCCGTTAGGTTTAATTCCGTCCGGGGTTTTTGTGTTAACAGAAGGGAAATCGTGCTTGCTTCTCATGCGCGTTGCTCCTTAATCATTAACTGTTAAAACCAGATTCCAATTATATATCAAAAACCTAAAATCAGTTCAAACAGTAGATTCCGAAAATAATGTCCATATTAATAATCACGTTATCAGATAAACAAAAACATCACCTATAAAGCCCAGCAAGGCTCATTTCGAAACCTTAAAACATCAAAATGAAACAAATACTACCGATACTTCAAAAAAAACAGTGAAATTGTCAACATAATTATTGCCTCTAAAACAGTATAGTTTACGATAGGTCAAGCAAAAGCTTTTTACATGGTTATGGAGGTTCAATGAGTTGCTGTTTTATTTTATACAACTTAAATATTTATTTACAAAATCATAACCTTCAAATATTACTATTAGACAGTTTTTTAGATGGATATTTTACTAGCTCAAAAAATAATTTTAGTATATAATTATATATTGGAACCTAACGGAAAAAATCAATGAATATTAAACCTAAACAGAAAATTGAGTGTAGCACTAATGACATTTCTGGTTCAATAAAGCGAAAAGATCAATATTATATTCAATTTGCGCATTTTTCAAAAGATGTCGAAATATTTTTTCATAAATTATTAACAAGAACATTAGCCTCTTATGACCTGTTATATTTGAAAAGCGGTATTTCTACAATACTTAAAGAACTCATTACCAATGCAACAAAAGCAAATATTAAAAGACTTTATTTTACACAGAAGGGTCTTGATATTAGCCAAAAAGCCGATTATATCTCTGGAATGGACACTTTCAAGGAAGATTGTCTTCGAGAAAATGCCCCTATACTTGATCAACTTGAAAAAAGCAACTTCCGTGTACGAATACTATTCTTACCCGAAGGAGATCTGTTTTCAGTTAAAATTATTAATAATATCCAAATTGCACCTGAAGAATTAAAGAAAATTGAAGCGAGAATATCCAAAGCCTACAAATATAACGATATTACTGATGCTTTTAACGATGTTCTTGATGACTCCGAAGGAGCGGGCCTGGGTCTTATTATGGCAATGCTAATATTTAAAAATAGCGGCTTTGAAAAAAAGGATTTCTCCATAACTTCCGGCCCAAAACAGACCGTATGCACTATAAGAATATCAAATACCTCAAATAAAATTCGAACTCGGGAAATAGCAAAAGAGATCATCGACGATGTTGAATATCTTCCTTCATTTCCCGAAAATATAATAACTTTAACGGAACTTTGCGATACTCCGGACTCAACCATACAGGAAATATCAAACTATGTTAAAAAAGATCCATCCCTCGCTGCCTCGATATTAAAACAGGCCAACTCAGTCGGCTACTTAACCTCTAACAAGGTTACGACGATCGAAGAAGCAATCATGAAGATCGGTCTGGCCGGTATCAAGGCTCTTGCAATAGCGGCAAGTATTGAAAAAATTGTCGATGAACGCTATTCACAGTATAAAGATCTTTGGGAGACTTCATACAGAAAGGCATTTTACGCTTATAAAATCGCAATACAACTAAAAGATCGAAAACTTGCAGAAAAAGCATATCTTTCATCCTTGCTATCAAAAATTGGTGAAATTGCACTGCTATCCGCTAAAAAGCTATCGATGGAACGTATTAACAAGATTGCCGGAATAAAAGAGATAACCAGCATAGATCTTCTCCAGGAAATAAGCCTCGGTATAAGTCACCCCACGCTAAGCGCTATGATAACCGAGAAATGGAATTTTGACTCTGAATTAACCAACGCTATTAAATACCATCTTCGTCCACACATGGCACCTAAAGGAATCAAGGAGCTTATATATATTATCTATTTAGCACATATACTTATAGAATTTGAACACAGAAACATTCTTTATCAGTCACTGGATTTCGATGTTTTAAAGTTTTTTAACCTTAAAACAGAGGAAGAGCTTAAAAAACTCCACTCAATTTTACATCAGGCTTATTCAAAAAACATGTAACTATCTGCTCAAATATTCCTTGACCTAACAGGCTTTGGTTTTCTTAAATCATTTGTACACATTACCAAATAACCTAATAATCAAGGATATAAATCATGTATTTTCAGGATCTAATAGCAACGCTTAACGAGTTCTGGAGCAAGCAGGGCTGCATCAATATACAGGGATACGATACCGAAGTTGGAGCGGGAACATTTAATCCTGGCACTTTTTTACGCGCATTAGGCCCCGAGCCATGGAACGTCTCGTATGTTGAACCTTCACGACGCCCCACTGATGGTCGCTATGGGGACAATCCAAACCGCCTACAGCACTATTATCAGTATCAAGTGATAATGAAACCTTCTCCTGAAAACATTCAGGATCTTTATCTTGATTCTTTAAAGGCAATAGGTCTTAACCTAAACGAACACGACGTCCGTTTTGTTGAAGACGATTGGGAATCTCCTACTCTAGGTGCAGCTGGTCTTGGATGGGAGGTATGGCTTGACGGTATGGAAATCACACAATTCACCTATTTTCAGCTCTGTGGGAGCCTGGAGCTTTCTCCAAT
>Ga0116151_10001705_pt1 | contig 20564 bp, 20 predicted proteins | sample AD_UKC117_MetaG_FD_89893 | JGI IMG/M metagenome (GOLD analysis project Ga0116151, IMG submission 89893) | Active sludge microbial communities of municipal wastewater-treating anaerobic digesters from Hong Kong - AD_UKC117_MetaG | ecosystem: Engineered > Bioreactor > Anaerobic > Digestate... | reverse complement strand
CGCTGATGACTGAGCAGTGCATATTCATCCTGCTGCTCCCGGGTAATGCCGTACATTTCGGCAATATTTTCGGCGGTGATGCCCATATGGTAACCTTCGAATGGACAAATCAGACCGCCCAACATCAAACTGTCCTGTACGCGTTCACCGTCATTCAGGCGATAGCCCTTTCTGGCATCCATGAGCAGATAAGGGGCATTGGACATGCTTTCATAGCCGACGGCGGCAGCGACGTTGACCCGTCCCAGCATGATTTCCTGGGAAAGAATATCAGCCGCCCGCATGGAAGAGGGGCACTGCTGATGGACCGTTGTGGAAACACACTCTATGGGCAGACCTGACTTTAACGTCACCCAGCGGCCTGAATTGCCGGGAGATCCATATTGATTGCACTGACCGGCAATTACTTCTTCAATGGTGTTGGGATCAATGCCGAATTTCTCCATCGTTCCTTTAAGGGCGACAACCCCGAGCTCATGGCCTTTCAGACCTGTGAGCGAACCTTGGAAATCTCCAACGGCGGTTCTGGCGGCAGCAACAATGACTACATCATGCATATTACAGGCTCCTTTCAATGGGCTATTTACCCATAAAATTTGGTTTGCGTTTTTCGGTAAATGCTTTCATGCCTTCGTATTGATCACTGGTGGCAAAACAGACGGAAAACGCGATCGATTCAAATTCAATCGCCTTCTGCGCGTCAGTATCAAAGGCCATGTTGATACACTGTTTGGCGTGCTTTAAGGCAACCGGTGGTTTGCTGGCCAGCATGCGAGCGGTATTTTTGGCTTCTTCCAAAGGATTGTCAACGATTTTGTTGATTAGTCCGTATTGCAGGGCTTGCTCTGCATTTATGGGCATACCGCTGAAAATCATTTCCTTGGCACGACCGACACCAATCAATCTTGGCAAACGAATGGTACCTCCGGCGCCGGGGAAAATGCCCAGATTGATTTCCGGCAGACCGAATTTGGCAGTATTGTCGGCGATTCGCAAATCACACACCAGTGCCAATTCCATGCCGCCGCCCAAGGCGAAACCGGAAACAACACCGATCAGCGGTTTGGGAAAAGCTTCGATGCGGTTGAAAACGTGCCGGAAAGAAAATGCCCGCGCCTGTTCCGGATTGGAATCCAGCATTCCTTTAATGTCAGCACCGGCAGCAAAATGTTTGCCGCCGGTGAGGATCACCACTCGCACCGCATCGTCTGCTTCCAAGGTGATAAATACTTGTTCCAGTTCCAGGACCATATCTCTGCTTAAAGCGTTCAAGGCTTCCGGTCGGTTAATCTGAACGACCGCAATGCTATCCTCAATATCAAGTATAAAATTTTTGTAATCCATGATTTTTACCCCCAAGTTTTTTCGTGCCCTTAATACTGGTAAAAACCTTTACCGGATTTGCGCCCATAATGCCCCAGAGCAAATCTTTCGGCAATCGCCGGGCTGGGTTTGTCGGCCGGATCACCGGTTTCCCGATAACGGTCCATGGATACTTTGTATTCCAGATCGATCCCGGTCATATCCAGCAATTGCAAGGGTCCCATGGGATGGCCGAGACCGTTGCGAATGGCATTGTCGATGTCTTCGATCGAAGCCACCTCCTGATCCAGCATATAGAGCGCTTCATGGGTTATGGCACTAAAAATGCGGTTGCAAACAAAACCATAGATTTCTTTTTTAACCAGGGTGGGAACCTTGTTCAGGGCCCGGCTGACTGCCAAAACTTCCTCCACGGTTTCATCCGAGGTATGGGGGCCTTTGACAACTTCCGCCAGTTTCATAACCAGAGCCGGATTGAAAAAGTGCAGATTAAGGACCTTGTCCGGTCGCTTGGTGGCATCAGCAATTTTTGAACTGACGATATAGGAACTGTTTGTGCTGAGAATAGTATGTTCGGGACAGAACTTGTCCAGTTGGGCAAACAAACTGCGTTTCACGCCCAGATCTTCAACCGCCGCTTCAATTACCAGATCAGCCTTGACCGCAGCTTCTTCCAGCTGGGTGGTGTATAAGAGCCGATCTTTGACTTGTTGCGCAGCTTCGGGGGTCATCGCATTTTTATCAATGCGTCCCTGCAACCATTTTTCCGCAAAAGCTTGCGCCTTTTTCAGGGCCTCCGGATTAATTTCCACACAACTGGCTTCAAATCCACAAACTGCAGCCTGTAAGACGATCTGCTGACCCATTAGTCCAGCGCCGATTACGCAAATGTTTTTGGTGATCATGTTCATCCTCCTTAACAAATTAGTTGCTTTTAAATTAGCTGTTATGCGGGTTCTGCTTGAATCAGGTTGAAATATAGCGCTGCCATTGTTTCTATTTAGATGAACTTCGCAAAAATCATGCCATCGGATGAAAATCCCCAGATAAGGGGCCTTTTTGTTCGAGTATCAATAATATTTACAAATTTTGCGTTCCCTTTTGGCAAAACAATGTGCTATATTTGATACAATAGTGTATCAAAAGGCTGCTCGCCAGTTCAATCAAAGCAGTATTCGCGATAATAGTTCGTTAATATGCGTATTGGCGGAACAACTGCAATCGATGCAATGCTGTATCAATATGACAGCATTCCTCTTGTAACCGGGATATAATCAGCCACAAACCCTTGCCAAGCCGGGAACAGATACGGTTTTTCAAGGATTTGCCGGGGCGATTTTGTTGGTGATACATTATTGTTTCATTTGTCTCCGCCCGGGAACAGTTAACTCCCCGCAAGGGAAGAGCGAAACCTTGGTCAGATAAAAAGGGGGTTGCTGACATTGCTGCAAACACAGAAGGAAGACTGGGTAAAGCTGGGTGAGGATCTTGCCCATCTGGGCACAAGGCTCAATATCAAAACGTCTTTGAAAGTCAAGGATTTCATGCGTGATGAGCTGAATATGCTGAGCATGTCGGCCAGCATAGAGTCGGCTATGAGAATCATGGTCAAGGACAGTATTGATGCTGTACCGATTGTGGATGAAGCCAATAATCTGGTGGGTTTGATCACCAAGACCCTGGTGCTGCGCAAAACCTTGCAAGGCATGGACCTTGTCCGACCGGTCAGCGATATTATGATCGAAAAGGTAGCCTCTATCGGACCAGATGAAGATGTGACCAAACTGATATCGATTAACGTGGGTAATCTTCCGGTGGTAAAAAACCGTCAACTGCTGGGCATGGTTACCTTGTCAGATACCATCCGCGCCTATTTCAGCTCTTTGATTACCCTGCATGCCGAATTGAATACGGTCCTTGACAGCACTCATAATGGAATTCTGACCGTCAACGCGGAAAGAGAAATTATTCTCCTCAATCGGGCGGCAGAAATCGCTCTGCGTATCAAGCGGGAGGATGTCGTGGGACGCAAGGTTGGTGAAATTCTGCCGCAAAACCGATTGACCGAGGCGTTGATCAATGGAGAAGTCAGTTTCGGGCAAAAATTTACCCTTGGTAAAAAGGGATATATCTGCAACATCACCCCGGTGCACGGCAACGGGCAGTTTATAGGAACCGTGGGGGTATTTCAGGACATCTCTGAATTGGAAATGATTTCTGAGGAACTGAGTTATACCAAGGAAATCAAGGAAGAATTGATTGCGCTGATCGAATCTTCCTTTGACGGGATTCACGTTACCGACAATAATGGCATAACCCTGCGGGCCAATCGTGCCTTTTGCCGTATTACCGGCTGGAAGAACGGGGACCTGGAAGGCAAGAGCATGCAGGAATTAATTGACGAAGGGGTTTATTCCCAGGATATCGCCGCCATGGTGGTAATGCGCCGCGAATCCGTTACCATTTCGCAGAAGTCAAAGCCGGGCAATATAGTCATGATTACCGCCAACCCGGTTTTTGACGAACGGGGCGTGTTGTTTAGAATCGTTATCAATGTTCGCGATATTTCCGAGTTGAATTTGCTGCGTCAACAGCTCGAGCAAGCCCAAACCTTGAGTCAGCATTACCAGGAAAAGCTAAGTAAATACAATCTGGCGGATCATTTTGTAATTCGTTCCAAAGAATCCAGGGATCTGGCCGATCTGTGTGTACGGCTGGGACAGGTCGATGCTACGGTGCTGATTAAAGGGGAGTCTGGAGTGGGTAAGGAATTTGCTGCCCAGTTGATCCATTCCAACAGCAACCGCCGCCACAAACCGATGGTTACCGTCAACTGTGCCGCCATTCCGGAAAGCCTGTTTGAATCGGAATTGTTCGGTTATGAGCCGGGCGCATTTACAGGGGCCAGCAAACAGGGGAAACGGGGTTTGTTTGAAGCGGCTGATGGAGGCACCTTGTTTTTGGATGAAATCGGGGAGACTCCGCTCAATACCCAGGCCAAGCTGTTACGGGCGATCCAGGAAAAAGTGATCACCCGGGTGGGGGGAACCATTCCCATTAATGTTGATGTTCGCATCATTGCTGCCACCAACCGCAATCTGCAGGAGATGGTACAGAACAAGGAATTTCGCAGCGATCTGTATTTCCGATTGAATGTCATTCCCGTTGTGGTGCCGCCGTTGCGGGAGAGAAAGGTGGAAATACCATTTCTCGTCGATCATTTTATCCAAAAATTCAATGCCAAGTATCGTCTGCATAAACGCATCGACGAGCGGGAAATCAAGGCCATGATGAATTATGATTGGCCGGGCAATATCAGGGAGTTGGAAAACCTGATTGAACGTCTGGTTGTCACCTATCCCGGCGAAGTCATCCGGCATATCAATCTGCAGGATATTGAAACCACGATTAATAACGGAGTTAATTATGAAACGTTTACTGGATTCAAACTGCAGACAGCCATGGAACAATTAGAACGGCAGATGATCAAAAATGCCTTGGAGACGCTGGGATCGACCCGCAAGGCAGCCATGGAACTGGGGGTAAGCCAACCCACCATTGTGCGCAAGGCGGCCAAATATAACATTCCACTGCGGGAAAAATAGCCACCGTTAAAAGCAAAAAGGCGATCGCACCATTTTTGGGCGATCGCCTTGATTTACTTGGCTAAAATTATCTGTTGATGTAAGTGGGTTTTCTCTTTTCGAGGAAAGCTTTCATTCCTTCTGCTCTGTCAGATCCGGAGAAAAGGAATGCCCAGGCTTTCTGTTCGTACGCCAATGCAGAAGGCATATCAGCAGTTTCGCTCATGGCAATACATTTCTTGGCACTGCGGATGCCCATGGGGCTCTTTCTGGCCAAACTTTTAGCGACTTTCTTGGCGGTTTCCATCAGTTCTTCAGCGGGAACAACTTTGGTTACCAGGCCAATTTTAAAAGCGGTTTTGGCGTCAATCATGTCGCCGGTGAGGATGAGGTGTCTGGCCCAGCCGGAGCCAACTACACGCGGTAAACGCTGGGTTCCGCCAGCGCCGGGGATGATGCCGATGTTGATTTCCGGCAGTCCGAAAATCGCATTCTCAGCAGCGATTCTGATGTCACAGGCCAAGGCCATTTCACAGCCGCCACCCAATGCCAGTCCGCCGATTGCTGCGATGTAAGGTTTGGCTGAAGCAACCATGGTGTCATGCACTGCATGGCATTTCGCGATAAAAGCTTCCATTTCCAGATGCCCGGCTTCCGAGAAATACTTGATGTCGCCGCCTGCTGCGAAAACTTTATCGCCGCCAGTCATAATAACAGCCAGGATATTGTCGTCTGCTTCAATGTCCGCAACGGCCGCCGTCAGGTCCGCAATGGACTGCTGATTGGAAGCATTCATGGCTTTGGGGCGATTGAACATGATGGTGGCTAGCCAGTCCTCTTTCGTAACGATTAGGGTTTCGTAATCCATTCTTACATCCTCCTTCAGTAATTAGCTTTTCCGATTATTATCGGAGCCTTTACGTTAATGATAGCCGGTTCTTTCCAATCTGTATAGTACTTTTATAAACAAAATTAGCATTACATGAAAACACTGGCAAATGCAAAAACCTCTATATTCGGGCTTTGGTTTGATTATTTTCTGTTAATGGAAGCAATATCCTTGAAGATTTTTATATCCGGCTGATCCTCCAGATAAGGAGCGATTTTGCCAAACAGAGCTTTGAAATGCGGAGTTGAACTGTGATATTCAAGCGCCGCTTTATCCTGGTACATTTCGTAGAACATAAACACTCCGGGATCAGCTTTGGATTTATGCACGGTGTACATCAAGGTTCCCTCTTCCTGCTGGACATCGGGAACAACGCTGACCAAACCTTCTTCCAGTTCTTTTTCCATGCCTGCTTTGGCCTTGAAAGTAGCTACAATAACGATCATTTTCATACCTCCCGTTTATATTTGCCACAGCCGCAAAATTTTATGCTCGTCAGCTGTTATATCTTTATTATCATATTCTTGGCCGGGTATTGCAAATCTCCGGAAAACGACCATGTAACATTATTCACAAAGTATTTAAAAATATATATCCAATGGATATAATCAGTATGTTACAGGAAAATTATTTAAAAAAGGCCGGTGCAAAGTCATTCGGCCTATCATCATTCATGAGGGTGGTTAGCGATGAAGGTGATCATTATCGGTGCTGGTAAAGTCGGCTTTAGTATGGCGCAATTGTTGTCAGATGAGGGCAATGATGTGGTGATCATTGAGCAATCCCCGGAGCGGCAGCAGCTGTTGGAAGAAGCCCTGGATGTACAGGTTATCTATGGCAGCGGTTCGTCTACTTCGGTCTTGGAGGCTGCCGGCGTTCGCAGTGCGGATATGCTGATTGCCGTTACAGAATATGATGAACTGAATATGATTGCCTGCCTGCTGGCCAAAAAATATGGGATCAAAACAACCGTAGCCCGGGTTCGCAATCCTGAATACCTCGAAGTGAAAGGGTTTTCCCTCAATGAGACGTTGGGGATTGATCTGTTCATTAATCCGGAAAGGGTTACAGCCAAGGAGATTTATAAAATTGTTAAAAACCCCGAGGCGCTCAGTGTGGAGTATTATGCCGACGGCAAGGTGCAGTTGAACGAATTGGAAATTGATGAGGCGTCGCACCTTAAAGGTAAAAAATTGAAGGAACTGAACAGTACCATCCCTTATAATATTGTAGCCATTGTACGAGATCGCAAAATGCTGATGCCCAGCGGGGACGACGTTTTGCAAGAGGAAGACCGGATTAATATTATGGCCCGCACAGCGGATATGCCGGAGGTAGAAAAAGTCATGGGCTTTCATTCCCGCAAGATCGAGCACGTGACCATCCTGGGCGGCGGACGGACCGGATGCTATCTGGCTCAGATGCTGGAAGCCAGCCGCGCCGGGATCAATATTAAAATTATTGAAAGGGATTTATCCCGGGCCCGGCAGATTGCACAGAAATTAAAAAACACCATGGTCATTCACGGAGACGGGGGTGACTACGAAATGCTGGAGGAGGAAAACATTGGTCATTCCGATATGTTTGTTGCCGTTACTGATGACGACAAAGTGAACCTGCTTTGTTGCCTGATCGCCCAGAATCTGGGGGTAAAAAAGACCATCTGCCAAATAAAACGAACTGACGTTATGCCGCTGGTCGAACAAATTGGGATTGATGCCGTTGTCAGCCCGCGGATTATTACTGCGGGGGCGATTTTAAAATATATCCGCAGCGGTGATATCATCTCGGTGACCCTGTTTGGCGAAGAACGGGCAGAGATGCTGGAGCTATTGGCGCAGCCTGGAGCGGTGGCTGTCAACAAGACGTTGAAGAGCCTCGATATGCCCAATGGCGCGCTCATTGGTGCGGTTATGCGCCAAGACCGGGTGATTATTCCTGACGGCAATTTTATCATCAATCCCCATGATAGGCTGATGGTATTTGCCCTGCCCAGGAACATTCACAAAGTAGAGAAATTGTTTCGCAACGGGGGGCGCAAATAAATGATTCGGGGACACGTGATCCTGAATGCTCTGGGCAAAATCAGCTTGTTCGTGGGGGTGGCCATGTTGACTTGTCTGCTCTGGGCAAGCCAGGACGGGGAAACGGTTATCAAAGGTTTTGTTCTGGCCGCGGTCGTGACCATTTTTACCGGATTGGTTCTGACAATTTTTTTCCGTACCAACGCACCTATTAATTTCAAAGAGAGTTTTGCGGTAGTGACCCTGGGCTGGCTGGTGGCGTCCCTGTTTGGGGCATTGCCTTTTTTAACCACCGGAGTGCTGGATTCATTTGCCAATGCCTGGTTTGAATCGATGTCAGGTTTTACAACTACCGGAGCTTCGGTATTCAAGGATGTGGAAGTATGTCCCCGGGCGGTGCTGTTTTGGCGCAGCTTGACCCAGTGGCTGGGTGGAATGGGGATCATTGCTCTTTTTGTAGCGCTCATCTCCAATATCGGGGTACGGGCCAACCAATTGTTTAAAGCTGAGGTACCAGGACCGATTTCTGACAAGATCAGCCCACGAGTCCGTGAGACGGCCCGCAGTCTCTGGAAGACCTATGTTGTCATCAGCTTGCTTTGTATTTTGACCTTTTATGCGCTGGGGATGAATTTCTTTGATGCGATTTGCCATGCTTTTGCGACCATGGCCACCGGAGGATTTTCGACCAAAAATGCCAGTATCGGCTTTTACAGCAGTCCCTGGCTGCAATGGGCAGTTACGTTTTTCATGATTGTGGCCGGTAGCAACTTTGCCCTGCATTTTCTGGCACTGAAAAGACGTAATGTTGATGGTTATCTAAAGAACGCCGAATTCAAGTTTTATTTGGCCATCATTTTTGTGGCGTCACTGTTGATTGCCATGGATTTGAATCATGGTCTGAACGGATCGCTGGCAGCGTGGGAAGAGAAATGCAGAGTGGCCTGCTTCCAGGTGGTTTCCATACTTACCACTACAGGATTTGCTACGTTTGATTATACTTTGTGGACCCCTTTGGCGGGCGCGGTTCTTTTTCTGATGATGTTTGTCGGCGGATGTGCCGGGTCTACCGGTGGATGCATTAAACCGGGCAGATATTTGATCATCTTGCGCCGTTCCCTGATCGAGCTCAGGAAAATGGTTCATCCCAAAGCAGTCATGCCGCTGCGATTTGGCGGCAAAGTGCTGAATGAAGATATGGTGATGAATGTACAGCAGTTTTTTTTCCTATATATACTAAGCCTGGTGGCGGGAATGATGATCATCAGTGCGTTGGGACTGGATTTTGTCAGCAGCCTGACGGCTTCGGCAGCTTGTCTGGGCAATATCGGACCCGGTTTTGGACAGGTTGGCCCTACCCAGAACTTCAGCTTTCTTCCGGCTGTCGGCAAGTATGTTTTGATCCTGGAAATGCTGATCGGTCGTCTGGAGATCTATCCCTTGCTGGTCTTGTTTGTGCCCGCCTTCTGGCGCCGATAAGAACCCCACCCGCTAGCGCAATCAATAGATTGCTTGCGGGTCCCGGGAACCTTTTTGCTGCGCAATAAGAACCCCACCCGCTAGCGCAATCAATAGATTGCTTGCGGGTCCCGGGAACCTACTTGGTTCACCGCAAAGGACTGCCTGCACAGGCTGCGTTTCTTCTGCATTCAAGTCAACCGCTGGTGAGAAAAATATGATACGCTATAAGAGGTGTGTATTCCATCAGCTGAAAATTGACGGTTACTGAGGAGAGATGATGAACCTGCTGGATTATTTGCTGTTAGGCTGGCTGGCAGCCGGCATGATCATTGGTTGTAAAAAAGGCCTGGTCAAAGTCATCGGAGGATTAGCCGGAACGCTGCTTGGATTGGCTGCTGCGATTATTTATCGGGATGATATGGCACTGTACCTGGAAAGGGAATTCGGTTGCCGTACCATGTTGGTGCAGACCATCGCCGAAAAACTACCCCAGCCTGCGTTGGGAGACATTCCCCTGGACACAATTCTGCCCCCGCTGCAGTCATTGCCGGTCATTCAAAACATGCTGACGGACCTGGCCCAGATGATTTTGATCGTAGGTGCTTTTTTATTGTTGTATCTGGCGGTCAGCAAAGGAATACTGTTGCTTGTAAAGTTACTGGATATGCCTCTGCGCAAGGGAGCGTTGGGCGGGTTAAACCGTCTGGCCGGAACGGTGGTCATGGTTGGCAAGGAATTACTGGTTATGACGATCTTGCTGGGAATCGCTTCCCCGATTATTCATAACGGAGCAGCTATGGGACTGGAAGGCCTGATGAAAGCAGAGACGGCACTGGAACAATCCTATTGCGCGGCTTGGCTGCAAGTTTTTTTTGCCGGACTGGAAAAGCTTGTTGGAATCGGTGTATAGTTTGCCGGTCGGATTGAGAAATTAGGAATAATATTATATAGAAGGTTGAAAGGAGTCTGGCAATGGCGGAAAAAAAACCAAAGAAACATGAGGATAGCTGGAGTCGGATGAATGCCAGTGAAATAAAAGCCTGCGAGCAGTTTAACGCGGGCTATATCGATTTCCTCAGTCAGGTAAAGACGGAACGTGAGGCGGTTGCCTATATCAGTACGGAGGCTTTCCGCAAGGGATTTAAAGAAATAGAGCAGGTCAAAAAGATTAAGCCCGGGGATAAATTAATCATTCAATTAAAGTCCAAAGTTGCAGCCTTGGTTGTAATCGGCAATCAACCGCTGGAAAAAGGCGTAAATCTGATCGCTTCGCACATTGATTCCCCGCGACTGGATCTAAAGCCTCATCCGGCCTATGAAGCGGATGGAATGGCTTTGTTCAAGACGCACTATTACGGGGGAATTAAAAAATACCAATGGCTGGCCATACCGCTGGCGTTGCACGGAGTCGTGGTGAAAAAAGACGGGCGCATCATCGAAGTCAGCATCGGCGAAAAAGCAGATGATCCGGTATTTACCATCGCCGATCTGCTGCCCCATCTGGCCAAGGATCAGATGGAGAGAAAAATGGCGGATGCGGTCAAGGGTGAAGACCTCAATGCAATACTAGGCAGCCGGCCCCTGCATGACCAGGAGGATGAGGCGATCAAAACCCGGGTGCTGAACATACTAAAGGATCAATATGAGATTGAAGAAGATGATTTTACGAGTGCCGAACTGCAGTTCGTACCTGCCTTTCCGGCTCGGGAACTGGGACTGGACCGGAGCATGATCGCAGCCTACGGTCAGGACGACCGGGTTAGCGCCTATGCTTCGCTGCAGGCAATCCTGGCTATGGAAAAACCGGAAAGGACTGTACTGTGCCTGTTTGCAGACAAGGAAGAGATAGGCAGTTCCGGCAATACCGGCCTGCAATCCTTGCTGATCGAAAATGTTTTTGCGGAATTGATGCACAAGACCGGGCAAAATGACTATTTTAGCCTGCGCAAGGCCCTGGCCAATTCGGCAGCCATTTCGGCAGATGTAAATGCGGCAGTGGATCCCAACTATCCGGAAGTATTTGAGAAAATGAATTGTAGCTTTCTTTCACGGGGCGTTGTATTGACAAAATACACCGGTTCACGCGGGAAATATGATTCCAACGATGCCAACCCGGAATTCATGGCGCAGATTCGCAAGATTTTTGATGATGCCGGTGTTGTTTGGCAGGTTGGTGAACTGGGCAAAGTGGATATCGGCGGAGGCGGCACTGTAGCCCAGTATATTGCCCGCTATGGAATGGAAGTGGTGGACTGCGGCGTAGCCCTGCTGGGCATGCATTCACCTTTTGAAGTGGCCAGCAAAGCTGATGTTTATATGTCCTATAAAGGGTATCAGGCGTTTTTGCAGAAATATCTACCATAATCATTCTGGCGCAGGGGGAGGTGACAAACAATGGGTGAGGGAAAAAGACTTACGGAAATGGTGCGGGCAGCCGGCTGAGGTGCCAAAATCGGGCCGGGGGCCCTGGAAGAAGCATTAAAAGGGTTGGTTTTGCCACAGGATCCGGCGTTGCTGGTGGGTTTGCATACCCATGATGATGCCGGGGTATATAAATTAAATGAAGAAACAGCCCTTGTACAGACCCTGGATTTTTTTACGCCCATGGTGGATGATCCCTACCTTTTCGGACAGATTGCTGCCACCAATGCCATCAACGATGTCTATGCCATGGGCGCCAAACCACTTCTGGCGATGAATGTGGTTTGCTTTCCGGAATGTGAGGAAATGTCCCTGCTGGCCGAGATCCTGCAAGGCGGGCTGAGCAAAGTCAAAGAAGCCGGAGCGCTGCTGGTGGGCGGACATACGGTGGATGACAACGAACCCAAATATGGTTTGTCCGTCACCGGACTGATTCATCCTAAAAAAATCATCTGCAACAGTGCGGCTCGTCCCGGTGATCGGCTTTATTTAAGCAAACCACTCGGCAATGGAGTGATTACCACTGCAATTAAAGCGGAGATGGCGGAAGCTGGGGATGTTGCCGAAGCCATACACTGGATGACCACCCTCAACCAGGCAGGCGGGGAGGTCATGCAGCAATGCGGGGTCAAAGCAGCTACTGATATTACAGGCTTTGGATTCCTGGGTCACCTTTATGAAATGGCTGCGGCCAGCAATGTTGAGGTAGAAGTGTATGTACAAATGATTCCGTTTATGGGAGGCGCACTCAGCTATGCAGGATTGGGTCTGATCCCGGCCGGCGCCTATAACAACCGCGCTTATCTGGCAGACAAAGTCCTCTATGAAGACGAAATTGAACCGGACTGCCGGGAATTATTGTTCTCGCCGGAGACCGCTGGAGGGTTGCTGATGGCAGTAGCGGCCGAGACGGAGCAGGAATTTTTACAACGCATGGAACAAAAGCAAGTCAAGGTTTATCTGGTTGGGCATGTATTGGCAGAGGAGTTTGCACCGATTCGCATACGGCAGCGACCAGCGTCGTGAAGAGGCTCAAATATAAAGGATGCAGGGTTTTGGGGGAATGAGATGGAGAGGAAAGCATTTAATCTGGGCGACATTGTGCGCATGAAAAAACAGCATCCCTGTGGCAGCTACCATTGGGAAGTGACTCGCATGGGCGCTGACATTAAAATAAAGTGTCAGGGTTGCGGCCGGATTGTCATGTTGCCCCGCAGCGAATTTGAACGAAAATTGACCAAGGTGGTTGAGAGCAAACCCATCCCGCCGGAAGATCAGGCATAAAGCAGCTGGGCCCTTGCACCCGCCGGCGCAGGCGTGCATATACTGTAGCACAATGATGCCCCAGGGGGTGTGAATATGCGGCTGAAAATGCTTGATAAACATTTTTCCGCTGGCGATCTGGTTACCATCAAGAATTCCCGCAAGGGAGAACATTTCTGTATCATAGGCTTTAAATATGATGAGGATCATCAGCCCATGGCCATTCTGAAAGCCCTCTTTAATGAGACCTGCATCATTGAAAAGCCGGTCACAGAATTACAAACGCTGCTGATTAAGGGAAAGCTGTAAGTGCCCAACGGTTATGCAGGAAAGCGCTCCTCAGTAAACACGACCTTTTTCTTCCAACCGGGATGCATTTACCCACATCGATGTAAAAAAATGTTAAATTTTTGCCAAACTTATTGCATCTCAACTTTAATCCTGCTATAATCTATGGAAGTCCCTGCCCCGGATTTCATTTCGGGGCCATTACTCGTGTTGACGAGTTTAGTCCAGAGGGAGGAGGTGTAAAAATGCGCGATTACGAAATGATGTATATCATCAAGCCTGACCTTGCTGACGAAGCGGTTGCTGAAATCAAGGAAAAACTGCACAAGATTATCGAAGATTTTGGCGGTGAATTTGAAAACGAAGTTCCAGGTTGGGGAAAAAAGCGCATGGCGTACAGGATAGAAGACTATTCAGAGGGTATCTATGTCTTGTGGAATTTCAAAGGCAAACCTGAAACAGTCACTGAACTGGACCGGGTTATTAAGATATCCGACAGCCTGTTGCGTCACATAATCATTCGCAAAGATGAAAAATAGATGATGTGCGCTCGGTTTTTTGATAGGGGGAGTCTCTGATGAATTACAATCGGGTTATTCTGGTAGGCCGTTTGACGCGTGATCCTGAATTGCGATATACAACCAACGGGACAGCCGTAGCTTCGTTTTCCCTGGCCATCAACCGCAGATTCAATCGGGAGGAAACCGATTTTATTGATGTGGTTGCCTGGCGTCAGCAAGCTGAATACTGTGCCAACTATGGTAGCAAGGGCCGCCTGATGATGGTGGAAGGCAGACTGCAGGTGCGCACCTATGAAGCGCAGGACGGGCAAAAAAGAAAGGTCACTGAAGTGGTCTCCGACGATCTGAAGTTCCTGGATAAACAAGGGACAAGCCAGGGCAGTCGTCCTGCTTCAACCGGAAAAAAAGATGCCGATGGCTGGGACGATCTGGGTCGTGAAGTTCGCCTGGAGGATATCGATATAATTGATAAACCCGAGGAAGATGACATCCCCTTTTAGCAGCTTAGCAGAAGGAGGTTTGCAGCTTGAAAAAAGATAAAAGGAAAAAGAGACGTCAGTGCAATTTTTGCGCTGATAAAGTAGAATGCATAGATTACAAGGATTTGGTTAAACTGCGCCGTTATGTGACAGAAAGAGGCAAGATCCTGCCCCGCAGAATTACCGGAAACTGTGCGGTGCATCAGCGTCAGCTGACCGTGTCCATCAAAAGAGCACGGATTATGGCTTTGATGCCTTATACCCAGGAATAAAAGACAGGCCGCCCTCCTGCATGCAGGAGGGCTTTTTTACTATAAAAACCAGAAAAAGCAACGGTTTTTTCAAGCAGGATTTCAAACCCCATTTGCAGAAATGATACCCATGGAGGTGTCTTTTTTTGCGCAGTAAAATCAAAGCGATGAACGGCGAATCAAATCTCAGGATTATCGAATGGCTTAAGGCAGAACTGATCGAATCGACCAGCGTATTGTTCAAATCATTGCTAAGGTCAGGCGGTGAAGCGACCGCCGATGCCTTGTCCACGATTGTCATTATATGTTATGTGTTGGGCAGGAGAGTGGGGATCAATTACCAGTCCATTGATATGAACATTATGCACAAGATAAACACTACGGTCAATGAAGCATCCGAGATTGAACAAATGTACGGAGATTTAACTGAACTAAAGAAGTATTTGGATCGCAAGGAGAGCAGAACGAGGTGATTCGTTGCCGGCCGTATTGAAACCATTTTTCATCACATTTGCAGCCTGTCTGGCTATTCATCTGTGGCCTGCGGGCCTGTTTTTCTGGGCAGTGATCTGGGGTACAGCCATACTGCTGGCTGGAGCATATATGGGGATGATTCAGTTGCTGGCACTGGCGGGCAGCAATTTTTTATTCCTGCTGCTGCTGGGAGACAGTGCCCTGACTCTTGACCTGTTGGTATTCTATGCCATCCCGGCCCTGGTAGCGGCAATCCTGTTAAAAAAGCAAAAAACCTATTACACCATACTGGGAAAAGCACTGCTGGCGGCAGTGATGAGTGTGCTCATCTATATGGGTATAAGCTATGCGTATCTGGGTACGGAGGGAATCAGCCAAATCAAATCCGGGATAGATTTGGCGGCGGAGAACAGTCTTGCCTGGGCGGATCAGTCAGGATTTATGGAACGTTATGAGCAACGGGGTATCAGCCGCGAAGAGATAAAACAGGCCTATACCGAACTGGCGCACCTGTTGCTGGTTTTTACACCGGCTTTGTTATGCATACAGGCTTTGTTGGCGACCTTCCTGATCCTGTATAGCAGTTCGCGAATGTATCGTAAAAAACGGTTGTCCGGGTTGGAGCGAAAGCCGTTTCACGAAGAAATCATGCCCTGGCAGTTAACCTGGGTGGTGATTGCCGGTCTGGCCTGCTGGCTCCTGGGGCGTGAGCAGATGAACTGGCTCTATTACACGGGAACCAACATTCTGGCCATCATGTTTCCGATCACCTTCTTTTTTGGTTGTGCAGTGATTGTTTATTGGCTGCAACACCTGCCAGCCAAAAGAAAAACATGGGTCGTGACCCTGGTCGTTTTACTGGGCCTGTTCTTTTCCGTACCAACCATTATTTTCATTGGCCTAACGGGCCTGTTTGATTCATTATTAGACTATAGAAAAGTTCGCAGAAAAAAGGAGGGGATCCAATGAAAGTCATTCTGACCCAGGATGTAAAGAAACAGGGTGTCAAAGGGCAAATCATCGAAGTATCAGACGGTTATGCCCGCAATTATCTCATTCCCCAGGGCCTGGCCGAAGAAGCCAGCAAAACCAGGTTAAAAGAAATCGAAGAGAAAAAAGTACATGATGCCAAACAAAAGGACAAGGAAAAAGCCCAGGCCGAGCAGATCAAAGCCAAAATAGACGGACAGACGATTGAATTGAAAGCCAAAACCGGCAGCAATGACAAACTCTTTGGTGCCATTACCAGTCAGGAGATTGCTGATGCTTTGAAACAAAAATTCGGGGTCAAGATCGACAAAAAGAAAATCGAACAGGCGGAGCCCATCAAACATCTGGGCGAATACAGCTTTAAAATAAAAATTTATCCGGCTGTCCAGGCAGAACTGAAACTTATCGTCACCGCCGAATAAATCCAGGAGGAACCCCCATTGAAGCAGCCAATGTTCAAGCTTTTTAAACGCAAACGATTACAGCCCGAACCAACCGCCAGTCTGAACTCCAAAATTGCCATCCTGATCAGTCAAACGGAAAAACTATTTGGCAGTCAGGAATTCATTATCCGCGCCAGTAAACTCAATGCCGTAGAATTGCTTCAGGCAGAACGGGAAGAAGACCAGATTTTAGGACTACATAAAATACTGCATGAAGATCCGACCCTTACCGCACTGCCGGCTGAAAAAACCGGGGCGCAATTATTGCAGGAACTGGAAGAGCTGATCGCAGAGCAATCCGCCCGACAAATGGTGGCCCGGCAGATGGAGCAGCGCGTGCAGGAACTGATGGAACAAAACTACAATGAATACGTGCAGGAAATCCGCAAAAGAGTCCTCAAGGAAGCCAACAAAAGCCGGGAAAATGCCCGTACGCTAAAGAAGCTGGGGCAACTGGAGGTTATGGAGCAAAACGGTCTGAATGACTCGGCATTAAATTTTCTCCGGCCGGGCTCCATGGATGAAATGGTGGGACAGGAACAGGCCGTCAAGGCATTGGTGTCCAAATTGAATTCGCCCTGGCCGCAGCATATTCTGCTTTACGGACCCCCCGGGGTGGGAAAAACCAGTTGCGCACGGCTGGCTCTGGAGATGGCCAGGAGCAACCCTCGAAGCGTATTCAAAGCCAATGCCCCCTTTATTGAAGTGGATGGCAGCACTTTGCGCTGGGACCCGCGTGAATCGACCAATCCTTTGCTGGGCTCCGTCCACGATCCCATTTATCAAGGCGCCCGGCGGGAACTGGCCGAAGACGGCATCCCCGAACCCAAACTGGGGCTGGTTGCCGAAGCGCATGGCGGCATCCTTTTCATTGATGAAATTGGCGAGATGGATCATTATCTGCAGAATAAACTCCTCAAAGTCATGGAAGATAAACGGGTTTATTTTGAATCATCCTACTACGATCCGCAGGATGAAAGGATCCCGCAATATATCAGGAAAATGTTCGACGAAGGCGTACCGGCAGATTTTTTACTGATCGGTGCTACCACCCGCAGTCGGGAAGAGATTATTCCGGCTTTTCGTTCCCGCTGCATGGAAATATTTTTCGAACCTCTTTCGGCAGGGCAGATCGACCAGATTGTGCACCATTCCGCAGTCAAACTGGGAATACGAATGGAGCATGAAGTCAGCCAGATTATTTGTGATTACAGCAGTGACGGACGCACCGCCAACAAAATTCTGGTAGATGCCTATGCCCTGGCCCGCTATGAAGACGATCCTGAAACAACGGGCGGGATTGAACTGAGGACAAGGCATGTATACGAAGCTATTCAAAACAGCCGAATCACACCCGCCATTGCCAGCAAAGCGTATGCAGGAGCAGAAGTAGGCAAAATATATGGACTGGGTATCAGCGGGTACCGGGGTACTCTGATCGAGCTGGAGGCGATTGCGTTTGCCGCAGAAAAAGGCAATGGCAGCATACGATTCAATGATACTGCCGGCAGCATGACCAAAGACTCGGTGGCGAATGCAGCCTCGGTTTTCCGGAAAATACATCATGCCCAGCTTAAGGATTATGATGTGCATATCAATGTAGTCGGTGGCGGACAGGTGGATGGCCCCTCGGCGGGAGCGGCCATATATCTGGCTATCAGCAGTGCGGTGCTCAACTGCCCTGTTTGTCAGGATGTGGCCATTAGCGGCGAAATATCCATACAAGGCCGGGTCAAGCCGGTGGGCGGCATCTGCCAGAAAATTCTCAGCGCTCGCCAGGCGGGAGTCAGAAAAGTGTTGATACCGGCAGAAAACATTGCCGATATCCCGGCTGGGGTAAAGGATATTGCCATTATCCCGATTCGAATGATTGAAGAAGCGTATGAACATGTATTTGCTGCCGAATCGCAAGCCCAGGTCTACTGACCAGGCTTCAAGAAAGGCAGCAGGCCTTGCGGTTGCCCATTTGGTTGACACCAGATAGGCCATTTGCTAAGATGAATAGGTTGACGAAGGAAAAAGCAACCAGTATGGATAAAATGGTTGCTGACCAACGAGATAAACCAGGGGGGTGGACCTATGTCAGCGGTAGTATTAGTTGGATCCCAGTGGGGCGACGAAGGAAAAGGAAAGATAACCGATTATCTGGCCGAAAAGGCAGATTGTGTAGTCCGTTACCAGGGCGGCAGCAACGCTGGACATACCGTCGAAGTGGACAGCGAGAAATTCATGTTGCACCTGATCCCTTCCGGGATTCTATACCCCAAAACCGCCTGTATCATCGGCAACGGCGTAGTGGTTGACATGGGTGAAGTACTGAAAGAACTGCAAGGACTGCAGGAGCGCGGAATTGACACCAACAATCTGCGCATCAGCAGTCGTGCCCAAGTGGTCATGCCGTACCACAAGGAAATCGATGCCATTGAAGACCGCTGCAAAAAGATCGGCACGACCAAACGCGGCATCGGACCTGCTTATGAAGACAAGATCAGCCGGACCGGATTTCGCATCTGCGATTTGTATGATCCCGGCTTTAAAGAAAGATTTATCCAGGAAATGGAGCGCAAAAACCTCCTCCTGCAAAAAATATACGATGCGCCCGGCTTTGCCGTTGAGACCATCTATGCCGAGTTGATGGAGCAGGCGGCACAGCTTAAAAAGTATGTCGCTGATACCTCCCTGTTGGTCAATCAAGTCATCAAGGACGGGAAAAAAGTTTTGTTTGAAGGAGCCCAGGGGACGTTACTCGACATCGACCACGGCACCTATCCCTATGTAACCTCCTCCTATCCAACTTCCGGAGGAGCCTGCATCGGGGCGGGCGTCGGACCGACCCATATCAATCGGGTCATTGGCGTAGTCAAGGCATATACCACCAGAGTCGGCGAAGGACCCTTTCCCACCGAGCTGAACGATGACAACGGAGAGATTCTGCGCACCCGGGGAGCCGAGTTTGGCACTACTACCGGGAGACCTCGCAGATGCGGCTGGCTGGATGCAGTGATTTTGCGTTATGCAACCAGAATCAACGGCTTGACCGATTTGGCCATTACCAAACTGGATGTGCTGGACAGCTTTGCAACCATAAAGATTTGTGTGGCCTATCGGTACCAAGGAGAACTGCTCTACGAGTTTCCAGATAACCTCAGCATCCTGGAAGAATGCGTTCCCGAGTATATCGAAATGCCCGGCTGGCAGGAGGATATAACCAAGATTGAACAGTATGAAGACTTGCCTTCAGCGGCACGTGACTATATCGCCAAAATCGAGGAACTGAGCGGGGTTAGACAGGCGATTGTGGCCGTAGGACCAAAAAGAAGCCAGACCATCGTCAGCCATCAGCTATTTTAAGATTTGAATCCTTATGGTCAGGGTGTTAAAATAAAGACAACCTGAAAAAACGGGCGCGTAACTCAGCGGGAGAGTGCCACCTTCACACGGTGGAAGTCGTGGGTTCGAAACCCTCCGCGCCCACCATATGAATACAGTAATAGCGGGACTTTGAAGGTCCCGCTATTTTTTGTTGGACTTATTTCTTTAGTGCCATGGCTTTCATGGCTTTGCGGTCGGCTTTGCCGGCCAGGGTGCGCGGCAAGTCTTGCAGGAATTCCACTTCGGAGGGAACTTTATAAGGGGCCAGGTTTTCACGGCAACGCGCAATCACTTCTTCAGCGGTCAGCGTCGCCCCTTCTTTGAGGACAATGAATACCTTGGGGGTTTCTCCGCGTTTGGGATCCGGAATCCCTACCGTGCAGGCATCCAGGACCTCAGGCATGGCATAACAGACTTCGTCGATATCACGGGGAAAGACGTTAAAACCGCTGCAGATGATCATATCTTTCTTGCGGTCAACAATGAAAAAGAAGCCGTCTTCATCCATGCGGGCGATGTCTCCGGTATAAAGCCATCCGTCGCGAATCGTCAGGGCAGTTTCTTCGGGGTTGTTCCAGTATTCCCGCATCATCTGAGGCCCACGCCAGATGAGCTCACCCGGTTCGCCCACCGGCATGATGGTGGTGCCGTCTTTGTCATCCACGATCAGAACATCGGTATCGGGATACGGTACGCCCACACTGCCTACCTTGCGGGTATGATGGCCGGAATTGGCGCACACCTGCTGACAGCTCTCCGACATGCCGAAGCCTTCTACGAT
>Ga0116151_10001704_pt1 | contig 20565 bp, 16 predicted proteins | sample AD_UKC117_MetaG_FD_89893 | JGI IMG/M metagenome (GOLD analysis project Ga0116151, IMG submission 89893) | Active sludge microbial communities of municipal wastewater-treating anaerobic digesters from Hong Kong - AD_UKC117_MetaG | ecosystem: Engineered > Bioreactor > Anaerobic > Digestate... | reverse complement strand
TCCGCCAGGATGCTGATCGACGGCACGACGATCTCGAAGCGGTCGGGACCGAGTTCGTTGATCGCGAGAAACGCCTCGTTCTCCCAGGAGAGCAGGACGTCGCCGATTCCGCGCTGCACGAACGTGCTGGTCGCGCCCCGCGCTCCGGAATCCAGCACGGGCACCTTCCGAAAGACCGCGGTGACGAACTCCCGCGCCTTGCGCTGCGCCTCAGCCACCGCATCGGCCTGCGCCGGGTCACTCAGCTTCGACCAGTCGCCCAGCTCTGCGTGCAGCACGTAGCCCCAGGCCGCGAGGTAGTTCCACCGCGCTCCGCCCGAGGTCTTCGGATTGGGCGTGATGATCTCCACGCCGTCCTTGAGCAGGTCGGGCCAGTCGTGGATGCCCTTGGGATTGCCTCGGCGAACCAGGAACACGATCGTCGAGGTGTACGGGCAACTGTTGTGCGGCAGGCGGCTCTGCCAGTCCGCGGGCAGCAGACCCGCGCGCGACGCGATCGCGTCGATGTCGTACGCCAGCGCCAGCGTGACCACGTCCGCCTCGAGCCCGTCGATGACCGCCCAGGCCTGCTTGCCCGCGCCGCCGTGCGACTGCCGAATGGTGACGCGCTCGCCGCTCACCGCGAGCCAGTGCTGCGCGAAGGCCCGGTTGTAGTCCGCATAGAACTCGCGCGTCGGATCGTACGAGACGTTGAGCAGTTCCGTGTCGCCGGCCCGCGCCGGCTGGGGATTGCCCGCCGCGAACACCAAGGCGACCACGAGCAACCCGGTTCCGAGCAACCGAAGATGGTGACGCTGCGTCATGCGAGTTCCTTCCTCCTGATCCCCCGGGTGAGCACGTTCGACCGCTTGCCGGGTACCCAGGTTCTGGAAGCCGCAATGGCAACCGCCGTGCCGCATTGGAACGACCGATAATAAGCCGTACTTGAGCCCGATGAGCCAAATTCCAGCAAATATACTAAGCTAGGATCGCATTTGAGCGGATATGCTGTCAAATATACACTATTTTTCGCTTGAATATGCTATAATCCAGTTATGCATCGATTCACGGAGCTGCTCCTCGAGGTGTGGCAGGAGGCTGGTCGCTACAGCCGCATCGCCGAGTCCACCGAGCGGATCGCAGAACTGCTGCGCGGGCGAATCCCGCTACACCAGGTCATCGTGCGGCGGCTCGAGCTGCCCAATCGGCAGATCCGCACGGTCGCGACCGGACTGGCGTCTCCCGCCGAAAAAGTGGCTGCATTGCGTACGCCGCTGACCCCCGAGGAGCTGAATGCGATCGTGGCCCTGGCGAGTCGCCAGCGAACCCTGCCCACGGACTCCGGTGCTGACAAGGCCCTCCGCGAACGCATCATGCCGCCCGGCCTCGCCCGCGGGAGTCTCATCGGCGTCCTGCGCAGTGACGCGGGTCCGTTGGGTTTTCTCATTCTTGTGGCGCCCGCCGGCGCGGTCTTCGAGCCGGTCCACAGCCAGCTCCTCGAGGAGCTGCTGGCGCCGTTCACCCTCGCCCTGGAAAACGACCAGCGACTCCTCGCCCTCGAGACCGACCGGCAGGCGGCGGAGGCCGACCGGCAAGCGCTGCTGCGCCGCCTGGGACGCGAGTCGCTGCACGAGGCGATCGTCGGGGCCACCAACGGGCTCCAGCCGGTCATGGACCGCGTCGCCCAGGTCGCGCACGCGGACGTGCCGGTCCTGATCTTCGGCGAGACCGGCTCGGGCAAGGAGGTCATCGCCCGCGCCATCCACGATGGATCGCCGCGGCACGAGGGCCCGTTCCTGCGCGTCAACTGCGGCGCGATTCCGACGGAACTCGTGGACTCGGAGCTGTTCGGCCATGAGCGCGGCAGTTTCACCGGCGCCGTCGGCACGCGGCAGGGCTGGTTCGAGCGGGCCAACGGGGGCACTCTCTTTCTCGACGAGATCGCCGAACTGCCGCTCGCGGCGCAGGTGCGGCTCCTGCGCGTGATCCAGGACGGCGTGTTCGAACGGGTGGGGGGGCAGCGGGCGCTGGAGGTGGACGTGCGCATCGTGGGCGCAACCCATCGCGACCTGCAGCGCATGGTCGCGGAGCACCGCTTCCGCGAGGACCTCTGGTACCGCCTTGCAGTTTTTCCCATATTCCTGCCGCCGCTGCGCGAACGGCTCGAGGATCTGCCCGCGCTGGCGCTGCACTTCGCGCAGCGCGCCGCTCGCCGTTTCGGCCTGCCGCTGCAGACGCCGACCTTGGCGGACCTCGACCTGATGTCGCGCTACGCGTGGCCCGGCAACATCCGCGAACTCGCGGCGGTCATCGACCGGGCGGCGATCCTCGGCAACGGCGCGCGGCTCGAGATCGGCCAGTCGCTGGGCATGCCGGGCGCGATCGCGGGCTCGGCGCAGCGCCCCGCCGCCGATCGTCCGGTAGCACATCCGGCAGTCGACGCGCTGCCCGGCGAATCGACACCAACGCCGCAGGCGGTTGGCGTGTTCGAATCGCTCGATGTTGCCATGCGTCGCCACATCGAGGCGGCGCTCCTGCGGACGCGCGGCCGGATCGACGGCCCGCGCGGCGCCGCGCGGCTCCTGCAGATCAATCCCCACACCCTGCGGGCCCGCATGCGCAAGCTGGGCGTCGACTGGCGTGCCTATCGCCAGGCGGGGGCGGAGGCAGGTTGATCCGCCGCCCCTGGCGCAGCAAGGCCCATCGGGACCGTTTTTGGAATTACCGGTGGCCTTTGGCGCGGCCCGAGCGTAGCTTGAGGGCGTTATGGATCAGTACGAGGTGAGCAGCTTCCTGGGCTACACGATTGCGGTCTTCGTGTTCGCGTCCTGCCTCTACCGCCGGCACGTGCGCCGCCCGCGGTTGTTCTTCGTCGGGATCGGCCTCTTCATCGCCGCGCTACTGCTCGAGTACCTGCAGGACATGGTCTATCCACCCACCTTCGGTATGGCGTTGGGCGCGTCACCAACGACGCCCTCGTCCGCCGCGCAGGTCATTCGTGCCGCCGCGCAGTTGGCGCTGTGCGCGACCCTGCCGGTCTTCTTCGCAGCCTGCACCGGCGGCGGTGTGGCATATCCCCAATGCTCGGCCTGTGGGTATGACCTGACCGGAAACACGACGGGAACCTGCCCGGAGTGTGGGCGGAGCCTGCGCGCGGCGCGTTCGTGAGCCGGAATGTGCAGGGAATCGTGCCGCGTCAGCGCCCGGCGCCGACGCTGCTGCCCGCTGGCCGGTATTCCTTCAGCGTCTTGAGAATCAGCGCGGGAACGTCCTGCGGTGCCGCCGACTGCGCCGCTCCGCCGAGTTCCACCGCCACCTTGGGCATGCCGTAGACGACGCAACTGGACTGCGATTGCGCGATGGTCGTGATGGCGCCCGCCTGCCGCAGCCGCAGCATGCCGGCGGCGCCGTCCGCGCCCATGCCGGTCAGCAGCACACCCACCGACATCTTCGGCGCGACCTCCGCGACCGAATCGAAGAGCACCTCGACGGAGGGGCAGTGGCGGTTGACGGGTTCGGTCGAACCGTAGCGCAGCACGAGCTTGCCGCCGGCGGCGCGCACCATCATCTGCGCGTTGCCGCGGGCCACGAAAGCGCGGCCGACCTCGAGCACGTCGCCGTCGACCGCCTCGGTGACGGTCATCGCGCTGTGGGCGTTGAGCCGTTCGGCGAACGATTTGGTAAACCCATCGGGCATGTGCTGGACGATCGCCACGGGCGGAAAATCCGCCGGCACCCGCTGCAGCAGGCGATCGATCGCCTCCGTGCCGCCGGTCGAAGCGCCGATGGCCACGAGGTACCTGGCGGGATTGAGGCCCGCGGCGCGAAAGGAGGTCGGCGCCGGCGGTCCGGACGCGGACGCCGGGATCGGTGGTGGCGTGGGCATCGCGATGGCTGCGGCGTGGATCTTCTCCGCGAGTTCCGCGCCGAGCTGGCGCAGCGCCTCGCTGCCGCCGCCGCTCGGTTTGGCGACGACGTCCACCGCGCCCGCCGACATCGCCTCGAGGGCGGAGCGGCTGTTCTCGCGCGTGAGGCTGCTGCACATGATCACCGGGACGGGGTAGTGGGCGCGGAGTTTCTTCAGGAAGGTGAGCCCGTCCATGCGCGGCATCTCGATGTCGAGGATGATCACGTTGGGGCGGTGGGCGATGATCTTCTCGCGGGCCTCGAACGGGTCCTTGGCGCCGCCCACGACGACGATATCGGGATGCGCGCTCAGCACCCGCTGGAACATGGAGCGCACCATGGCCGAATCGTCCACGAGCAAAACCTTGATCGGACCGGATTGCTTCGCCATGGTCGTCGTATTCCTGTCGCGTCTGCGTATGTCCAGCGCCGGCGGCCGGCGTTTACTTGCGATAAACCGTGGGTTCCACGTACGCCAGATTGTGCTTGATGTTGTTGAGGCTCTCCGAGTGCCCGATCAGCAGGTACCCGCCGCCGTGCAGGTGGTGGGCCATCTTGTTCACCAGCGTCTGCTGCGTCGCGCGATCGAAGTAGATCATCACGTTGCGGCAGAACACCACGTTGAAACCGTGGCGGAACGGGAACGTCGGCGTCATCAGGTTGAAGCGGGAGAACGTGATGAACCGCTTGAGTTCGGGAACCACCTCCACCAGGTCTTCGCCGCGACCCGCCGCCTTGCGCAGGTAGCGCTGGCGGAACGGTCCGGGCACGGTCTCGATGCGCTCCGCCTCGAAAACGCCCGCCTTGGCCTTGGCCAGCATCCGCGTGGAGATGTCCGTCGCGAGAATCTTCAGCCCCACGCCGGACACGTTGCGGAGCACGTCGTCCGCGGTCATCGCGATCGAGTAGGGCTCCTCGCCGCTCGACGAGGCCGCGCACCAGATGCGCACCTCGCGGTTGGCGCTGCACCAGCGCGCGTCGCTGGTCCACTCGCGCAGCACGCGGGCCAGGAAGTCGAAGTGGTGCTTTTCGCGGAAGAGGTGCGTGGTGTTGGTCGAGATCGCGTCGAGCAGGGTGCACAGCTCCTGGCCCGACTTGTCGTTCACGACCTTGTCAATGTACGCGCGGTACGAGGGGTAGCCGTTCTGGCGGACGAGCTTGCCCAGGCGCGAGCGCACCAACTGCATCTTCTGCTCGCCCAGGTTGATCCCGCTGTGTTCGTAGACCATGCGGCGGACGATCTCGTAGTCGTCGCGCGTCAGATCCTGGATGTTCGCCGTGATGATGGCCATGTTGGTTCGAGAGTCCCTCAGGCATCGGTCGCGCCGCGCTGGAAGATCAGTTGAATCCGATGCCCTTCCGCCGAGATCGTCGACACGTTGTCGCCGTCGTCGAGGGAGAGATCGGGCGTCTCCGTCATCGTGGAGATTTCCGGAATGGTCAGATTGAAGATGTCCTCGCTGCCGTGCAGGGCCGTGACGAGCTGACCGCAGACGATGTTCATGAACTCCTTGGCGGCGTCGTCCGCCGAGTTCACCGCGTCCTCGCCCCCGGGCTCGGCGCCCAGCAGGTTCGCCGCCAGCAGGTAGGTGAACGAGCGCGTGCAACGAAAGTGCAGGTCGCCGTTGTACTTCCCGCGGTAGCCGATCGACGTCTCCAGCCACGGATCATCCGCTGCCGGGTCCTCGTGCGCGTCGTCGGTGAACATGAACGCCAGGTCGGCGAGGACGTCAGAAAAAATCGTCGCCAGTGTTGCCGCTCTCTGCTGTGGCATTTTCCTTCACTCCCAGAATAGGCATCAAAGCGTCCCGCAGTTGCTCCGGCTGGAACGGCTTGCGCACGTACGCGCAGGCGCCGTACTCCACCAACTGCTCGATGCGCTGCTTGCTCCCCTCGGTCGAGGCAATCACGATGGGCAGGTCCTGCAGACGCGAGTTCTGTTTCATGCGCTGCAGCAATTGGACCCCGTTCATGGTCGGCATGTTGATGTCGACGACGACGACGCCCACCTCGTGGTCCGCCAGTTGGGCCAGCGCCTCGATCCCGTTGGACGCCTCGTAGACCTGGTCGTAGTCGAGGCCGGCGATGTCCATCGTCTTGCGCACCATGCGCCGGATGGTGGCCGAGTCGTCCACAATGAGTACGTTGCGTGACATCGTCGCGCTCCTTCTACAGGCTGGCTTCCTGCGCCGCCGGCGTTTCGTCGCGGAAATAGGCGATGCGTTCCAATTCGCTGAACATGCTCATGCCCACGGCTTCGAGGTCGGGCTCGGCGAGCTTGTACCGGGCGGCCACGGCGTCGTCGGCCCGGTAGGTCAGCCCGTCCGTACCCAGGGCAATGCCCATCATCAGGCACACGCAGTTGCCCAGGTACACCACGTCCACCAGCGCGTCCGGCGGGTTGAGGCGTTGCGGCTCGTATTGATACTTGATGCAGCGCACGATCGCTTCGGGAAGCTTCCACCGCTCGGCCACGAGCCCGCCGACCTGCGTGTGGTCAAAGCCCAGGACCTCCCGCTCCGCCTCCACGAAGGTGCACTTCTTCTCGTTGACCTGCGCCAGGATGGCGGTGAACTCCTCCGCCACGTGGCGGCTCAGGACGATCTTGCCAATGTCGTGCAGCAGACCAGCCGTGAACGCCAGGTTCACGTTCTGGTAGCGAACCCGCTTCGCAAAGTCGGCCGCCGCCAGCGCCGTCGCCACCGACTGACGCCAGAGCATGCCCGCCTCCAGGCCGTAACCCTCCTGCGGGAGCGTGAGCATCGCGTTCGCGTGCACCGACATCACCAACTGCAGCAGCTTCAGCGTGCCCAGGCAGACCATCGCGTCGTTGAGCGAGGCGATCTGCCGGCTCAGACCGAAGTACGCCGAGTTGCACAGGCGCAGCACCTCGCTGGTCAGCGCCTGGTCGTACTTGATCACCTCCACGATGTCGGTCACCGACGCCGAGGGATCACCGATCACGTTGATCAGGCGGACGCTGGTCGCCGGCAGCGGAGGCAGCGCGTCAATGCGATCGAGGAGGACGCTGAGCTCGATCATAGTTCCACCTCGCCATTCCGGTTGCGGATCACCACCCGGCCCGTCGCCACGTCCAGTACCAGCGTGCGACTGATCGATCCGCCCACGTCCTCCGCCTGGATCAGGATATCATTCTTCCAGAGCAGCTTGCGCAACATGACGTAGTTGCGTTTCCCAATGTTGAACGTGCCGTTGTCGTCCAGCAGCGACGACCCTCCGGCAACCTTGACGATCATGCGCTTCTTGACAGCGCCCAGCGCAAAGGCGGCCCGGAACAGGGCGGGGACGCCCGTACTCGCGAACATGGCCGGCTTCAGCTTGGCCTTGTCCGGTGAAAGCGTCGCATCCGGCAGCATGTAGTGAATCATGCCCCCGACACGCACCTCCGGGTCCCAGATGGTCACCCCGATGCAACTGCCCAGCGAATGCGTAATCAGCTTCGCCGAGCGGTTGTCGGTCACCTTCATGTCGGCGATATCCACCGTGATGGTGGACCCTCCGGCCGTCGGTGCCCGCCCGCCCGCGGGGGCCGGTGCATCGCTGCGCTTGATGTCGCGTGCTACAGTCACGATGCTCGCTCCGCCTCCTACGCGCGCACGAACGGCTCGCCTTCGAGTACCGCCCGAATATCCAGGAGGATCTTGATCGCATCCCCTACCTTGCCCATCCCCAGCAGGAACGTGCTGTCCACCGTCGACCCGAATTCGGGCGGTGGCTCGATGTTCTCTTCCTGAATGTCGTAAACCTCGCGGACCGCGTCCACGATGATCCCGGTCAGCTTCTGCGCGCCCGTGTCGACCACGATGATGCACGTCTCGTCCGTCTGGTCCGTTTTGGGTAATCCAAAGCGGCAGCGCAGATCGATGACCGGGATCACCTTGCCCCGCAGGTTGATCACCCCGCGGAGAAAATCGGCAGTTTGCGGCACCCGCGTGATATCCAGCACCCGGATGATTTCGCGCACCTGCAGAATCTCCAGGCCAAACTCCTCCCGGGCCAGCGCGAAGGTCAGGTACTTACCCCCCAACGACGCCGTTTCTGCGCCGGTGGTTTCCGCATCGGCAACGACTTCGATGTCGTCCTGCTCAAGCATCTGCACGTTACACCTCCTGCCCCGCAGTGCTGCCGCACAACGCGCGCGTTGCTTCGTCCGTGCCACCGGCATCCGGCGCTGCTGCACCCTCCGGTTCGACCACCGCCGCCACCGCCGTACCCTCTGCCTGGCCCGCGACGAGCGCGCCGTGCCAGAGCTCGTGCGCCAGGTGCAGGCCCGACGGGTCGAGAATGAGCCCCACCCGGCCGTCGCCCAGGATCGCCGCGCCCGAAATGCCGCGCAGCCCGCTGAACTGCTCGCCCAGCGTCTTGATCACGACCTGCTGCTGGCCGATCAGTTCGTCCACGACCAGGCCCACGTCGCCCGCATCGGTGTGCGCGATCACCACCATCGCTTCCGCGGGCGCAACCCGGCCGGTGAAAGCGAACATCTGCCCGAGCTGGATCAGCGGGATGAGCCGCCCGCGCACGTTCAATACCTCGCCGCGGTTCTGCACCGTCGTGATCATCTCCGCCCGCGGGCGCAACGCCTGCTCGATCATGTTCGTCGCAATGATGAACCGTTCCGCACCGATGCGCACCAGCATGCCGTCGATGATCGCCAGCGTCAGCGGCAGGCGGATGGAGAACGTGCTGCCCCGTCCCTTTTCCGAGACGATCTCCACGCGGCCGCGGAGCTGCTCGATGTTCCGGCGGACGACATCCATGCCCACGCCGCGCCCCGAGATGTCCGTGATCTGCTCCGCGGTGGAAAAACCGGCAGCGAAGATCAGGTTGTAGGCCTGCTCGTCGGTCAGCACCTCGTCGGCGCTGAGGATGCCCTTGTCGATGGCCTTCGCCCGCAGCTTCTCGGGATCGAGGCCCTTTCCGTCGTCGCTGATCTCGATGACGATGTTGCCGCTGTGGTGAAAGGCGTTGAGGCTGACCTGCCCGCTGGCCCGCTTGCCCGCCGCCACCCGCGCATCCTCCGGCTCGATCCCGTGATCGACCGCGTTGCGCACCATGTGCACCAGCGGGTCGCCGATCTGCTGGATCACGTTCTTGTCCAGCTCGGTCTCCTCGCCGGAAATCGCCAGCTCGACGTGCTTGCCCGCCTTGCGCGACAGGTCACGCACCAGGCGCGCCATCTTCTGGAACGTCGACTTGATCGGCACCATCCGCATCGCCATCGCCGCTTCCTGGACGTCGCGGACAATCTTGCTCACCTGCCCCGCATCCTTGCTCAGCTTCGGATCGTTCTGGATCGAGGTGCTGCTCGTGATCAGCGTCTGGGCGATGACCAGCTCGCCCACCATGTCCACCAGCGCGTCGAGCTTGTTCGTGTCGATCCGCACCGACTGCTCGGTGACGACCGGCTTGGCGACGGGGGCGGGCGCCGTCGCGGAAGGACCGCCCGCGGGGGATTCGGCAACCGCCGGAGTCGCCGCCGGCTCGGCAGGCGAACCCGCGCCGCGGCGCTTGCCGCTGGCCCCGGCGTCCGGATCCACCTTGCCCGCCACGACCCCGCGCAACCGGTCAATCATCGCCGCAACCGGTGGCTGGGGAATCGGGTCGGGAGTGGGCGCCGCCACGAACGTGGCAATCGCCCCGATCTGCGCCTTGAGGATGTCGATGACCTCGAACACCAGGTCGATGCAGCCGGGCGTCATGGTGCGCTCGCCGCGGCGCCCCTGGTCCAGCAGGGTCTCCACCTCGTGCGTGAGACAATTCACGTCGCGCAGATTCAAGAAGCCCGCCATGCCCTTGATGGTGTGGAACGGGCGGAACAACTCGTTGATCTTCTCCTTGTCGTCCGGCATCTGCTCGACTTCCAGCAGTGCCGCCTCGATGTTCTCCAGGTGCTCGCCGGCCTCCTGGATGAACGCCGCCACGAATTCGAGTTCCTTCGCGTCGATTCGCAACGGTTCGGGGATATACGGTTCGGTCGCCGCCGCGGATTCCGCTGACGCTGCTGCCGCCGGTTTCGCCGCCGGTGCGGGCGCGGCATCGGCTTCGCTGGCCGCAGGTTCGGGGGCGCCCCCGGCATCGTCTGCGCCGTCGTCCAGGGCAAACGCCTCGTCGAGCCGTGCCGCGACCTCGTCGTCCGACAATGCCGCGGTACGCACCGCATCCGGCTCGGCTTCACCGGGACCGTTCTGCTGGAGATCCGTGATCGATGCGACCAGCTTGCGCAGCGCGTCCGCCGGGTCCGCCTCGGTGCCGAGAATGACACCCTCGATGCACTCGGCGAACTCCGCCGCACAGCGCCGCACGCCGTCGTCGCCGCGCTCGACGGCTTCCGCCGCCACCTGCTGGCACAGCGTGTGCATTTCCGCAAGGAGTGTCAGATCGTTGGCATCAACGCGCTGCGCCGCTTCGAGCAATTGAGCGAGCGGTCCGGAGGCAGCCGCAGCGGGCGCTTCGGCATCGACGGGCGGGGGGGCGTCGGCGGGGGCGTCCATCGGCACGACGGTGCTCAGGTCGCCCGACAGCTCCGTGATGATCGTCGCGACCTCACTCAGCGCTGCCGGCACATCCGGCGTCGTGCCGATGATCAGGCCTTCGAGTGCGCGGGTCAGCGCCCCGACCTGATCCTCGGGAACGCCTTCCTCGGCGCCGTACGCCACGGCCCAGCCATGCATCTTGGCGAGCGTGGTCAGATCCTCAGCGTCCACGCGCCCCGCGGCTTCGGCCAGTTGCTTGAGAAGTTCCGGCGCGTTGTCAGGTGTTTGTTGGGTCATGATCCAGTCGCCAGGGGGACGGACAGTCTGCACGATCGCAATCGCATCTGCTTCTATGTCGAATCAAACGGGCGGCGCATTCACTTAATCACCTGCCAGGCAGGTGGTGCGGGTGGAGCCTTTCGGTCTGGCTGAATTGGTTACGGTCGTGCTGCGGAGGGCAGGGTAGGCGCCGGAGAGCCCGCAGCGCAGCGAGCCGGGAAGCGGAATGTTCTGGGACCTGCTGAAACCGGCCAAATCGTCAGCAACTGAGCTCTTCGCGCAGGCGGTCACCAAAGCGCTGCCGCAGGCGGCGCAGAACGTCGGCGTGGATCTGGCTGATGCGCGACTCGGACAGCTTCAGCACCGCGCCCACCTCGGCCATCGTCAGGTTCTCGTGATAGTAGAGCACCAGTACGAGCTTCTCCTCGTGCGACAGGCCCCGCGTCAGGCACTCAGTGAGCAGCACCCGCGCGGCCCGCGCCTCGGGACCCGCACTGTGCCGATCCGGAATATCCCAACGCATCGCGGTGCCCCCCGCGCCCCCCGCGAGCTGGTGATCCAGCGCGGCGAAAGGAACCGCCGCGCCCAGTCGGGCACGTTCCGCCAGCCGCGCAAACCGCTGCGCCGAAAGCCCCATCCGCACCGCAAGCTCCGCGTCCGCCGGCTCACGCCCCTCCAGCGCTCCGAACTCGCTTCTGAACTGGTCGCGGCGCCGGATGAAACGCCGCACGCTGCGCCCCTGCGGGTCCTGGCTGCGCAGCCAGTCCAACACCGACCCTTTCATCCGGCGCCGGCAATAGCTGGCAAACGGCGTGGATCGTGCGGGATCGTAGGTCTCGACGGCGCGGAGCAGCCCGTCCAGCGCCGCACAGCGGATCTCGTCGAAGGTCACCCGGTTGGTGAGCCGCCGGCACATCCTTGCCGCCTCGGCTGTTGCCAGGCCGGCGTAGTGCGTCACGAGGGCGTTGCGATCCTCAACGTTCCGCAGGGCAAGATAGCGGCTCCACAAAGCCGTCGGTTCTGGGAAATGCGTAACGACACTGCGGGACATTGGGCAGCCTCCTTCTGTCGGCCGGCAAACGCTTGCGCAGGTTGTGACTCGCTTGGTGTGCCGCGACATTATAGGAAGTTGCCGGCCGTTCGCGAGCGGAAAACCGCGTTTTCAGTATTGGGAAAGCCGGCCGTACCTGGGGAACTCCCTATGAGGTGAACACCCTAAAACCTTTGAGAATTCCGGTGGGGCTTGTAAATATTCGCGCAGGCGTTCAAGGCGCAACGGGACGTCGCACCGTTGAGTGTCAAGATACTGTCACTATTGTCAGGAGCCGGGGCTGATCTGTACGCGGTGCTGAATTCGCTCAACGTGGACGCAGCGTCCACTCTCGGAGTTTATTTCCGCTATCACACCACAGATACGCACGTCGTCGTCCGCGACGTCGAAACGTACCGGCACCGAAGTGACCATGGACTGCAGGACGGCTGACTTGTCCCGGCCCAGCACCGAATCGTATGGCCCCGTCATGCCCAGGTCGGTGATGTAGCCGGTGCCACCGGGCAACACCCGCTCGTCCGCGGTCGGCACGTGCGTGTGCGTCCCGTAGAGCAGGCTGATGCGCCCATCGAGGAACCAACCCATCGCGATCTTCTCGCTGGTCGCTTCGGCGTGCATGTCCACCACGACGATGTGCACGTCGGACGGCAGCTTGCCGAGCACGCGTTCAACCGCCCTGAACGGGCAGTCGGTGGGAGTCTTCATGTACAACCGCCCCAGCAGCGAAATCACCGCGACCCGCGGACCGGCGGCTGTCTCGTACAGGGCGAACTCGCGCCCCGGAGCGCCGGAGGCCAGGTTCGCGGGACGCACCACCCGCTCCGACGTCTCCAGCAGCGGGATGATCTCCTTGCGGCGGTAGATGTGGTCGCCGAGCGTGACCAGATTGGTTCCGCTCTTGAGCAGCTTCTCGAAGAGGGGGGGGGTGATGCCCGATCCGGACGCGATGTTCTCGCCGTTCACGATCGTGCAGGCGATGTCGTGCTGGGTCACGAGCCCGTGAAGCTCCTGGGCCAGGGCTCGCCGACCCGGGGAGCCCACCACGTCACCGATGCACAAAACCTTCAGACGCATGCTGCCCTCGTGCGCTAATGCCGGAATGCGGCTGGATCAGTGCGCAATGCCGATCGCCCGCACCTCGCGCAGCACCGTGACGCGAACCTCGCCGGGATAGGTCATCTCTTCCTCGATGCGCTTGGCGATGTCGTGCGCGATCTGCGTCGCCCGCGCGTCGTCCACCCGCTTGGCGTCCACGATCACCCGCACCTCGCGCCCCGCCTGGATCGCGAACGACTGCTTCACGCCGTCCTGCTCCGAAGCAATGCCCTCGAGCTGCTCGAGACGCTTGATGTACCGCTCCAGCGACTCCCGCCGACCACCCGGCCGCGAAGCGCTGATCGCATCTGCCGCCGCCACCAGCGGCGTATACGGGCTCGTCGCGTCGACGTCACCGTGGTGCCCCTGGATCGCGTTCAGCACCTCCGGCGCTTCGTTGAACCGCTTGCAGAAGTCGTACCCGATCTGCGGATGGCCACCCTCCATCTCGTGGTCCATCGCCTTGCCGATGTCGTGCAGCAGGCCGCACCGCCGCGCCAACCGGCCGTTGAGCCCCAGCTCGTCCGCCATGGTCTGGCACAGGTACGCAACCTCGACGCTGTGCCGCAGCACGTTCTGGCCGTAACTCGTGCGATACGCCAGCCGGCCCAGCAACTCGAGCTGCTTCTTGTGCAAGCCGCCGATATTCGCTTCGACCGCAGCCGCCTTGCCCGCCTCCATGATGTCCTTCTGCACGTCGTTCGTGATTTCCTCGACGATCTCCTCGATCCGGCCGGGGTGGATCCGCCCGTCCTGGATCAACCGCTCGAGGCTGCGCCGCGCAACCTCCCGACGCACCGGGTCGAACGCGCTCACCACCACCACGCCCGGCGTGTCGTCCACGATGACGTCGACGCCCGTCGCCTTCTCGAACGCACGGATGTTGCGGCCCTCGCGGCCGATCACCCGGCCCTTCATCTCGTCCGAGGGAATGTCCACGGTCGACACCGTGCTCGCCGACGTGTGCTCCGCGGCGTAGCGCTGGATCGCAGTGATCGTGATCTCCCGCGCACGCTCCGCAGCCGTCTCCTTGGCCTCGCTAAGCGCCCGGTCAACCAGGCGGGCTGCGTCGTTCTCGATCTCGTGCTCGACGCTCTTGAGCAGGTGCTTCTTGGCCTCCTCCACGCTCAGGCCGCTGACGCGAACCAACTCGTTGCGGCGCTGCTCGATCAGCTCGTCCAGCTCCGTCTCGCGTGCCGCGATCGTCTCTTCTCGATCCGCCAGCTTCTTCTCCGCGGCGTCGACCTTCCGCTCCTTGGTCTCCAGCGTGTCCAGTTTCTGGTCGATCACGTCCTCCCGCTTGGAGAGACGCTTCTCGATCTCCTTGTGCTCGGCCCGGACCTCGCCAGCCTCCTTGTCGAACTGCTCGCGGGCCGCCAGCAGCTCCGCCTTGGCCTCCACCTGGGCGGCCTTGACGATCGTCTCCGCCTCCTGCTTGGCGTCCTGCAGCATCCGCTCGGTCCGCTGCGCCAGCGACGCCTCGGCCATGCGTGCCCGCACCACGACCACCACGATCGCGACAACAGCCCCAAGGAGGGTGCCGATCGCGATGCCCCAACCGGCCGTGAGTTCGGCGATGATCATGCTCTGCGCGGGATCCATCAGTTCGCCATCCTGTCTGGTTACCTGCGGTGCTGTCGGTTCAACCGCCGCGGTCTGAGGACCGCTCCGGGGCACACAGCCAACGGCCCTGTGCGGGCCGCTGTCGCGCTACCGCCGATCGCGCATACGATCGACTCGGCGCAACCTCGGATGCGCTTCCGACTTCGAGACGTGATGGCTTCCGCCGCAGAAGCGGCCTAGCAGGGGGGAGCCTGGTGGATGCTTCTTTCCCAGGGCAATTCCGGCCGGCTGTTACGCCGACGCACCAGCATCTTGCCGCACAACGAACGACGTCGCGCTGCAGCCCGGTGCGCCATCTGCGCCTGTACCACGCGGGGTAGTTCCAGTGTCCCTGTGTTCCCGTTGGACGTGCGCTCGGACATCGACAACTCGCAACAGCCTCGTAACTCGTCTATGGTTTCGCGATCAGCGCAATACGATCCGCGCTCACCGACCGGCGAATCCAATTCTCCAGGTTCCCACGTCACGTGAGAAATCGTGGCGCCAAACGATCTCGTTGACACTCCACCTGCAACCGCACCCACCGTGCGTGGCGGCCCCCCGGGCCAAAGCCTGACGGCTGACGCGGCTGCAACCTTGCGTTACCTTTTAGCTGGCAAACCTTTACAAACGCGCTCGCCAGCGTGCGGGCGAGTATAGCCCCCGCCCGGGTCGTGTCAACCCTGAAGCCGACCGGTTCGAACCCGACCACTTCGCGACGCGCGGACCACGCATCACCGCGTACGCAAGGCAGGACCAGCCGACCCGTCGGGCTGCGGGATCCCGTCCCGACGGCTGCTCCACCGAGCCGTTCCGGTCACTCCGCAATCAGCCGGCAAAACAGCGCGAAGTCCCCCAGGTCGGCATCGGAGTCGCCGTCCAGATCGGCGGTCGCGCAGAGCGGCAGGATGTCCTCGCCAGGCCCCGCGAGGCAGTCGCGCCACAGGCCGAAGTCGGCGAGCGTGACCTCGCCGTCGCCGTCCAGGTCGCCCGGGATCACCAGTCGGTACTCGTAGGCGCCCATGTCCACCACGGCCAGACCGTCCGCATCGCCGTCCGTGACGCGCGGCTGGCCGCTGATGTCGAAGGCTCCAAAGGCGTAGCTGTTGTCGCCCGCGTCGACGGCTGGCGAGTCCGGGCTCAGCCGCAGGTCGCCGTGGTCGTCATCGGCGGTGGCCCACAGGCCGTCCGTTCCGGCGTCAGGCGTCCGCAGGAACCGCAGATCCATCGAGATATTGCCGTCGGAGCCCGTCGGGTCGGACAAACCGCTATGACTGAGGTAGTTGTAGGTACTGTTGCCGAAGAGACAGTTGTGCCCGAAGGTGGGCAGGCCGTATGTTTCCAGGTAGACGCCGGATGAGTTGTACGCGACCAGCGAATTCACAATGTGCAGTTGCTCTTCGCCGAAGAGAACGTAGAGCGCGCCGCCGAAGTTCTGGGCCGCACGGTTGCACGCAATCGTACAGTTGGCGATGGTTCCTCTGCTCCTGCATGAGAGCCCGCCACCGCGGTCCGCCAAATTGCCCCGAATGACGTTATTCGAAATAATGGGATTCCCTGATATTGTACAGAGGCCGCCGCCCTCCGCTGCCGTATTCGCGCTGATCACGTTGTTCGTTACGGTCGCGTCAGCAACGTAGAGTAAGAGGCCGCCGCCGCGGCCGGACGCCTGGTTTTCCATCACGATGTTGTCTGAGACCACCGTGGAACATAGGGTCAGGCAGATTCCGCCGCCGCCGGGCGCCCTGCCATGGGTCACCGTAAAGCCGCTGATCGTGTTGAGTCCCCCCTGCCCCCCGTACGCGGAGACCACCGGGCCGTCGTGGTGGCCATCCAGCACGGTGACGTTCGCCGATCGGTCGCGCTCGGAGCGCGCCGCTTCGCTGCCGGCGAAACCGCCGAATACGTGCGCAAAGGGAGGCAGCACGACATTCTCCTCGTAGGTGCCGGCGCGAACCCAGACGTCGCCGCCCGCGAGCGCCGCCGCGTCGATCGCCGCCTGAACCGTCCGTTTGGCCAGGGCCCAGGTCGAACCGTCGTGCGCATCGCTGCCCTCCGTGCTGACCCGCACGATTGCGTACGGGCCAGCCGCCCAGATCGTGCCGTCCGCTTCATCGGCGCCCATGTCCACGGTGCCACCTGCGGGCTGGACTCGCGGCTCGCCGTCGAAGTCGTGCGGTCCGGACGCGAGCGCGTTCGTGCCCGCGTCGATGCACGGCGAATCCGGCTGGAGATGGGCATTGCCGTAGCGCAGGCCGGCGAGCAGGGGATCGAGCGCGATGTTGCCGTCCGTTCCGGTCGGGTCCGCCATGCCGAAAAAGTCAGCCGCGCTGCTGCCGAAAACGCAGTTGTGCCGCCAGACCGGCGCACCGCTGTATCGATAAACACCGGTTGCGTTGTGGGCGATGATCGAGTTCGCGATGGTCGCGTTCGAATCGGACAGGTACACGCTGCCGGCGCCGCCGGTGTTTGCCACGATGGTATTGTTCACAGCCAGCGGGGATCCCTCGGTGATATACAGGCCGCCGCCGTACACGCCCCCGTTACCGATGATCAGGTTGTTCGCGATCGTCTGCGCGGAGCCCACCAGCGCAATGCCTCCGCCGCTGCCACCACTCGTATCCAGCACCAGGTTTCCCGTGATGAGGTTATAGGCGATGGTGGCCGATGATGGGCTGTTCATCGCAATGCCCCCGCCGCTGTAGTCCGCCACGTTACTCCTGATCCGGTTGTGGGTAACCGTCGCATCGGAGAGACGCAGGTATAGTCCGCCGCCCCGCGGGGCGGTATTGGCAGCAAGGTCGTTGTTCTCCACCGTGGCGGAGGACGTGTACAGGTAGACACCGCCGCCGTACGTGTTGGCATGGTTGCCCTTGATCAGGTTGTTGGCGATGGTCGGCGCAACACCGTGCACCCAGATTCCTCCACCCCATTCCGCGCTGCCCTGCGTGATGGTGAATCCGTCGATGCGCGTCTCATGAACGACATCGTCCCAGAAGGCCTGGACGACGTTGCCGGCCTGGTCGCCGTCGAGGATGGTCTCGTTGGCCGCGAAATCGCGGTCCGCCAGGTCAAAGGTGGCTGGGTCCTCGCTGCCCGCGAAGCCCCCGTACAGCCGCACGCCGCCGAACAACTGCACCTGCTCCACGTACCTGCCTGCCGCCACCCAGACCTGATCGCCCGGCTGCGCCGCACCCATGGCCGGGCCGACCTGCGTATACGCATTAACCCAACTGCTCCCGTCGCCGGCCCCCTGGGCCGCGGCGTTGACGTAGCGCACGGCGGCCGGCGCTGCGGAGACCGCCAGCAGCACGCCCCCAGTCAGCACCATCAGTCTCCATACGTTCTTGAGAGGGCGCACGTCCATGAAAACATCTCCGGTCACAGGGCCTCGTCTGGCGCACTCCAACCGTCGAATCGGATGGAAACGATGGGGTGGGATCACTCAAACCGCAGCGGCCCGTTCGAGATGCCCGAAGAACGTGGGGCATCTTCCCTCTCATGCAGCCGCTCCGCTAACCACCGGTTGCGATTATCCCCAGATTGTACCCATCCGCGACCGCCGCGTAAACTGAAAAACCCTAAGCCGCGGCGCGACTTGGGGCTCGGGAAGGACCCTTGACACCCGCGAGCATCGTGCGGACCGGGGGGGCACGACCCTTGCCGCCGGGCGGCGCACGCAGTTGCCACCGGGGGCTTTTCGGCGTACCGTGTCCGCCCGAATGTAGTCACGCTGCGAACCTACAAAGGAGGAGCCCGCCGATGTCCACCTTGCTCGATCGTTTCTGCCGCTACGTGAAGATCGAAAGCACCGCCGTCGAGGATTCGGGCCGCTACCCGAGCAGCGACGGACAGTTCGATGTGTCCCGGTTGCTCGAGAAGGAACTCAAGGAACTGGGCATCACCGATGCCGCCATGGCGGAGACGGGCGTCGTCATGGGCACCGTGCCCGCCACCAAGGAAGGCGCACCGACGATCGCCTGGGTGGCCCACGTGGACACCTCCCCGGAATACACCGCCAAGAACGTCAAGCCGGTCATCCATGAGAACTACGACGGCAAGGACATCGTCCTGCCCGGCGACAAGTCCAAGGTGATCAAGGTGGCGGAGTCCGACGGACTCGCCGAGCTCAAGGGCAAGACCATCATCACCACCGACGGCACCACGCTGCTCGGCGCCGACGACAAGGCCGGCGTGGCCGTGGTCATGGACACCGTCGCCCACCTCCTGGCCCACAAGGATATTCCCCACGGCCCGATCCGCATCTGCTTCACCTGCGACGAGGAGATCGGCCACGGCGTGGACCACGTCGACATCAAGAAGCTGGGCGCCCACGTCGCCTACACCCTCGACGGCGAGGGGCAGGGCGTCATCGAGGCCGAGACTTTCTCCGCCGACCTCGCGGTCGTCACCGTCGGCGGCGTCAACATCCACCCCGGCTACGGCAAGGGCAAGATGACCAACGCGCTGCGCCTCGCCGCGAAGTTCCTCGAACGCATGCCCTACGAGGGCATGTCCCCGGAGACGACCTCCGGCCGGGAGGGATTTCTCCATCCCTACATCATCGAGGGCGGCGTGCCCGAGGTGAAGATCAAGATCCTGCTCCGCGATTTCGTCACCGCCAGACTCGCCGACAAGAAAGCGGTGCTGGAGAAGATCGCCGCCGACCTCAACAAGGAATGGCCGACGGCCAGCGTCAAGGTCGACGTGCAGGAGCAGTACCGCAACATGGCCGACTGGATGAAGCAGGAGCCGCGGGCCGTGGCCCTCGCGGAAAAAGCCATGCGCGCGATCGGCCTCGAGCCGCAGATGCACAGCATTCGCGGCGGCACCGACGGGTCGCGGCTCACCGAGATGGGCCTGCCCACCCCGAACCTCTCGACCGGCATGCACAACTTCCACTCGCCCCTCGAGTGGGCCTGCCTCGAGGAGATGGAGACCGCCAAGCGAGTGCTCATCGAACTGGCCAAACAGTGGGGCAACGAGAAGAAGTAGATTGATGTTCCGCGCCTGCCGTGATCGCGGAAGCCGAACGAACGCGCGGGGGGGTGCTGGAAATGATGAATGCGGAATGATGAATGATGAATGGGCCGCTGCCTGACTGCGGCCCGTTCTTCTTGGTGCGACGACCCGAGAACAACCGCCCACAAACCGGGCGTTCTGATGTCTGGAGAATTCTGATGTTGAATTGTCTTCGCTTTGGTCGCTTCGATCGCGCTCGCCGCTTCGCGTGGCTTGCAGGTCTGCTGTTGGCCGCGCCGTTGCTCGTGGCCGCCGGCAATGACTCCGCCGCGGCGCCCGATCCGGACCCGCAGCGCTTCGCCGACGCCATCAAGGGCTTCGAGCGCTGGGACGCCAAGAACGCCTGGCCGCAGGACCCGGTGCTCTTCGTGGGTAGCTCCAGCATCGTCATGTGGCAAACGCATGACGCGTTCCCCGACTGGCCGGTCGTCAACCGCGGCTTCGGCGGGTCGCATATCTCCGACGTGAACCACTACTTCGACAAGGTCGTCACGCCATACCACGCGCGCGTGATCCTCTTCTACTGCGGCGACAACGACATCGCCGGCGGCAAGTCACCCCAGCAGGTGCTGGAAGACTACGCGGAGTTCGCCCGGCACGTGCACGAGGTCGCGCCCGAGGCGCACCTCGTCTACCTGCCCATCAAGCCCAGCACCAGCCGCTGGAAACTCTGGCCGCAGATGAAGGAAACCAATGAACTGATCAAGGCCCACATCGCCAAGGACCCGCTGCAGTCGTACCTCGACCTCACCACCCCCATGCTGGACCCCGACGGCAACCCGCGGCCGGAACTGCTCCGCGACGACGGGCTGCACATGAACGCCGACGGCTACGCCATCTGGAACGAAGCCGTGCGGGCGCACGTCGGGAAGCTGCTGACCCGGCAGGGGGGGCACTGACGGCTGCGCGTGACTGGTCCTGTCGCTGCGGGGGCAGCCGCCTGACCTCATGTTGGGCGGCCCCGAATGGAGGCTGGACCCATGTCGGAAATGCGTGAACTGGCCCAGGATCCCGCGCACCGCCGGATCTTCGAGCGCTTGCTCTACCTGGCGGCCCTGCGCGGCGACGCCGATCTCGTGGCCGAGCGGCTCGGGTGGGGCATCGCTCCCAACTGCAGCGTCACGCGCCAGTGCC
>Ga0116151_10001700_pt1 | contig 20588 bp, 17 predicted proteins | sample AD_UKC117_MetaG_FD_89893 | JGI IMG/M metagenome (GOLD analysis project Ga0116151, IMG submission 89893) | Active sludge microbial communities of municipal wastewater-treating anaerobic digesters from Hong Kong - AD_UKC117_MetaG | ecosystem: Engineered > Bioreactor > Anaerobic > Digestate... | reverse complement strand
TTATAACCCGCTTGTTTCAGAAACGTATGCTGATTGCGCAGATCACAAACCGTATCCTGGTCGGCAAGGTCAACAACCATATAGCAGAAAGTCTAAATAATGTGCTGATGATTAAAGCCGGCAGCAAGGAAGAATATATGGAACAGAATTATACCGGATATTTGCGGGAAAATTTTCAAACCCTTGAGAAAGTTAATTTCTATGATGCTGTATTCTCTCCCTTGATTCAGGTCCTGCGGGCATTTGTAATAGCCTCTATTGTTATTATGTCTGCCAATCAGCTCGGCTGGCTGGGGATTTCTCTGGGGATGGTGGCGGCCTCCATCGAACTTATCTCCAATCTGTTTGAACCGGTGGAGAATTTCGGCATGGAACTGCAGAACATTCAGCAGGCCGTTTCCGGTATTCGCCGGGTTGATGAGTTTTATGGCGAACCTGAGGAAACAGGAAAGAATGAGGAGTTGACAGCAGAGACCGTGATTCCCGATCGTGCCTGTGTCAGGCTCGCTTTTCGCAATGTGAATTTTGCCTATGAAGCAGGCAATGAAGTTTTACAGAATATCGATCTGTCCATCAAATCCCGGCAAAATGTCACTTTTGCCGGCCGCACCGGGGTGGGCAAGTCCACACTATTCAAACTGGTTCTGGGTTTGCTGCAGCCCCAGGAAGGAGTTATAACGATCAATGACATCGATGTATGCAGCATTCCCCATCATGAGAAACGCAAAATCTTTGGTTATGTCGAGCAGGGTTTTCATCTGATTGACGGCAGTGTAGCGGATCAGATCAGTCTGCAGGATGCCCATATATCTCGCACTCAAATCGAGCAGGCGCTGGAGTTGGTGGGTATGAGGGAGTATGTTGAACAGCTGGAAAATGGCCTGGATACTGAGGTGAAAGGTGATACGCAGTTCTCTCAGGGACAAAAGCAGCTGCTGGCAATTGCCCGGGCCATCGTCACCGACCCGCCCATTCTGCTGCTGGATGAGATTACTGCCCATCTCGATTCCCTCACCGAAGAGAGGATCGTTGCGGTAATGCGCAAAGCCGGCCAGGCCCGGACCATTTTATCGATCTCCCATCGCTTGTCATCGCTGGTTGCCAGTGATATCGTCGTCATTTTGGAAAACGGCCGCATCAAGAATGCTGGCTCGCCGGAGATGCTCCTGCAAGATGATGATTGGTATCGCAGTCATATTGCTCTGGAAAAACTAACTTGGAAATAATTCACACTACTTTATGGCCAAACTGGGATATTCCTGTTATACTGCAGGTAAACTATGCTAATCAGAGACCCTTCGCTATCGCTCAGGATGACATTGCTGCGTAATTTTTGAATGATGCAAATCCTCAATCAGCAGAACGGAAAGGAATTTGCCATGATCGACAATCTGAACAAGGCCCCGCGCAATCAAACCGTAAAATTGATCATCCTGGCCGGCATGGTGTTGCTGCTGGTTATGTATTTCCCTGCGGTCATCAACAAGACCAAAGCCCTCCTCGCAGTTTTCTATCCGTTACTGCTGGGGGCTTTCATTGCTTTCATTCTGAATATACTGATGGCCGGATATGAGGGAATTTATTTTCCGGCCAGCCGGAACCGTTTTATCAACGCGACCCGCCGCGGCATGTGCCTGATTCTGGCGATCTTGACTATTGTGCTGATCATTTATTTTGTGCTGCATATCGTTATTCCCCAGGTGGGGCATACCATTGCTTTAATCGCGGCCGGTTTTCCGGAAGCCTATAATGACGCGCTGGTTTGGCTCCAGCAATATTCTGACGAAATCCCGGGTTTGCAACAGAGACTGGCGGCACTCGACGTGGATGGCTCCGCCATTTTGCAGCAGGCCCTGGCTTTGTTGGGGGGCTGGGCCTTTGGTACGGTTTCCATGATCGGCTCGGTATTCGGCAAGATGGTTAATTTTGTCTTGGCTCTGGTTTTCTGCATATATATTTTGTTGGACAAGGAAAACCTCAAAGTCAAATTTGACAAATTGTTTCGGGCCTATCTGCGTTATGACCGCCGGGAGAAACTTTATGCGGATTTGCGCGTAACCAACCGGACATTTTCTGACTATATTGTCGGGCAGTGCAAAGAAGCGGTCATCCTGGGCGTCTTGTGTGCCTTGGGGATGTGGATTTTTGGTTTCCCCTATGCCTTGTCGGTGGGATCGGTCATAGGTCTGACGGCATTGATTCCAATGATTGGGGCGTATATCGGTGCAGCCGTCGGGTTTTTACTGATTGTCATCGTCGATCCGCTTAAGGCTTTGCTGTTCATCTTGTTTATTGTCGTCCTGCAGCAACTGGAAGGCAATATCATCTACCCCAAAGTAGTCGGCAACAGCATTGGCCTGCCCGGAATTTGGGTCCTGGCAGCCATCACCGTGGGCGGTGGCTTGATGGGAATAACCGGAGTTTTGCTGGGCGTACCGGTTGCTGCAACCATTTACAAGCTGCTGGGGCAAGCGGTTAATGCCAGACTCGATAAAAACGCTCCGATTGCCGATGAGAGTATGTAGATTTGTTATTCTAACCGTTGGTCGGCTGGTTTTGCGAAGGTGAGTTAATGATTCAGGGGGTTGTCGTTCGAATGTGTTAAAATGTATGCTAAGGTGAGTGTTAGGACGAATGATACGAGTCGTTTATGAAAGAGATTGAAGGACATTGATCCTGGCATAGCCGGGTATGAGGGATCAGAGGAAATATAACAAAAACCAAGAAATCCATCGACATTTCGCGGCCGGTGGATTTTGTGCTAATATAGTAAAACAATGATTTTAACCAACGGAGGCCAGATAATGAAAGAGAGGCTTTTCAGGGATATTTTGCCGCGGGTGGAGAAACCCGCTCGTTATACCGGCAGCGAAGTGAATATGATCAAGAAGGATTGGGACAGCAAATCAGCCAAAATGGTGATGGCTTTCCCGGATGTGTATGAGATCGGCATGTCCCATATCGGCTGCAAAATTCTGTACGGGTTGGTCAATGAGACCACCAATCATTTGATGGAAAGAAGCTTTGCACCCTGGCCGGATATGGAGGCGCTGCTGCGGCAAGAGGAAATCCCCTTGTATTCCCTGGAATCGTTCACTCCGCTGGCCAAGTTTGATGTGGTCGGCTTCTCTCTGCAGTATGAACTGTCCATTACCAATGTGCTAAACATGCTGGAACTGGGCGGGATACCGCTGTGCAGCGCCCAACGCAGCGATACCGATCCGTTGGTCATTGCAGGTGGACCGGTGGCATTTAATCCGGAGCCTTTTGCCGACTTCTTTGATGCTTTTCTGTTGGGCGACGGGGAAGAGGTGACCGTGGAATTTCTTGATTGTGTGGAGACCAACCGCCATCTGGAAAAAGCTGCGTTGCTGCAGGAACTCGCTCAGATCGAAGGCGTCTACATCCCGGCCCTGTATGAGGTATCTTATCATGCAGACGGAACGATAAAATCCTTCGCGCCCAGCGCTGAAGGGATTCCGTTACGGGTTCGCAAACGGCTGGTCCGGGACCTTGACCTTGCCTATTACCCGTCGCAGCCCGTCGTACCCTATCTGGGCATCGTCCATGACCGGGCGGTGCTGGAAGTCATGCGGGGATGCCAGCGGGCTTGCCGCTTCTGCCATGCCGGGATGGTCTACCGTCCGGTGCGGGAGAGGTCTGTTGAGGTATTGGCACGGCAGGCGGAGGAACAACTGAAGAACACTGGCTATGATGAAATCTCGCTGGCGTCGCTCAGTACCCTGGACTACTCCGGGGTGGAGATCTTGGTCAAACAACTGGTGGAGGAATATGGCCGTCAAGGGATCGGTGTCTCGCTGCCCTCGCTGCGGGTGGATGCATTTTCCATCGAGCTGGCCAATGAGGTGCAAAAGGTTCGCAAGACGACGCTGACACTGGCACCTGAAGCTGGCACCCAGCGCTTGCGGGATGTGATTAACAAGAACGTTACCGAGGAAGATTTGCTGGTGGCTGCAGAAGCTGTTTTCAAATCGGGTTGGATGGGATTAAAACTTTATTTTATGATTGGCTTGCCGACGGAAAGCGAAGAAGATCTGCAAGGCATCCTGGAACTGTTGAAAAAAGTCAAGTCGATCGGCAGCCGTTATTCCCGCCGGGCGATTGAAATCAGGGCGAGTCTGGCCTGTTTTGTTCCCAAAGCCCATACCCCCTTTCAATGGCAACCCCAGGCCGGCATCAGCAGTCTGGAGGAAAAACGCCATTTCATGTTGAAACAAAAAATGAAGAATGTAAAACTCAGTTTTCATGACAGCCGTACCAGTTATCTCGAAGGGGTTATGGCCCGGGGGGACAGAAAACTAGGTGAGGTGATTCACCGGGCCTGGCGCATGGGCTGCAAATTTGACGGCTGGTCGGAGTATTTCAGTTTTACCACTTGGAGGGAGGCTTTTGCGGAATGTGGGATCGATCCCGATTTTTATGTCCGTGAACGAAGCCGTGACGAGATTTTCCCCTGGGATTTTATTGACATTGGTGTGGACAAGGACTATTTATGGGAAGAGAATGAACGTGCATTCCAGCGCATCCTGACCCCGGATTGCCGCCAGGACGGCTGTGTCAGCTGCGGCGTCTGTCCCCAGTTCGAGTTTGAGCCGTTCAGCGGGGAGGGGGCGTAAAATGCGTTTGCGGGTTGAGTATAGCGTAGGTCCGGAACTGAAGTTTCTGGCCAATCTGGATATGATGCACCTGATGGAAAGAGCTTTGCGTCGGGCAGGCATCCCCTACTATCTTAGCGAAGGCTTCAATCCCCATATCCGACTGTCGATGGGGACGGTACTTCCGGTTGGGATTTGGGGCAAGCACGAGTATTTTGATCTGGATTTGGCGGAGATGGACAGGGAGGATTTCATATACAACATGAACCTGGCATTGCCGCCAGCTTTATCAATCATGGATTGTCAGCAGATCGAGGAAAACGCTCCCTCGCTGATGAAGATCATTAATGCCGCCGAATATACTTTCGTGATTGAGGCGGGACTTGATTTGTCTGACTTAACGACCAGAATCATGCAGCAAGATACGCTGCCGGTACAAAGTCGGGGAAAAAACAAAAACGTGATCAAGGATCTGCGACCCGGGATTTATCAGATACGGATTGACCGGGATGAGGCGTATGATCTGCTGTCGCTCATGGTCAGCATCAACGAACCATTGAATATCAGATATGATGAATTACAGGCATTATTCATCGAATACGGACTGTTTGCCAAAAATATTGCTGACATTTTCCGCCAGGGGAATTATATTAAAGAAGACCAGCAGTTTTATTCACCATTAAAGAGGGTGTAATCATTGGTAAGAGATATTATTGGTGAGATCTATCCCTGGGAATCTCGCGTGGCCATTGTGGAAGATGACCGTTTGGTAGAGGTCTTTTGGGCTGATCAAAATGAAAGCGTGGGCAACATTTACAAAGGCAAGGTGAAAGATGTATTGCCGGGCTTGTCCTGTGCATTCATCGATATTGGGCTCAGCAAGAATGCTTTTTTATATGTGGCGGATGTGATAACTGCAGGCAGCCGCAAAGACAAAAACATTGGCCAGCTGCTGAAAAGCGGGCAGGAGATCATGGTACAGGTGAAAAAAGAGGCTTTTTCCGAAAAAGGTGCCCGTGTCACCTGCGACATAACCATTCCCGGGCATCTGCTGGTGCTGTTGCCCTTTCAGCGTGAAGTTTCCATCTCGAGAAAAATTATCGGCAATCAAAAGCGCAACCTGCTGCGCAGTTTGGTGGAAGAAAACAAACCCGAGGATATCGGGGTTATTTTACGAACTGCTTGTATGGAGGCCCGTGATAGTGAAATTCTGGCAGAATTGAATCATTTGCTGGGAACCTGGCAGGATATTTTGAAACGCTTTAATCAGCAGAATGCTCCCAGTCTAGTTTATGAAGATATCGATGTGATCGAGCGAGCTTTGCGGGATTATTTGGACGCTGATATCCGTCGGGTGGTCACCAACAATTTAAAAATCAAGGAAAAAATTGACCTGATCGCTTTAAAAAAGAACACTTCCTTTGTGCCCAGTGTTCATTTTGAAGAAGGCGACTTGTTCGAAAAATATGGTTTAGAAAAGGATATCCGTAAAGCCCTGCGGCGCAAGGTATGGCTTAAAAGCGGCGGTTATCTTATTTTTGACGTGACCGAAGCGATGACCGTCATCGATGTCAACAGCGGCAAGTTTACCGGCAAAGACAATTTTGAAGAAACAGTTTACAAGCTAAATTTGGAAGCGGCTTTGGAAATTCCAAGGCAGCTGCGTCTGCGCAGTATTGGAGGTATTGTCCTGATTGATTTTATCGATATGCAGGACAAGAATAACGAAGACAATGTGATCTCCATCCTGCGCCAGGAACTGGAAAAAGACAAGGCCCACAACCGGATTATGGGCATGACCCAACTGGGCTTCCTGGAGATGACCCGGAAAAAATCCCGCTACGGCATTTCCGAGATCTTTACCGATGAATGCATCACCTGCCACGGCCGAGGACGGACCATCAATCTCTTTGCCCTGGCCTGCGAAGCAAAACGCAAACTGGCCAATATGGGTTATCTGGAAAGTGAAGAGATCGTTTGCGAAGCGCATCCCCAACTGCTGCAATACCTGATAAATGAAGAGAACAACATGAATTATATCCGCAAAAAAACCGGCAAGAAAATCCGTTTGGAAGAAAACAGCAGCATGAATATCGAAGAGTATAATCTGTACAGCACATAGCTTGACGGTGGTTTTAAATTGTGTTAGGCTTAGCTGTGGGTTGCACGTTTTTGCAACCGCTCGGTCCAGGCTCCAAAATGGCATTCCCTGCCTGCCTGACGATCGGCGAGTCTGAAAGATGTGGAGGTGTATTATGTACGCAATTATTGAAACAGGTGGCAAACAGTACAAGGTATCCGAGGGTCTAATGATCAAGGTTGAGAAGCTTAGTTGCGAAGCAGGGGACAAGGTAACCCTGGATCAGGTTTTAATGCTGAGCGATGACAACGGAACCAGGATCGGCAATCCTCTGGTGGAGGGCGCAAAAGTCACAGCAGCGGTACTGGAACAGGGACGAGGCAAGAAAATCATCGTCTACAAGTACAAGAAACGCAAGAATGAGCGCAAGAAACAGGGACACCGGCAGGCCTATACCAAACTCCTGATCGAGAAGATCGAGGGTTAAGCAATAGAAATCCGGATTACGAACATTTATTTTTGAAGATGTAACACTGGGAGGTGCAATCATGGCTCATAAAAAAGGAGTTGGCAGTACCAGAAATGGACGCGACAGTGAATCCAAACGACTGGGCGTCAAAAGATATGATGGTCAGGTAGTGCGTGCCGGCAACATTTTGGTTCGTCAGAGAGGAACCAAGATTCACCCGGGCAACAACGTTATGATTGGTGGAGACGATACGCTTTTTGCAGTAGTTGACGGCAAAGTGAAATTCGAGCGCAAAGACAAAACCAGAAAACAGGTCAGCGTATATCCAGTCGACGAAAGCGCTACGGTTTAGCACAGCAAATTTCGTGAACCGGGGCGATGCCCAAGGGAAAGAACAAAGCATGACAAAAGTCCGCAATTGAGACGTATCTTCAGTACGTTGATCGAGCGGACTTTTTGATTCATCCAGGTGAAGTGACTGCCAGTTTTTGGCGGGTGCCCCCGGCGCAGTCTGGAGTTGTCCGGTACAGCTTTCATACATCTTTAAGATTTGAAAGGTTGCTCCAGCAGAAGGGGATTATTAAAAGTATAAATATGCCCTAATCATCACATTCAACCCCTGGAGTATTGCAGGGGTATTTGTTATTATTAGGAATAAGCTGGTGTTTATACCAAAGGAACATGTGATAAATATTTGCCGGGTATACTTAAGAATTGTTTAAAGAAGGGGGAAGAACGCGATGGAAGCCGGACAAATTGTGAGTATGCTGCGTCGGGTACGACACGAATACGCCAATCATCTGCAGGTCATCAGCGGATATCTGGATTTAGGCTGGGAGGGGCAACTGGGTTCCTATGTCCGGGCAATCATAACCGAGCTGAACCAGGAAAGAATTATTTTTGATTCCCTGCCCCCGGAAGAAGCCTTGTATTTTTATGAACAGTTGTTAATGGTAAAAGATCTGGGCATCATACTCGTGTATGATGATCTGGATGTGAGTTCGACCGGGTATTTAAGGGAAAGCAATGAACCGGTCAACAGTATTGCGGCGCTGCAATCGGATATCCAGGCGAACGACGAGGATCCGGTTATTTATCTTTCCATCCATGAAAATGAAGGCGGGATAGATTTGTATTTCTGCTGTGAAAGCTGGGAGGGAGAATCCCGTCACATCCATATTGACAAGAGGTGAACAAATGTTTATTGATCATGCTAAAATTTATGTAAAAGGCGGTGACGGGGGCAACGGCTGCGTTGCTTTCCGACGCGAAAAATATGTGCCCATGGGCGGTCCTTATGGCGGTGACGGCGGACGCGGCGGCAATGTGATCTTCGTAGCCGAGGAAGGCATGACCACCCTGATGGACTTCCGTTATCGCAAGCATTTCAAGGCGGAACGAGGCAATCACGGGTTGGGCAAAAACCAGCATGGTGCATGGGGAGAAGATCTGATCATCAAGGTTCCCATGGGCACCATCATACGCGATGACGACACCGGCGAATTGTTGGCAGATTTGACCGAACACGGTCAGCAGGCGGTCATTGCCAAAGGCGGTCGGGGAGGCAAAGGCAACAGTCATTTTGCCAACGCTACGCACAAAGCTCCCTCCATGGCTGAGAAAGGTGAAATCGGACAGGAACGCTGGATCAATATGGAACTGAAGCTGCTGGCCGACGTAGGTCTGGTGGGGTACCCCAATGCCGGCAAATCAACCTTGATTGCCCAGGTATCAGCAGCCCGGCCCAAGATTGCCGACTATCCCTTCACGACACTGATTCCCAATCTGGGGGTCGTTGGTACCAATCATCATGAATCTTTCGTTATTGCCGATATCCCCGGTCTGATTGAAGGGGCTCATGAAGGAGTAGGACTCGGACATGATTTCCTGCGGCACATTGAAAGGACCAGAGTCCTGCTGTTTATTCTCGACGCTGCCGAGACGGACGGACGGGATGTACAGGAAGATCTGCGGATCCTGCAGCAGGAACTGCAGCTTTTCAATCCGGAACTTGCCAAGCGCCCTTATTTAATCGTAGCCAATAAAATGGATATTCCCGGAGCAGATGAACGTTTTGCGGCATTAAAGAAAGTCCACGGAGATAAAGTGCTGGCCATTTCCGCCGCCAGTGGTCAGGGGGTCAGTGAATTGACCGAAAAAACCTATGCCTTGCTGCAGAGTATCCCCCGGCAGGAAGCCCCACCAGAAGAGGTCAGGGTCATTCGGCGATATGAGGATGAGCCGCCCTTTCAAGTCGAAGTGGTCAATGGCATCTACCAGGTAAGCGGCAAGCGGATCGAGAATCTGGTCAACATGACCAATATGGAGCAGGAAGAGTCATTGCAAAAATTCCAGCGCACGATCGAACGGATGGGACTGGAGGACACTCTGCGCGAGATGGGGATCAAAGAAGGGGATCTGGTCAGAATCGCTGATCTGGAATTCGAATACAGTGAATAATCGTTTGTAATTAAAAAAGAATAGCGAAATACATGGAGTGTACGGACAATGAGTGTAAGAGGAGAATTCAAGCAGATCAAACGGCTGGTGGTGAAAGTCGGTACCAGCACGCTGATTCATGCCAATGGGCAACTGAATCTGGAACGCATGGAAAGACTGGTTCGGGAACTGGCTGATCTGCACAATCGTGATATTGAAGTAGTGCTGGTTAGCTCAGGCGCGGTCGGCACCGGAGCCAACCGCATGAACATGCGCAAAATTCCCAAGACGCTGCCGGAGAAACAGGCGTTGGCAGCCATTGGTCAGGGGCGCTTGCTGCATATGTATGAGAAGTTTTTTGCTGATTATGGCAAGACAGTCGCCCAGGTGCTGCTAACCCGGGAGGATCTGGACGAAAGGATGCGCTATCTGAATGCCACCAACACCTTGCTGGCCATTTTGAACATGCAGGTGATCCCGATTATCAATGAGAATGATACGGTGGTGGTGGAAGAAATCAAGATCGGCGACAATGATACCCTGTCGACGATGGTCGCCGGGATTGTCAATGCTGATCTATTGATCATCCTGTCTGACGTGGACGGCTTTTATGACAATGACCCTCGTACCCACCGAAATGCTCGTTTGCAGAGCGAGATATACGAAGTCACCGAGGAAATGGAAGCCCATGCGGTAGCCCGGGGGACAACCTTTGCCAGCGGAGGCATGCTGACCAAATTAAAATCCGCCCGCAACTGCATGGCGGCCGGGATTCCCATGGTGATTGCCAATTCCGCCGCAGAGAATGTCATTCGACGCATCGTTGCCGGAGAGCCACTCGGGACGGTTTTCGTGCCGCGGGAAGAAAAAATGCCCTCGCGTAAGAAATGGCTGGCTTTTGGCTCGGCTGAACACGGACAAATCCAGGTCGATCACGGTGCAGAGGGGGCTCTCCTCAATCGCGGCAAAAGTTTGCTGGCCTCCGGAGTGACGGCAGTGGAAGGTGAATTTGAACGGGGTACGGTGATCGGGGTGATAAACCATGCCGGCAAGGAAATCGCCCGGGGCCTGACCAATTACAACAGCATTGAGATCCGCCAGATCGCCGGTCACAAGTCGGTTGATATTGAAAAGATTCTGGGAGCCAAGGATTATGATGAAGTTATCCACAGAGACAATCTCTGGGTTAAATGTTGATAGGGGGAGAAATGCCCATGGACAGGGAACTGGAATTATTATTACTGGAGCAAGGCCGCAGGGCCAAGCAAGCTTCCCGTTTTCTGGCGACTGCCGGGACGGAACTGAAGAACACAGCTTTGTTTAAAATGGCGGAACAACTGGAAAAACAGAGTCAGGAGATCATCGCCGCCAATCAGATTGACCTGGATCAGGGAGAGAGGCAGGGGCTGACCAAAGCCTTGCTGGAGCGATTGATGTTAAATCAGACCCGTATTCAGGATATGACCCAGGGACTGAGGGAGATCGCCGCCCTGCCGGATCCAGTTGGAGAGATGCTGGAAATGCACCATCGCCCCAATGGTCTCGATATTGGCCGAATCAGAACGCCAATCGGCGTCATCGGCATTATTTACGAATCACGTCCCAATGTGACCGCGGACGCTGCCGGTCTCTGCCTCAAGTCAGGCAATGCAATCATCCTGCGCGGCGGTGAAGAAGCCTTGTATTCCAACCGGGTCATCGCCCGCATCCTGGCAGATGCTGCTGCTGAATGCGGCTTGCCGGCAGGCACCATTCAGCTGGTGGACAGCGAAGATCGGGAAGCCGCCGTTTTCCTGATGAAAATGCATGATTATCTGGATGTTTTGATTCCCCGCGGCGGCAAAGGCCTGAAAAAGGCGGTACTGGAGAATGCGACGGTACCCGTTATCATGACCGGGATGGGCAACTGCCATGTATATCTCGACGCATTTGCGGATTATGAAAAAGCCCTGCCCATCGTGCACAATGCCAAAGTACAGAGGCCGTCGGTATGCAACGCCGCTGAGACCTTGTTGGTGCATAGCCGGGTGGCGGAAGCATTTTTGCCGGGCATCATTGCCGATTTGCAGTCAGCTGGAGTAGAGATTCGCGGTTGTGCGCAGACATGCAGTATCGTACCCGATTTGACCGCAGCTACAGAGGATGATTGGGCAACGGAATATCTTGATCTGATCCTGGCCGTCAAGGTAGTTGATTGTCTGGAAGATGCCATCGAGCATATCAACCAGTATGGGACCGGACACAGTGAAGCCATCGTCAGCGAGCATTATCCGTCAGTTCGTAAATTTATGGCGGGTGTTGATGCTGCGGCCGTTTATGCCAATGCTTCGACCCGTTTCACCGATGGCAGTGTTTTCGGGTTCGGGGCGGAGATGGGAATCAGCACCCAGAAGCTGCATGCCCGGGGACCGATGGGCTTACAAGAACTGACCACCACCAAATTTGTCATTTATGGGGACGGACAGATCAGGTAATCCATGGCCAAGAAAAGAAGAAATCAAGTATAATAGACTCAGGTCGATCCAGAATCATAAACCAGAAAATGAAAGGAGCGTTGTAATGAAGAGTTTAAAAGGCACCAAAACAGCTGAGAATCTGCTGAAGGCGTTTGCCGGTGAATCCCAGGCCCGCAACCGTTATACGTTTTATGCTTCGGTTGCAGACAAGGAAGGGTACAAGCAAATCAAGAATATCTTTATTGAAACGGCTGACAATGAAAAAGAACATGGCAAACGTTTCTATAAATTTCTTTTGGAGGGCTTAGCGGGAGAGCTGCCTGCCTTCATCGAAATCAATGCCGGTTACCCGGTAGCCCAGGGTACCACCCTGGAAAATCTGCAGGCTGCTGCCGATGGTGAATATGAAGAATGGCATGATCTGTATCCCGAATTTGCCAAAGTAGCCGAGGAGGAAGGCTTCCCCCAGGTTGCTGCTGCCTTTAAGATGATCGCTCTCGCCGAGGTCCGCCATGACACCAGATTCAAGAAACTGGCAGCCAATATCGAAAACGATAAAGTGTTCAAGAAAGAAGCCAAAACCCTTTGGAAATGCGGCAATTGCGGTTATGTCCACGAAGGCGGGGAAGCGCCCAAAATCTGTCCAGCCTGTATCCATCCGCAGGAATATTTCGAGGTCTTTACTGAGCCCTATTGATTTAAACTGGCGTAAAAGCCATTGTTTTCTTCAACGCGATGGTTATGATCCGAGCAACAGTGAAGCCCATACCCCTATGTCGGGTATGGGCTTTTTTTAAACTGAAGGTTGATGTTTGGCAACCTTGCCGGATAGGTGAAAACGCTGACTTATTTCCCTGGAATATGACTGCCGTCGCAGAAAGGTGGATTTTTGGTCTTGCCGCAGCGGCAAAGCACAAAACGATCTCCTTCGCCGATGATGGTGCCGTCAATATCAATGATCCGCACTGGGGCTTCGACCAGCAGCGGACCTTCCCGTATCACCCTTATTCTGCCGGCTTTTTCCGGATCGATTTTATAATCCTTTGACCCCGGTCCTTTGGCCAGGTTGGGATCGACGGAAGATCCCTCCGGCAGGCTGTACTGCAAAGACCGACTGGGACACTTGTCAATGGTCGCGATGATTCTTTCCGGACTGGTACCGGAAATATTGACCCAAGGCCGTTTATCCATATCAAACACTTCAGGCAGTTCTTGCCAGCACTTGCCGGCATGGGAGCATTCCTGCGGGTACCAGTAAACGATAATGTCGTTGTTGCGATATTCCTTGACGGTTTTTTGCGGCTTTATCTCAGCCGGCGGCGTGGGACTGGCTTCTTGCTTGGCAAATAGTTCCTTTTCGGCTCCGCACAGGGGACAGACCCAATCGGAGGGCAGATCCTCAAAAGCCGTCCCGGCAGGAAAACCATTTTCCGGATCGCCTTGGACTGGATCATAAAGATATCCACACACCGTGCATTGATAAACAGCCAAATTATTCATACCAACATCTCCATTTCTTGAGACATATCATTATTTTATAAACTTATTCAATGATTTCCAAGTGATAGCTGGCCAGTTTTTCCAGGTCCTTCTGGTCCAATGCATAAACCCGGTCCAGTTCCTGACGCGGGGTTTCGCATCCACACAATGAAGTGGACAGGTAGCGCAATCCATTGTCATTGATGATGGTGACAATCATTTTTTCATCGGGGTATTTTTCCGCCACCATACGCGCGGCAGCAAGATTACAACCCGAGGAAATGCCGCAGAAGATGCCTTCCGTACGGGCGATTTCCTGTGCCGTGGCCACGGACTGCTCCGAGCTGACCAGGATAATGCCGTCAATATATTGCAGATCAAGGATCTCTGGAATAAGACCATCTGCCACTCCCTGAACTTTGTGCTTGCCGATCTTTCCATAAGCCAAAATTGGAGACTCGGCCGGTTCGGAGATATAGATTTTGATGGCAGGTTTTTTTTCTTTCAGATATTTGGCGGTACCGGTAACCGTACCGCCGGTGCCCTGGTTCATGATGAAGACGTCCAGTTTGCCTCCCGTCTGTTCCCATATTTCCGGCCCGGTATGTTCATAATGGGCCAGCAGATTGTCCTGCCTGACAAATTGGCCGATTTCAAATATTTTTTCTCCGTAGCGGGCTTTGATGCGTTCCAGCTCTTCGATTACCAGATCCACATCCGTTTCCGCGCCGGGCGTCAACACCAGCTGCGCACCGTAAGACTGGATGGTCTTTTTCCGTTCCTCGCTCATTCCCTCGGGCATGACGATGATAACCTGATAACCCTTGGCTGCGCCCACCATAGCGGTGGCGATGCCGGTATTGCCAGTGGTTCCCTCCAGCAAAATCATATCGGGCTTGAGATCGCCGCGTTGTTCTGCCTTTTCCACAATTTTGTGCACCACCCGGTCTTTCAGACTGCCGCTGGGGTTGACGTATTCCAGTTTGACACAGATATCGGTTCCCAGATCCTGACTCCAGCGATTTAAACGGATCATGGGGGTATAGCCGATGGCTTCCAGCACCCCGTTGGCAATGGTCTTGTTCCTGTTCCAATCCATGTATTATTCCTCCTCAAGTTTGTATCAATATATTGTAATGATTGAGGCTTTTTATTACAGCGGCCATTCCTTGCCGAAATGCAGCTGCCGCACGATTTTAAAGGATTGCTGCACGGGCATGCTACACATGAAAGCCGGTGTTTCTTCGAGTTCCTGCTGATATTGCTGCACCAGGGCGCGTAAATAATCGCTCCGTGATTGCGGGTTGCGCAGACACAATCCCTGCTGGTCCAGGGCATCGGCCAGCCGCTGATTAAGATGGATTTCATAATCAGTCAGTTGTTCCAAATAGTCTTGCCACTCCTGTAAAGCGGACTCCTTACCCCAGCCGATTCCCGGACAGACAAAATGCCGGCAGATGGACTCCCGCCAGGTTTGTTCCAGCAGACAACCACCATCTTTGCTGTGGAATTTGCAGCGGTAACTGTCCCCGTCGGGAACATTGTTGACAGTGACCGAGTGATCCAGAATGGTCAGGTGGTCAAAGGCAAAGATCTGTTCAATCACATCCGGCTGATGAAGATACAAATAGGCCAGATCGGTGCCATAAAAAACCGGCGAGTAATGACCGCAGCAGCCTTTATCATCCTGACGGGGGCATTCGGCGCAGAGATCTACTTCTATGTAAGTACGCAAACCCAGATTATGAAAAATGAGTGTTATCTCTTTAACCACTGTCTTGTCCTTCCGGGAAGTATTATATGCGCATTGGCAATCGATTCGTTTCATTACATTTAAATAAGTTTTCTTAAGCCTAGCTAAAAGCTTATAGTATTTCTGCTCCGGATTCAATCATTGCCGGTCCTGATTTGCAATTTCTACCCTGAATGGCTATCATTAATTTAGAGGATAAAGCTTTTCGAGCCGACGGGTACGGGGTTTTCATCGTTTAACAAGCAGCAGGGAGAAGTATATGGCAGGTACACAATCACTGGGCATTTTTGGCGGAACCTTCGATCCCGTTCATTACGGACACTTGCTGGCAGCGCAATGGGCCGGCGAAGCGTTTGGATTGGATGAAATCATTTTCATTCCGGCTGCCCGACCGCCTCACAAAGACCCGGCCGGCGTCATCAATGGACGACACCGCCTGCGAATGGTCGAACTGGCGATCAAGAACAATCCTACTTTTTCCGTATCTGCGCTGGAACTGGAGCGCAGCGGCTATTCTTATACGGTGGATACCATCCGGCATTTTCTTCTGGCTGATCCGCGACTTGATATTCGCTTTATTCTCGGTGTGGATGCGCTGCAATTGATCCATACCTGGAAAGAAGTGGAGCAATTGATTACACTGTGCCGCTTCATTGTGGTTACTCGTCCCGGTTACGAGTTGGACCGGGCTGATCCGGTCTTTGCCACGGTGCCGGCAGAGCTTTGGGACCGGATCGATTTGCTTGCCATTCCCGGGTTGGAGATCTCTTCTTCCGAAATTCGCAAGCGCATAGCTGCCGGCCGCTCGGTGCGATATCTCTTGCCCCCGGAAGTGGCTGAATATATTAAAAAGAACGAATTATACAGGAATGAAACCAATGATCAATAGAAATGAGCATGAGATTCTGGCCATACTGGAACGCAGATTGTCGGAGCACCGCTTCCAGCACAGTGTAGCGGTAGCCCAGGCAGCCCGGGAACTGGCTGCGATATTCGGTGAAGAAGAAGATTTGGCTTATAAAACCGGTCTTTTGCATGATTATGCCAAAGGGATTCCTGCTCCTCAATTAATTGCGATTGCCAGCGAGAATGGCCTGATCGAGGATGAAATCGAAAATAAAGTGCCGGATCTGCTGCATGCACCGGTGGGAGCCTATTTGCTGAAACTTGAATTGGGCATAGAAAATCCGACGGTGTTGGAAGCCGTCAGGGTGCATACCATGGGATCGCTGCATATGTCCCGATTGGATAAAATCATATTTCTGGCCGATATGATCGAACCCGGCCGTGACTATCCCGGTCAGGACCGCTTGGATTGTCTGGCCAGAAGGGATCTTGACCGGGCCATGTTATATGGTTTGGATGCCACCATTCGTTATTGTCTGGATCAGGCCAGGATTCTTCATCCCCGGACCATTACGGTCAGAAATCATTTTTTGGAGATTCTCAGGCAACCAATAAAAGATGAATGAGTATTCCCGTAAGTAAGGATTTAGGAGGGCTGTTTTTGGAAAAAGAAGAACGTATGGCAAGGGTGATTGCTGAAGCAGCATTGGAAGAAAATGCATTGGACATGGTGATTCTCAATGTTCACGAACTGACTATCATCGCCGATTATTTTATCATTTGCAACGGCAGGAGCACCGTCCAGATCAGAAGCATTGCGGAAAATGTAGAAAAAGTCATGCAGGAAAAGGAAGGGTTGCTGCCCTTGCGGCGGGATGGCCTGGAACAGGGCAAATGGGTCATCCTGGATTATGGTTCGGTGATCGTGCATATCTTCCGGCAGGAGGAAAGAGATTACTACAAATTAGAAAAATTGTGGGGAGACGCGCGTGAGATTTCGGTCAATCAGGAAATGCAGTGACAAGCTGACAATGCCGGTATAACCTTGAAATCAATCATGCCTATGACGATGATGGATGCCGGTATTGTAGGGACAAGTATTGCCGAGATTGTATACATTATATCTGCGCTGCAAGCCTTGCATACTTGACGGGAAGCGTTTAAAATTACCGTGTGGATGCAATGGAGTGTCCTCTTTTGGGTCAACTGAATATTGCTTAGGGACAATGGGGTCCTCGCACCTGTCGGTGTTGAGGCCCCTTTTATTATTTCTATAGGAAATGCGTTAAAGGTTCGCAAATGAAAAAAGTCAGGAACAAGTCTATATAAATACGGCCAATGAGGGTGGTAATATGAAAAATTACGGGCTGCCAGGCAAACAGGGACTGTACGATCCAGCATTTGAGCATGATGCATGCGGGATGGGATTTGTAGCCCATATCAAAGGAGAAAAATCCCATCAGATCATAGAGGACGCTTTAACCGTGCTGGAGAATCTCAGTCACCGCGGCGCAAGCGGCGCCGATGAAAATACCGGTGACGGGGCTGGCATCATGCTGCAGATCCCGCATGTTTTCTTTCAACGGGAATGCAGCGTGCTGGGCTTTGATTTACCGGCAACAGGCGGTTACGGGGTGGGCATGATCTTTGCCCATCGTTATGAGGATTTCAGAAATACGCAGATGGCAGCCTTTGCGCAGATCGTAAAGGAAGAAGGCCAGAAGATCCTGGGCTGGAGAGAAGTGCCCATTGACAAAAGCGGCATCGGGGCCGGTGCCCAATCCGTTATGCCCCGTTTCATCCAGGTTTTCATTGCCAGGGATGAGGGACTGTGCGATGACATGGATTTTGAAAGAAAACTCTACGTTATTCGCAAAAGAGCGGAAAAAATCATTATTCCCCTGTGCGAGGACAAGGGAGGCTCATTTTATATAGCCAGTCTTTCATCAAGAACCGTTGTCTATAAAGGGATGCTAACGGCTGAGCAGCTGCGCAGCTTCTATCTGGATCTGTCCGACCTGGATTTTGCATCAGCTTTGGCCATGGTGCATTCAAGGTTCAGCACCAATACTTTCCCCAGCTGGGAAAGAGCGCATCCCAACCGTTATATCGTCCACAACGGGGAAATCAATACGGTGCGCGGCAACGTCAACTGGATGAAGGCCCGCCAGAGGGTCATCGATTCACCGCTTTTTGCAGACATTACCAAGGTCTATCCGATCATTGATGAGAGCGGAAGCGATTCCGCCATGTTTGACAACTGTCTGGAATTTCTCTATCTTACCGGACGGTCACTGCCGCACGGCGTAATGATGATGATCCCTGAGCCATGGGAAGCCAATCATCTTATCGCCGCAGAGAGAAAAGAATTTTACAAATTCAACAACTTTTTAATGGAGCCCTGGGACGGACCTGCCGCGATCGGTTTTTCAGACGGAACGGTGATCGGTGCGGTATTGGACCGCAATGGTCTGCGGCCGGCCCGCTATTATGTCACCAAGGACGACCGGGTGATCCTGGCCTCGGAAGTGGGCGTCATCGACATCAATCAGGCCAACGTTGCCTGCAAAGGACGGCTCGAACCCGGCAAGATGCTGCTGATCGATACCGAGGCCCGCAGGATCATCAGTGATGATGAAATCAAAAGCGAGGTTGCCCGGCTGCATCCCTACCAGGAATGGAACGGGCAGCACATCGTAGATCTGGATGATATGCCGGCTGCCCCCGCGGCAGAAGAAACTGATAAAACCTATCTGATCGAGCAGCAGAAGGCCTTTGGCTATACGTTTGAGGATATTTATCAGACCATACAGCCCATGGCGGCTGAGGGTCACGATCCGGTCGGCTCGATGGGGATGGACTCCCCGCTGGCAGTTCTGTCTGAACAGCCGCAGCTGCTGTACCTGTATTTTAAACAGCTTTTTGCCCAGGTTACCAATCCTCCCATTGATGGGATCAGAGAAGAAATTGTAACCTCCAGCAGTCTGCCGCTGGGCAGCACCGGAAACCTGCTGGATCCCAACCACAGCCAGGCGGCTTGTATTTATCTGGAGCATCCGATCCTTACCAACGAACAGCTTCATAACCTGAAATATTTGCATGATGACCGCTTCAAGCCGGCTGTGATTTCCATCCTGTATAAAGCTTCCGAAGGTGCCAGAGCCATGAACCGGGCATTGGAACGTATTTTCCGCCAAGCAGATCAGGCGATTGCCGATGGTGCCAATATCGTTATCCTTTCCGATCGGGGCGTCAATGAAACGCTGGCTCCAATTCCGGCGTTACTGGCTTCCTCCGGTTTGCATCATCATCTGACCCGAAAAGAGATCCGCACCAAGGTGGGCATCGTGCTGGAATCAGGTGAGCCGCGCGAGGTGCATCACTTTTGTACCCTGGTTGGCTACGGTGTTACGGCCATCAATCCCTGGCTGACTTTTGACACCGTCCGTCAGCTTGGTGAACAGGAAGCGCTGGGCGGTCTGAGCTTGGCCGAAGCGCAAAAGAATTACATCCAGGCTTCTGTGAAAGGCATGATGAAAGTAATCAGCAAAATGGGCATTTCCACCATGCGGGGCTATCATGGCGCACAGGTGTTTGAAGCGGTGGGACTGAAGCGGGAACTGGTGGATAAGTATTTTACCATGACCCCTTCCCGCCTGGAAGGAATCGGGCTGGAGGAAATCGCCCAGGAAAGCAGAATGCGCCACGACAGTGCCTTTAATAGAAATGATCCGGGCCGGGAGACGTTGGAGACCGGCGGGTACTTTCAATGCAAAGAGAATGGAGAAGTACATCTTTACAATCCGCAAACGATTTATTTGCTGCAGCGTGCCTGCCGGGAGGGCGACTACCATCTTTTCAAGGAGTTCTCCCGCAGGATCAATGAGGAAAAAGTATATACCCTGAGAAATTTGCTGGAGTTTAATATTATTCCCGGTGATACCATCCCCATCGAAGAAGTTGAACCGGTGGAATCGATTGTCAGAAGGTTTAAGACCGGTGCCATGTCCTACGGCTCCATCAGCCAGGAAGCGCATGAATGTCTGGCCATCGCCATGAACCGGCTGGGAGGTAAAAGCAACAGCGGTGAGGGTGGAGAAGACGCTGACCGTTATATCCCGGATAAGCACGGAGATTCCAGGAGCAGTGCCATCAAGCAGGTTGCCTCCGGGAGATTCGGAGTCACCAGCAACTATCTGGTGCATGCCGCGGAAATACAGATAAAGATGGCGCAGGGCGCCAAGCCAGGCGAGGGCGGGCAACTGCCCGGCGAAAAAGTCTACCCGGCCATTGCCAAGGTCCGGCATTCAACCCCCGGAGTAGACTTGATTTCTCCGCCGCCCCATCATGATATCTATTCAATTGAAGACCTGGCAGAACTGATCCACGATTTGAAAAATGCCAACCGGGATGCCGGCATTAGTGTAAAACTGGTATCCGAAGTGGGGGT
>Ga0116151_10001698_pt1 | contig 20598 bp, 20 predicted proteins | sample AD_UKC117_MetaG_FD_89893 | JGI IMG/M metagenome (GOLD analysis project Ga0116151, IMG submission 89893) | Active sludge microbial communities of municipal wastewater-treating anaerobic digesters from Hong Kong - AD_UKC117_MetaG | ecosystem: Engineered > Bioreactor > Anaerobic > Digestate... | reverse complement strand
GCCGCACGTAGTCCCGCCCGTCGAGCCGGGCGTCCCCACCGGCCACCGCCGGCGCGAAGTCGACCCCGGGCGTCAGCGCCACCCCGGTGGCCCCGAGCACCCGACGGCACCAGCCCTGCGAGTCCTCGCCCGCCCGCAGCAGTCCGCGCACGTCGAACCACAGGTAGAACGCCCCGTCCGGCGGCGCGAGCGACCCCACCCCGAGCCCCGGCAGGCGGGAGAGCAGCAGGTCACGGTTGGCGGCATACCGGGCGACATGGCCGTCGAGCTCGACCTGCGCCGCCGCCCCGAAGGCCGCCACCGCCGCCACCTGCGACACCGCCGGCGGGCAGATCGTCAGGTTGCCGACGAGCAGCTCGACCGGCCGGACGAGGTGCCGCGGCAGCACCAGCCAGCCCACCCGCCACCCGGTCATCGACCAGTACTTCGACAGCGACCCGACGAGCACGGCCTGCCGCGAGGTCTCCCACGCGCTCGCGCACGGTCGGCCGTAGGAGATGCCGTGGTAGATCTCGTCGCTCACCAGCAGCGTGCCGTGCTCGTCGCACCAGCGGGCGATCGCGGCGAGCTCGGCCGGGTCGATGATCGTGCCGGTCGGGTTCGAGGGCGACGCGACGATGAGTCCGGCCGGCGCGGCGCCGGCGCGCGCGGCATACTCCTCGAGCATCGCGACGCTCGGCTGGAAGCGCGTCTCCGGCCCGCAGTCGAGCTCGACGACGCGACACCCCATGGCCTGCAAGGTGTTCCGGTATGCCGGGTAGCCGGGTCGGCTCATCGCCACCGTGTCGCCGGCGTCGAAGGCCGCGAGGAAGAGCGCCGTGAAGCCGCCGGACGAGCCGGTCGTCACGACCACGTCGTCCGGGTCGACATCGATCCGGTATGCCGCGTGGTAGTGCCCCGCGATCGCCTCACGCAGCGCGCGGGTCCCGACCGCCTCGGTGTAGCCGAGCACCTGGTCCCCCAGGGCGGCGACGGCCGCCTCGCGCACGGCGCGCGGGGCGGGCGTCGAGGGCTGCCCAGCGCACAGCGAGATGACATCGCCATGTGTCACCTGGCGGGCGGCAGCCGCCTTGATGACCTCCATGACGTGGAAGGGCTCGACCGCCCCTCGGGTCGACAGCCGCGGGCTCACGGGTCCTACTGTCCGCGCAGCCGGCGCGAGAGCTCCTGCAGCCGGGCCCGCTCCTTGTCGGTGAGCGAGGCCAGGCCGGTCGCGCTGATCTTGTCGAGCAGGGCGTCGAGCTCACGCTGCTCTGGGGTCTGCGGGGTGCCGAAGGGGACGACGGTCGGGCGGTCCGGGTCGAAGTGCTTGTGCTCGCGAGCGGCCTTGCTCCGCTTGGGCCGACCCTGTCGGGGCGAGCGCGGACTGCCGATCCGCGGGATCCAGGCGTAGTCGGTGAGCAGGCCGTAGGAGCGGGCGACCAGCGCCGACACGGCCAGCCCGGCGAGCAGGGTCAGCAGCGCGACGAACTGCCGGAAGGCGAGGTACTGCAGGACGTTGATGCCGACGATGACGACGCCGACGACCCACGCCGGGATGCCGAAGAAGAAGGGGGCGTTGGGGTATTCGGCAATGAAGAGCAGCAGCACGAGCGTGGCGAGCAGGTCGATGCCGCCGAGCACCGGGGCGTCGGGCAGCCCGATCGACAGGCTGGCCAGGACGCCGAGGACGCCCATCGCGCCGACCGTGATGCCGAGCAGCCAGGCCATCCGCATCCGGCCGATCTGCTCCTCGATCCGGGTGCCGAAGTACCAGAACATCGCCGCCGAGAGGATGCCCATGAGGCTGATCAGGCTGCCGCCGAGGGGCCAGGTGAACAGCTGCCAGACGAAGCCGCGCATGACCCGGGCGGGGTTGAGCGCGAAGATCTGGATCGAGCTCGGCAGCACCACCCAAGCGAGCGAGGTGACCGCGCAGCCGAGCAGCACGAGGACCGTCGTCGACACGTCGAGCCGGCCGATCCGGAACCACGGACCGGCCGGGTCGGAGGACCAGGACCGAGACATCCAGGGAAGGGTATCCCGCGCGGCCCGCCACGCGGCATACGTCGCGGCGAGCGGCCGGCGAGCGAGTCAGTCGGCGGGGCTCTCCGTCTCGACCAGCCGGGTCTGCCCGTCGGGTCCGACGGCGGTGTCCTCGAAGAGCAGCAGGGTGATCCGGTGGTTGTCCATCTCGAGGACGCTGAGCCGGCCGCCGTCGAGGGCGACCGAGTCGCCGATCGCCGGCACGCTGCCGTAGCGCTTGTAGAAGAGGCCGCCGAGGGTGACGTAGTCGTCGTCCTCGGGGAACGGGAAGGCGAGGTGGTCCTCGAGGTCGGCGACCCGCATCGAGGCGTCGATCTCCCACCGACTGCCCTCGAGCTTCTTGACCCGGCGGGCCTGGCGGGTCCACTCGTCCTCGTAGTCGCCGACGATCTCCTCGAGGATGTCCTCGAGGGTGATGATCCCCTCGGTGCCGCCGTATTCGTCGATGACGACGGCGAGCTGTTGGCGGGTGCGCTGGAAGTCCTTGAGCAGGTCGTTGAGCGGCTTGCTGTCGGGCACGAAGAAAGGCGGCTTGGCCAGCTCGGCGACCGGCTGGGTGCTGACCTTCTCGAAGTTCTTCTGGGTGCTCTCGGCGAGGATGACGAGCAGGTCCTTGATCGCGACGACGCCGGTGATCCGGTCGAGGTTCTCCGTGTAGACCGGGAAGCGGGCGTGCGGGATGTCCTTGAAGTAGCGCAGCGCCTCGATGAGGGTGGTGTCGCCGGTGAGCGCGCGGATCTCGGTGCGCGGGACCATGGCATCCCGGACGCTCTGCTCGTCGAGCTCGAAGACGCCACGGATCATCTCGGTCTCGTCCCGGTCGAGGGTGCCGTCCTTCTCGCTGGCCTCGAGGATCATCCGGATCTCCTCGACGCTCATCGTGAAGTGGCTCTCGCCGTGGCCGCCGATGTCACGCTGGCCGGACAGGCGCAGCAGCAGGTCGGAGGCCCACTTCATCACCGCGATGAGCGGGCGGAAGGTGAGGTAGAGGACGTTGATGAGCCGGCCGACGCCGAGGGAGATCCGCTCGGCCTTGTGGAAGGCGAGCACCTTGGGCGCCAGCTCACCGCCGACGATGTGCACGAACGACACGATGATGAAGCCCAGGGCGTAGGACACGAGGTGCGCGGTGTGGTGCAGCGCATCGTGGTCGCCGAGCGCGGTGAAGATGTCGACGACGTAGGGGTCGATGACGGTGTGCAGGGTCTCCATGCCAACGGCGCCGAGGCCGAGCGACACGAGGGTGATGCCGATCTGGGTGACCGAGTAGAAGCGCTCCGGCTCCTCGTGCAGCAAGCGCACCGTCTTGGCCTTGCCGTTGCCGTCCTCGGCGAGCTGGCGGATCCGGCTGCGGCGCGCCGACGAGATCGCGATCTCTGAGCCGACGAAGAAGGCATTTCCGGCGACGAGCAGCAGAATGATGGCCAATCGCACTGCCAGGGGCAGGTCGTCCATGTCCAGGAAGTGTACGAACGGTGACGGTGAGGTAGCGGACCTTTAGTCCCCACCACGCTCGGGAAGGGGGCTGTCGTGCGGGCGTTCCTCGTGCTCTGGGCGCTGCTGCTGGCCGGCCTCGCGGTCGGCCTGGTCGTCGCGGTGATCCGGTCCGCGTCGAGGTCACAGGATCAGGTGTCCGTCCGGACCCACGAGGCGTATGCCGCGGGGCATCTCGCCGACAGCGGTGGCCGGCCGCTGGAGCGCTGAGCGCCTCGGGCACCGCCAGCGGCTAGCTCCTGCTCGGTGAACGGGAGCGTGGCCCGGGCCGCGACCGATAGTGGCTCGAGTGCGGACTTCCGGTCACCAGGGGCCGACACTCACGACCGGTAGTCGCCCGAGTGTGGACTTCCGGTCACCGCTGGCCGGTCGGGTGAGTAGCGCAAGGTCAGGAGCGGTGAAGAGCGTCGACCTTGGTGGGGGCGCCGTTACGCGCTGGTGGAGGGGCCCACCAGCGCAACTGGTGGAGGGGCCCACCAGCGCAACTGGTGGAGGGGCCCACCAGCGGGTATCCGGGGAGACATCACCGACGTTGCCAGCCCCGGCGGGGCGACCCGCCCACCACTGGCCTCCGCGGGAGTCAGCCTCGGGCAGCGGAGACGCGCGGCCGCCCCAGAACATCCGTCCCCGCCCTAGCCCCCGACCCACCAGCCGCGCCCTCCCCACCACGTGTCGTCCCGGTAGGCCGCGGCGCCGCCCCGCGGCATACCGAATCGACTGCCGAGGTAGGAGCCGACGACGGCGGCGCCGAGGTCGTCGAGCTCGGGCGCGACGACCCGGCCGTCGACGCTGCGGGCCAGGCTGTCGACGAAGCGGGCGAGGCCCGGATCCTCGCCGAGCCGGAAGAAGGTGACCTGCGCGCCGAGCCGGCCGGCTGCCTCGAGCTCGCGGCTGGTCAGCGCGATGGTGCGCGGCAGCGGCGGGTAGCAGAACACCGTCTCGCCGCTGCTCGCGAGGTGGGCGGTGGGCTCCCCGTCGGTGACGACGAGCAGGACTGGCTGCTCTCCGGGGTGCTTGCGGAAGAAGCGGTTCGCGAGCAGCAGCCCGTGGTGCAGGTTGGTTCCCTTGTCCCACAAGGCATCCAGGGCGGTCAGCTCGGCGATGTCCATGACCTGGGCATGTCGGCCGAAGCCGATGATCTGCAGGTGGTCGCCGCGGAATCGGGTCGAGACGAGGTGGTGCAAGGCCAGGGCTGTGCGCTTCATCGGCACCCACCGGCCGTCCATCGCCATCGAGAAGGACGTGTCGACGAGCAGCGCGACGGCCGCCCGGGTGCGCGCCTCGGTCTCGGTCACCTCGACGTCGCGCATGTCGATCCGTATGCCGCGCAACGGATCTCGCGGATCGCGCGCATCGCGCGGGTCATCGCCCTCGGTGACGGCACGGCGGACCGCATTGCCGACGGTGGCGGTGACGTCCCACGGCTCGGTGTCCCCGAACTCCCACGCCCGCGTCGCGCCGGAGCGCTCGCCGGCCGCGCCGGCATACCGCGTGTCCCGCTGGCCGCCGCGCGAGGAGAGGCGTCGGGCGACGTCGCCGAGGAGCGTCTTGCCGAGCTGACGCATCGCGCGCGGTGAGAGCCGCAGCGTGCCGTCCGAGCCGCGGGTGAGCAGCCCGCTGTCGCGCAGTGCCCGCTCGAGCTCACGCAGCGTGCGGGCATCGACAGCGGCCTCCTCGCCGAGCTGTCGACGCAGCGCGTCGAGGTCGACGTCCTCGAGCCGCGCCCCCGAATACGACTGGGAGAGCTGCTCGCTCAGCCCGTCAAGATCGGCGAGATCCTGCAGCAGCCCGGTGCCGTCGCCGAGCCCGACGCCGTCGTCGCCCCGGAAGCCGGCCGAGCCATCCCAGTCCTGACCCGGCCGCATGGCCCGCAGGCGTCCGTCGAGGGCGGTGAGCCGGTCCATCAGCTCGGGCGATCCGAAGGCCTGCTGCGACAGGGCCATGAGCTCGGCGCGCTGCTCGGGGCTGAGCGAGTTGAGCATCCGCTGCGCGGCCGCGGCCCGCTGCGCGAGCGCGTCGATGAGCTCCTCGACCGAGCCAGGACGCTCGGGGAAGAGGTCGCCGTGCCGGTCCATGAGGTCGGCGAACTGCGCTGCGGTGTCCTCGCCCCGGGCGTGCGCGGCGAGCAGGTCGTTGAGGTCGCCGAGCATGTCGGAGATCCGCTGTCGGTCCTCGTCGGTGGCTCCCTCGAGGGCCTGCTTCATGCCGGCGAAGCGCTGGTCCAGCAGCTCGCGACCGAGCAGGTCCTTGATCTGCTCGTATGCCGCCCGCGCGTCGCTGCTGCGCCACCGGTAGTCGGCGAGCGAGGAGACCGCGGCGGCGGTGGACGGGGGAAGCTCGGCGAGCCGCAGCTCGGCGAATCGGGCGTCGTCGTCGAGGTCGCGGGCCAGCTGCTTGCGCTCGGCGAGCACGGCCTCGTCGAGCAGCTGCCGGACCTGGTCGAGGGTGCCGTCGAGCCGGTGGGTGGCCAGCAGCTCGCGGCGCCGTCGCGCCACCTGGGCGGCGAGCTCGTCCAGCCCGCGCTGCTGCTCTCCGCCGCGGCGCAGGTACTCGCGCAGGGCCCGCTCCGGCGACGTGCCACCCATGACCTGCTCGCCGATCTGCTCGAGCGCCTCCGCGAGATCGACGGGTGGGGCGAGCGGATCCGGCCCACCGCCATACCGGCCGTACGTGGAGTGCATGTCGCCCACTCAGCCGTAGACCGTTGCGCCGGAAGCAGATTCCTTGCCGATCTTCCGCGCGAGATAGAGCCCCTCGAGGGCCAGCTCGATCGCGCTGGCCCGCTCGCCGGGAGTCTGCGCGCCGAAGCGCGCCGCGACCTCGTCGTAGAGGCCGCCGCCCGATGACGCCGGGCCGGCCCCGAGTGCCGGCAGCGCGGCAAGCAGTGCGGCGGCGGTCACCTGCTCTCCGGTCGTCACCTGCACCCCCTCTCCGAGGGCAGTGACGAGCGGCCCGAGATCGAGGCCGCGGAAGTGCTCGCGGCAGGTGTCGGCGGTGGCCACCCGCAGCAGGTGGTCGAGGACAGCCCGCTCGCGGCCCTCCTCGCCGGACTCGAACTCGACCTTGCCGCCGAGCACGTCGACCGCGGCCCCGAGGTCGACGACCCGCGCGACCGGCTGCGGCTCGCCCTGCGCGGTGGCCCGGTGCAGCGCAGCGGCAGCGACCGTCTCGGCCGCAGCGATCGCGAATCGGGCTGACACACCTGAGCGTTGGTCGACGGCGGTCGACTCGCGCAGCGCCCGGGTGAACCGGGCGAGGATCTCGACGAGCGCGTCCGGCACGTCCGCGACCAGCGCGGCCTCCTGCCGGATGACCGCGATCTCGTCGCCGAGCTCGACCGGGTAGTGGGTGCGGATCTCGGCGCCGAAGCGGTCCTTGAGCGGGGTGATGATCCGGCCGCGGTTGGTGTAGTCCTCGGGATTGGCCGAGGCGACGACGAGAACATCGAGCGGCAGCCGCAGCACATAGCCACGGATCTGCACATCCCGCTCCTCCATGACGTTGAGCATCGCGACCTGGATGCGCTCGGCGAGGTCGGGCAGCTCGTTGATCGCGACGATGCCACGGTGGCTGCGCGGGATGAGCCCGAAGTGGATCGTCTCCGGGTCACCGAGATGGCGACCGGCCGCGACCTTCATCGGGTCGACGTCGCCGATGAGGTCGGCGACTGACGTGTCGGGGGTGGCGAGCTTCTCGGCATAGCGCTCACTGCGATGCCGCCAGGCGATCGGCAGATCGTCGCCGAGCTCGGCCACCCGCCGAGTCGACTCGGTCGTGATCGGCTCCTCGGGGTGCTCACCGAGCTCGGCACCGGCGATGACCGGAGTCCACTCGTCGAGCAGCCCGACGAGGGTGCGCAGCAGCCGCGTCTTACCCTGTCCCCGCTCGCCGAGCAGCACGACGTCGTGCCCGGCGATGAGCGCCCGCTCCAACTGCGGCAGCACCGTGCCGGCGAAGCCGTGCAGGCCCGGCCACGGGTCACGCCCGGCAGCGAGCGCCGCGAGCAGATTGGCGCGGATCTCGGCGTGCACCCCGCGGGGCGTCCTGGCCGGGTGGCTGCTGGCGCGCAGCTCGCCGAGGCTGCGCAGCTCGGGCGGCGCGCTCACGGGGCCGGGTGTGGGGCCGGTGGTCAGGTCGGCGCTCATTGGCTCACGCTACCCCCAGCGAAGTGAGGGCCCTGGCGATCAGTGCCCTCACCTATCAGCTAAGTGAGGCTAAACCTGGGACACGGCGCTCTCAGTGACAGACGCTGCTGCGCTGCGCGCTCACCCGCGCCGGCGGATCGCCACGCCGATGAGGAAGCCGGCGAGGGCGGAGAGCAGATAGGGGCCGTAGGTCTTGGCGAGCACCGGCAGCACGGCGGCGCCGAGGTCGACCGCGTCGTCAGAGGGCGGCTGGTAGGCCGGTCTCGAACGCTGCGGCGGGCCGGACGACCCAGCGGTGGCCGCAGCGTTCGAGGGCGTGAGGGCCGGGGCCGGCGTCGGAGCTGGGCTCGCAGCGGCGACGGCCGGCGCTGCCGGCTCGGCGATCGCGGTGGCCGGGGCGACCGCCTCAGCCGACTCGGCGGACTCCGCCGCGGCATCGTCTGCGGCGGGCTCGTCGTCGAAGTCTCCGGCGAGCTGGTGCTCGAGGCATTCGAGGAACACCCCGAGCAGCTTGTCGGAGACGTCCTGCATGACCCCGCGCCCGAACTGCGCCGGCTTGCCGGTGACCGCGAGATCGGTGACCACCTCGGCCCGCGTGCCGGTGCCCTCCGGCGACAGGGTGATGGTCACCGTCGCACCGGCCGTGCCATTGCCGCGCTTGTCCTTGCCCTTGGCCTCCAGCACCGCCCGGTGGGCGGCGTCGTCGCGGTCGACGAAGCGGCCGGTGCCGGCATACACCAGGGCGATCGGGCCGAGCTTGACCTTCACCGTGCCCGCGAACTCGTCGCCGGACACGTCGGTGACCGTCGCCCCGGGGAAGCAGCCACCGACCTTCTCGAGGTCCATGAAGTGCGCCCAGGTCGCGTCGACGCCGGAGGCGACGGTGAAGGTGTGGCTCAGCTCCATGGCTCAGCCTGCCGCCGCGAGGACGGCACGCCGGGTGAGGACGGTCGCCAGATGAGTGCGGTATGCCGCGTCGCCGTTGAGGTCCGAGGGCGGGTTGGTGCCCTCGGCTGCGGCGGCACAGGCGGCGCGCACGGCATCCTCGCTCGTCGAGCCGCCCACCAGTGCCGCCTCGACCGCCTTGGCGCGCAACGGAGTCGAGCCCATGTTGGTGAGCCCGATCCGAGCCTCGGCGATCCTGCCGCCGTCGAGGCGGACCGTCGCGGCGACCGCGACGATCGCCCACTGGTGGCTGACGCGGACGAACTTCTCGTAGTGCGCGCCCCAGCCGTCGTGCTTGGGGATGCGGATCGCCGTAAGCAGCTCGCCGTCACCCACTGCCGTCTGGAAGAGGTCCTCGAAGAAGTCCCCCGCCGCCACGGTCCGCTCGCCGCCGGACCCGCGGATCACCATGCTCGCCTCGAGCGCGAGCAGCGGTGCGCCGATGTCGCCGGCCGGGTCGGCGTGCATCGCCGAGCCACCGATCGTGCCCCGGTGCCGGATCTGCGGATCGGCAATGGTGGCAACGGCTTTCGTGAGCAGCGCCGCGCTCGCACGCACCGCGTCGCTGTCGAGGACGTCCTGATGGGTCGTCATCGCGCCGATGTCGAGGTGATCGCCGGCATCCCGGATGCCACGCAGGCCCTCGATCCGGCCGAGGTCGACGACGACCGACGGCGAGTTGAGCCGCATTCGCAGCACCGGCAGCAGCGACTGCCCGCCGCCGAGGACCTTGCCGTCCTCGCCGGCCTCGGCGAGTGCCGCGAGCGCCTCGTCGACCGTGGTCGGGGCGACATAGTCGAAGCTCGACGGAAGCATCAGGCCTCCCCTCCCTCGAAGTGCGGTTGGCTGGCCGGGGTCGTCTCGCCGCCGTCGGAAGAGGCGTCCTGGATGGCCCGCCACACCCGCTCCGGCGTGCACGGCATCCGGATGTCCGACACCCCGAGGTGCCGCACCGCGTCGATGACCGCATTGACGACCGCCGGCGTCGAGGCGATGCATCCCGCCTCGCCGACGCCCTTGGCGCCCAGGTCGTTCGTCGTCGACGGCGACACCGTGTTGAAGGTGTCGAAGGAGATCGTGTCGGCGCTCGTCGGCAGCGTGTAGTCGACGAAGGACCCCGACACGAGCGTGCCGGCCTCGTCGTGGACGGCCTCCTCCCAGAGCGCCTGGGCGATGCCCTGGACGATGCCGCCGTGGACCTGGCCCTCGACGATGAGCGGGTTGACGATCGTGCCGACGTCGTCGACCGCGACGTACTTGCGCAGCCGGGTGGCGCCGGTCTCGGTGTCGACCTCGACCGCGCACAGGTGAGTGACGTGCGGGAAGGAGAAGTTCACCGGGTCGAAGGTCGCGTCCGCGTCCAGGCTCGGCTCCATCCCGTCGGGCAGGTTGTGCGCCGCGAAGGTCGCGAGCGCCAGCTCGGCCAGGCCCTTGCCGGCCTCGGTGCCCTTGACCCGCCACTGACCCTCGGCCCATTCGAGGTCGTCAGGGTTGGCCTCCAACACATGCGCCGCAAGGGGCTTGGCCTTCTCGATGACCTTGTCGGCCGCCTTGAGCACCGCCTGGCCGCCGACGACGAGCGACCGGCTGCCGTAGGTGTCCAGGCCCTTGTGGCTGATCTGGGTGTCGCCGTGCAGCACCTCGACGTCGTCGAAGGGGATGCCGAGCTTGTCGGCGACGATCTGGCTCCACGCCGTCTCGTGGCCCTGCCCGTGGGCACTCGAGCCGGTGACCACCTCCACCTTGCCGGTGGGCAGCATCCGGATCGCCGCGTGCTCCCAGCCGCCCGCGCCGTAGGACAGCGAGCCCAGCACCCGTGAGGGGGCCAGGCCGCACATCTCGGTGAAGGTCGAGATGCCGATGCCGAGCTGCACCGGGTCGCCGGCCTCGCGGCGTCGCGCCTGCTCGGCCCGCAACCCGTCGTAGTCGAACATCTCCTTGGCCTTGGCGGTGGCGGCCTCGTAGTTGCCCGAGTCGTACTCGAGACCGCAGACGCTCGTGAAGGGGAACTGGTCGTGCGTGATCCAGTTCCGCTCCCGGATCTCCAGCGGGTCGACCCCGACCTCGACGGCGAGCTCGTCCATGAGCCGCTCGATCGCGAAGGTCGCCTCCGGCCGGCCGGCACCGCGATAGGCGTCGGTCCACGTCTTGTTCGTGAAGACGTTGGTGCACTCGAAGCGGTAGGCCGGGAAGGTGTAGATGGCGTTGAACATGAAGGCCCCCAGCACCGGCACGCCGGGCGTCACCAGGCCGAGGTAGGCCCCCATGTCGGCGAGCAGCTGCACCTTGAGGGCCCGCACCTGACCGTTGCGGTCGGCGGCGAGGGTGAGCCGTTGCCACTGGTCGCGCCCGTGGTGGCCGACAGCAGCGACTCGGACCGGGTCTCGGTCCACTTGCACGGCTTTCCGGTATGCCGCGCGGCCAGGACCGTGATGACCTCCTCCGGCGTGACCTGCAGCTTGCCGCCGAAGCCGCCACCGACGTCGGGGGCGATCACCCGCAGCTTGCTCTCCGGGATGGAGAGGGTGAGCGCGAGCATGATCCGCAGGATGTGCGGCACCTGGGTCGCCGACCACAGGGTGATCTGCTCGCCGGTGGGGTCACAGACGACCGAGCGGGGCTCCATGAAGGCCGGGATGAGCCGCTGTTGGCGGTAGTCGCGCTCGATGACGATGCCGCCCTCGCGGGCCATCGCGATCTCGTCCTCGACGTTGCCGCCGGTGCCGGCCTCGGCCGAGTCGAAGACCCAGTGCGCGCTGACGTTGGAGTCCAGGTCGGGGTGCGCCTTGTCGCCGCCGGCTGCGGCGTCGCGCAGGTCGAGGACCGCGGGCAGCTCGTCGTAGTCGACGTCGACGAGCTCGGCCGCGTCACGGGCCGCCGCGGGAGAGCGGGCGATGACGGCCGCGACGATCTCGCCGGCGAAGGCGACCCGGTCGACGGCGATCGACGGGTGCGCGGGAGCCTTCTGGTCCGGGGTGATCGGCCATGCGCACGGGAGCGACCCTTGACTGTCCTTGACGTCCGCGCCGGTGAGCACGGCGATCACGCCGTCGGCCGACTTTGCCTGCGAGACATCGACGTTCGTGATCCTCGCGTGCGCATAGGGGCTGCGGACCATGGCGACGTGCAACATCCCGGGCAGCTGGATGTTGTCGGTCCACTTGGTGCGCCCGGTGATGAGCCGGCGATCCTCCTTGCGCTTGCGCGGCATACCGACCTCGTGCGAGTCGGACGGCGGCGCCGGAGGTGCCTCCTCCTCGATGAGCTCCTCGACGGCGTCCGGGTTGATCGACATGCTCACTCACCGTCCTTCGCGCTGCCGGCGGCCTGCAGGACGGCCTTGACGATGTTGTGGTAGCCCGTGCACCGGCACAGGTTGCCCTCGAGACCCTCGCGCACCTGCTCCTCGGTCGGGCTCGGGTTCTCGGCGATCAGGTCGCAGGCCTGCATGATCATGCCCGGCGTGCAGAAGCCGCACTGCAGGGCGTGGCAGTCGTGGAAGGCCTGCTGCATCGGGTGCAGCTCGTCACCGGACCTGCCGACCGACGCGGCCAGCCCCTCGATCGTCGTCACCGCGTGCCCGTCGGCCTGCACGGCCAGCACGTTGCACGACTTGACCGAGCGGCCGTCGAGGTGGACCGTGCACGCGCCGCAGTTGCTCGTGTCGCAGCCGACGACCGTGCCGGTCTTGCCGAGGATCTCGCGCAGGTAGTGGACGAGCAGGGTTCGCGGCTCGACGTCGTCGCTGTAGGCGATCCCGTCGACGGTCACGCGGATCTGGGTCTTGGAGCGCCTTCCTCCCGCAGCGCGCGCGACACCCCGTCGTGCCGGCGACGCCGTATCCCGTGATCCTGTCGTGACCTGGGTCACAAGGCAAGGGGCGACGGGTCGCTCGATGAGTCGTGGTGGATCGGGCCGCTCGTGCCCGACAGGCGTTCGCCCGCACCGCCCCAGCGCAGCGCGATGATCTCGGCGGCGATGGAGACCGCCGTCTCCTCGGGCGTGCGCGCGCCGAGGTCGAGGCCGATCGGGCTGGAGAGTCGGGCCAGCTCGGGCTCGCCCACGCCGGCCTCGCGAAGCCGGGTCAGCCGGTCCTCGTGGGTGCGCCGCGAGCCCATCGCGCCGATGTAGGCGACCTGGTCGAGACGCAGCGCGCGGGTGAGCACCGGCACGTCGAACTTGGGGTCGTGGGTCAGCACGCAGATGACGGTGCGCTCGTCGATCGCACCGGCGGCGACCTGCTCGTCGAGGTAGTCGTGCGGCCAGCGGACGATGACCTCGTCGGCGTCCGGGAAGCGCGAGTGGGTGGCGAAGACCGGCCGCGCGTCGCACACCGTCACCCGATAGCCGAGGAAGCTGCCCACCCGGGCGACGGCCGCGGCGAAGTCGATGGCACCGAAGACGAGCATCCGCGGGCGAGGCGCGTAGGTCGCGACGAAGACCCGCATCCCCTCGCCCCGCCGCTCGCCGTCCGGACCGTAGGTCAGCGTCTCGGATCGACCGGCGGCCAACAGTCCGCGGGCGTCGTCGGCCACCGCCGCGTCCGCCCGCCCCGATGCCAGCGATCCGGTATGCCGGTCGGTCCGGACCACGAGCCGGCGGCCTACCCAGCCGGGGTCGGGGTGCTCGACGACGGTCGCGACGGCGACCGGCCGGCCGGCCTCGACGTCAGCGGCGACCTCGGCCAGCTCGGGGAAGGTCGCACGCGAGACCGACTCGACGAAGACATCGAGGATGCCGCCACAGGTGAGTCCCACCGCGAAGGCGTCGTCGTCGCTCACGCCGTAACGCTGCAGCACCGGCTCGCCGGAGGCGACGACCTGCTCGCACAGCTCGTAGAGCGCCCCCTCGACACAGCCCCCGGACACCGAGCCGACCGCCTCGCCCCCCGGGCCGACGAGCATCGACGCACCGGCGGGCCGCGGCGCCGAGCGCCAGGTCGCGACCACCGTGCCCATCCCGACCGTCTCACCGGCCTCCCACCAGCGCAGCAGCTCGCCCAGCACCTCACGCATCGTGCACCTCACGCATCGGCGATCACCTCGAGCAGACTCTCGAAGGCTGTCATGGAATGGCCCGACACGAGGGCATCGCAATGCGGCAGGGCGGCGACGATCCCCGCCTGCACCGGCGCATAGTCGGCCCGACCGACATGGGGGTTGACCCACACGACCCGGTGGGCCAGGGCGCGCAGTCGGCGCACCTGCTCGCCGAGCGCCTCCGGCCGCTCGCGCTCCCAGCCGTCGGAGCACACGACGACGACGGCGCCGCGCGCCATGCCCCGTCGACCCCACCGGGCGAGGAAGACCTCGATCGCCTCGCCGAGCCGGGTGCCTCCGGACCAGTCGGGCACGACCTGACCGGCCGCGACCAGCGCCCGCTCCGGATCCCGGTGGGCCAGAGCGCGAGTGACGTGGGTGAGGCGGGTGCCCATGGTGAAGACCTCGACCGGGGCGCCGCTCGCGAGCATCCGGTGCCCGAGCCGCAGCAGCGCGTCGGCATAGGCGCTCATCGATCCCGACACGTCGACGAGCAGCACGACCCGGCGGGGCCGCCGACCACGGCGGCGCCAGCGCACCTGACCCGGCTCACCCATCCGGCGCAGCTGCTCGCGCAAGGTCGCTCGCGCGTCGACCCGCCCCCTCGCACTCGTGGTATGCCGCCGTGCCCGGCGCCGGGGCGCGCGTGGCCGCAGGCTCGCGAACAGCGCTGCCAGGTGGGCGCGCTCGCCCGCAGACAGGGCCGCGATGTCCCGGTGCCGCAGCACCTCGACCTCGCTCGCCACGGCCCGCACGATCGGCGGCGGTCCCCCGTCGCCGCCCGCTGCAGCATCCGAGGCGCCCGTCAGGTCGGCCTGCACGACCGGCCGCGGCCGGGCGGACGGCGCGGACGAGACGCCGCGCTCGCCGCCGAACCACGCGGCATACACGCGGTCGTAGCGCTCGAGGTCCGGCGGGGTGCTGCACATGGTCGCTCGCCCGGCCCAGTAGACCCCCTCGCGCGAGCCGAGACCGACCTCGGCGGCGCACCGGAGGAAGGCGAGCTCGCGATCGGGCGTGACCCCGCCCCCCGCGGACCGCAGCGCCCGCGCGAAGCCGAGGAGGATCTCGTCGGCGCCGACGCGCATCGGCGTGACGGGCGTGACCGTCATCGGGCGAGGATCCGATCGAGCGCAGCGCGCACCTTGTCGGCGTCCTCGCGGTGCTTGACCGCGGCCCCCAACGTCGCTGCGGCAGTAGGCAGGTCGAGCTCCTGAGCGCCGAGGGCATGCAACGCACGAGCCCAGTCGAGGGTCTCGGCCAGCCCGGGTGGCTTGACCAGACCGGGCTGTGAGCGGACCTGCTGGACCACCGTCACGAGCTGCTCGGCGAGGGCGGCGGGGACCTCAGGGGTCCGCGAGCGCAGCACGGCGAGCTCGCGCGCGAAGGACGGGTGGTCGATCCAGTGGTAGAGGCAGCGCCGCTTGAGCGCGTCGTGCAGCTCGCGGGTCCGGTTGGAGGTGAGGATCGCGACCGGCGCGGTGCGGCGGTGATCGTGCCCACCTCGGGGATGGTCACCGCCCAGGTGGAGAGCACCTCGAGCAGGAATGCCTCGAACTCGTCGTCGGCCCGGTCGATCTCGTCGACGAGCAGCACGACCGGCGCCTCCCGCAGCGCGCGCAGCACCGGTCGGGCGAGCAGGAAGCGCTCGGCGAAGAGCTCGTCCTCGACCTGCTCGAGCGCTCGCTGGTCGCCGGAGTCCGGCTGTCCGGCAACGGCTTCCAGGGCTCGAAGGTGGAGGATCTGGCGGGGGAAGTCCCAGTCGTAGAGGGCCTGGCTCGCGTCGATGCCCTCATAGCACTGCAGCCGGACGACCGGCACGTCGAGCGTCGCGGCGAGGGCCTCGGCGAGGGCGGTCTTGCCGGTGCCGGGCTCCCCCTCGAGCAGCAGCGGCCGGGCCAGGCGAAGCGCCAGCCAGCTCACCGTCGCGAGCCCCTCGTCGCTGACGTAGCCGGTGTCGGCCAGCGCAGCCGCGAGCGCGGCCGGGTCGGCGAAGGCGTCCCGCGGATCCATCAGCCCAGCATGCTGGACACCGGGCCCCGACGGGTAGTCACCAGCGACCCTCGTGCCAGTCGGCCAGGTCGTCCCCGGTGTCGAGGTCCCGGCCGGTCGCGAGATCACCGCACTCGACGAGGACGGTTCGCGGGTTGGCGAGCAGCACCCGCGCGCCCCGGTCCCCGTCGGCCGCGACCGCCGCAGCGGCCCAGTAGGCGCGCCCGAGCACGACCGGATGCCCGGGCCGGCCCTGGTATGCCGCGCGCGCCAGCGTCGTCGGCCCGCCGGCCCGCGCCTGGTCGGCGAGCCGGCGCACGACGTCCGCCCCGACATCCGGGAGGTCGACGAGGGTGACGACGACCGCCACCGGCGGCGCGGGCGGGTCCGGCTGCGCGACGCCGACCCGCTCGGGCGGCATACCCTCGAGCGCGGCGCGGGCCTCCTCGGCGACCGCCGCCCGGGTGGCATCGAGCCCGGCGCGCAGCGAGAAGCCCATCCCCTGCGCCCAGTCCGACGCCACGACGACCTCGACCCGCGGCCCGCCGAGGAGCAGCCGCTGGGCAGCCATCGCCTCGGCGCCGAGCACGACGACGATGCGGGCGCAGCCGCCGTCGGCGAGGGCCGCGACCGCGCGGGCCACCAAGGGCGCGCCGTCGGCAGAGCGCACCAAGGCCTTCGGGGTGCCGAGCCGAGAGCCGGCACCGGCGGCGAGCACGATGCCCACGACCGGGGGCGGCGCGGTGGTCATGCTCGATTGTCCCAGGGCTTAAGGTGAGGCCCATGTCGTGGATCGGGCAGTACCTCGTGGCCGCCGTCGTCTTCTGTGTGCTCGACGTGCTGTGGCTCGGCACGGTCGCCAAGGACCTGTATGCCGCGCACCTCGGGTCGCTGCTCGCGCCCAAGGCGAACCTCGGGGCGGCGGTCGCGTTCTACGCGATCTTCCTCGCCGGGCTGGTCTACTTCGTCATCCACCCGGCCGTCGCCGAGGGCTCGTGGCTCAAGGCCCTCGTCGCCGGCGCGTTCTTCGGCTTCGTCACCTATGCGACCTGGGACCTCACCAATCTGGCTGTCCTGCAGGGCTTCCCAGCCTCGATCGTGCCGATCGACATGGCGTGGGGGACGGCGCTCGCGGCGACCGTGAGCATGACGACGTACGGGGCCGCGCAGCTCCTACCGGCGCTGCGCTGACCCCGTACGCGTGGTGACTGGTGCTACTTGAGCGGCTCGAGGCAGGCGACCCAACCGGTCGCGTTGCCGCCCTTGCCGCGGCCCTCCCAGTAGCTGGCGTCAGCCGTGGGGTAGGCGGTGCAGGAGCGGTCGGCGTCGAAGTCGGCCTGCTTCTGGTTCTCGACGATGCCAACGACCTTGTACTCCGCGGTCTTGTCGTCACACTTGACGACCTCGATCGCGTTGCTCCCCTTGGCCTTGACGCACTCGCCAACCTTGGGCGCGCCGTTGGCGGACAGGATCGAGGGCACCATCCGGACCAGCGCGAAGACGACCAGCGCGGCAACGATGCCCAGCACCGTGCGCACCCAGGCCGGCCGCTCCTTCTTCGCCGGCGCCGGCTGGTAGGGCGCACCGCCCTGCGGATACGGGCCGGCCGGGGCACCAGCCGGCGGCGGCACGGGAGCGCCCGGCTGCGGCTGGTACGGACCGCCCTGGGCCGCCGGCGGCGGGGGCGGGGGCGGGGTCTGGCCCTGCGGGACGCCGGGCTGGTTGGGATCCGACGGAGTGGTGCTCACGTTGTGCCTCCCTGTACTGAACGTGGGCGAGGATGCCGCGGATACCTTACCGGCATCCGACCCGTCAGCTGGACGAGGGTGCGGGCGGCGGGGACGGCGGCTACTCGGCCAGTCGCGGTCGCTCGGCGCGGGGCAGACGCTCCTCGATCCGTTCGACGATGCGCCCTGCGCGTCGGTTGGCGTCCTCGTCGATGAGCCGGTTGATGAGCTGCTGCACCTCGTCGCTGCGCGGGATGTTGCGCAGCAGCTCGTCGGCAGAGTCACCCGCAGACTCGATGGTGAGGGTGCCCGAGCGGATGATCCGGTCGAGCAGGCTCTGGTGGAAGGACACGTCGGTGATCTTCGACAGGGTGATGTCCTTGCCGTGCTTGGACAGGATGCCGCGGCGCACCATGACCCGGTGGGTGGTCACGACGTAGTGGGTCGTGCGCCAGGCGAGGAAGGGCACGAGCACGAGCGGCAGCGCGACCAGCACGAGGACCGCGATCGCGATCCACTGGATCCGGTTGCCCGCCTCGTCGTCGGGGGTGGCCCACGCCGTCACGCCGGCGATCGCCGCGAGGATGAGGCCGACGACGGTCGGCCCGAGCACGGACAGCCAGTGGGGGTGCAGGCTGCGGACGACCTTCTCGCCGCCGGCGAGGACACTCTCGGGGAAGCCCATGGGCCAAGGCTAGGGCGTCCCCGGGAGTCTCAGGTGGCAGGCTGAGCGGCATGGGGCAACGGATGTTCGTCGCGATCCGGCCGCCGGAGCCGGTTCGCGACTCCCTCGCCGACTTCCTCGAGCCACGTGAGGGTATGCCGTGGATCGCCGCCGAGCAGTGGCATCTCACCTTGGCGTTCAGCGCCGGCGTCCCTGAGCACCGGGTCGACGAGCTCGTCGATCGGTTGCAGGTCAAGGCGGCGAAGCGGCGGGCGTTCGCGGCATACCTCTCGGGTGCGGGTGCCTTCCCCAACCCGGCCAAGGCCCAGGTGCTCTGGCTCGATCTGCCGGTCGCGGGCGACGGCGAGGTGCTCGGTCGGCTGGCGATGGGGGCCCGGGCGGCGCTCGGCAAGGTCGGTGCGGCGCCCGACGGGAAGCGCTTCACCCCCCACGTCACCGTGGCGCGGCTGCGCCGGCCGATCGAGGCGACCCGCTGGCTGCGGGTGCTCGACACCTATCGCTCGCCCGAGTGGGTCGTCGACGAGATCGAGCTGGTGGCCTCGCACCTGGGCGAGGGGCCGAGCGGCCGGCCACGGCATGAGACGGTCGCCACCATCCCGCTGGGGGTGGGCGATGACTGACGCCCTGCTGCGTGGTCTGGTCGAGGGACAGGCCGGATCCGCGGCGACGGTCTCGGTCGCCGGCGAGACGATGACGTATGCCGCGCTGCGCGACCGCGCGGGTGCCCTCGGCGTCGGCATGCGGGCCGCAGGACTGGAGCGGGTTGCGGTGAACGCGACCCCGACGATGGCGACCGTGCTCACCGTCGTCGGGGCTGTGCTCGCCGGTGTGACGGTGGTGCCGGTGCCCGCGGACGCGGGGCCCGGCGAGCGGTCGCACATCCTGCGCGATTCGGGCGTCCAGGCCTGGGGTGGTGGCCGGCCGCCCGGAGACGACAGCGGCCTGCCGTCGTTCGAGGCCGCCGGCGGCGGCCCGGACGACCCGCTGGACGGGCTCGCGGAGCCGGATCCGGCCTGCCCCGCGCTCATCCTCTACACCTCGGGGACGACCGGCTTGCCCAAGGGAGTCGTGCTCTCTCGCACGGCGATTGCGGCCGGGTTGGACGGGCTGGCGGAGGCGTGGGGGTGGACTGCCCACGACGTGCTCGCTCATGGGTTGCCGCTCTTCCACGTGCACGGCCTCGTGCTCGGCGTGCTGGGGGCGCTGCGGCTGGGGTCGGGCCTCGTGCACGTGGGCAGCCCCACGCCCGAGGCGTATGCCGCGGCCGCTCACGAGGGGGCCACGATGTTCTTCGGGGTGCCGACGATCTGGTCGCGGATCGCCGAATCACCCACTGCGGCAGCGCAGCTCGCGTCGGCTCGACTGCTTGTCTCGGGCAGCGCTGCGCTGCCTGTGCCGGTCTTCGAGCGGCTGCGCGAGCTCACCGGTCACGAGGTGCGCGAGCGCTACGGGATGACCGAGACCCTGATCACGGTCGCCACGCGGGCGGACCGGCCGGCGCGAGCGGGCTGGGTGGGGGTGCCGATCGCCGGGGTGCAGACCCGGGTGGTGGGTGAGGACGGCCTACCGGTGGCTGCGGACGGTGAGTCGATCGGTGAGCTGCAGGTCTGTGGCGCAACGCTGTTCGACGGCTACCTGGGGCGCGAGGAGGCAACGGCCGCGGCATACACGAGCGGCGGCTGGTTCCGGACCGGCGATGTCGCGACCGTCGCTCCGGACGGGACGCACCGGATCGTCGGACGCGCGTCGGTCGACCTCATCAAGAGCGGCGGCTATCGGATCGGGGCGGGCGAGATCGAGTCGGTGCTGCTCGGGCATCCCGGCGTGGCCGAGTGCGCGGTGGTGGGCGTGCCGGACGACGACCTCGGTCAACGGATCGTGGCCTTCGTCGTGGCACGCGCCGGCGCGGACGTGGCCGAGCCGGAGCTCGTCGACCTCGTCGTGCGCGAGCTGTCGGTGCACAAGCGGCCGCGGGAGGTCCGGTTCGTGGAGTCGTTGCCGCGCAACGAGATGGGCAAGGTGCAGAAGACCCGGCTGGGGTGATGCTCAGCCGGGCTCGCGGGTCGGCGGGCCGTCGCCGCCGAGGGGTCGCTGCAGCCACAGCGTGTCGACCCAGCGCCCGTCCTTGAAGCCGATGGCGCGGTAGGTGCCGACGTCGACGAAGCCGACCGCGCGGTGCAGGCCGACGCTCGCGTCGTTGGGCAGCGCCACTCCGGCGCAGAGCATGCGATAGCCGCGAGCGGCCAGGCGCTCGATGAGGGCGGCGTAGAGCGCCCGACCGAGGCCGTGGCCCTGGGCGACGGGAGCGAGGTAGACGCTCGTGTCGCATGCCCATCGGTATGCCGCGCGCTCCCGATGCTTGGCCGCGTAGGCGAAGCCGACGATGCCGTCATCCGGGGTGGTCGCGACCAGCCAGTCGATCGAGCGGGTCTGTAACAGGAACGGTGTAAACGGCGGTTTCCATGGTTGTTCGTTCCTACAGCTCTGCTGGGGTGGGCATGCGGTCGGCGAAGGTGATCGCGAAGGCGTTGAGTGCCGGTTTCCAG
>Ga0116151_10001695_pt1 | contig 20638 bp, 17 predicted proteins | sample AD_UKC117_MetaG_FD_89893 | JGI IMG/M metagenome (GOLD analysis project Ga0116151, IMG submission 89893) | Active sludge microbial communities of municipal wastewater-treating anaerobic digesters from Hong Kong - AD_UKC117_MetaG | ecosystem: Engineered > Bioreactor > Anaerobic > Digestate... | reverse complement strand
CAGCAGCCCCGGCCACCCCCGCCAGCCCTCGCCAGCCCCGGCCACCCCCGGCCACCCCCGGCCACCCCCGGCCGCTCCCGCCAGCCCCCGCCAGCCCCGGCCACCCCTTCGAAACGACGCCATGGCGTCGCTCGGGGTGGATGGCGGCGATATACCGACGCCACCCAGTCGAAACGACGCCATGGCGTCGTTTCGCGGAGGGAGGGCGGGGGCGGAGGGGAGGGCGGGGGTCGCCGGCGGAGGTTCGGGAGCCCGGGCGGCGCGCGTCGCGTCGCCCGGGTGGGGCGGCCAGGTCAGATGACCTTGATCGGCTTGACCAGGTCGGCGAAGACGAGCAGCAGGGTCATCACGATGAACAGGCTCGACACGGCATACGCCAGGGGCAGTCCCTTGGCGACGTCGACGTAGCCCGGGTCCGGTCGCCCGAGCAGCCGGGCCCCACGGCGCTTGACGCCCTCCCACACCGCGCCGGCGATCTGGCCGCCGTCGAGCGGGACGAGCGGGATGAGGTTGAAGAGGAACAGCGCGAGGTTGATCCCGAAGAGCAGCCCAAGGACGAAGAGGATCTTGCCCTTGACGTCCAGACCGTCGGCCGAGACGATCTCGCCGCCGGCCCGGGCGACGCCGACCACCGAGATGGGGCTCTCCTGGTCCCGCTCACGCTGACCGGTCACCGTCTCGACGATGCCGACCATCTTCTGCGGCACCTGCACGAGCACCTGACCGGTCTTGGCGAGGGTCGCGCCGAGCTCAGCGGGCACCGTGCTGATCGGCTGCACGAGGTAGTCGAGGCTGGGGGCGGCACCGAGGAAGCCGACCTTCTCGGTGGCGATGCTGCCGTCGGGGTTGCGCTTGAGCTTGCCGTCGTCGGTGAGGATCGCGCGGGTCACCGTCGCGATCTGGGCGGTGACGGTCATCCGCTGCCCGGCACGCTCGACGACGAGGGTGAGCGGCTTGCCCGCCGCGTCGCGGATCAGCGGCGTCGCCTCGCTCCACAGCTGCACCGGCGTGCCGCCGACCTCGACGATCCGGTCACCGACCCGCAGACCGGCAGCGACCGACGGGGCGACCGGGTCGCCCGGCGCACACTCGGCGAGCACCCGGTCGGCGCTGGGGCCGGCCGTCGGGGCGCAGGGGGTGATCGCCGACAGGGTCGCGACCTGGGCCGGCTTGCCGATGCCGCAGAGCATGATGACGAGGAGCACGGTGGCGAGGACGAGGTTCATGAACGGCCCACCGAACATCACCGCGATCTTCCTCGGCACCGACAGCTTGTAGAACACCCGATCCTCGTCGCCCGGCTCGACCTCGACGAGGGCCTCCTCGCGGGCCTGGTCGATGAGCGTGCCGATCCGGCTGGTCGAGGTGTCCCGGACCATGCCGGGGGTGTCGCCGGGCCGGGGCGGGATCATCCCGATCATCCGGACGTAGCCGCCGAGCGGCACCGCCTTGATGCCGTACTCGGTCTCGCCGCGCTTCCACGAGGCGACGGTGTTGCCGAAGCCGATCATGTACTGCGTGCACTTGACGCCGAAGCGCTTGGCCGGGATGAGGTGGCCCAGCTCGTGCACGGCGATGGACAGCCCGATCCCGGCGGCGATGAGCAGCCAGCCGAGCACGGTCAGTGCGAGATCCACGAAGCTCCTCGGTGGTCCTGCGGTCAGTCGGTATGCCGCGTGCCGAGCACCCGCTCGGCCTCGGCGCGGGCCCAGGCGTCGGCCCGCAACACGCTCGCAACGCTCAACGGGAGGCTTTCGCTCCCGGTGCCCCCGCGGCATACCTGCTCGGCGTCACCCTCAGTATGCCGCGTGAGCACGCGCTCGATGGTGTCGACGATGTCGGTGAAGCGGATCGCGCCGTCGTGGAAGGCGTCGACGCAGACCTCGTTGGCCGCGTTGTAGACCGCTGGGAGGGTGCCGCCGCCGGCGCCGGCCGCGCGGGCCAGCCGGACGGCCGGGAAGGCGTCGTCGTCGAGCGGGAGGAACTCCCAGGTCGCTGCGGTGGTCCAGGCGCAGGCCGCGGCGGCACCGGGCACCCGGTCCGGCCAGCCGAGGCCGAGCGCGATCGGCAGCCGCATGTCCGGCGGGCTGGCCTGGGCGATCGTCGAGCCGTCGACGAACTCGACCATCGAGTGGACCACCGACTGCGGGTGCACGACGACGGCGATCGCCTCGAAGGGCAGCTCGAAGAGCAGGTGCGCCTCGATGACCTCGAGCCCCTTGTTGACCAGGGTCGCGGAGTTGGTCGTGACCACCCGGCCCATGTCCCACGTTGGGTGGGCGAGCGCCTGGGCCGGGGTGACGTCGTGCAGGCGAGCGCGCGGCATACCGCGGAAGGGGCCGCCGCTGGCGGTGAGCACGAGCCGGCGGACCTCGTCGGCGCGGCCGGCGCGCAGACACTGGGCGATCGCGCTGTGCTCGGAGTCGACCGGGACGATCTGGTCGGCGCGGCGGCGGGCGGCCTGCACGAGGGGGCCGCCGACGATGAGCGACTCCTTGTTGGCCAGGGCGAGGGTGGTGCCCGCCTCGAGGGCGGCGAGGGTCGGCGCGAGGCCGATCGAGCCGGTGATCCCGTTGAGGACGACGTCGACCGGCTCGGCGGCGACCGTCGCGGTGGCCTCGGGGCCGGTGAGCACTCGGGGCGTGTATGCCGCCCGCCCGGCCGCCCAGGCCGCCTCGCCGATCGCGGCGCGCAGATCGGCCTCGGTGGCCGAGGCGGCGGCGACCGTGGGCACCTGCAGCGCGACCGCCTGCTCGGCGAGCAGCCCGAGCTGGGCGCCGCCGGCGGTGAGCGCGGTGACCCGGAAGCGCTCCGGCGCGGCCTGCACGACCTCGATCGCCTGGGTGCCGATCGAGCCGGTCGAGCCGAGGATGGCGACGGAGCGGGGCTCGCTCATGCGGGGATGCGGGGCCGGGTCACCCCCCCATTGTCCGCCATCTCCCCGGCGGGGTCAGCGCAGGTCGACGACGATGCGCAGGTCGGGGCACTCGGCCTCGAGGTCGGCGAGCAGGCCCGCGACCGCGGCATAGGTCCGGGGATCGGTGTCGTGCACCCGCGTGGCCTCCCACACCAGGGTCGTGCCCTCGGGGGCGTCGAGCTCGCGCACCGTGTCGGCGAGCGCATCGAGATTGCGGATGCCGCGCGCGCGCCGCACGCCCAGCGCCTCGGCGAAGGCGGCGAGGACCGAGTGCCGGTCGACCCCGCTGCCGACGAGGACGACCGCGCGGCCTGCCTCTTGCTCCCGCTCGACGAGCTCACCCAGCGACGCCCGGTCGCCGGGCTCGAGGATCCTCATCGGTCCTCCCGGATCCGCCGGAAGCTGTCGTAGTGGTCGTCGGTGTAGTACTTGGCCCCGTCCTTGCCGACGATGATCCGTCGCTCCCCCCGGTCGGCCGAGCCGGGGGTCACCACGGTGTACTCCTTGTAGAACCCGGACGGCTGCTTGGGCAGGATGCCCTCGCGGTTGCCGAAGGTCTGGTCGTCGTTGCGCGGATAGGGATAGGGCCCGCCCTTGCGGATCAGCGCGAGGGTCTCGCGGGCCTGGGCCGGCAGCGCCGACTCGTCGACCCAGCGCAGCCCGCTCGCGGGATCGGTCGCCCCGCCGGCGGAGGCCCCACGCGACGGGCCTGCCGCGGCCGACGGTGCCGGTGCGGCCGGAGCCGTGCCAGCGCTGCCGCCACTGCCCCGCAGCCACAGCGCGACCACGACGATCGCCAGGACGAGCAGGGCGACCCCGACGAGCTGCCAGGTCTGCCGCTGCGCGCGGGTCATCGGCTGGGTCGGGGGCACCCCTCCATTGTCACCCCCGACACCCACGCCGCGGCCCGACGACGACGGCCAGGTATGCCGCGTGGCCGGCCACGCGGCATACCGGTCACTCGGTGAAGACGCGCTCCTCGACGAGCTGCTCCTGCACCATCCGGCCCTTGGTCTCGAAGCGACCCTCCTGGAAGCGCTTCTCGAACTCGAGGACGATGTCGGCCAGGCCGCTGCGGTTCTTCTCGATCGACACGACCACGAAGTTCTTGTAGCGCTCGGCCGCGGTGAGGTCGTACATCAGGTGGTGCCGGGCGATGACGTCGTACTTGCGGTTGAGGATGAGCGCGATGTCGGCCTCGTAGGCGAGGGCCGACGAGCCACGCAGGTCATACAGCCGCATCCGCCGGCCGGCGACGAGCGCCTGCTTCTCGGCGGCGACGATGGACAGCACCGGCACATCGGCGGCGAGCGCGAGGTCCTTGAGGCCCTCGACGTTGTGGGTGACCCGCTCCTCCTCGACGTGCTGGCTGCCGATCACCGGGATCTTCTGCAGGTAGTCGACCATGACGAGCGGCTCGACCCCGCGCTCCTTGAGGTCGGCGACGGTGTCCCGGATCTTGGCCAGGTCGGTGTGCTGGCCGCTCGACTCGTGGATGTGCAGCCGCTTGCCGTAGTGCTTGAGGGCATAGAGCGCCTCGACCCCGCCGGGGATGGTGGCGACCCGGTCCTCGAGGGTGGTCGGGCCGTGCTCGCGGTTCTCGAAGGCGGCGCGGACGTCCTTGTGGGTGGCGGCGCCGCGGCCGGTGAGCACGCCAATCTCGAGCATGAGCATCCGCTCGACGAGCGTGCGGGCGTCCAGCTCGTAGGAGAAGACGACGGCACTGCCGCCGCTGGCGACGGTATGCCGCACCATCTGCAGGGCCATCGTCGTCTTGCCGCTGCCCTGCGGGCCGCCGAGCAGACACAGCTCACCGCCGCGCAGGCCGCCGGAGAGGTGCGCGTCGAGCGGGTCGAAGCCGGTCTGCCACACCGCGGCGCCGACGCGGGCACCCGAGCGCATCCGCTCGTCGGCCTCGGCGAGGACGTCGGCGAGACTGGCCATCGAGGCCGAGCGGCCGATCGGGTTGCTCGGTGCCTTGGGGGCGGCGGCCGGAGCCGGAGCCGCCGCCGGAGCCGCAGCGTGGGTCGACGCGGGAGCGGGAGCTGCCGCCGGTGCCGGAGCGGGTGTCGGAGGAGCCGGAGCGGGCATGGCCGCCTCCAGCTCGGCGAGCACGGAGGCGGGCAGCGGAGGGTGCGACGGCCCAGCCGTCGGCGCGCTCAGCACGGGGAGATCACTCATGGTTGTCGAGTGAACCGTGGGTGCGGGGGCGCCACCACCACCGTTCGGATGGTTATCCCGCTGACCACAGATCTCATGGTCCTTCCGGTATGCCGCGTCGCTGGGTCTGCACCGTGGCCGCCATGGCGGTCAGGCTGACCAGTGGCGGCGAAGGTTCGCCGCCACTGAGCGGGATCGCCGCCACGGCGGCGATCCCGCGGTCCCGGTATGGCAAGAGGCACCTGATCGCGAACACCCCTGTCGCAGAACGCTGCTGACCGGCAGGATGGGTCCTCGTGACCACTCCGCACGGCACCTCTCCTGCCGCCCTCGACCCCCGTCTCGATCGCGTGGCCCTCTCCCGGCTGATGGCCGGCGAGCAACAGCGCTTCGCCGCGACGCACCCACGCGCGCGGGCGGCATACGAGTCGGCGAGTCATCTCTTCGGGCGGGTGCCGATGACCTGGATGAACAAGAAGGCCGGCGGATTCCCCATCTACTTCGAGCGCGGCCGCGGCAATCGGGTGTGGGACCTCGACGGGCACGAGTACCTCGACTTCGCGCTCGGCGACACCGGCGCGATGGCGGGGCATTCCCCCGCGCCGGTCGTCGCTGCGATCCGCAGACGGGTGGACGAGCTCGGCGGGCTGACGACGATGCTGCCCACCGAGGACGCCGAGTGGGTGGGTGCTGAGCTCAGTCGGCGCTTCGGCCTGGACGTGTGGAGTTTCTCCCTCACCGCGACCGACGCCAACCGGTGGGCGATCCGGCTGGTCCGCGCCCTGACCGGTCGACCGAGGATCCTCGTCAACAGCTACTGCTACCACGGCTCGGTCGACGAGTCGCTCATCGTCGTCGGCGAGGACGGCGAGGGCGCCAGCCGGCCGGGCAACGTCGGCTCGCCGGTCGATGTCACGCTCACCAGCCGGGTCGCCGAGTTCAACGACCTCGAGGGCCTCGAGAAGCAGCTCGCCCATGGCGATGTCGCCGCCGTGCTCATGGAGCCGGCGCTCACCAACATCGGGATCGTGCTGCCCGACCCCGGCTACCTCGATGCCGTTCGCGAGGTCACCCGCGCGCACGGCACGCTGCTCATCATCGACGAGACGCACACCTTCTCGGCCGGTCCCGGGGGCATGACCCGGCGCGACCACCTCTCCCCCGATGTCCTCGTCATCGGCAAGGCGATCGGCGGCGGCATCCCCACCGGCGCCTACGGGTTGTCCGCCGAGATCGCCGAGCGAGTGCTGTCGCGCACCGACCTCGACCTCGTCGACATGGGCGGCGTCGGCGGCACCCTCGCCGGCAATCCGCTCTCCGTCGCCGCGATGCGCGCGACCCTCGAGCAGGTCCTCACCGACGACGCCTTCGCCGGGATGATCGAGGTGGCAACGCATTTCGTCGACGGAGTTCGCTCACTCATCGCGCGGCACGAGCTGCCCTGGGCGATCAACCAGCTCGGCGCCCGCGGCGAGTACCGCTTCGCCACGCCCTATCCGCGCACCGGCACCGAGGCCGCCCGCAGCGCTGACGGCGAGCTCGAGGACTACCTGCACCTCTACCTCGCCAACCGCGGCATCCTGCTCACGCCCTTCCACAACATGGCACTCATGTGCCCGACGACGACCGTGGCCGACGTCGACCGGCACCACGAGATCTTCGCCGACGCGCTGGCAACGCTGCCGCGTGGCTAAGGCGTGCCAGGCCGCGCCGGCCGGTTCGGGACGCCGGTGGTCGGCACGGGATCACGCGGCATACCGGATCGGCTTGAGCTACAGGGCGATTCCGACGTACTTCGTCTCGAGGTACTCGTCGATGCCCTCGAAGCCGCCCTCGCGGCCGAAGCCCGACGCCTTGACGCCACCGAAGGGCGCGGCAGGGTTGGAGACGATGCCCTGGTTGACGCCGACCATGCCGAACTCCAGCGCCTCGCTCACCCGCAGCGCACGGGCCAGGTCGCGCGTGAACAGATAGCCGACCAGCCCGTATGCCGTGTCGTTGGCCCGCGCGATCGCCTCGGCCTCCGTCGTGAAGGTCGAGATGGGGGCGACCGGGCCGAAGATCTCCTCGACGCAGATCCGGCACGAGGACGGGACGTCGGCGAGCACCGTCGGGGCGTAGAAGTAGCCCTTGCCGTCGACCCGGCCGCCGCCGGTGAGCACCCGCGCTCCGGCGGCCACCGCCTCCTGGACGAGCCCGTCCACCCCGGCCCGAGCCGCGGCGTCGATGAGTGGCCCGACCTCGACGCCCTTGACCGTGCCCTTCCCGACCGTCAGGGCCGACATGCGCGCGGCGAAGCGTTCGGCGAACTCCGTTGCGACAGACTCGTGCACGAGAAAGCGATTGGCCGCGGTGCAGGCCTCGCCGATGTTGCGCATCTTCGCGAGCATCGCCCCGTCGATCGCGCGGTCGAGATCGGCGTCCTCGAAGACGACGAAGGGCGCATTGCCGCCGAGCTCCATCGACACCCGCAACAGCCCCTCGGCGGACTGCTCGACCAGCCGCCGACCGATGTCGGTCGAGCCGGTGAAGGTGAGCTTGCGCAGCCGGGGGTCTCGGATGAGCGGCTCCATGACGGCGCCGGCATGCGCGGTCGTGACGACGTTGAGCACTCCGTCAGGCACGCCGCACTCGCGCAGCAGCTCGGCGAGCAGCAGCATGGTCAACGGCGTCTGGGCCGCCGGCTTGACGACCATCGTGCAGCCCGCCGCGATGGCCGGCCCGATCTTGCGGGTGCCCATGGCGAGCGGGAAGTTCCACGGCGTGATCATGAGCGTCGGGCCGACCGGCTGCTTGGTCGTCACGAGCCGGGTGAGGCCGTTCGGGGCGACGGCGTAGCGGCCGTGGATCCGGACCGCCTCCTCGCTGAACCAGCGGAAGAACTCAGCCCCGTAGGCCACCTCGCCGCGGGCCTCGGCGACCGGCTTGCCCATCTCGAGGGTCATGAGCAGCGCGAACTCGTCGGCCCGCGCGGTGATCGCCTCGAACGCCCGCCGCAGGATCTCGCCCCGCTCCCGAGGAGCCACTGCGGCCCAGGCCGGCTGAGCGGCGACCGCGGCATCGAGCGCCGCCCGGCCGTCCTCGACGGTCGCCGAGGCGACGTGGGCGAGCACCCGACCGGTGGCCGGGTCCTCAACCGGCAGCATTGCCCCGTCGGACGCGTCACGCCACCGCCCGCCGATGAACAGCCCCTTGGGCACCGAGTCGAGCAGGGACCTCTGTGTCACAGCCATCTACGAATCTCTCTGTGAGACAACACATTGAAGCCGGTATGCCGCGTGGTCACCCTGGTCACACCGACGCCGCGAAGGCGTCGGCCAGGATCTCCAGCCCCTCGCGCAGCAGCTCGTCGCTGATGGTCAGCGGCGGCAGGAACCGGAAGACGTTGCCCAGCGTGCCGCAGGTGAGCGTCACGAGCCCCTGGGCGTGACAGGCCTTGTTGATCGCGCCGGTCAGCGCGGCGGCCGGCTCCTTGGTCTCGCGGTCGGTGACCAGCTCCATCGCGATCATCGCGCCCCGGCCACGGATCTCGCCGATCTGCGGGTAGGTCTGCGCGAGCCGGCCCAGCCCCTCGGTGAGGATCGCCTCGATCCCCCGCGCTCGCCCGCACAGGTCGAGCTGCTCCATCGTCTCGATCGACGCGAGCGCCGCCGCACAGGCCACAGGGTTGCCGCCGTAGGTGCCGCCCAGCCCTCCCGGGTGGATCGAGTCCATGATGTCCGCTCGCCCGGTCAGCCCGGACAGCGGCATACCGCCGGCGATGCCCTTGGCGGTCGTCACGAGATCCGGCACGACGCCCTCGTCGTCGCACGCGAACCAGTCCCCCGTGCGACAGAAGCCGGACTGCACCTCGTCGGCGATGAAGAGGATGTCGTGGTCGCGACACCACTGCGCGAGCGCGGGCAGGAAGCCCCGCGGCGGCACGACGAAGCCACCCTCCCCCTGGATCGGCTCGATGATGACGGCGGCGCAGTTCTCCTCGCCGATCTGGGCGTGGATCTGGTCGGTGATGTAGTCGAACGCCTCTGCGGCGCAATGCTCCGGGCCGCCCGGCCACCGGTAGGGGTAGGCCATCGGCACCCGATAGAGCTCGCTCGCGAAGGGCCCGAAGCGATGCTTGTAGGGCATGTTCTTCGCGGTCATCGCGAGGGTGAGGTTGGTGCGGCCGTGGTAGGCGTGGTCGAAGGCGACGATGCCGTCCCTGCCCGTGTAGTGCCGGGCCACCTTGACCGCGTTCTCGATCGCCTCGGCGCCGGAGTTGAACAGGGCCGAGCGCTTGTCGTGATCGCCTGGGGTGAGCGCGTTGAGCCGCTCGCACACCGCGACGTACTCCTCGTAGGGCGTCACCATGAAGCAGGTGTGGGTGAGCTCGGCGATCTGGCGCTGCACCGCCTCGACCACCTTGGGCGAGCCATTGCCGACGCTCGTCACGGCGATGCCCGAGCCGAAGTCGATGAGCTGGTTGCCGTCGGCGTCGACGAGGATGCCGGCCTCGCCACGCTCGATGTAGGCCGGCAGCCCGGTGCTCACGCCGGCCGACACGGCGGCGGTCTTGCGCGCTTGCATGGCCTGCGACAGCGGGCCGGGGACCGCGGTGCGCAGGATCCGGCGCTGCTCGATGCTGACGGGTGGGGTCGGCTGTGCGCTCGACTCTGGGCTCATCGGTGCTGCTCCTCATCTCGTCCGGCCAGCAGGGGGACGCTCGGGTCCCAGACGGTCCCGTATGCCGCGTCGCGCCGCCGCCGCGCGATGGCCGAGAGCGCTTCCAGGACAACGCGGTTGGCGAGTGCCGCGGTGATGTCGGCATGGTCGTAATGTGGGCTCACCTCGACGACGTCGATGCCCGCGACCGGCAGCTCGAGGCAGATCCGACGCACCGCGTCGAGCAGCTGCCGAGCCGTGAGCCCGCCCGGCTCGGGGGTGCCGGTGCCCGGCGCGTGCCCGGGGTCGCACACGTCGATGTCGACCGAGAGGAAGACTCCGTCGCAGTCGTCGGTCGCCATGGCGAAGGCCTCGGTGAGACACACCTCCAGTCCGCGGACCCCGATCTCGGTCATCTCGTAGGACCGCATCCGCTGAGCGGCCATCCAGTCGAGGGTCTCCGGTCCGGGCCAGTAGCCGCGCAGACCGATCTGCAGGAAGCGGTCACCGCGCAGCGCCCCCGACTCGATGAGCCGGCGCATCGGCTGGCCGTGACCCCACAGCGAGCCGAACTCGATCTCTCCGGTGTCGGCGTGCGCGTCGAAGTGCAGCATCGACACCCGCCCCTGGCCCAGGACGTTGGCGACGCCCCGCGCGTCGGCATAGGCGATCGAGTGATCGCCGCCGAGAACGACCGGGATCGCCCCTGCGCGCGCGACCGCCTCGACCGCCGCCTCGAGCCGGCCCAACGAGGCGACGATGTCGCCCGGGGTCATCTCGACGTCGCCGGCGTCGAGGACTCGCAGATCGCGCAGCCCGTCGGTCCGCAGGGCCAGCGAGGGTCGAGAACCGTTGTGTCCCAAGTAGTCCGTCGTCCGGATCGCCATCGGCCCGAAGCGCGTCCCCGGCCGGTGCGACGTGCCCCCATCGAAAGGCGCACCGACGATGACGACGTCGACGCCGGCATACGAGTCGAGGTCCTCGAGATCGCACGGTGGCACCCCGAGGAAGGTGACGTCCGGCCCGAACTGCGCACCGTAGCGGCTCATCGACCCACCCTAGGCCGCACCGTCCGTCGCGACCGGCACGGGGCTGCGCTCCTCCATCCCCCACGGCGAGCCGTACCCGGCCGGCTTCGGCGCCGCGAGCAGCTCGAGGAAGGGCACGGCGTCGAACGCCTCCGGGCCGAGCACGCCGGTGCCCTGCCACACACCGGTGGCGAGCAGCTCGAGCGCGACGACCGGGTTGACCGCGGTCTGCCAGACGACGCACTGCGCACCGTACTCGGCCATCGACCACTCGTTGTCGGTGACGTGATAGAGGTAGACCGCACGCGGCGCCCCGTCGCGGCCGATTCCGTTGACCCACAACCCGGCACACGTCTTGCCGGTCATCCGTGGCCCGATCGTCGCAGGATCCGGCAGGCAGGCGGCGACGACATCCCGCGGCGAGACCTCCACCCCCTTGACCCGGACCTTCTCGGTCGCGTCGAGACCGAGGTCGTGCAGGGTCCGCAGGGTGCCGATCATCTGCTCACCGAGTCCGTACTTGAAGGTCACCCGCCGGGCGTCGACCCACCGCGGCATGAGGAGCACCTCCTCGTGCTCGACGTGCACGCACTCGACCGGACCGATCCCGTCGGGGAATTCGAAGATCTCCGGCTCGCTGAACGGCGGCAGGGTGAACCAGCCCTTGTCCCGCTCCCACACGACCGGCGGGTTGAGGCACTCCTCGATGACCGTCCAGATCGAGAAGCCCGGCGCGAAGATCTCCTGCCCGGTCTCGTCGCGGACGACGAGGTTGGCGCCGTCGCGGGTGCCCAGCTCGTCGATCGACGAGAAGAGGTGATCCGCGGCATACCGGGCGAAGACGTCGGACAGCCCCGGCTCGACGCCGATTCCGACGAGGGCCAACAGCCCGTCATGCTGCCACTTGTCGGCCTGCTCGAACTGCGCGTCGCCGAGCTTGACCCCGACAAGGGCATAGGGCTGCTCGGCGTGCTTGCGCGACAGCGACATTGCCATGTCGAGGTAGCACGCGCCGGCGGCGCGCGCACCCTCGAAGATGGACATGACGAAGCGCGGGTCGACGGCGTTGAGCACGTGGGTCGCTCCATGCTCGCGGGCCAGCGCCGTCACCTCCGCGGGGTCGGCCGCATTGACGTATGCCGCCGTGAGCCGCCGCTCGCCGGGTCGCCTCGCACTCGCCGCCGCGACCGTGGCCTCGGCTCGCGCCAGGTCGTAGTCGGCGACGACGAGCCGCTCGAAGAAGTCGCGCTCGACGGCGATCCGCGCGACGGCGTCGCCGACGCCGCCGGCGCCGATCATGAGTATCCGCAAGGGCTATCAGCTGCTTTCAGACCGCAGGGCGTCGGCGGGAGCCGATGACCTGTCCGATGATGACGAGCAGGACGGCGACGACGAACAACGAGAAGCCGATGACGTTGGCCTCCGCGGGGATGCCGCGCAGGTAGGAGACGTAGACGAACTTCGGGAAGGTCGTCGCGTCTCCGGAGACGAAGTTGGTGATGATGAAGTCGTCGAAGGACAGCGAGAAGGCGAGCAGCGCCGCCGAGACGATGCCGGGCAGCACGAGCGGGAAGGTGACCCGCCAGAAGGTGCTCCCCGGGCCGGCATACAGATCCTGCGCAGCCTCCTCGAGTCGCGGATCGAGGCTCTGCAGGCGGGCCTTGACCGTGACGACGACGAAGCTCAGGCAGAACATGATGTGCGCGATGGTGATCGTCCAGAAGCCGAGGTCCAGCCCGAAGCGGTTGAAGCCCTGCACGAAGATCGTCAGCAGCGAGGCACCGAGCACGATCTCAGGGGTCGCCATCGGCAGGAAGACGAGCAGGTTGCCGGCGGCCTTGCCCCGGAACGAGTGCCGTACCAGCGCGAAGGCGAGCATCGTGCCGAGGACGGTCGCGACGAGCGTGGCGATCGCGCCGATCTGCAGGGAGGTGACGAGCGCGTCGCAGATCCCCGCCGGCCCGCAGGGGTTCTTCCAGTGATCGAGCGTGGGCGAGCCCTCCGGGTTCCACGAGATGTTGGACTTGCGGTAGTTGTTGAAGGAGAAGACGAAGGTGTAGGCGACCGGCAGGAAGAGGTAGCCCAGCACGAGGACCGCGATGATGATCGCGACGTGGTCGGCCAGCCAGTAGCGGATCCGCTTGCCGGTGCTCACAGCAGCTCCTCCGTCCCGTACTTGCGCACGTAGAGGAAGACGAGCGCCAGGATCATCGCCATGAGCGTGAAGCTCAACGCGGCAGCGGTCGGATAGCCGTCGACCACCTTGAAGAACTGGCTCTCGATGCCGTTGCCGACCATCTTCGTCGAGATGTCCGAGCCGAGCAGCTCGGCGTTGACGTAGTCGCCGGCGGCGGGGATGAAGGTGAGCAAGGTGCCGGCCAGGACACCCGGCATCGACATCGGCAGGGTCACCGTGCGGAAGGTCGTGAAGCCGTTGGCGTAGAGGTCGCCGCCGGCCTCGATGACCTTGGGGTCGGCCCGCTCGAGTGAGGCGTAGATCGGCAGCACCATGAACGGCAGGAAGTTGTAGGTGAGACCGGCGACGACCGCGACCCAGGTCTCGGTGATGTGCCCGCCGGGCAGCAGGTGCAGGCCGTTGAGGGTCGAGGCGATCGGGCCGTCGTCAGCGAGGATCTGCCGCCAGGCAATCGTGCGCAGGATGAAGGAGGTGAAGAAGGGCGCCGCTCGGCTGCATGATCGTCAGCGACCGGCTCTTCGAGCCCTTCCGCAAGGACACGACCTACTTCCCGCACGGGTACACCTTCGGCGGGCACCCGGTGTCGTGCGCGGTGGCGATGGCCAACCTCGACATCTTCGAGACGGAGGGGCTCAACGAGCACGTGCGCACCAACGCGCCGCTGTTCCGGACCGCCCTCGAGGGGCTGCTCGACCTGCCGATCGTCGGCGACGTCCGCGGCGAGGGCTACTTCTACGGGATCGAGCTGGTCAAGGACAAGACGACCCGTGAGACCTTCGACGACGCCGAGTGCGAGCGGCTGCTGCGCGGCTATCTCTCCAAGGCGCTCTTCGACGCCGGTCTCTACTGCCGGGCCGACGACCGTGGCGACCCGGTCGTGCAGCTCGCCCCGCCGCTCATCATCGGCCCGGAGGAGTTCACCGACATCGCCGCCCGGCTGCGCTCGGTCCTGCAGGACGCCGAGAAGCACCTGTGACCCACGCCCTCTGGGCAGAGGGACTCGCGGGAGGTGAGCGGGCGGCATACCGGACCGGTATGCCGCCCGGGGAGGTCGACGTGTGCATCGTCGGCGGCGACACCGGCCTGTGGACTGCGTACTACCTACTGGGACAGCACCCATCGCTGTCGGTGTGCGTCCTCGAGGCCGAGCAGGTGGGCTTCGGCACGAGCGGGCGCAACGGCGGCTGGGTGTCGGCGCTGTGGCCGGTGTCGGCGGACACGCTGGCCGCCGAGGTCGGCGAGGGTCCGACTCGATCGATGCTTGCCGCGCTGCGTGAGACCGTCGACGAGGTCGGGGCGGTCGCCGCGGCCGAGGGCATCGCGTGCGACTACGTCAAGGGTGGCATGGTGCTCGCCGCGCGGTCGCCGGCGCAGGTGGCCCGAGCGCGCTCGGCTGCCGCGGCGGGTGCCCGCTGGGGGGACGGCACGGTCTGGCTCGACCTGGCCGAGGCACGCGAACGGCTCTGCGCGACAGAGCTGCTCGGCGCGTCCTACAACCCGCATTGCGCCAGGGTGCAGCCTCGGCGGCTCGTCGACGGGCTGGCCGCCGCCGTGCGCCGGCTCGGCGGGGTGATCTGCGAGGGGGCTCGGGTCGTGGGTGCGGAGCCGGGCGCCGTGCGGCTGGCGTCGGGCGCGGTGGTGCGGACGCGGCATACCGTCCGGGCGACCGAGGCCTACACGGCTCGGCTGCCCGGGCTGCGCCGCCGGCTCGCCCCCGTGTACTCGCTCATCATCGCGACCGAGCCGCTCCCGCAAGGGGTTTGGGCTCAGATCGGGCTGGCCGAGCGCGAGGTCTTCGCCGACCACCGGCACGTCGTCGTCTACGGGCAGCGCACCGACGGCGATCGGCTCGTCTTCGGCGGGCGGGGCGCGCCCTACCACTGGGGCTCGCGGATCGAGCCCGTCTTCGATGCCGAGCCACGGGTCTTCGACATGCTGTGGGACACCGTGCGCGAGCTCTTCCCCGTGCTCGACGGGTATGCCGTGACGCACCGGTGGGGTGGGCCGCTCGGCATCCCGCGCGACTGGCATCCGTCCGTCGGCTACGACCCGGTGGCTCGGCTCGGGTGGGCCGGCGGCTACGTCGGCGACGGGGTTGCCGCGAGCAACCTCGCCGGGCGGACGCTCGCCGATCTCGTTGTCGGACGGCGCTCCTCGCTCGCCCAACTGCCGTGGGTCGGACACCGCCCACCAGATTGGGAGCCCGAGCCGCTGCGATGGCTCGGCGTGACGGCCGGGCTGCGAGTCGCGGAGTGGGCCGACCGGGAGGAGCGCATCACCGGCCGGCCGGCGCTGCTCGGGCGCGCTCTCGGCGCGCTGACCGGCCACTGAGGGTCCACCGGGCTAGACGTGGAACAGCACGGCGACGACGAAGATCACCGGCAGAGCCAGCAGGGTGGTCACGAAGACGACGTCCCGGACCAAGGTGATCTCGCGTTGGTAGCGCAGCGCGTAGGTGAAGATGTTCTGCGCCGTGGGCAGCGCGGCGAGCACGACGCACGCGAACTGCTCGTGCCCCTGCAGGCCGAGCGCCGCGCCGAGCGTCGCGGCGAGCACCGGCTGCACTGCCGACTTGAGCGCGACGAGGGGCACGACCCGACCCAGGTCACCGCCCGGCCGCTCCCCCAGCCGCAGCGCCACCCCGAAGGCCACCAGCATGCACGGCACCGCGAGGTTGCCGACGAGGGTCACCGGGGCGAGCAGCAGATCGGGCAGCCGCCAGCCGGTGAGCGACATGACCAGCCCGACGAGCGCGCCGACCGTGATGGGGTTGCGCAGCAGGCTGATCAGCCGCGGGCCGATCCCCCGCCGCGCCCCCGGCACGCGCGAGTCGAGCATCGACATCGACGCCGGGGTGAAGACGAGCAGCTGCATGAGCAGCACCGGCGCGGCATACGCGATGTCGCCCAGGACGTACTGCGCGACCGGGAGCCCGAGGTTGCCCGAGTTGACGTAGCCGGCAGCGAGCGCCGCCATGGTGGCGTCGCCGAGGCCGGCCCGCCACCGCCAGCGCGCGTATGCCGCGGCCGCGAGCATGACCGCGAGCGCACTGCTGAACGCGACCACCAACGGCAGCGAGAACACTTGCGCCACAGGAGCGTTCGAGAGCACGACGATGAGCAAGGCTGGTGACGCGACGAAGAACGCGAGGTCGGCGAGCACCCGCGCACCGGCGAGGTCGAGGATCCGCAGGTGGCCCAGCAGCGAGCCGACGGCCACCACGACGACGATCGTCGAGAAGCCCTGCAGCACTCCGCCCACAGGCGGAAACTACTCCTCCGGGTGCAGCACCGGCTTCAGCCGATCGAGCACGGTGACGTCCTCGATCGTCGCCGGCACGGCCGGCGTGTGGCCGTCGGCGATCTCGCGCATCGTCTTGCGCAGGATCTTGCCCGAGCGGGTCTTCGGCAGGGCGCCGACGATGTCGACCTGACGCAGGGCGGCGACCGCACCGACCTCGTCACGCACCCGCTGGACGAGCTCCTTGCAGATCCGCGCGCCCTCGGAGTCGGCGTCGATCCCGGTCTTGAGCACGACGAGCGCCCGCGGGATCTGGCCCTTGAAGTCGTCGTGGACGCCGATGACCGCACACTCGGCGACCGACGGGTGACCCGCGAGGGCCGCCTCGATCGAGCCGGTCGAGAGCCGGTGGCCGGCGACGTTGAGCACGTCGTCGGTGCGGCCCATGACGTAGATGTAGCCGTCCGCGTCGATGTTGCCGCCGTCGCCGGTGAGGTAGTAGCCGGGATAGGCCGACAGGTAGCTCGAGACGTAGCGCTCGTCGTCGTGCCACAGCGTCGGGAAGGTGCCCGGCGGCAGCGGCAGCTTGATCGCGATCGCACCGTCCTCACCGGCCGGCAGCTGCTCGCCGGTGGGGTCGAGGATCTGCACCTGGTAGCCCGGCACGGCGACCGAGGGCGAGCCCGGTTTGATCGGCAGCGCCTCGAGGCCGACGCAGTTCGCCGCGATCGGCCAGCCGGTCTCGGTCTGCCACCAGTTGTCGATGACCGGCTTGCCGAGCCGGTCGGTCGCCCAGTGGTAGGTGTCGGGGTCCAGCCGCTCCCCCGCGAGGAAGAGGTGCTTGAAGTGCGAGAGGTCGTGTCCGGCAAGCTTGCTCGCCTCCGGGTCCTCCTTCTTGATGGCGCGGAAGGCGGTCGGGGCGGTGAACATGGTCACCGCGCCGTACTCCTCGATGATCCGCCAGAAGGCGCCGGCGTCGGGGGTGCCGACCGGCTTGCCCTCGTAGAGGATCGTCGTGGCACCGGTGAGCAGCGGCGCGTAGACGATGTAGGAGTGGCCGACGACCCAGCCGACGTCGGAGGCGGTGAACATCGTCTCGCCCGGCTGCACGTCGTAGATGTTGCGCATCGACCAGCGCAGCGCCACCGCGTGACCGCCGTTGTCCCGGTAGATGCCCTTGGGCTTCCCGGTCGTGCCTGAGGTGTAGAGGATGTAGAGCGGGTCGGTCGCCGCGACCTCGACGCACTCGGCCCCCGCGTCGCCGGCCGGGCCGCCGACGAACTCGCGCCAGTCGACCCAGCCGTCGAGCAGCTCGGCCGCCAGCGCCTCGCGCTGCAGCATGACGACGCGCTCGGGCTTGTGCTCCGAGCGCGAGATGCCCTCGGAGAGGAAGGGCTGATAGGGCACGACCCGGCTCGGCTCGATGCCGCACGACGCGGTGAGGATGACCTTGGGCTTGGCGTCGTCGATCCGGGCCTGCACCTCGGCCGGCGCGAAGCCGCCGAAGACCACCGAGTGGATCGCCCCGATCCGGGCGCAGGCGAGCATCGCGAAGGCCGCCTCGGGCACCATCGGCATATAGACGAGGACCCGGTCGCCCTTGACCACGCCGGCCCCGGCCAGCGCACCGGCGAGCCGGCGCACCTCGGCCAGCACCGCGGCATACGTGAAGGAGCGCTTGACCCCGGTGACCGGCGAGTCGTAGTGGATCGCCACCTGCTCGCCACGCCCGCCCTCGACGTGCCGGTCGAGCGCGTTGAAGCAGGTGTTGAGCGTGCCGTCGGGGAACCATCGATAGAAGGGCGGGTTGCTGTCGTCGAGGACCTGCGTGGGCCTGCGGATCCAGTCGATGTCCTGCGCGGCCGCGCCCCAGAAGGCCTCCGGGTCCGCGATGCTCGCGTCGTAGGTGCTGCGGTAGGCGCCGTTGCTCATGACGAGCACAATGCACCCGTATGCCGCCCGCGCGCCACCCTGGCGCGTGTGACGTCGGACGGGCCGCCGGGCACGTGCGCCGGTCGGTCGCTGCCTGCGACGAGCGGTCGTCTGGCAGCATGCACGCGTGGAGATCGACCGGCTCGAGCTGCTGCGCGCGGTGCTCGCGACCCCGCATGCGCCGCTGTCCGGCCTGCGCCTGCAGGATCTCGACCTGCACACCGTCGAGCCGGAGCTGCTCGACCGGACCGACCTCACCGACCTCGTCGTCCTCGGCGGGCGGCTCTCACCGGCGCTCACCGACCATCTCGTCCGGCACGGCGCCATCGTCTTCCCGAGCGACCCGAAGGCGCCCCTCGACGTCTACCGCAGCCGCCTCTACACCGCCGACGAGCTCTATGCCGGGCTGGCCGACGGCTACGCCGGCACTCCGGACGGTCGCGCGTACGAGTGGACGCTTGATCACGCCGCCGGGGCGGACGCCTACGCGACGATGCTGCGCGCCATCCACGACGAGTCGATCACCGATGCGCTCGACGAGGTGCTGCGCGGCCGGCGGGTCGTCGGCGTCATGGGCGGGCATCAGGCCCAGCGCGGCAGCATCGTGTATGCCGCGGCCGCTCGCCTCGGGCTCACCCTCGCCGATGCCGGGCTGGTCGTGCTCACCGGCGGCGGGCCCGGCGCGATGGAGGCTGCCAACCTCGGCGCCTACGCGGCATACCCAAGCGGTCTCGATCGTGCTCTGCGGACGTTGGCCGAGGCCCCGTCCTTCGTCCCGAACGTATCCGCTTGGGCGACAGCGGGATTCGCGGCCCGCGAGGCGCTCGGGGTGCGTGGCGCCGACGATCCGCTGCGGTCGGTGGGCATCCCGACGTGGTTCTACGGGCACGAGCCGCCCAACGTCTTCGGCCAGCTCATCGCGAAGTACTTCTCCAATGCGCTCCGCGAGGACCAGCTGCTCGCCCGGTGCACGGCCGGGATCGTCGCGCTGCCCGGGGCCGCCGGCACGGTGCAGGAGATCTTCCAGGTCTCGACCCGGCTGTTCTACGAGCGGATGGGCGTCGGCGACGCGCTGCTCGCGCTCCGCGAGCCGTTGCCGCCGCTCGTGCTCGTCGGCGTCGAGCACTGGACGCGCACCCTGCCGGCCTGGCCGCTGCTGCAGACCCTCGGTGCGGGTCGACCGATGGGCCGGGCACTGCACCTCGTCGACACCGTCGAGCAGGCCGCGCGCGTCATCACCGGACGCTAGCCGAGCGCGCGGCCCTGAACGCGGCGACGCAGGCGCGCACGTCGTCCTCGGAGTGGGCGGCCGACAGCTGGACGCGGATCCGGGCCTTGCCCTTGGGCACGACGGGGTAGGAGAAGGCGATGACGTAGACCCCCTCGGCGAGCATGTGGTCGGCGATCTGGGTCGCGAGCCGCGCGCCGTCGGCGCCCGGGAACATCACCGGGGTGATCGGATGCGGGTTGGCGTCGTCGCCGAGCAGGTCGAAGCTGGCCTCGGTCATCAGCTGTCGGAACAGAGCAGTGTGGCGGCGCAGCGTCTCTCGCGCCTCGCCTGACGATGCAACGAGGTCGAGCGCGGCAAGCGAGCCGGCGACGACCGACGGCGCGACCGAGTTGGAGAAGAGATACGGCCGGGACCGCTGGCGCAGCAGGTCGACGATCTCCTGGTGCGCAGCGACGTAGCCGCCACTCGCCCCGCCGAGCGCCTTGCCGAGCGTGCCGGTGACGATGTCGACCCGGTCGGCCACCCCGAAGAGCTCGGGCGTGCCACGCCCACCAGCGCCGACGAAGCCGACGGCGTGCGAGTCGTCAACGAGCACGAGGGCGGCATACTCCTCGGCAAGATCGCAGATCCGGTCGAGCGGGGCGTAGGAGCCGTCCATCGAGAAGACGCCGTCGGTGACGACGACCCGCCGACGTGCTCCGGATGCCGCCTCGAGCTGAGCCCGCAGATCGTCGAGGTCGGCATTGCGATAGCGGTAGCGCGCCGCCTTGGACAGCCGGACCCCGTCGATGATCGACGCGTGGTTGAGCTCGTCGCTGATGATTGCGTCCTGCTCGTCGAAGAGCACCTCGAAGACTCCGCCGTTGGCGTCGAAGCAGGAGGAGTAGAGGATCGTGTCGTCGGTGCCGAGGAAGTCCGCGATCCGGCGCTCGAGCTGCTTGTGCTGGGTCTGGGTGCCGCAGATGAAGCGCACCGACGCCATGCCGAAACCCCACTGCTGCAAGGCATCTCGAGCCGCCCCGACGACGGCGGGGTGGTCGGCGAAGCCGAGGTAGTTGTTCGCGCAGAAGTTCAGCACCCGGGAGGCGTCGCCCGTGGAGCTCGCGGACACCCCAACGTGGGCCGACTGCGGTGAGGTGATCTCGCGCTCGGACTTGAACAGCCCGGCATCGCGGATGGCGGTTGGTTCGACGCCCAACAGGCGGGTCGTTGCCTGCGACGCATAAACGAGGTTGCCGGCGCCGTTGTGAAGCGTGACGAGATCGCAGGCGGCGTCGAGAAGGCGCTTGTTG
>Ga0116151_10001693_pt1 | contig 20651 bp, 19 predicted proteins | sample AD_UKC117_MetaG_FD_89893 | JGI IMG/M metagenome (GOLD analysis project Ga0116151, IMG submission 89893) | Active sludge microbial communities of municipal wastewater-treating anaerobic digesters from Hong Kong - AD_UKC117_MetaG | ecosystem: Engineered > Bioreactor > Anaerobic > Digestate... | reverse complement strand
AGCGGGTCGAGCGGGTCGAGTGGGTCGAGTGGGTCGAGCGGGTCGAGCGGCGGGGGTGCGCTGGTCTGGCATGACTGCCTCGGCGAGTACGCGGTGGTGGAGGGGCCCACCACTGCGTATCCGCTGGAGGTGCACCACGGGTATCCGCTGGAGCGGGTCAGCTCATGCTCGATGGTCGGGGCGGCGCGTCAGCCGCGGTCGCACCAGGCGCAGCAGGAGGATCGATACGACGACGGCGACCCCAGCCTGCACGGCGAAGGGCTGCCCGACCCCTGCGGCCAGCGCCCCGGCGACGGCCCCGCCCGCGAGCATGAGGAAGACGTGGTCGACGGTCGCCGCCTCGAGGGCCCCGAGCGCGAACGCGACCGCCACCCAGACGACCCAGCTCGCGTCGGCGAACACGAGTGGGGGCTCAGCGCTCGGCGCGAGCGGTCCAGCGGTCGCCGTGCCGCTCGACCACCAACGGCAGCCCGAAGGTCGTCGACAGGTTCTCGGCGGTGAGCGTGGTCTCCAGCGGCCCTTGGGCGACGACCCGACCGCCCCGCAGCAGCAGCACGTCGGTGAAGCCGGGCGGGATCTCCTCGACGTGGTGGGTGACCAGCACGAGCACGGGGGCCTCGAGGTCGTCGGCGAGCAGGCCGAGCCGAGCCACGAGGTCCTCGCGGCCGCCGAGGTCGAGCCCGGCCGCCGGCTCGTCGAGCAGCATCAGCTCGGGGTCGGTCATCAGCGCGCGGGCGATCTGCACCCGCTTGCGCTCGCCCTCGGAGAGGGTGCCGAAGGTCCGGTCGGCCAGGTGCGCTGCGCCGAGCGCCGACAGCAGGCTCATCGCCCGCTGGTAGTCGGCCTTGTCGTAGTGCTCGCGCCAGCGGCCGAGGACTCCGTAGGACGCGGTGACGACGACGTTGCCGACGATCTCGCGGCCGGGGATGTTCTCGGCGATGGCGGCGCTGGCCAGCCCCACCCGCGGCCGGAGCTCGAAGACGTCGACCGCGCCGAGCCGCTCGCCGAGGATGGCGACCGTGCCGCGGGTCGGGTGCATCCGGCTGGCAGCCAGCTGCAGGAGGGTCGTCTTGCCGGCACCGTTGGGCCCCAACACGACCCAGCGCTCGCCCTCCTCGACCTCCCACGTCACCTCGTCGAGCAGCGTGCTGCCGCCACGGACGACGCTGACGCCGGAGAAGGCGAGGACATCGCTCATGCCTGTCACCCTAACGGCCGCCATAGGGTGACGACGTGACCGCGTTGCCGCTGAGTGTCCGAGCAGCACTGTGGCTCACCGCCGCGGCCGGTGGTCGGGTCGATCCCGACCGGGCGGCCCGGGCCGCGCTGGTCGGCGTCGACGAGGTGACCGGTGTCGTGCCGGGCCCGGCCAGCTGGCCGCCGACCGGTGAGACGCTAGTCGTGCCGGCGCTGCCCCGCCCGGGGGCGATCGGCGGTATGCCGCGCACCGCGCCGGAGACGCTCGGCGCCGCCGTCGACGCGGGCGAGTGCCTCGTCGCGGCTACCACCGGCGGGTTGCTCGTGCCGGAGCTCAGCGAATACGGCCCGGCGGGCGATGTCGGGGTCCTGTGCACCTGGACCGCCTTCGACGCCGAGCCACTCCCCCTGCACCGGGTCCACGCGCTCGACACCGGCGAGCTGGCCCGGTCGCTGACCCAGGCGATCGCGGAGGCGACGGCGCGGCTGGAGGCGGTGGGCGGCATACCGTGGCGGGCGTCGCAGACCCACCCGGCACCACACTCGGAGCGCTCCGCCGCGTTGCCGCCGGGCCTGCCGCCGCGAGCCACCCAGCTGCTGCTGCGCGCGGCCGAGGTGCGCACGCTGGCGCAGGACGGGCTGGCCGCCGAGGAGGCCGGCGCGGCCTACGACGCCTCGACCTCGACGGCCCGCGCCCACGCCCTGCGGACCCTGCTCGGTGCCGCCGGCGACTGCCTGGCCGGGGCCGCCACCCTCGCCGCCCACACCCTCGCGCCCACCCACCCGGACTAACCGCCTCCCCGGGCACTTTTGCGCGACACGCCGGCGAAACACCACGACACGCCGGGGGGACCCGCAAAAGTGCCCGGGGAGGCGGTTAGTCCGATCGGAAAAGGGCAGCGAGGTCAGGCCGAGAGGACGGAGCGGTAGACGTCCATGGTCTGGTCGCCGATGCTCGCCCAGGAGAAGCTCTCGACGGCGCGTCGCCGGCCGGCCAGGCCCATGGCGCGGGCCCGCTCACGATCGCTCACGGCATCGGTGAGCGCGGCGGCCAGGTCGCTGACGAAGCGCTCCTGGTCGACCGGGGTGCCGGTGCCGTCCTGGACCTGCTCGATCGGCACCAGCCAGCCGGTCTCGCCGTCGACGACGACCTCGGGGATGCCGCCCGTGGCGGTCGCGACGACCGGCAGCTCACAGGCCATCGCCTCGAGGTTGACGATCCCCAGCGGCTCGTAGACCGACGGACAGGCGAAGACCGTCGATGCCGTGAGCAGCGCGATGACCTCCGAGCGCGGCAGCATCTCCGGGATCCACACGACCCCGTCGCCACGCTGGGCCCGCAGGTCGGCGAGCAGCCCCTCGACCTCGGCCTTGATCTCGGGCGTGTCCGGCGCACCGGCACACAGCACGACCTGCACGTCCTCGGGCAGCCGAGCCGCCGCGCGCATGAGATAGGGCAGCCCCTTCTGCCGGGTGATCCGCCCGACGAAGGTCACCGCCGGCCGGTCGGGATCCATGCCGTGCTTGCGGCAGACGTCGGCACCCGGCCCGGGCGTCCACAGCTGGCTGTCGATCCCGTTGTGGACGACCTTGACCTTGTCCGGGTCCAGGCTCGGATAGGAGCGCAGGATGTCCTCGCGCATGCCGGCACTCACCGCGACGACCGCAGCCGCGCCCTCGTAGGCCGCCCGCTCCGCGAACGACGACACCCGATAGCCACCCCCGAGCTGCTCGGCCTTCCACGGTCGCATCGGCTCGAGGCTGTGCGCGGTGACGACGTGCGGCGCGCCCGCGAGCAGCCCGCCGAGGTGCCCGGCGAGGTTGGCGTACCACGTGTGCGAGTGGACGAGGTCGGCGCCCTGACAGTCCTGGGCGATCGTCACGTCGACGCCGAGGGTCTGCAGCGCGGCGTTCGCGCCGGCCAGCTCAGGCAGATCCGGGTATGCCGTCGTGCCCGGCTCGTCGCGCGGCATACCGAAGCAGCGCACCTGGACGTCGACGTCACCGCGGGCGCGCAGAGCGCGCACCAGCTCGGTGACGTGCACCCCGGCGCCTCCGTAGATGGCGGGCGGATACTCCTTGGAGATGACGTCGACGCGCATATCGCGAGACTAGTCCCCCCACCCCTCCCATGCGACGGCCCGGCGGACCTAGGGTGGGGCTATGGCACGCAGCGTAGGAAATCCCAAAGTCCTCGCGATCATCCTGGCCGGCGGGGAGGGCAAGCGGCTGATGCCGTTGACCCGCGACCGTGCCAAACCCGCGGTGCCCTTCGGGGGCATCTATCGGCTCATCGACTTTGCCTTGTCCAACGTCGTCAACTCCGGCTACCTCAAGGTCGTCGTGCTGACCCAGTACAAGTCGCACAGCCTGGACAAGCACGTCACCAAGACGTGGCGCATGTCGACGATGCTCGGCAACTACGTCGCTCCGGTGCCGGCCCAGCAGCGGGTCGACAAGAACTGGTATCTCGGCTCGGCGGACGCGATCTTCCAGAGCCTCAACCTGCTCGACGACGAGCGTCCCGAGATCGTCGTCGTCGTCGGCGCCGACCACGTCTACCGGATGGACTTCTCGCAGATGGTCGAGCAGCACCTGGAGACCGGTGCCGGGCTCACCGTCGCCGCGATCCGGCAGCCGATCACGCTCGCCGACCAGTTCGGCGTCATCGAGATCGACCCGGAGGACCCGCGCAAGATGGCGGCCTTCCGCGAGAAGCCGACCGACCCGGTCGGTCTGCCCGACGCCCCGCACGAGGTGCTCGCCTCGATGGGCAACTACGTCTTCACCGCCGACGCGCTCATCGACTCGGTGACCCGCGACCACGACCGTGACGGCAGCAAGCACGACATGGGCGGCGACATCGTGCCGGACTTCCTCTCTCGGGACGACGCCTGGGTCTACGACTTCAAGAACAACGAGATCCCCGGCTCCAACGAGCGGGACCGCGGCTACTGGCGGGACGTGGGGACGCTCGACTCCTACTTCGACGCGCACATGGACCTCATCTCGGTCCACCCGATCTTCAACCTCTACAACTACGACTGGCCGATCTACACCGACATGGCTCCCCTGCCACCGGCGAAGTTCGTCCACGGCAGTGGTGACCGGGTCGGCGAGGCGCTCTCCTCGATGGTCTCCCCCGGCGTCGTCGTCTCCGGCGCGCAGGTCAACCACTCGGTCATCTCGCCGCGGGTCAAGGTGCACTCCTACGCGACGATCGCCGACAGCGTGCTGCTCGACAACGTCGAGGTGGGCCGGTATGCCGTGATCCGCCGGGCGATCATCGACAAGGGCGTCTACGTGCCGGAGTACTGCCGGATCGGGGTCGACCACGAGCACGACCGAGCCCGCGGGTTCTACGTCACCGAGGGCGGGGTCACGGTCATCGGCAAGGGTCAGCAGGTCCCGCTCTGAGCAGCTTCGCACCACAGGAGCCGCTGCTTGACGGCATCCCGGCCTCGGTCGCCGACCCACGACCCGCGCGCGTTGCGGTTCAGGTTGCGCCGCAACACAATTCGTATGCCGCGCTGCGCGATCTCGTCGTCGAGCTCGAGTCGCTCGGCGTCGACGTGGTGCTCTCCTGGGATCACTTCTTCCCGCTGTCCGGCGACCTCGACGGCGCGCACTTCGAGTGCTGGACCAGCCTGGCCGGCTGGGCCGAGGCGACCAGTCGGGTCCGGCTCGGCCCGCTGGTGACGTGCACGGCATACCGCAATCCCCACCTGCTCGCCGACATGGCCCGCACCGTCGACCACGTCAGTGGCGGCCGGGCGATCCTCGGCATCGGGGCCGGCTGGAACGAGCGCGAGTTCCTCGACTATGACTACGAGTTCCCTTCCACGGGAAGGCGATTGGATCGGCTCGAGGTTGACCTGCCGGTGATCCGCACGCGGCTGGGTCGGCTCAACCCGGCACCGCTCGGGGGTCTGCCGATCCTCGTGGGTGGCGGGGGCGAGCAGCGCACCTTGCGGATGGTCGCCGAGCACGCGGACATCTGGCACGGCTTCGGCGAGCCGGAGACGATCCGGCACAAGCATCTCGTCCTCGACCGGTGGTGCGCCGTGCTCGGGCGTGACCCGCTCGCCATCGAGCGCTGCGCCGGCGTCGCCTTCCAGCCGTCGCGACACGGCACGCAGCGTGGGCTCGACTGGGCCGCACATGCCGAGGCCCTGTATGCCGTGGGCACCCGCCTCTTCCAGCTCGCCCTGTGCGAGCCGCCCTACGACCTGGACCAGGTGCGCGAGCTGCTCGCCTGGCGGGACGGGCGCAATGGTCGGCCGGGGCCGGTCGACTCCTGGCGGGACGAGGGCGTGGCCTGAGTGGCGGTGTCCGACGTCGAGGCGGTCGAGGTGCTCGACCTGCTGGCGGCGGTGGGCGCCGAGCCGTGGCTCGTCGGCGGGTGGGGGGTGGACGCGCTCGCCGAGCGACAGACCCGCATGCACCGGGACGTCGACGTCATGGTGCGCGCCGACCGTCTCGACGAGGCGCTGGCGGCATTGCAGGACAAGGGCTTTCGGGTGACGACCGACTGGCTGCCGGTGCGGGTCGAGCTCGACGACGGGGTGCAGGTCGTCGACCTGCACCCGGTGCACGACGACGGGGCGGGTGGTCACTGGCAGGCCGCGCTCGACGGCGGGCGGCACCACTACCCCGCTGGGTCGATCGTCGGTGGTCTGCTCGCGGGGCGCACCGTCCGCTGTGCCTCGCCGCAGCTGCAGCGCGCGGTGCACCTCGGCTATCCGGCCCGGCCGGTCGACGTCCACGACCTCGCCCTGCTCGACGCGATGCTCACCGAGTCGGCCGAGCCGCCCGACGGGGACTGAGCGATGCCTGGGCTGCTCGTCGCCGGCACCACCTCGGATGCCGGCAAGTCGGTCGTCACGACCGGGCTGTGCCGGGCCTTCGCCCGGCGTGGGCTGCGGGTGGCGCCGTTCAAGGCGCAGAACATGTCGAACAACTCGATGGTCTGCCGGGACGGGGCGGAGATCGGACGCGCCCAGTACCTGCAGGCCTTGGCAGCCCGCGTCGAGCCCTCGGCGCTGCACAACCCGGTGCTGCTCAAGCCCGCGACGGATCGCACGGCCTTCGTCGTCGTCGACGGGCGGCCGTGGGGTCGACTCGAGGCCGGTGAGTACGCCACCGGCCGAGGCGCGCTCGCCGACGCGGCCTTCGCGGCCTACGAGCGGCTCGAGGCGACCCATGACCTCGTCATCGCCGAGGGCGCCGGGTCGCCGGCGGAGGTCAATCTGCGCGAGCGTGACTACGTCAACCTCGGCCTGGCCCAACGCTTCTCGATGCCGGTGCTGCTTGTCGGCGACATCGACCGGGGCGGCCTGCTCGCCGCGCTCTACGGCACCTGGGCGATCCTCGACGAGCCGGACCGGAGGCTGCTCGCGGCATACCTGGTGAACAAGTTCCGGGGCGATGTCGAGGTGCTGCGCCCCGGTCTCGAGACGGTCACCGCGCGCACCGGCATGCCGTGCCTCGGCGTGCTGCCCTGGGTCGAGGAGGTCTGGCTGGACTCCGAGGACACGCTCGTCGTCGGCCGGCTCGGGGCTCGCCAGGATCGGCCGGCCACGGTGACCGTCGCGGTCGTGCGGCTGCCTCGGATCTCCAACGCGACCGACGTCGATGCGCTGGCCGCCGAGCCGGGCGTCGACGTGCGCGTCACCGTCGACCCAGACGTATGCCGCGACGCCGACCTCCTCGTCCTGCCCGGCTCGCGGGCGACCGTCGCCGACCTGGCCTGGCTGCGCGAGCGTGGGCTGGCCGAGGTGGTCGTGGAGCGGGCCCGGCGCGGGCGGCCGGTGCTCGGCATCTGCGGCGGCTACCAGATGCTCGCGCGGTCGATCGACGACGGGGTGGAGAGCCGGTCCGGACGAGTGAGCGGGCTCGGATTGCTCGACACGACAGTGGAGTTCGCGACGGAGAAGGTGTTGGGCCGGCCGGTGGGGGCGTGGCGTGGCGAGCCGGTCGAGGGCTACGAGATCCACCACGGGGTGGCGGCCGACGACGGGAGCTTCCCGGGCGGCAGTGAGGCCGGGGTGGTCTTCGGCACGATGTGGCACGGGACGCTGGAGTGCGACGGGTTCCGTCGGGCGCTGCTCACCGACGTCGCCGAGGCGACCGGCTCGCCCTGGCGACCCGATCCGGCGGCGCCGGGCTTCGCCACCCGCCGGGAGCGGATGGTCGAGCTGGTGGCCGACCTGCTCGAGGAGCACGCCGACCTCGACGCCCTCCTTGCCCTCGGGAAGCGCCGGCCGCCAGGGCCGTCCGTCACGGACAGCTGCGCCCAATAGCCTTGGCGGGTGACCTCCGCGCCCGAGCCTGAGACCCTGCGCGTCACGCTCTCCGGCGAGGACCGGCCGGGCGTGACCAGCACCGTCCTCGGCGCACTGGCCGCGGAGCGCGCCGACGTGCTCGACCTCGAGCAGATCGTCGTCCGCGACCACCTCACCCTCTCGCTGCTCGTCGGGGGCGCCTCGATCGACCGGCTCACCTCGGTCGCGCACGCCGTGGGACAGCAGCTCGGCATGCGCACCCGGACCCGGGCCGGGCGGGGCGACTCCAGCGACCGAGCGACCGGGCGGGCCCATGTCGTCGTCCTCGGCCACCCGCTACGCGCCGGCGCCCTCGCGGCCGTCACCGCCCGGATCGCCGCACATGGCGCCAACATCGACCGAATCCGGCGCCTGGCCCGCTATCCGGTGACCACCCTCGAGCTGGACATCTCCGGCGCCGACGTGCCCCGGCTGCGCACCGAGCTGGCCGTCCTCGCCTCGACCGAGCGGGTCGACGTCGCGGTCGCGCCGGCCGGCCTGGCCCGGCTCGGGTCGCGGCTGGTCGTCATGGACGTCGACTCGACCTTCATCCAGCAGGAGGTCATCGAGCTCATCGCCGCCCACGCCGGCTGCGCCGACGAGGTCGCCCAGGTCACCGAGCGCGCCATGCGCGGCGAGCTCGACTTCGCCGAGTCGCTGCGGGCCCGGGTCGCGCTGCTCGCCGGCCTGCCGGTCAGCGTGCTCGACGAGGTGCGGGAGCAGGTCGTGCTCACCCCCGGCGCGCGCACCCTCGTGCGCACCCTCAAGCGGCTCGGCGACACGGTGGCGCTGGTCTCCGGCGGCTTCCTCGAGATCGTCGCCCCGGTCGCCGCCGAGCTCGGCATCGACCACGCGGTGGCCAACCGGCTCGAGGTCGCCGACGGGCGGCTCACCGGCCGGGTCGAGGGCGAGATCGTCGACCGGGCTGCCAAGGCCCGGGCGCTGCGGCGCTTCGCCGAGGAGGCCGGGCTGCCGCCCAGTCGCACGGTCGCCATCGGCGACGGCGCCAACGACCTCGACATGCTCGCCGCCGCCGGACTCGGCGTGGCCTTCAATGCCAAGCCCCTGGTCCGCGAGCAGGCGCACGCCGCCGTCAACGTCCCCTACCTCGACGCCGTGCTCTACCTGCTCGGCATCACCCGCGAGGACATCGAGGACGCCGACGCGCGCGACGGCATACCGACTCCGGCACCGACGGTCCACTGACCGGATGGTCGAGATCCTGGTGGCCGGCGGACTCGCCACTGCCATCGCCCTGCTCGGGACGCCGCCGTTCATCCGGCTGCTCGTCCGGCGCCGCTACGGACAGCACATCCGCGACGACCTGGCCCATCACGCGGACAAGCGCGGCAAGCCCACCATGGCGGTGCAGTCATCATCGCCGCAGCCGCCCTCGGCTACCTGGGCGCGCACACCGTGGTGATCGCGCTCAACGCCCTCGGTATGCCGGTCGGCGCCCCGAGCCCGACCTCGCTCGGCGCGATGCTCGTGCTCCTCCTGCTCGTCGGGCTCGGCGTGATCGGCTTCCTCGACGACTGGACGAAGATCCGCAAGGAGCGCAGCCTCGGCCTTACCTCACGCCAGAAGCTCGTCGGTCAGACCGTGGTCACCGTCTGCTTCTCGCTCGCCGCCCTGCTGCTCACCGACTCCCGCGGGCGGGCCCTTGCCTCGACGGCCGTCTCGTTCATCCGGGACACCAGCCTCGACCTCCGCGCTGCCGGACCGGTGCTCGCGGGCCTGCTCTTCCTGCTGTGGGCCAATGCGCTCATCGCCGGAGCCTCGAACGGCGTCAACATCTCCGACGGGCTGGACGGGCTCGCCACAGGCGCCTCGGCCGTGGTGTTCGGCGCCTACACGATGATCGGGCTGTGGCAGCACGTCCAGAGCTGCGACACCGCACCCGGGCCGAGCTGCTACGACGTGCGGGACGCCCTCGACCTCGCGGTGCTCGCCTGCGCGATCTCCGGTGCCTGCTTGGGCTTCCTGTGGTGGAATGCCGCGCCGGCGCGGATCATCATGGGCGACACCGGCTCGCTGTCGCTCGGGGGTGCCCTCGCCGGGCTGGCCATCCTCACCCGGACCGAGCTGCTGCTGGGCGTGCTCGGCGGCCTGTTCGTCATCATCACCGGATCGGTGATCATCCAGGTCATCAGCTACAAGACGACCCGGAAGCGGGTCTTCCGGATCGCGCCGCTGCATCACCACTTCGAGATGGTGGGCTGGTCGGAGATCACCATCGTCACGCGCTTCTGGATCATCTCCGGCATTTGCGTGCTGCTGGGTCTCGGCATCTTCTACGCCGAGTGGGTCACCGGAGTCTGACTCCGGGTCGGGGCGCACCGCGTGCCGGGTCGGAGCCGCCCACGCCGACGCCCTAAGGTTGACGGGTGCGATCGACAGACCAGGCGCCGGACAGCGACGCTGCGGGCCCGGCCGCACCTCCCCCTCGTCGCACCCTGCTCATCATCGGCGGGGCCGAGGACAAGATCGGTCGCTCGGTCGTGCTGCGACGCTTCGTCCGGCTCGCTGGTGGCCGCACCTCACGGATCGTCGTCATCCCCACGGCGTCGTCGTTCACCGACGAGGCGAGCGCGCTCTATCGGTCGGTCTTCGGCCGGTTGCGGGCCGGTGACGTGCAGATCGTGCACGCCCCCTCCCGGGCCGCCGCGCACGATCCCGAGCTGGTCGCCCGTCTCGACGCCGCGACGGGCGTCTTCATGACCGGCGGGAGCCAGCTCAAGCTCAGCCAGTATCTCGTCGGCACACCGGTCGGCGACGCGATCCACGCGGCATACCAGCGCGGTGCGGTCGTGGCCGGCACGTCGGCCGGCGCCTCGATCATGAGCGACTTCATGATCAGCCTCGGCGACGAGGGGGTCACCCCACGCCAACGGAGCAGCCAGCTGTCGGCCGGGCTGGGCCTGGTCAAGGGCATCGTCATCGACCAGCACTTCGACCAGCGTGGCCGCTATGGGCGGCTGATGTCGATCGTCGCGGCGTCGCCGAGTCTCATCGGAATGGGCATCGACGAGAACACCGCCGCCGAGATCCGCGACGAGCGGGTGCTCACGGTCGTCGGGGCAGGCGGTGTCTTCGTGCTCGACGCGCGCACCGCGATCACCGACGCGGCCGAGGCCCGCCGCGGCGCCCCGCTGCTCGTGTCAGGGGCGATCGTGCACACGCTGCCGACGGGCGCCGTCTTCGACCTGGCCCACGTGCGGCTGCACCGATTCGTCGAGCGGCACCCCGATGTCGAGGTCGCCGTCGTTGCCGCGAAGGACCGCTCTCCGCTCGTGCCGGCGCACGCCGCTTTCGTCCCGTCCCCGGCGACCTGACCCACCCTACCGCCGGTCCGCTGGAGTGGGCATTGGCCCACGGGTGGGCGGCTGACCACTAGGTTTGCCGACAGCACGGCATACCTCGCTGCACGGCGCACCGCATCTCCTCGTCCAGCACTCGAAGGAGCAGGCATGGCACAGGACCGCCCCACTCCCTCCGGCCCGGCCGCGCCGGACCTGCGGATCCTTGAGACCCGGGTCTATCGCGGCCCGAACGTGTGGTCCTACGAGCGGGCGATCCACCTAGTCGTCGACCTTGGCGTCCTCGAGGGCTATCCCACTGACACCCTGCCGGGCTTCACCGAGGCGCTGCTCGAGCACCTGCCCGGCATCCGTCAGCACACCTGCTCGCTCGGCTATGCCGGCGGCTTCGTCGAGCGGCTCGAGAAGGGCACCTGGCTCGGGCACGTCGCTGAGCACGTGGCCCTGCAGCTGCAGACCGAGGCGGGGCACGACCTGCGGCGCGGCAAGACCCGGATGGTCAAGGGCAAGCCGGGCGTCTACAACGTCATCTACGGGTATGCCGACGAGACCGTCGGTCTCGCAGCCGGCGAGCTCGCGGTGCGCCTGGTCAACCACCTCGTCCAGGCCGAGGAGGGCTTCGACTTCGCCGCCGAGCTCGACGGCTTCCTGCGCCGGGCCCAGCGGGTCGCCTTCGGGCCGTCGACGCAGGCGATCATCGACGAGGCGGTGAGCCGCGACATCCCGTGGATCCGGCTGAACTCCGCCTCCCTCGTGCAGCTCGGCCAGGGCGTGCACGCCCAGCGGATCCGGGCGACGATGACCTCGCGCACCGGGGCGCTCGCGGTCGACATCGCCAGCGACAAGGACCTCACCGGCACCCTGCTGGCCGCGGCCGGCCTGCCGACGCCGAAGCAGGAGGTCGTGCGCACCCGCTCCGGCGCCATCGAGGCCGCCCGGCGGATCGGCTTCCCGGTCGTCGTCAAGCCGCTCGACGGCAACCACGGCCGCGGGGTCTGCCTCGACCTGCAGTCGGTCGAGGACGTGGACAAGGCCTTCGACATCGCCCAGGAGGAGTCCCGGCGCGGCTCGATCGTCGTCGAGTCCTTCGTCACCGGCAAGGACTACCGCTGCCTCATCGTCGGTGGCCGGATGCAGGCCATCGCCGAGCGGGTGCCGGCGCATGTCGTGGGCGACGGCGAGCACACGGTGCGCCAGCTCGTCGACATCACCAATGCCGACCCCCGCCGCGGCGTCGGGCACGAGAAGGTGCTCACCCGGATCAAGGTCGACGGGGTCGCCGAGGAGGTGCTCGCCGGGCAGGGGCACACCCTCGACTCGGTGCCGCCCGCCGGCGAGATGGTCAAGCTCGCGCTCACCGGCAACATGTCCACCGGTGGGATCTCGGTGGACCGGACCTTCGACGCACACCCGGACAACGTCGAGATCGCCGAGGAGGCGGCCCGGATGGTCGGGCTCGACGTCGCCGGCATCGACTTCATCTGCCCCGACATCTCGATGCCGGTCCGCGAGACCGGCGGCGCGATCGTCGAGGTCAACGCCGCGCCGGGGTTCCGGATGCACACCCACCCGACGGTCGGCGTGCCGCAGTTCATCGCCAAGCCGGTCGTCGACCTGCTCTTCCCTCCCGGCTCACCCTCGCGGGTGCCGATCGTCGCGGTCACCGGCACCAACGGCAAGACCACGACCTCGCGGATGATTGCGCACATCTTCAAGGGCATGGGCCACAAGGTCGGCATGACCTCCACCGACGGCGTGGTCATCGACGAGCGGCTGGTCATCAAGGCAGACGCGTCGGGACCCAAGTCGGCCCGGATGGTCCTGATGAACCCGCGGGTCGACTTCGCGGTGATGGAGGTCGCCCGAGGCGGCATCCTGCGTGAGGGGCTCGGCTACGACCGCAACGACGTCGCCGTCGTCACCAACGTCGCTCCCGACCACCTCGGGCTGCGCGGCATCGACACGCTCGCCCAGCTCGCGGCGGTGAAGTCGGTCGTCGTCGAGGCAGTGCCGAAGAACGGCTTCGCGGTCCTCAACGCCGACGACAAGCATGTCCGCGCGATGCGCAAGCGGTGCTCCGGCGAGGTCGTCTGGTTCTCCATGCAGCCGCCCGGCTCGGAGGAGCGGGAGCTGGTCGAGGCGCACTGCCGGCGCGGCGGGCGGGCCGTCTATCTCGACCCGACCGACCGTGGCGACATGATCGTCATCCAACACGGCCGGCGCGCAATGCAGTTGGCGTGGACCCACTTGCTGCCGGCGACCTTCGCAGGGGCGGCGCGCTTCAACGTCGCCAATGCGCTCGCCGCAGCGGGTGCCGCCTTCGCGGCCGGCGCGCCGCTGCACGACATACGTCAGGGCCTGCGCACCTTCACGACGAGCTACTACCTCTCGCCGGGACGGCTCAACCTCGTCGAGGTGCGCAACATCGAGGTCTTCGTCGACTACTGCCACAACGCGGCCGGCATGCGAGCGCTCGGCGAGTTCGTCGACCGGTATGCCGCGCAGCGCCAGGGCCGCTCGGAGCTCGGCCGCGCGTCGCGCATCGGCATGATCGGCACCGCCGGCGACCGCCGCGACCAGGACATGAGCGAGCTCGGCGAGGTCGCGGCATACCACTTCGACGTCGTGGTCATCCGGGAGGACGCCCGGCTGCGCGGGCGCCGGGCCGGTGTCACCGCCGAGCTCGTCGCCGAGGGCGTGCGCGCGGCAATGGCCAAGGGGGCGCGGTGCCGGCAGGTCGAGATCGTGCTCAACGAGCTCGACGCCGTGCGGCACGTCATGGCGCGGGCCAACCCGGGCGACCTCGTCGTCATGTGCGTCGACAAGTCGGCCGAGGTCTTCGCCGAGCTGGAGGCGATGAGCCACCACGCACAGGCCGGCGCCCACGACGGCGCGGTCACCGGCGACCCCGATCTCGACCCGGCGCGACTGCCCCCGGCCGTCGACGACTCCCCCGCCGACGGCCCCCCGGCCTGACAGCGGGGCGGGCCGGCCTGGCATCGACACGCGCCGGCCAGCGGGGCCGGGCCTGATCGACCCGGCCTGGCCTTGGCTGCACGGGGTCCTCGAAACGACGCCATGGCGGCGCTTCTGGTGGATGGCGTCGGTATATCGCCGCCATCCACTGGGAACGACGCCATGGCGTCGTTTCGCGGTGGGCGCGATGGGGGTTGTGGGGGTTGTGGGGTCGTTTCGCGGTAGGCGCGGTCGAGATCCCGCCACGTCCTAGAGCTCGTGCTCGTCGGCTCCGTGCAGCTGGCCCTCCGAGCGCACGTGGCTCGCCACATGATGCAAGGTCGTCCGGTATGCCGCGGCGTCCTCGTCGGTGGCGTGGTCGAGCAGCGCGTCGACGAGATCGGCGACCGCCTCGTTCGGGTGTCCCGCGTCGAGCAGCACCATGCCGCGCAGCGCCGCCGCGGCCGAGCTCATCGGATGTGAGGCGATCACCGCGTCGAGCAGCTGCAGCGCGATCTCCGGCTGGTGCGCGTCCCGATAGACCGCCGCCGCCTGCAGCTGGGCGCGATGCCGATAGGGCTCGCGCAGCCCGCCGTCGATCGCCCGGTGATAGAGCTCGAGAGCGGCCGACCGGTCGCCCGTCGCGTCGACGGCGCACGCCCACTCGTAGCCGATCCGCGGATCGCCCGGGTGCGCCTTGCCGAGCCCCGCCGCCGCGGCGACCCGCGCAAGCGGGTCGGACAGCGCCCAGATCGCCGCGATCTCGTCCTCGAGCTCGTGCAACCCGCGCGCTGCGACCACCTTGCGCCGGATCGTCCGAGGGTCGTCGGCGGTCGCACCCAGCTCGGCGAGCCGCTGCTCGACCACGGCGCGCTGCTCGTGGCACATGAGGCCGACGACATCACCGGGTAGTGCCAGCGCGAGCAGCGCCTCGAGCCCCTCCACCTCGGTCTGGTATGCCGCGGCGTCGCCGACGCCGGCGCGCGCCAGTCCGGCTCGCAGGTGGCCCTCGATGTTCTCGAGGGTGCGGCCGCGCAGGTACTTGAGTTTGTGGGCGAGGACGACGTGGTCGGCGCCCTTGCCGGCGATCTCGCCGAGCCCCTCGATGGCCTCGTCGGTGCGGTCGCCGGTGCCACCCAGCCCGAGCAGCACGCGACCGCCCGATCCGGCGAGCCCGCGGCATACCTCGAGGAGTGCGTCGAGACCGGCCTCGTTGTGCGCCATGTCGACGACGACGGTCGCCGCGCCACCGGCGGCAAGTGGCACCGAGTAGGTGTTGAAGCGGCCGCCGTTGAGGACCGGATCGGGTCGAAAGTCCTTGAGTCCGTTGACAACTGCGTCCCGGGGCAGCCCGACGGCCAGGCCGGCCGCGGCTGCGCCGAGGACGTTGGCGACGTTGATGCGCGAGAGACCGGCGAGGGTCATCGGCACGTCGACGACCTTGACCAGTCGGTCCGGGTCGCGGCCGGGCGCGAGCACGACGATCTCGCCGTCCAGGACGGTGATCCCCCGGCCGCCGGTCTCGAGCGACTCACGCAGCGCCGGCGAGTTGGGGTCGAGGCTCACCGCCCACACCTTGCCGGTGCACCGGTGGCGCATCGCCCAGACCCGCGGGTCGTCGCCGTTGAGGACGACCCAGCCGTCGGGGGTGACGATGCGGGTCGGGATCGCCTTGACCTCGGCGAGCTGGTCGAGGGTGTCGACGCCGTGCAGCCCGAGGTGGTCGGCGGCGACGTTGGTGACGACGGTGACATCGCTGCGCGAGACGCCCATCCCCTTGAGCAGCATGCCGCCGCGTGCCGTCTCGAGGATGCCCATCTGCAGGCCCTCGGTGGCCAGCACCTCGCGACCGCCCGCCGGGCCCGAGTAGTCGCCGGGATGGACCAGCTCGCCCATGACGACGACGCCGTCGGTCGAGCTCCACGCGGTGCGTAGGCCCGCGGTCATCGAGAGGTGGGCGACCATCCGGGTCGTCGTCGTCTTGCCGTTCGTGCCGGTGATCGTCACGACCGGAACGGCGGGCGTGACGACCGCCGCCGGTCGACCCGGCTCGGCAGCGGCCACCATGCGGCCCAGGTTGGCGACGAGCGCGTCGGCGTCCGCGTCCGGCGCGAGCAGCGCGGTGAGCAGGGGCGGCATACCCTCGCCGAGGGCAACGGCTCGGCCACGGCGGCGCCACGGCACGGCGACGACGACCTCGTCGGCCGCGCGGCCGGCCCGGGTGTGCACGGCCAGCCGGCGCACGCCGGCCTCGGCCGCCACCCGGCGCACCAGGTGGGCGAGCAGCCGCATGACGAAGCGCTGCCGCTGGGCGGTTCCGGAGCGGCCCGGGCGGGCCGCCCGCAGCCCGGCCCGCCGGGCCACGTCGAGCGCGGCGTGCGCGTCGAGGTCGAGATAGCCGGGCAGGGCCAAGCTGATCTTGACGGCCGGTCGGGTGAAGTAGAGGTTCGGTCCCTCGAGGACCCGCACCTCGTCGGCGCGCACGGGCTGCATGAGCCGCGAGCCTAGTGTCTGCGCGGCCCCGTGCAGGCGCGCTCAGCCCATCGCGTGGACGCCTCCGTCGACGTGCACGATCTCGCCGGTCGTCGCGGGGAACCAATCGGACAGCAGCGCGACACACGCTTTGGCGGTCGGCACCGGGTCCTTGACGTCCCAGCCGAGCGGCGCGCGCTCGTCCCAGTCGGTCTCGAAGACCTCGAAGCCCGGGATCGACTTGGCCGCCGTCGTCCGAATGGGGCCTGCCGCAACGAGATTGCAGCGCACACCCTTGGGGCCGAGGTCGCGCGCGCAATAGCGGTTGGTCGCCTCGAAGGCCGCCTTGGCCACGCCCATCCAGTCGTAGACCGGCCAGGCATAGCGGGCGTCGAAGGTGAGCCCGACGATCGAGCCGCCCTCCCCCATGAGCGGCAGCGCCGCCACGGCGAGCGCCTTGAGGCTGTAGGCCGACACATGGACGGCGGTCTGCACGTCCTCCCAGGTCGCCTCGAGGAAGTTGAAGGCGCCCAGCGGGGCGAAGCCGATCGAGTGCAGCACGCCGTCGAGCCGGTCGGTGTGCTCGCGCAGCCGCTCGGCCAGGGAGTCCAGATGCTCCTGGTTGGCGACGTCGAGCTCGACGACGACCGGGGTGTGCGGGAGCCGCTTGGCGATCGTCTGGGTGATCTTCATGGTCCGGCCGAAGGACGTGAGGATGACCGTCGCGCCCTCCTCCTGGGCCAGCTTGGCGACGTGGAAGGCGATCGAGGAGTCCATGAGGACGCCGGTGATGAGCAGGGTCTTGCCGTCGAACAGGCCCATGTCACAGTCTCTTTCGCTCGATGCGGGTGGTGCCGATGGGGTGCAGGTCAGTGGCCCATGCCGAGGCCGCCGTCGACCGGGATGACCGCGCCGGTGATGTATGCCGCCTCCGGGCTGGCGAGGAAGCGCACCGCCGCGGCCACCTCGTCGGCCGCCGCGAAGCGCCCGGCCGGGATCGCGGCGACGTAGGAGTCGCGGCGCTCCTGGGGCAGCTCGGCCGTCATGTCGGTCTCGATGAAGCCCGGTGCGACGACGTTGGCGGTGATGCCGCGCCCACCGAGCTCGCGACTGATCGCCCGGGCCAGCCCGACGAGGCCGGACTTGCTCGCCGCGTAGTTGGCCTGGCCCGGCGCGCCGTAGAGGCCGACGACGCTGGAGATGAAGATCATCCGGCCGCGCTTGAGCCGGATCATGCCCTTGCTCGCCCGACGTGCGCAGCGGAAGGTGCCGGCGAGGTTGGTGTCGAGGACCTGGTCGAAGTCCTCGTCGGACATCCGCAGCAGCAGCTGGTCGCGGGTGATGCCCGCGTTGGCGACGAGCACCTCGACCGGTCCGCCGAGGAGCTGCTCGGCAGCGGCGAAGGCGGCGTCGACCGACGCGGTGTCGGTGACCTCGCACGGCACGGCCTGCAGGCCCTCGGGGGCCTCGCCGGAGCGGGTCGTGACGACGACCCGGTCCCCCGCTGCGGCGAAGGCACGGGCGATGGCCAGGCCGATCCCGCGGTTGCCGCCGGTGACGAGGACCGCCCGGCCCTCGGGTGCGCTCTGGGTCGCGCCGGCCGGCGCGCTCTCGGTGGAGGTCATGGGCGTTGACGCTAGTCGGTTACCGGGCGGTAGGACGACCGGCGCGGTGCGCGGTGAGGCGCCGGACGGCGGGCGGCGCGCACGCGGCATACAGGCCGTATCGTGGAGCGGTGGAGCCGAGTCGGACCAAGCGACCTGTCGTGGTGCACACCGTCACGACCGCGCCGCAGTCCCTGGCGGACGACTCCGACCACCGGTTGCGGCAGTACCTGTGGACGATGGGGATCCGGACCAGCTGCTTCTTCGCGGCCGTGCTCATCGACTCGTGGGTCCGCTGGGTGTTCGCGGTGGGGGCGGTGGTCCTGCCGTACTTCGCGGTGGTGATCGCCAACGCGGTCGGCCCACGGTGGGGGCAGCAGATCAGCGCGGTCGAGACGTATGCCGCGCTGCAGCCGCCGACCCGCCCGACCGGCCCGGTGGTGCTGCCCGACCGCTGAGGGTGACCGCGCGGCATACCCGATGGGGCTGACATGCGACCGGGCCGCCGCGACGTGGATGGTGTCGCGACGGCCCGGTTCGTGGTGCACCAGAGCCCGATCGACACGGCAGCGAGGGGGTTGTCACCCTGCCGACCGGGGTGGTCTGTGCTGGTGAAGCTGTGGTGCTGGCGGAGCAGTCTTGCGGTCCTGCTGGTGCCCGTTGACCAGGCCTTCCTCGCGGTGTGGGCGATCCCGTCCGGCGCGCGTTGGTCGACTATGAGACGCCCGACCGGCGCTGCCATGACACGGTTTCGCGGACTTTCTCGGCCCGATCCGGGGTCAGCCGCCGATGGCCGACATGGGCCGGTCCGGCTGGTGGAAGCCGGGGCGTCCGATGCCGTGCGAGGGGGCCTTGCGCCACATCTCGCCCCTGATCAGCGCGGCCAGCTCGGCGTCGGTCGCGCCGGCGCGCAGCGGGCCGCGCAGGTCGGTCTCGCGCTGCGAGAAGAGGCAGTTGCGGACCTGGCCGTCGGCGGTGAGCCGGGTGCGGTCGCACGCCCCGCAGAAGGGCGCCGAGACGCTGGCGATGATGCCGACCGTGGCCGGTCCGCCGTCGACGAGGAAGCGCTCGGCCGGCGCGCTGCCGCGGTCCTCGCGCGGCAACGGCGTGAGGGTGAAGCGCTCCCCCAGCCGGGCGCGGATCTCGTCCGCGTGGACCATCGTCGTGCGGTCCCAGGAGTGCTGGGCGTCGAGCGGCATCTGCTCGATGAAGCGCAGCTCGTAGCCGCGGTCGAGGCACCAGGCGAGCAGGTCGGCGACGTGCTCGTCGTTGACTCCGCGCATCGCGACCGCGTTGACCTTGACGGGGTTGAGCCCGGCCTCGGCGGCGGCAGTGAGGCCCTTCTCGACGTCGTCGAGCCGGTCGCGGCGGGTGAGTGCGAGGAACTCCTCGCGCGAGACGGTGTCGAGCGAGACGTTGACCCGGTCGAGGCCGGCCTCGGCCAGCGGGGCGGCGAGCCGCTCAAGGCCGACGCCGTTGGTCGTCATCGCGATCGTCGGGCGTGGGGTGAGCCGGGCCATCTCGGCGACGAGCGGCACGATCGAGCGACGCAGCAGCGGCTCGCCGCCGGTGAGCCGGATCTGCTTGACCCCGAGGTCGACGAACACCCGCACCAGACGAAGCAGCTCGTCGTCGGTGAGCATCTCGGGCTTGGGCAGCCAGGGCAGTCCCTCGGCCGGCATGCAGTAGGTGCAGCGCAGATTGCACCGGTCGGTGACCGAGACCCGCAGGTCCCGTGCGACGCGCCCGTAGGTGTCCACGAGCGACGCACCTGCCGGCCCCTCCGGGGGGCGGGTGCGCGGGTCGGGCAGCCGAGGCATGAGGTCCACCTTAGGCGGCATACAGTGTTGCGGTGGCCAGCGCGATCCTCTCTCGACGGATCCTGGGCGCGGTGGCCTTCGCGCTCGTCTTCGGGATGGCGTGCATCCTGCTCGGCCGGTGGCAGCTGTCCCGGGCCGAGGAGAAGGACGTCCGCGCCACCGCCGTCGAGACGAACTATCGCCGAGCCGCCGTCCCGCTGGAGAGCGTGCTGCCGCAGCAGGGCGCGCCGCTCGGCGACACGCAGGTGTGGACGCATGTGACGACCAGCGGCGGGTATGCCGCGCCGCAGCTGCTCGTGCGCAACCGCGCTTTCCAGGGCACGCAGGGGGTGGAGGTGCTTGTGCCGCTGCGGCTGGACGACGGCAGTCTGCTCGTCGTCGACCGGGGCTGGCTGCCCTACGGGCAGGATGCGGCGAGCGTGCCGGTGGTGCCGGCCGCGCCGGGTGGTCGGGTGACGGTGAGTGGCTGGCTCAAGCCTGGTGAGGAGTCGCGGGATCGGGACCTGCCGAGCGGCCAGCTCGCGACGGTCGACCTCGGCGCGGTGGCGACGCTGACCGGCGGACGGGTGCACGCGGCATACCTCGTGCTGGGCGAGGAGGCGCCGACGCCGACGACCCGACCCACCCTGCTCGACGCGCCGAGCCCCGAGCGCGGCCCGCACCTGGCCTATGCGCTGCAATGGTTCGGGATGGCGGTCTTCGGCGTGGCGTTCGTCGTGTTCCTCTACCGCAACCGGCCCGAGGCGGTGGCCGCCCGCGAAGTCGCCCTCGCCACTGCAGGCTCGAAGCCGAAGAAGGTCAGGATCTGGGACGAAGAGGACGAGTAGCGGGCTGAGCGCTCTGGTGACCCGTCAAGCGATCAAGGCGCTCGACTCGCCGAACCCGCGCCAGGCGGGTGGACCTGCGAGACGAACACGTCCTTCGTGGCCAGGCCGAGCTCGACCCGGCGGCGGGCGACGT
>Ga0116151_10001690_pt1 | contig 20684 bp, 20 predicted proteins | sample AD_UKC117_MetaG_FD_89893 | JGI IMG/M metagenome (GOLD analysis project Ga0116151, IMG submission 89893) | Active sludge microbial communities of municipal wastewater-treating anaerobic digesters from Hong Kong - AD_UKC117_MetaG | ecosystem: Engineered > Bioreactor > Anaerobic > Digestate... | reverse complement strand
AGTTCCGCATCCCCGGCTTCACCGTCAGTGCGAGGGGCACCCTCGTCGTGGCCGTCGACGCTCGCCCCGATCTCGACGACCTGCCCGCCCCGGTCGACCTCGCGGTGCTGCGCTCCACCGACGGCGGACACACCTGGTCCCCCCCGACCCCCCTGCGGGCCGGCACCGGTCACGTCGGCCATGGGGACGCCTCGCTGCTCGCCGACCGGATGACCGGCCGGCTGCTCGCCTTCCACGCGACCTCCGACCGGGCCGGCTTCTTCGAGTCCGGCACCGGCCTCGACGACGACGACGGCGAGCTGCTGCACTGCGACCTCGCCGTCTCCGACGACGACGGGCTCACCTGGAGCACCCGGCGGCTCAGCCGCATGCTGCGCAGCTCACTCGCCGCCCGGCTGCCCGCCGGCGCCGAGCTGTCCGGCCTCTTCGCGGCATCCGGCTCGGGCGTGCAGGTCGCCGAGGGACCGCGCGCGGGCCGCCTGCTGCAGGGCTTCGTCGCGCTCGTTGGCACCGACGTGTATGCCGCGGTGGCCCGCAGCGACGACCACGGCGACAGCTGGACCATGAGCGCACTGATCGGCCCCGGCGCCAACGAGAACGCCGTCGTCGCGCTGCCCGACGGCCGGGTCGGCGTGCAGTGTCGCGCCCCCGGGCGACGGGTGATGGCGTGGTCCGCCGACGGCGGGGACACCTTCGGCCCGCTCGAGCCGGTGGGCACGCTGCCCGACCCGGGCAACAACGGCAGCCTGGTCCGGGCCGACGAGGCCGGCACGCTGCTCGCCTGCACGCACACCGCCGATCCGCACCTGCGGCGCGCCCTCACCGTCTCGGTCTCCACCGACGGCGGACTGACCTTCGCCCCCGCCGTGCGGATCACCGACGGCGGCGCCGGCTACTCGGTCGGCCAGCCGCTGCCGAGCGCGACCCCCGGGGCGGCACCGGACCTCGGTGTCGTATGGGAGGACGCCGGCTATCGCCGGCTGCTCTTCACCCGGGTGCCGGCCCAGGCACTGCGCCCCCGGTGGGCCGGCTCACCGTCGGCTGACCCGCCGTCGGCCACCACACCGCTCACGCCGGGTCTCGTCCTCGACCACGTGCTGGCCCGCCGCCCGACTGCCTGGCCGGCCGACGAGGAGAGCATCGAGATCGAGCTCGACGCCGACGGCTGGGACCCGGCCGTCTACAAGATCGTCGATGACAGCGCGGGTCACCAGGTCGTGCGGACGCGCGCGGCATACCGGATCGCGATGGGTGAGCCGGCACCCGGGCTGCACGAGGGGGACACCCTCACGCTCACCGCACGGCTGCCGATCACGCTGCCGCTCAAGGAGATCCAGGTCGACGGCCGCCTCGGCGAGCCGGCCGTCGTGCACGCGGTGAGCGCGCCCGACGGGTCGGCGTGGACCCTCGTGCGCGGACTGCGCCGCGTGGTCACGGCCGCCGATCTGCAGCGGCCGGAGCTCGACATCACCGTGACCGCGCTCGGCGTCGATGCGGCGACGGCCCAGGTCCGGCTCGCCGTCCCCGTCCGGCCCCACTGACCCCAGAGAGGACCCTCCGTGCACCCGCTCGTCGCCGAACTCACCGGCCGGCTCGTCGTCTCGTGCCAGGCCTATCCCGGCGAGCCGATGCGCCATCCCGAGACGATGGCCCAGCTCGCCGAGGCCGCCGTGCAGGGCGGGGCCGCCGCGATCCGCGCCCAGGGACTCGCCGACATCGCGCAGATCTGCGGACGGGTCGACGTGCCGGTCATCGGGCTCTGGAAGCACGGCCACGACGGGGTCTTCATCACCCCGACCCTGCGACACGCTCGTGCGGTCCTCGACGCCGGCGCCGACGTCGTCGCGCTTGACGGCACCCGGCGCGCGCGACCGGACGGGCGCACCTTCGCCGAGACCGTCGCGGGCTTGCGGGCCAGCCACCCCGACTCCCTCGTCATGGCCGACTGCGGCTCGCTCGACGACGCGCTGGCAGCCGCCGAGGCCGGCGCCGACCTCGTCGGGACGACCCTGGCCGGCTACACCGACGAGCGGCCGAAGACCGAGGGCCCGGACCTCGAGCTGCTCGAGGCGGTCGTCGCCGCGCTGCCCGAGGTGCCGGTCGTCGCCGAGGGCCGGATCCACTCCCCCGCCGATGCCGCGGCCGCCCTCGCCACCGGCGCGCACTGCGTCGTCGTCGGCACCGCGATCACCCACCCGACGACCATCACCCGCTGGTTCGCCGCCGCCCTTCCCCCATCCCGCGAAAAGCCGCTTACCCCCTGAAACATCTACACTGAAGGAGGACCACCCGCCGTGGAGGTCGTCATCACCACCCCCGACCAGGCCGCCGGCCTGGTCGCCGACGCGATCACCGAGTTGGTCGTCCGCCGTCCCGACGCCGTGCTCGGTGTCGCGACCGGGTCGAGCCCGCTGGCGGTCTACGACGAGCTGGGCCGGCGGGTCGCCGACGGCCGGCTGACCCTGGCCCGCGCTCGGGCCTTCATGCTCGACGAGTACGTCGGGCTGCCCGCCGAGCACCCGGAGCGCTATCGCACGGTCATCGACCGTGACTTCGTCGCGAAGGTCGACATCGACCCGGACAACGTGCACGGGCCGGACGGGCTCGCCGACGACCTGCCGGCGGCGTGCGCGGCCTACGAGCAGGCGATCGCCGACGCCGGCGGCGTGGATCTGCAGCTGCTCGGCATCGGCTCCGACGGCCACATCGCCTTCAACGAGCCCGGCTCGTCGCTCGCCTCGCGCACCCGGATCAAGTCGCTGACCCGCCAGACCCGCGAGGACAACGCCCGCTTCTTCGGCGGTGAGGTCGAGGCGGTGCCCCGGCACTGCCTGACCCAGGGCATCGGCACCATCCTGAAGGCGCGGCACATCGTGCTCGTCGCCACCGGCCGGTCCAAGGCCGAGGCGGTGCACCAACTCGCCGAGGGCCCGATCTCCGCGCTCTGGCCGGCGACCGCTCTGCAGCTGCACCCGCACGTCACGGTGCTCGTCGACAGCGCCGCAGCGTCGCGCCTGCAGCTCGGCTCGTACTACACCGACACGTATGCCGCGAAGCCGGCCTGGCAGGGTATCTGACGTGAGCATGCCACCCTCGGTCTCTGAGCCGCCTCCCGGAGCGGCCCAGATCCTCACTGCCGCAACGGTTCTCGCTCCCGGCGGAGCGCTGTCCCCCGGCTGGGTGCGCGTCGACGGCGACCGGATCGCCGGGGTCGGCGCCGGGCGGCCGGCCCCGGAGGCGGTCGCGGTCGACCTCGGCGACGCCGTGCTGGCCCCCGGCTTCGTCGATCTGCACACCCACGGCGGTGGCGGCGCGGCATACACCGATGGCGCGCAGGCGGCCGAGACGGCCCGCTCGACCCACCTGGCTCACGGCACGACCTCGACGATGGCCAGCCTGGTCACCGACACGGTCGACCGACTCGTCGAGCAGGTGCGCGCACTCGCGCCCCTTGTCGAGCAGGGCGAGCTGATCGGCGTGCACCTCGAGGGGCCGTGGCTCGCCGAGCGCTACCGCGGCGCTCACGACCCCGCCCTGCTGCGCCCACCGACCCCGGCCGACGTCGACCGGCTGCTCGAGGCCGGCCCGATCGCCATGGTGACGATCGCGCCCGAGCTGCCCGGCGGACTCGATGCCGTGCGCCGACTGGCCGAGGCGGGCGTGCTCGTCGCGATCGGGCACAGCGACGCGACCTATGCGCAGGCGCTCGAGGCCTTCGCGGCCGGCGCGCGGGTCGTCACCCACCTGCACAACGCCCATCGTCCGCTGCACCACCGCGAGCCGGGCCCGGCCCAGGCCGCGATCGACACGCCCGGGGTGGTCCTCGAGCTCATCGCCGACGGCGTGCATGTGCATCCCGCCGTGGTCGCCGACGCGCTGCGGACCCGGGCCGGCCGGGTGGCCCTGGTCACCGATGCGATGGCGGCCGCGGGAGCCGGCGACGGCGACTACCTCCTCGGCCCGCTCACCGCGGTCGTGCGCGACGGGGTGGCCCGGATCGGCGGGCCCGACGGCCCGATCGCCGGATCGACCCTCACGCTCGACCGCGCGCTGCGGTATGCCGTGCACACGGCGGGCGTCCCGCTCGATGTCGCGCTCGACGCCCTTACCCGGGTGCCCGCTGACGTCCTGGGCCGGGCCGACCTCGGCCGGATCGCCGCCGGCGCCCGCGCCGACCTCGTCGTGCTCAGTCCTGAGCTGCAGGTGACCCGCGTGCTGCGGGCCGGCCGCTGGATCGGCGCTGAGTGACGAGCGGCTGCACGCCGGCCCCGCCCGGGGCCGGCGTCAGCCCCAGGCTCGGGACAGCTCGATCGCGCGGGCGTCGGTGAGCGAGGCGACCTGGTCCACGACGACGCGCAGCCGGGCTGCATCGTCAGCCGCGGCCGCGAAGTCCGCGGCAAGCTCGGGGTCCAGCCGTTGGGGCTGCGCGCGGTAGACCTCGACGAGGCCCTCGATGACCTCGGCCTGCACGCTCATCGAGGCGAGCCGCTCGTCGCTGTGCATGACGTAGTGCGCGGCGACGGCCTTGAGGACCGTGCACTCGGCCCGCACCTCGTCGGGCACGACGAGGTCGGCGCAGAAGCGGGTGAGCCGCCCCGGTCCATGACGCTGCCGGGTGGCGAGCTCCACGGCATACACGAAGCGTCCGATGAGTCTGCTCGTCATGTCCTTGAGAGCGGCAAGATCGGTGCGGCTGCCGGAGAAGCGTTGCGGCACCGTGCCGGTCGCGATGAGCCGGTGCACTGCGTCTTCGTATGCCGCGACGTCGAGGTCCGGGCCGTAGGTCGCGCGGGCGACCTCGGCGACCAGCCGCACCTCCTCGGGCGAGTGCAGCACCCGTGGATCCACTCGTCCCGAGGCGATCGCATCCTCGACATCGTGGACGGAGTAGGCGACGTCGTCGGACCAGTCCATCACCTCGGCCTCGAAGGCCCGGTCGCCCGGCGCAGCACCTGCTCGCAACCAACGGAAGATGTCGAGATCGTCGTCGTAGACGCCGAACTTGGCTGTCGGGTAAGGACCTTCGCCGCGTGGCCAGGGGTACTTCGTCGAGGCGTCGAGGCTGGCCCGGGTGAGGTTGAGCCCGGCCGACCGACCGTTGGGGTGCACCCGCTTGGCCTCGAGCCGAGTGAGCAGCCGCAGCGTCTGGGCATTGCCCTCGAAGCCGCCGATGCTCGCGGCGATCCGGTCGAGGACCGACTCGCCGTGATGTCCGAACGGCGGGTGGCCCAGGTCGTGGGCGAGGCACGCGGTGTCGACGACGTCGGCGTCGCAGCCCAACGCCGCACCGAACTCCCGGCCGATCTGCGCGACCTCGAGCGAGTGGGTCAGCCGGTTGCGCACGAAGTCGTCCGAGCCCGCCTGCAGCACTTGGGTCTTGGCCGAGAGCCGGCGTAGCGCCGCCGAGTGCAGCACCCGGGCCCGGTCGCGGGCGAAGTCGTGGCGATCGGCCCGCTTGCGCGCCGGGTCCTCGGCCACCCATCGCTCTCGGTCGCGAGGGGTGTAGCCCGACGGCTGCTCGATCACGCTCCGGTCACCGGGCGCGCAGGCTCGCGAGATGACGGAGCACGCCGGGCACCCACCCCGTCTGGCCGTTCATCCATCGGCCGGAGACGATGTTGCTCGGCACGAGGGCGAAGTCGTCGTCCGGCGCCATCAACCCCAGGTCGGTGCCGAAGACGTCCGACACGGTGGTCCAGCGCAGGTCCGTGTGCCGGGTGAGCCACTCCCCCAGGGCCACGCCGAAGCGCTCGACATGGGGCGTGTGCTCGTCCCGCCGCCAGCGACCGGAGCGATGGGTCGAGACGGCAGCGTCGTAGGCGGCGCCGATCGCCTCGAGGGAGTCGAGGTCGAGGCCCTCGGCGGCGAGCTCGGCGCGGCACCGCTCGAGCAGCGCCGCATCCTGCGGGCGCAGCTCACGAGCGACGGGGTGCAGCGGGCGCCGATCGTCGTCGTCGGGCACCGCAGGCTCGTCGGAGGGCTCCGGATCGGGGCCACGGCGGGAGAACAGACCCATGCCCAGACCCTACGGCGTCAACCGCGGTGATCGGGACTCCCCCAGCTCGGCGCGCACCCGCGCCACCCAGGAGGGCGGGTCACCGTAGCGCTGAGGTGGGATCAGCTCGGCCGCCGCGCAGCACTCGATCAGCTGAGCAAGCCGGCGCTCCCGCGTCGCCTCCTGCTTGGCCGAGAGCACCCAGTAGACGGCCATCTTGCGGTAGGACGGAGTCGCCTTGTCCCAGAAGGCCGTTGCGCGGGCGTCGGCGGCGAGGCGCGCGGCATACTCGGCCGGCAGCGCCGCTGTCTCTGCCTGTTCGTAGGCGTAGATGCCCTGCTTGTCCTCGAGCCGGCGCTCGAAGGCGGCGCGGCCGGCAGGGGTCATCCGGCCCTCGCGCTCGAGTCGCTCGACGTGCGCGATGTTCACCGTGCTCCACGTCGACCCGGCCCGACGCGGCGTCCAGCGCTGCCGAGTGGCGTCGTCGTCGATGCGCTGCGCGACCGAGTCGATCCAGCCGAAGCACAGCGCCTCAGGCACCGCGTCGTCCCAGGTGAGGCCGCGTGGGCTGACGTGCTTCTTGCGCAGGCCCATCCACAGCTCGGTGGCCGTCGCTTGGTGCTCCTCGAGCCAGGCCCGGAACTCGTGCGCGTCGGCGAAGAAGACCGGCCGCTGCCGGCTGCCGGAGACGGGCTCATCCACCGGACACGTCCAGCTCGGCCTCGGCCACGAGGCGCTGCTGCTCGGGCGTGAGCTCGGGCGAGTCCAGCCACCCCTCGGGCAGCACGACCCGCTTCGGCGTGCCGGCCCGGCCACGCTGGCCCTCGGCGTCCTCGCCCGGCCACGGCGCATCGCGGTCGAGGCGGGCCAGCAGGGCGTCGAGCGCCTTCAGCGAGTCGACGAGCGCAAGGTCGTGGCGCATCGTCGAGCCGGCCGGGAAGCCCTTGAGATACCAGGCGATGTGCTTGCGGATGTCGCGACAGCCTCGGCGCTCGTCGTCGTAGAACTCCACGAGGTATGCCGCGTGCCGCCGCAGCGTGTCGGCGACCACGCCCAGGGTGGGCTGCACCCGCACGCGCTCGCCGCGCATCGCCGCCTCCAGGTCGGTGAACAGCCAGGGCCGGCCGAGGCACCCGCGGCCGACGACGATGCCGTCGCACCCTGTCTCGGCGATCATCCGGACGGCATCGTCAGCGCTCCAGATGTCGCCGTTGCCGAGCACCGGGATCTCGGTGACCGTCTCCTTGAGCGACCGGATCGCGGCCCAGTCAGCGGCACCCGAATAGTGCTGGGATGCCGTGCGGCCGTGCAACGCAACGGCACTCGCTCCCTCGGCCTGGGCGATGAGCCCCGCGTCGAGGTAGGTGAGGTGCTCGTCGTCGATCCCCTTGCGCATCTTCACCGTCACCGGGATGTCACGCCGGCCCGCCTCCTGCACGACCGCGCCGACGATCGCCCGGAAGAGCTCACGCTTCCACGGCAGCGCCGACCCGCCGCCCTTGCGGGTCACCTTCGGCACCGGGCAGCCGAAGTTGAGGTCGAGGTGGTCGGCACGGTCCTCCTCGACGATGATCCGCGCCGCCGCCCGGGCCGTGACCGGGTCGACCGAGTAGAGCTGGACCGACCGCGGCGACTCCTGCGGGTCGTGCTCCATCAGCCGGAAGGTCTCCGCGTTGCGCTCGACGACCGCCCGGCTGGTGATCATCTCCGAGACGTAGAGCGTGTCCGGCGCGCCCTCGCGACACAGCCGGCGGAAGGCCCGGTTGGTGATCCCGGCCATCGGCGCGAGGACCACGGCCGAGCCGATGGCGTGTCGCCCGATCCGCAGCGGACCCGGCAGCCCGGCGAGCGGCGGCGCGGCATACGAGGTTCTCATAGGGCGACCATTGTCACAGAGCGGTGCCGCCCATGCAGCCGAGCGCGCTCCGAGGAGCCTGGCAGCATTGCCCCATGGGGTATTTCGGCAGCTGACTGTGGCGCGACGGCACATGGTCCCGGCACGCGGCACACGACGTCCGAGCGGACGAGCACTCGCTGCACCTCGACATCCACGACAGCGACGTCACGACGGTGCGCTACCACCCCGTCGGCTCCGGCTCCGGCGTCGCCTACCTCGGTGTCACCCCCCGGATCTACTTTGAGGACCCGCGCGCGTCCGCGCCGACCGACGTCGAGCGCGAGGCTCGAGCGCTGGCCGCCTGGGCCACCGGCTCCTCACCGTCGAGCGCCGATCCCGTCGCCGCACTCTCAGCCCGCATCCAGCCCTTGCTGGCGACCGACGACGAGGAGACGTGGGATGAGGCCGATCCGGTCGAGCTCGATGACAACGACCTCTTCGTCGAGCGCAAGACCCTCACGTTGATCGCCGTGCTCGGCCTGCCCGAGCCCGAGGGCTATTGGGACGACGCGGACTGAACTGCCTCGGCTTTCTGCGGGAAAGCTGCCTGCAGAGCGGGACCCATGAGTCGCGCTGTGCAGGCACCTTGTGGCCGCGGCCCTGGCTCAGCGCGCCAATGCCAGCAGCGCGGCATACGGCGGCGTCCACTCGTGCCCCTCGGCGCGCGCCTCGCAGCAGACCCCGTGCTCACCGAGGAGGGCGACGACCTCGACGGAGCTCAGATTGCCGGACAGGGCCAGTCGGGTGGCGAGGGCGAGCAGCGCCGACCGATGCTCGACGAGCACCAGACGGGCCCGGTCGACCAGGCCGGCGAGCACCTGCTCGACCGTCTCGTCGGTCACCGACGTGTTCATCGCGTGCTCGTGCTCGAGGGCGCGATCGGCATGCCAACGGTCGAAGCCGTAGCGGCGCACCGCATCGAGGACGAGCTCCGTGGCCCGGGCGCGGTCGGTGGCCCGACCGGCCGAGGCGTTGCCGACGCCGAAGACGAGCTCCTCGGCGAGCCCACCGGCCAGGGCGACGACCGCGAGGTCGGCCATCGAGTCGCGGGTGAGCATCGCGTGGTGCCGGTAGGTGAAGCCGTCCGCGTCGGTGCCGGCCGCGCGGGCCGTGAGCTGCAACGGCGCGAGACCGAAGAGCGCGGCATAGGCGAGGGCATGACCGGCCTCGTGCACGGCAACGCAGGCGAGCTGGTCGGCGCGTGCGGCGTCGCGCACCCGGTCCGCGCGCCCGGCGAAGGGCCAACGCTGCTGCTCTGGCACCACGGCGCCCCGTGCACCCACGGTGCCGACGAGCTCGCCGGCGGCCTCGTCGTAGTCCAGGTGCACCTCGTCGACGCCGGCGAGCGCGGCGAGGCACAGCAGCTTGGCGAGGTGGGTGCCCACGATGTCGCCGACGCTCGACAACGCCGGCCGCACGCCCTGCACCGGGAAGACCCCGTTGCGGTAGACGAGCCCGGACACCGCCGGGCCGACCTGCACGGCGATGCCGAGCCGCTGCCGAGCCTGCTCGGCGAGCCGCGCGATCTCGCGGGCGATGACCCGCTCGAAGTCGATCCGACGCAGGCTGCGATAGACGAGGTGGACATTGCCGAACCGGGCCACCTGCTCGGGGGTGAAGCGACGCCGCAGCGCCGCCTTGACGTCGACCACCGAGACCTTGGCGGTGTATGCCGCGACGATGTCGGCGTCCACGTCGGCCTCGTCGGTGTCGCGGGCCATCGGGAAGGCCTCGTCGAGGTTGCCGCTGACGATGACGAGCAGCTGCCGGCAGTCGACCGGCTGGTGCAGCCGCTTGTCGGCGCGGGCCTGCTCGAGGCGGCGCAGGGCCTCGCCGTGGCTGAGGCCGGCGAGGGCGTCCAGGGGTGCGGGCAATCCGAGGGTGCGCTGCAGCGACCGGCCGTGCCACAGGCCGATCTCGTCCGGCTCCGTGGACCGCTTGCCCTTGGTTCGGCGGCGGATGATCGCGTCGCGGTCCTCGCGCATCGAGGCGATCAGCCAGTCGAGGTCCGGGCTGTCCCGGCGGCTGAGCCAGCCGTCGGAGAGCAGCTCCCAGAAGTCGCCGAAGCGGGTCTGCGGGATCGGATCGCCATTGGGGGTGAGGGTGCGGAAGCGCTGGATCTCGTCGGCGAGCAGGATCCCCGGCCGGGAGTCGAGGAGCCCGGCCTCGCCGAGCCGGTCGGCGACCAGCTCGTGGCGGCTCTCGGCATCGGTATGGCTCAGCTCGATCTCGACGAAGCGGTGCTGCAGGTCGAGCGATCGCACGAGCCGCCGGACCAGGTCGGTCTTGCCGACCCCGGTCATCCCCCCGAGATTGACGACGACCGGACGGGCGAGCACCTCGGGCATGAGGTACCACACGGCCACGGCGTCGATGAGCTCGTCGATGACGGTGTCGATGCCGACGAAGTGGGCATGCAGGGCTGCCCGCGCCTGCTCGAGCCGAGCCTGGCGGGTCTGCACCTCCATGATGTCCACGCGGGTGGTCGTCGTCGTCACAATCGACCAGGATGCCCGCTGAGCGGGATTGCCTGCCAATGGTTTTCAGGTGACCTCGCGGGCGAAGCCGGCGATGATCGCGCTCGTCTGCCACGGTCGGGTGAGCGGCAGCAGGTGGCTGGCCCCACGGACGGTCCGGACCCGCGCGAACCCCGCGGCCGCGGCATACCGGGCGCCGTCGATGCCGAGCTGGTCGAACTGCCCGCGCACGAGGAGGACCGGGCATTCGACCGCACGCAGCAGCTCGGGGCTCCCCCACGCCATCACCTCGGCCCACGAGTCGCGCACCGCGTCGAACCAGTAGCCCTCGTCGCGGATCGGCGCGAAGACCTCGGGGGCGGCCATTCGGCCGAGCATGCGGTCGTTGAGCCTGTTGATCCACGCCCGTGGTGCCCGGTCGGTCACCGCGCCGAGCGCTCGGTATGCCGCGGCGCCCGGTCCCCGCGGGATGGCTGCGGCCCCGATGGTGACGAGGCCCGCCAGTCGCGCACTGTGCTCGGCGGCATAGGCCATCGCGACGTAGCCGCCCAGGGAGTGACCGGCCAGGACGATGGGCTGCCCGGCTGCCGCCGAGTCGACTGCCGCGGCGACGGCCGCCGTGGCACTGGTCCGCGAGAACCGTTGCGCGGCAAGGGATCCATGCCCCGGCAGGTCCGGTGTCAGCACCTCGAACTCGGGCTCGAGCCACTGCCGGTGGGCCGCCCACTGCACCCCGCTGGTTCGTGAGCCGTGGACGAGGACCAGCCGGGTGCGCATAGGCCGATTATCCGGCGTCGCTCAGCCCTGACGCAGACTGACCGCCGTCGTTGCTGAGCCGGGCCGCGTGTCGAGCTCGCCGTCGGGAAGCAGACCCTTCGGCAGAGCGGCGACCTGCCACTGCCGCCCGGACGTCACGTCCCAGGCGAGCAGGTTTGCCCCGGCCACCGATCGTGACGCGTAGAGCACGATGGTCGACGACGCCCAGCCCAGCGCCGAGCAGCACCCCTTGACGGAGCCCTCCTCAGGCGGCACGAGCAGCCGGGGCTGTGGGTCCCCGCTCGTCCGCACCGCGAGCAGCCCCTGGTACCCCTCGACCTCCGACTGAGGAGCGAGCCAGCTGCCGGACACCGCCCACTGGCCATCCGGCGACGTGACGGTGTCCCCCCAGACCCCGACCGCCGCAACGCTCACGGTGCGCAGGTCGAGCGCCGTCCCGTCCGCGGCGTGCGTCCGGAGCTGGATCGTGCTCGCGGTCTCGTCGGGGGCATCGGGCAGCAGCTGATGAGGGTAGGCCGAGCTGCGCGCAGTGACCTGCTCGACCTGACGAGTGCTCGGATCGACCCGCCAGGCACTGGTGCCGGCGACGATGAGCGTCCGGCCGTCGGCCAGCCAGCCACCGACGGTGGCGTCGCGAACCGGCACCGGCACCCGCTGGACCGTGCCCGACCCCAGGTCGGCCACGACCACCTCACCCGGCTGCAGGAAGGCCAGTCGAGTGCCGGAGCGATCGATGACCCGAGTGCCGAGCGGCAGGTAGGGGTCGTTGGTGTCGGCGAGGAAGGGCACCAGCGGCACGGTGTCGAGCTCGAGATAGCCCGGGGTCGGACGGCTCAGCCAGACGACGGGGTGGTAGCCGCCGGGCACCCGACGGACCAGCACCGCCTCCGCGCGCGCCCCGACGGGCAGCCCGGCACTCGCGCGGGGCAACGCGTCCTCGGGCGCGAAGCCGAGTGAGCGGGGCATCGGCGAATCTGCCAACCAGGGCAGCGTCGCCTCCAGGGTGGGAGCCACGGCAGGGTATGCCGCCGCCCCGCGCACCGTGGCCACCGGCCTCGCGGACGGGTCCGTCGCGGTCGCGAACGTCGCGACGGTCGTGATCGAGGTGGCCGGGTCGGCCCGCACGGGTGCCCGGTCACTGGCCGACCAGGCCACGACCCCGACGACAGTTGCTGCTGCCACTGCGGCGGTCACCAGCGCGCGGTCCCGACGGCGAGCGGATTGTGCTGCGGCCCAAGCCTTCTCGGCCAGATCGGGCGCGGGCACATCCTGGGCGGCGCGCTCGAGCAGAGCGCGCAGGTCGTCGGTCATGGCTGGCCTCCGATGGTCGGTCCGGAGAGGTCGGCAGTGGAGAGATCGGCATCGGGCAGCGCCGCGCGCAGCCGCTGCAGCGCCGCGTGGGTCTGGCTCTTGACCGTGCCGGTCGAGATGCCGAGCAGGTGGGCGGTGTCGCGCTCACTGCGGTCCTCGAGGAAGCGCAGCACGACGATGGCGCGCTGCTTCGCGGTGAGGGTGTCCAGCGCCGCCGCGGCGTCGATCCGCGCGTCGACGTCCGCCGCTGGGTCGGCGACCTGATCGGGCAGGGCCGTCACGCGCTGCCTCCGGCGTTCCCGGGATCGGCTGCGCCACAACGAGATCGCGTCACGATAGACGATCTGACGCAGATAGGCGTCCGGGTGCCCGTGCCGGACCCGGGGCCAGGCGCGCGCGAGCTTGACGAGGGCCTCCTGGAGCAGGTCCTGCGCCTCGTGCAGGTCGCCACACACGAGGTATGCCGCGCGCAGCCAGCCGTGCTCGCGCGCCCGTACGAAGGCGGCGAACTCCTCGTCCATGCCCACCTCCGTCCGGTTTCGGCTTCTCGTCCACCCTGTCAACGGCACCGACCTGATGGAAGGTTGTCCCGCGCCTGCAGATCATGGCCCGCACCGCCTTACCGAGCGGCACGGTCTTCCCCCATCCTCGCCCGGCTCGAGGGGGTCGGCTGGCTCGAGAGCGGCTGGGAGGACGTCGACCCGACGGTCGTCGGCCGCCCGGCCCTCCGCTACTACCGGCTGGCCCTCGCGATCCTGCCGCGGTCGGCTCGCAGCCGGTATGCCGCCGAGTGGCGCGCCGACCTGGCTCAGCTCCCCGAGGACCCCACGGCCACCCACGCCTACGCCCGCAGCCTGCTGCGCGGCGCGCCGGAGCTCCGCCGCGCGCTGGGCCGCGCCGAGGGCGGCATACCGCTGCGGTGTCGGTTGGGGTGGCATCGCTATGTCGACGTCCACGACAACCCCGAGAGCTGGCGCTATGTGAGCCGGCATTGCACCCGCTGTCCGCGGATCGTCGACCAGGGTGCCGGAGCACCGGCCGGGGGGAGCCTCACCGGCGTGCAGACCCACAGTCTGGGCCGCTGATCGGGCGCCCGACAACTACACCACGTTCACCCCCGGGCTCGACCCGACAACGTGCCGGTCAACCCGAAGAAGTTCCTGGGGTGAAGTGCCCCTTTATCGGGTCACCCGATAAAGCTCAGCACCCCACGAGCCGCTGGGCGAGCCAGCCCTCGACCTGGTCGATGCCGATCCGCTCCTGCACCATGGTGTCCCGCTCGCGGATGGTCACCGCCTGGTCCTGCAGCGTGTCGAAGTCGACGGTGATGCAGTAGGGCGTGCCGATCTCGTCCTGGCGACGGTAGCGCCGACCGATCGCTTGGGCGTCGTCGAAGTCGACGTTCCAGTTGCGCCGCAGCCGCGCGGCGAGGTCGCGCGCCGCCGGCGACAGGTCGGCATTGCGGGACAGCGGCAGCACCGCGGCCTTGAACGGCGCCAGCCTCGGGTCGAGCCGCAGCACGACCCGCTTGTCGACCCCGCCCTTGGTGTTGGGCGCCTCGTCCTCGGCATAGGCCTCGACGAGGAAGGTCATCAGCGAGCGCGACAGGCCGGCCGCCGGCTCGATGACATAGGGCATGTAGCGCTCGCCGGTTGCCTGGTCGAAGAAGGACAGGTCCTGGCCGGAGTGCTCGCTGTGCTGGCTGAGGTCGAAGTCGGTGCGGTTGGCGATGCCCTCGAGCTCGCCCCACTCGGAGCCGGTGAAGTTGAAGCGGTACTCGATGTCGACGGTGCGCTTCGAGTAGTGCGACAGCTTCTCCTTCGGGTGCTCGTAGTGCCGCAGGTTGTCGGCGGCGATCCCGAGGTCGACATACCAGCGGGTCCGCTCGTCGATCCAGTACCGGTGCCAGTCCTCGTCGGTGCCCGGCGGCACGAAGAACTCCATCTCCATCTGCTCGAACTCGCGGGTCCGGAGGATGAAGTTGCCCGGCGTGATCTCGTTGCGGAAGCTCTTGCCCACCTGGGCGATGCCGAACGGCGGCTTGCGCCGGGCGGCCCCCTCGACGTTCTTGTAGTTGATGAAGATGCCCTGCGCGGTCTCCGGCCGCAGGTAGTGCAGCCCGCTCTCGTCCTCGAGGACACCGAGGTAGGTCTTGAGCATCATGTTGAAGTCGCGCGGCTCGGTCCAGCGACCCCGCGTCCCGCAGTGCGGGCAGGGCACGTCGCTCATCGGCACGTCGTCAGGGTTGATCTCGGTGCCGCCCTTGGCGGCCTTGGCGGCATACGCCTCCTGCAGGTGGTCGGCGCGCTCCCGCTTGTGGCAGGCGAGGCACTCGACGAGCGGGTCGGTGAAGGTGCCGACGTGCCCCGAGGCGACCCAGGTCTGGCGGGGCAGGATGATCGAGGAGTCCAGCCCGACGACGTCCTCGCGGGCGTGCACCATGGCCTTCCACCACTGCCGCTTGATGTTCTCCTTGAGCTCGACGCCGAGCGGGCCGTAGTCCCACGCCGACCGCGTCCCGCCGTAGATCTCCCCGCACGGGAAGACGAAGCCCCTGCGCTTGCAGAGGCTGACAACGGTGTCGACGGTGGAGGTGCTGGCCATGAGGGACAGGCTATCGGGAGTGCGCGGGGGCCCCGACCGCGTCCCGTAGCCTTGGCCGCGTGAGTCTGCCCTTCCGCTCCCGGGTCGAGCACGCGTCCGCGCCGTGGATCGACAAGCTCAACGGTATGCCGCGCGTGCTGCCCTTCCTCGTCGTGCTCGCGCTCATGCTCGCCGGCGCCTTCGTGCCGAAGGTGGGCTTCCTCTTCACCCTGCTCATCGCCGTCTTCCTCGGCTGGATCCTCTTCCTCACCTGGCCGCGGCTCGGGCTGCCCGAGAAGCTGCTGCGGTTCGCGGTCCTCGGCATGGTGCTGGCCATGGTGGCCGTCCAGGCCTTCCCGCGCTGAGTTTGACAATCATTATCACTAGGTCCACAGTGGACCCATGCGCTCATCGTTGCCCTCGAACCGTCTGCTGCCCGCCGTCGCCCTGGTGGCCGCCGTCGCCCTGAGCTCCTGCAGCTCCGGGCCTGCGTCGGGCGCCGCGTCCCCCACCGGCTCCGGCGCCACCAGCAGCACCGCCGCACGCAGCACCACCGCAGCGGCCACGACGAGCGCAGCGAGCACGCCGACGAGCGCGCCGATCCCCGTCACCGCCGCCTTCTACCCGCTGGAGTACCTCCTCACCGAGATCGGCGGACCGCACGTCACGGTCACGACGCTCACCAAGCCGGGCGTCGAGCCGCACGACCTCGAGCTCACCCCCCAGGACGTCGCCGGGCTGAGCAAGGCCAAGCTCGTCGTCACGCTCAAGGGCTTCCAGCCGGCCGTCGACGCCGCCACGGCGCAGCAGGCTCCCACGACGACCTACGACGTCGCACCGGCAGCCGCGCTCGACCTCGCTGCCCCCGAGCACGACCACGAGGGCGGCGACACCCACGGTCAGGAGGCCAAGGACCCGCACTTCTGGCTCGACCCGGACCGCTACACCCGAGTGGGCTATGCCGTGACCGAGCGGCTCGTGCAGATCGACCCGGCGAACGCAGCGACCTACCGGCAGCGCGCCGACGCCTTCGCGGCCTCGCTCACGGCGCTCGACACGAGCTTCACGACCGGGACGACGACGTGTGCCAACCGCAAGCTCGTCACCAGCCATGCCGCCTTCGGCTACCTCGCCCGCAAGTACAGCTTCACCCAGGTGCCGATCGCCGGCCTGTCGCCTGAGCAGGAGCCCACCGCCAAGCAGCTGGCGGCGGTCGCCACGGTGGTCAAGGACAGCAAGGCGACGACGATCTACGCCGAGACGCTCGTCGACCCGAAGTTCGCGCAGACCGTGGCGACGAGCACCGGTGCCACGATCGCCGTCCTGGACCCCATCGAGGGGATCACGACGAGCTCGGCCGGCAAGGACTACCGTGAGGTCATGCAGGCCAACCTCACCGCATTGCGTGCCGGGCAGGGCTGCCAGTGAGCCACGCGTGACCGGGGGCTCCCCGGTGCTGTCGCTGCGGTCGGCGTCCTTCGGGTATGCCGACCGCGCGGTCGTCTCCGGCGTGACGCTCACCGTCGAGCCGGGCGAGGTGGTCGCCGTCCTCGGCCCCAACGGCTCGGGCAAGTCGACCCTCGTCAAGGGTGCGCTCGGCCTGGCTCAGCAGCTCGCCGGCTCGGTCGAGCTCTTCGGTATGCCGCGCGCCGACTTCCGCGAGCACGCCAGGCTCGGCTACGTGCCCCAGCGGCATACCCTCGCCTCGGCGGTCCGCTCGACGGTGACCGAGATCGTCGCCTCGGGCCGGATCCCCCGCCAGCATTGGCTGCGTGGACAGACCGCGCGCGATCGCGAGCAGATCGGCCGGGCCCTGGAGCTCGTCGGCCTCGCCGACCGGGCCCGCGCCGACGTCACGACGCTCTCCGGAGGCCAACAGCGGCGGGTGCTCATCGCCCGCGCGCTCGCCGGCGAGCCGGAGGTGCTCGTGATGGACGAGCCGATGGCCGGCGTCGACGCCTCGGCCCAGCACGTCCTCGCCGACGTGCTCACCCGGCTCGCCGCGACCGGCGTGACCATGCTCGTCGTCACCCACGAGCTCGTCGCGCTCGCCGACCTGGTCACCCGGGTCGTCGTCGTCGACGCCGGGCAGGTGAGCTTCGACGGGTCCAAGGCCGACTTCGAGGCCGCGGCCGGGCACGTCCTGCACGACCACGGCGCCCATCACCACGACCTCGAGCTGGCCACCACCCCCGCACTGCTCGGCAACCCGATCCCGGACCCGCCAGCCGAGGTCCGGCGTGGCTGACCTGCTCGCCCTCGACTTCATGCAGCGCGCGCTGCTCGCGGCGCTGCTCGTCGGCGCGGTCGCCCCGCTCGTCGGCGTCTTCCTCGTCCAGCGTCGGCTCGCGCTCATCGGCGACGGCATGGGTCACGTCGCGCTCGCCGGCGTCGCGGTCGGCGTGCTCACCGGCCAGTCGCCGGTGTGGACCGCGCTCGCGGCCGCCGTCGTCGCGGCCGTCGTCGTCGAGCTGATCCGCAGCTCGGGCCGCGCCCAGGGCGACGTCGCTCTCGCGATCATCTTCTACGGTGGCATCGCCGCCAGCGTCGTCATCATCGCGAAGTCGCCCAAGGGCACGCCGGCCAACCTCACGGCATACCTCTTCGGCGCGATCACCACGGTGCAGCCGAGCGACCTCGTCGTCTTCGCGGGGCTCAGCCTGGTCATCCTCGCGACCGTCGGGGTGCTGCGCTCGCGGCTCTTCGCGGTGGCCAACGACGAGGAGTGGTCGCGCGCGGCCGGGCTGCCGGTGACCGCGCTCAACCTCGCGCTCGCGCTGCTCACCGCCGTCACCGTCGTCGTGTCGATGCGGATCGTCGGGCTGCTGCTCATCAGCGCGCTGATGATCGTGCCCAATGCCGCGGCCCAGCTCATCGGCCGCTCGTTCCGCGCCTGCCTGCTGTGGGCCGTCGTCATCGGCGTCGTCTGCTCGGTCGGCGGCGTCATCGTGTCGTATGCCGCCGACACCCCCTCCGGCGGCACCATCGTCATGCTCGCCATCGGAGTCTTCGTCGTCGCGGCCGTCGGGTCGGCGATCGCCCAGCGGCTCGGCCGAGCGAGCCACCGCGAGACCGAGGCCCACCCGCACGAGCACGGCCCGGACTGCGGCCACGAGGTGCTCCCCCACGGCGACCACGTCGACTACCTGCATGACGGCCACCGGCACGCCCCCCACGGCGGCCACTACGACGAGCATGCCGAGGGCGGGCACGACCCGACGCACGCCCCCTCCGGCACCGGTCACCCCAGCGAGGCATCCCGATGACGACCACGACCCGCAAGCTCACCCGCCAGCAGACCGCGGTGCTCGAGGCACTGCAGTCCGGGGCTGACTTCGTCTCGGCCCAGGACCTGCACGCCCGGATGCGCGAGCAGGGCACGACCATCGGGCTGGCCACCGTCTATCGCGCGCTCACCACGCTCGCCGCCGACGGTGCCGTCGACAGCCTGCGCACCGACGACGGGCAGTCGGTCTACCGCCAGTGCTCGAGCGGTCACCACCACCATCTGGTATGCCGCGTGTGCGGCCGGACCGTCGAGGTCGACGGCCCGGCGGTGGAGACCTGGGCCGAGCGGGTGTCCGCCCAGCACGGCTACCGGGACGTGCGGCATACCCTCGAGATCGTCGGCACCTGCCCCACCTGCTGATCCAGCCGATCTGCTTGGCTGGAGGCATGGCAGACCGACCGATGACCCTGACCTTCCTCGGCGCGGCGGGGACGGTGACCGGCTCGAAGTACCTGCTCACCGTCGGCGAGCGCCGAGTCCTCGTCGACGGCGGGATGTTCCAGGGCGACAAGCGCTGGCGCGAGGTCAACTGGGCGAGCTTCCCCGTCGAGCCGACCTCGCTGTCGGACATCCTCGTCACGCACGCGCACATCGACCACGTCGGCTACCTCCCCGCGCTCGTCGCCGCCGGCTTTGCCGGCCCGATCTGGTGCACCGAGAGCACCAAGCGGCTGGCCGAGATCGTGCTGCTCGACGCGGCCCACCTGCAGGAGCGCGAGACCGAGCGGGCGATCGAGGGCGGCTACTCCAAGCACCTGGACCCCAAGCCGCTCTACACCGTCGCCGACGCCGAGGCGACCATCCCGCTGCTGCGGGTCATCCCCTTCGACAGCGACGTCGACCTCGGCCAGGGGCTGAGCGCGCGGTGGACCCGGGCAGGGCACATCCTCGGCTCGGCGAGCATCACGGTCACCGCCCGGCGTGCCGGGCAGACCGAGTCGGTGCTCTTCTCCGGCGACCTCGGCCGGCACGACCACCCGGTGCTGCGGCCGCGCGAGATCCCGCCGTCGGCTCCGGTGGCGCTGATCGAGTCGACCTACGGCGACCGAGAGCACCCCGAGCCGGCCGGGCTGCCGCACGAGGCGATGGCCGACGCGATCCGCCGCACCGTCGAGCGGGGCGGCTCGGTGCTCATCCCCGCCTTCGCCGTCGACCGCACCGAGGTCATCCTCGTCGCGCTGCAGGACATGCTGCAGGCCGGGCGGATCCCCAACGTGCCGATCTACCTCAACTCGCCGATGGCGGTGGCCGGGCTGGCCGTCTATCGCGAGGCCTATGCCAAGGGCGAGCTGCGCCGCGACCTCGATCCCGACGACCTCATGCACATTCCGGGCCTCAAGGAGGTCGCCGACGCCGAGCAGTCCAAGGCGCTCAACCGGCCGGCCCGCTCGTGCATCATCATCTCCTCCTCCGGGATGGCCACCGGCGGCCGGGTGGTCCACCACCTCGAGGCGATGCTGCCCGACCCGCGGCATACCGTCGTGTTCACCGGCTTCCAGGGCCCGGGCACTCGCGGGCGGATGCTGCTCGATGGCGAGCAGCAGATGAAGTTCCGCGGCCGCTATGTCATGGTCCGGGCCGAGATCGTCCAGGACACCGAGTTCTCGGTGCACGCCGACGCCTCCGACCTGCTCGACTGGCTGCGCGAGCTCTCGCCCCGGCCGCAGACCGTCTTCTGCGTGCACGGCGAGGACCGATCCCGGGCGGCGCTCGCCGAGCGGATCCGGGCCGAGCTCGGCATCGCGGCCGTCTGCCCGAGCTATGGGGAGGTCGTGACGATCGGGGCCGACGGGCAGTGGGGCGAGGCCGGCCAGGTCGCGGTCGGGCCGGCCGTCGGTGACGGGGTGGCCGGCGACGACGGTGGGGCCGGCGAGGGTGGCGGCTCGAGCATGCCGCCGGCACCCGGATCGCCGCCCGCGCCGCGACAGCCGTCCCCGCTGGCGCCGGCTGCGCCCCCGGAGCCCGAGGCCGACCCGATGCACGACCGGCTCGAGCAGGTCCAGGTCATCCTCGAGACCGCGCTGGGGCAGGTGCAGTTCGCCCCCGAGACGGCTCGCCCGGCGATGACCGAGACCCTGCAGGCGGCGCTCCGACTCGCCGAGGCGGGCGCCTACTCCCCCGCCGCGCTGCGGCGTGCCGTGGATGACGCGATGACCGCTGCGGTCGCCGCCGTGCAGACGCCGGGAGGGCAGTCGGTCGTCGCGTTGTTGGCCTCGATCCCGCGGATCATCGGCTGAACGGCCATCGCCGGTAGTCGTCGTCTGGGAGGACAGGTGTTCACCGGGTGCCGGTGGTCACCCGTCCTCCCAGACGACGACTACCGGCGATTCCTCGCCATACCGACACTCTTCGATT
>Ga0116151_10001685_pt1 | contig 20694 bp, 20 predicted proteins | sample AD_UKC117_MetaG_FD_89893 | JGI IMG/M metagenome (GOLD analysis project Ga0116151, IMG submission 89893) | Active sludge microbial communities of municipal wastewater-treating anaerobic digesters from Hong Kong - AD_UKC117_MetaG | ecosystem: Engineered > Bioreactor > Anaerobic > Digestate... | reverse complement strand
CGCATCGCCCGCGCCACCGCCTCGTCAGGTGCCACGAGATCGGCCCGGAGCTCGCTGCGCGCCGCCCACAGAAGACCGGCGACATGATCGGCGGCGGCCGTCGCTGCCGCTGCCTCGCCGTAAGCCAGCACCGCGGCACCCAGATGAGGCACGTCGCCGTAGGTGTAGCCGGCGGCGACGGTGCAGGTCAGGACTCCTGGCCGGCCCTCCGCCGCGTGCGCCGCCGCGAGAATCCGCGCCATGGGTGGTGCGGTCGTCGCCTGCTTCACCGTCGCCGGCAAAAGCGGCAGCTTGCGGAAAGCCTTGGCCGGTCGCTCCATCCCGTCGAGCAGCCGGCCCAGGATCGAGGCCGCTTCCTCGCCCCGCTCGAAGAAATCGCTGTGCGGGAACGTGTCGTAGCCGACGAGGACGTCGGCCGCGTCCACCAGCCCTTGCGAGATGTTCGCGTGATAGTCGAGCGTGGCAACGACGGGCGCGTTGGGTGCGAGAAACCCCCGCACAAAACGCACGACCCCGGCATCGGCATCCTCCCGGCCCGCCACATCCATGGCCCCGTGCAGGACGACGAGCGCGCCGTCGAAGGGGGCGAGCGGTCGCGCATGGTGCTCGATGACGCCGAGAAGTTTCTCGAACGCCCCGGCCTCGACGAGGCCGGCGGGCATGGCGAAGGTGAAGAGTGTGGGGACGAGCTCGAGCCCGGCGGCGGCAGCGCCCCTGATCATCCCGCCGATCTCGGTCCCGCTCCCGGCATAGCGCTCGATGATCGCCGAACCTTCGGCATACTGATAGCTGCGAAAGTCGGCGAGGGTCGTCCGTAGGTTCGAGAAGCCGTTGGTCTCGTGCTGGATGCCGGCCAGGAGAATGCGTCGGTCAGCCATCATTCACCTTATTTTGCCCTGCTCGCCGCAGGATCGTGTTCCCGCAAGGCCTGGGGCTCAGGGGGCCGAACGATGACCGGCCTGTCAAGCGGATCGGGCCGCGTCTCCGGGGCCGAGGTGTCGTTCCGGCCGCCCCTGATTGCGGGGTCGGTGATCGTCACGTATGTCCCGATGGTCGTCCTCTGGCTGCCGCGGGTGCACGGCTTCTGAGGATGCAGGGACAGGATTTCCGGAGAAGGAGCGAATGATGGGCAAAATTCGGCCTAACCGCGCCAAGGAGAAGCTCGCGGCCGGGGGGATCGTCGTTTCGCTCGGCGGGCTCGCCTCGAGCGACCTCATCGACCAGATCGGCCCGATGGGGCTCGACGCGGTCTGGCTCGAGGCCGAGCACGGTCCGGTCGACTACGGCCATATCGGCGACCTCACCCGGGCCTGCGACCTCTGGGGGATGACCTCGATCGTCCGCGTCAATTCGCTGGACTACGGCACGATCTACCGTGTCCTCGATCTCGGCGCCCAGGCCATCTGCGTGCCGCATGTCGACACCGCCGACGATGCCAAGGGCTTCGTCGAGGCCGCCAAGTTCGCGCCGATCGGGCGGCGCGGGCTCTTCACGGGCCGGCAGGGCTTCGGCGTGCCCGACTACCTCGAGGTCGCCAACGACCAGACCATGCTGATCGCCCTCATCGAGGATGCGAAGGCGGTCGAGAACCTCGATGCCATCCTCGCCGTCGACCATATCGACGTCTTCTTCGTGGCCCCCTCGGACCTCGCCGCCTCCATGGGCCACATCGGCAAGATCCAGCACCCGGAGGTGCAGGGCACCATCGACCGGACCCTGCAGCGCATCGCCGCCGCCGGTCGCACCCCCGGCACGCTGCTGCTCGGCCACCAGAATGTCGCGCGTTACACCGCTCTCGGCGTGCGCTGCTTCATGACCCCGGTGCTGCCCCTGATCGCCGAAGGTGTCGGCAGTGTGCTCGAAGCCGCGGCGGCGTCCGGCCGGCGCTGAGGCGGGGCGTCAGGCGCCCGGTCGGTGCGCCTCGAGGTCGGCGAGCGCCGCCTTGCGCAGCAGCATCGAGTCGACGGCACCCGCGACCATGGTGTAGCCGGCGGCGAAGAGCTCGGGCACGGTGCGCATCGCCGAAGGAACGGTGCCGAGCGGCTTGCCGGAGGGGCGCAGGTTCCTCTCGCAGCGCTCGACCAGCTCCCTGACCTCCGGGTGGTCGAGCTGGCCGAGGCGGCCGATCGAGCCCGCCATGTCGTTGATGCCGATGAACGGCATGTCGATGCCGTCGACGGCGGCGATCGCCGCCGCCTCGTCGACGGCCCTGGCACTCTCGAGCTGGCCCAGGATCATGAGCCGGTCGTTCCATTCGGCGAGATAATTGGCGTCCTTGCCCCAGCGGGTGCAGCGATGGGACGGCGCCGCGTAGCCGCGCGTGCCGTGCGGCGGGTAGCGGCAGGCGGCCACCGCGGCCTTGGCCGCCTCCGCACCCTCGAGCAGCGGAATCATCACCGAGGTGGCGCCTAGATCGAGGATGCGCTTGAGATAGACCTGATCGTTCCAGGGCACGCGGACGACCAGGGGGCAGCCGGCGGCCTCGGCCGCACGCATGACGTCGGCGGCCGTCTCCAGGCTGCCGGGGCCGTGCTCCTGGTCGAGGATCAGGAAATCGTAGCCGGCATGCGCCATGAGCTCGGCGACGGCAGCATCGGCGAGGCCGAGCCAGGCGCCATAAACGGGCTCGCCGGCCAGCACGCGGCGTTTCAGAGCATTCGTGGTCATCTGCGTCCCCTTCCGAGCGGCCGGTGCGCCGCCTTCGGCCCGGGTCTATCGGTCAGCGGCCCCGGTCGGCAAGGGTGCTCGTCATCTACGGGCCGAGACGCACGGCGAGGGTCGGGCCCGGGCCGTGCACGCTGTCCTCGGCCTGGACCAGGACCTCGTCGGTGCCGGGCGGGATCGCCACGCCGCCGAGCGAGCGGGTGAAGGGCTGCTCGTCCTCGTGGGGGTGCAGGAGCACGCGCTCGCCGAGCACCTGCCCGTCGGGCGTCAGCACCACCCACTTGTCGGCATAGTGATCCCAGCCCTCGTCGCCGTGCCGGACGGTGACGTCGAACCGCCAGGTGCCGGCGGCCTCCGGGCGCGCCTCGACCCCCTCGACCACCGGCTCGCCGGCCTTCGCTGCATGGGCCGCCAGCAGCAGCGCCAGTCCGAAGCCAAGGCTCCTCATCACTGATTCCCCCGACAGTCCAGGTTCTCGATCTCGATCGGTGGCAAAGGCTCCGCCGGGACGATGCCGAAAATCCGGCAATAAAAGGCATATTCGGCGAGCAGCACCGTCCTCTGCACGTCCGCCGAGCGGAAGCCGTGGCCCTCGCCCTCGAACTCGAGGCAGGCGACGGGCAGCTTCTTGGCGCGCAGCGCGTCGCGCATGGCCCAGGCCTGGTCGGGCGTCACCACCTTGTCCTCGAGGCCCTGGAAGAGGATGAGCGGGCAGCTCAGCCGGTCGGTGTGGTGAATGGGCGAGCGCTCGCGGTACACCTCGGCGCTTTCGGGCCAGGGGCCGATCAGCCGGTCGAGATAGCGCGCCTCGAACTTGTGGGTGGTCCGCATCAACGCTTCGAGATCGCCGATGCCGTAATGCGAGGCGCCGGCCTTGAAGGTGTCGTGGAAGGTGAGGGCGGCGAGCGTGGTGAAGCCGCCGGCGCTGCCGCCGCTGATGACCAGGCGATCGGGGTCGGCCAGCCCCTCGGCGACGAGGTGCTCGGCGGCGGCGATGCAGTCCTCGACATCGGCGATGCCCCACTGGCCGCGCAGGCTGTCGCGATAGGCGCGCCCGTAGCCGGTGCTGCCGGCATAGTCGACGTCGACGATGGCGAAGCCGCGGCTCGTCCAGAACTGGTAGCCGAGGCGGAGCGCCGGCGAGGTGGCACTGGTCGGACCGCCATGGCTGCGGACGATCAAGGGCGGCTTCTCGCCCTCGGGTGCGCGAAAGTCCGGGTTGGTCGGCGGGTAGTGGAAAGCGTGCGCGGTGCGGCCGTTGCGGCTCGGAAAGCTGATCGGTCGAGGTGCCGAGATCCAGGCCGGATCGAGCTCGAGCGGCCCGGCGGCACAGAGAATCTCCAGCTTGCGGCTCTCGAGGTCCAGGGCCGCGATCTCGGCCGTGCGGTCCAGCGCCGAGCCGCGAAAGACGGCCCGGCCGCCGGCGGCGTGAATCTCGGTGAAGTCGGCGAAGGGCAGATCCATGGTCGCGAGCCGGCCGTCCTCGAGGTGGAGGATGCCGAGGCGGCCGAGACCGTCCTCGCCCCAGGCGACGAGGCAGCGCCTCGCGTCGATGGGCGTCCACCAGCGGTTGCCGACCTGCCAGAGGGGGCCGCCGAAATCGCTGTCGCGCTCCAAGAGGGGTGCCTCGCCGCCCTCCTGCCAGAGGTTCCAGAAGCCCGTGCGGTCGCTGAGGTAGAGGAGCCGCCCGTCGGGCAGGAACTCCGGCTGCAGCACCGCCTCACCGCCACCCGCCCCGGCGACACAACTCACGTCGGTCGGCGTTCCGTCCGAAGCCAGCCGTGCTGTCATCAGCCGCGTCGCGTCCCAGGGCATGTCCGGATGGTCCCAGACCAGCCAGGCGAGCCGGCGGCCATCGGAAGACAGGCGCGGACAGGCGAAGAAATCGTGGCTCTCGGCCAGAATCACCGGCTCGCCGCCGGCGAGCGGCAGGGCGACCAGAAGGTTGGCCGGCTCGCCGCCGGTGCGGTGGTCCTCGGCCACGGCCACGACGCGCTGGCGCTGCCAGTCGATCAGGGGCTCGGCGAACCGCAATGACCCGCCGGTGTCGGGGCTGATCGGCCGGATCGAGCCGTCGGCGTCCCGGCGATACAGACGCTGGTCGCGGTCATTCACCAGGACGACGAGGCCATCCCGCGCGGCGACACACGACCCACCGTATTCGTGCAGCCGCGTGCGAACGTTGAGCGGCGCCGGGGTCAGCTCGGTGGCCTGCCTGCCGCCGCCCGGCCGGTCCAGGGCCATGAGGGAAACCCTGCCGCCTTCGGCCGGCCGCCCCTCGAGCCAGAGAACGCGCTCGCCATCGAGCACGATCTGGCCCAGCCGGTTCTGGGCACCGGTGGCTTTCGCCGCACTGAGCGGCGAGGGCCAGCCGCCGAAAGGTCGCTCCTGCACCCCGAATGCCCGCCGGGTCAGCGGGCCACCGGCGTGTCGGGGCGGCTCCCCCATTCGGTCCATGAGCCGTCGTAGAGCGCCACGTCGGGCCGGCCGAGCCGGGCGAGCGCCAGGCTGGCGACGGCGGCCGAGACCCCGGAGCCGCAGCTCGTCGTGAGCTTCTGGTCGAGATCGACCCCGGCGGCTGCAAAGAGGGCGGTGAGCGCCTGCGCGTCCTTGAGCGTGCCCTCGGCGGTGACGAGGTCGCTGGCCGGCAGGTTGCGCGAGCCCGGGATGTGGCCGGCCCGGAGCCCCTCGCGCGGCTCGGCGACGCTGCCCGTGAACCGGGCGGCCGAGCGGGTGTCGACCACCTGCTCGCGCCGGCTGGTCAGGTTGGCGCGCATCTGCTCGAGATCGCGCACGAGGAAGTTGTTCAGCCGCGGGGTGAAATGGCGCTCGGTCGGGCGAACGGGCACATCGTCGACGGGACGGCCCTCGGCGCGCCATTTGGCGAGCCCGCCATCGAGCACGGCGATGTCCTCGTGGCCCATCACCCGGAACATCCACCAGACGCGGGCGGAGGCGTAGAAGCGGTTGTTGTCGTAGACGACGATGCGCACGCCGTCGCCGAGCCCGAGCTTGCGCACCCGGGCCGAGAACTTCGCCGGGCTCGGCAGCATGTGCGGCAGGTCGGTGTCGCTCTCCGAGATCTCATCGATGTCGAAGAAGACGGCGCCGGGCAGATGCGCCGCCGTGTGCTCCGCCTTCGGGTCGCGACCTTCGGCGGGCATGAACCAGGTGCAGTCGACGAGGCGGATGTCGGGCGCCTCCAGGCGCTCGGCGAGCCAGTCGGTCGAGACGAGAGGGTCGGTCAAGGTGCTGCTCCCTGGCGGGCCGCTCACGCGCCCGGCTTCATCCAGGGCGGGATCGGCAGATGCTTCCCGGCAAGGAAGGTAGGGTTGAAGAGCCTCGATGTGTAGCGGCTGCCGGAGTCGCAGAGCACGGTGACGATGGTGTGGTCCGGGCCGAGCTCGCGGGCGAGGCGGACGGCCGAGGCGACGTTGATGCCGGACGAGCCGCCGAGAACCAGGCCCTCGCGCCGGATCAGGTCGAAGACCACCGGCAGCGCCTCCTCGTCGGGGATCTGGTAGGCGTCGTCGATCGGCGCGCCATCGAGGTTGGCGGTGATCCGGCCCTGGCCGATGCCTTCGGTGATCGAGCTGCCCTCGGCCTTGAGCTCGCCATGCTTGTAGAAATGGTAGAGGGCGGCACCCATCGGGTCGGCGAGCTGGATGCGGACCTTGGGGTTCTGCTCCTTCAGGTATTGGCCGACGCCGGCGATCGTCCCGCCCGTCCCGGCAGCGCAGGTGAAAGCATCCACCTCGCCATCCGTCTGGCGCCAGATCTCGGGGCCGAGCTGGCGGTAGTGGCCCGTCCGGTTGGCGGTATTGTCGAACTGGTTCGCCCAGATGGCGCCGTTGGGCTCCTTCTCGGCGAGCTCGGCGGCGAGGCGGCCGGAATATTTCACGTAGTTGTTGGGATCCCGGTACGGCACGGCCGGCACCTGGATGAGCTCGACACCCTGGGCCAGGAGCATGTCCTTCTTCTCCTGGCTCTGCGTCTCGGGGATGACGATCACCGTCCGGTAGCCCTTGGCGTTGCCGACCACGGCGAGGCCGATGCCGGTGTTGCCCGCCGTGCCCTCGACGATCACGCCGCCCGGCCGCAGCAGGCCCCTGGCCTCGGCATCCTCGACGATGGCGAGCGCCGCCCGGTCCTTGATGCTGCCGCCCGGGTTCATGAACTCGCACTTGCCGAGAATCTCGCAGCCGGTCTCGTCCGACAGGTGGTTGAGGCGCACCAGTGGTGTGTTACCGATGAGGGCGAGGGTGCCGCGGCGAATGTCCATGGATCTCTCGGAAAACAGGAGGTTTCACTGACCAGTCATGTAGAGACGGGCGGGGGGCACGACAAGGCGGGGGTCGACGCGATCGCGGCCCTGCTGCCCGGGCCGGTCGAGCGGATCGAGACGCATGCCGCCATCATTCTGCTGACCCCGGACCGCGCCTACAAGCTGAAGAAGCCCGTGGCCTTCAGCTTTCTCGACTTCACCACGCTCGAAGCCCGCCAGGCGGCGCTCGAGGCCGAGCTGCGGCTGAACCGGCGCACGGCACCCGAAATCTATGAGCGCGTCCTGCCGGTGGTCGCGTCCGCGTCCGGCCTCGCTCTGGACGAGCCTGGCGAGCCCGTGGAATGGCTCCTGGAGATGCGCCGCTTTCCGGAGGCCGGCCGGCTCGACCATGTGGCCGAACGTGGCGAGCTGGACGCGGCCCTGGTCGAGGCGCTGGCCCGGACCATTGCCGCGTTTCACGAGCGCCTGGAACCCCTGGTCGAGGCGGGCGGCGCCGCTGCCATGCGCGAGGTGGCGGACGGCAATGCCGAGGATCTGAGGCGCTCGGTGCCGGCGGTTTTCGCCAGCGAGCCGGTCGAGGCGCTCGTGGCACGAACGGCCGCCGAGCTCGACCGGCAGGCCGGGCTCCTCGACGCGCGCCGCGCCGCCGGCCTCGTCCGCCACTGCCACGGCGACCTGCACCTCGCCAACATCGTGCTGCTCGACGGCCACCCGGTGCTCTTCGACTGCATCGAGTTCAACGATGCCTTCGCCCGGGTCGACCTGCTCTACGACCTCGCCTTCCTCGTCATGGACCTCGTCGATCGCGGCTACCGGCCCGCGGCGCAGGGCCTGCTGCAGGCCTGGAACGAGCGGTGCGAGGACGATGCCGGCATGGCGCTCCTGCCGCTCTTCCTCTCCATCCGGGCGGCCGTGCGCGCCAAGGTCGAGGGATTCGCCGGTCATGGCGCACCGGCCTGCGGCTATCTCGACCTCGCCAGCCGCGCGCTCGAGCCGGTGCCACCCCGGCTGATCGCCATCGGCGGCCGTTCCGGCACCGGCAAGTCGACCGTGGCCCGGCTGCTGGCGCCGGGGATGGGGGCCATGCCGGGTGCGTTCGTGCTGCGCTCGGACGTGATCCGCAAACGGCTCTTCGGCGCCGAGCCGGAGGCGACGCTGCCGGCTGAGGCCTATGCCGAGGCCGTCTCGACCGAGGTCTTCGAGCGCCTCGCGGCCCGGGCGGAGGTGCTGCTCGAGGCGGGGCGGACGGTGATCGCGGACGGGGTCTTCGGCCAGGGCTGGCAGCGGCAGCGGATCGCCGCCGCCGCGGCGGCCCGGGGCGCACCCTTCGCCGGGTTCTGGCTCGAGGCCGCTCAGGCCATCCTGGAGGACCGGGTGGCAGGGCGGACCGGCGATGCGTCGGATGCCGATGTCGAGGTCGTGCGTGCCCAGGCGGCGATGGACACGAGCCGCATCGACTGGCGGCGGATCGACGCCGCCGGCGGCGCGGCAGGCGTCGCGGCGACCATCCGGCAAGCGCTCGGCCAGCCCTTGCCGGCGGGGGATCGATAGGGCGGCAGCCCCGCCGTATGGCGCCCCTCGCAAAAGGGGGATGACAGGCCCTGCGGTTGTCCTATAATTTTCCTAGAAATTGCCTAGGTCAGCCTCGGTCGGTCCAGACCGGGCGCCGCGGCACGCGGGGTGACGCCGATGACCACGCTCTACCTCAATCGCCATCTGCCGGACGACGAACGCCGCGCCCGGGTCTTCGACGGCGACTTCTTCCTCTACACGGAGGTGCGGGGCTCGCGGGCCCTCTGCGCGCTCGCGCAGGAGATGGCGGAGGAAGCCTTCGCCGGGCTCGATCCGGAGCGCGCCCAGTTCGACATGGGTGTCGAGGAGTTCATCCAGCGGGTGGGCCCGCTCAAGTCCGGCTTCACCAACAGCGCGCGAACCAAGGAGCTCTGCCAGATCTATCTGACCGAGCTCGGCTGCGATCCGCTGCGCACCTATTTCGACCTGCCGCGGCTCAGGGTCGTGCCGTCCGACGGCTACCTGACCTCGGGCGTCAGCTATGCCTACAAGGCGCATCGGGACACCTGGTACGCGCACCCGCGCCAGCTCGTGAATTTCTGGATCCCGGCCTGGCCGGTCGTCGGCGACAACACGATGTCGATGTTCGTGCGCTATTTCGACGAGCAGGTGGCGAACGGCTCCGCCGGGTTCGACTACGACGACTGGGTCGCCAACAGCCGGTTCGCCGCGGCGGGCCAGGTCAAGGGCGAGGCGCGGCCGCACCCCCTGCCGCGCCAGTCGATCGACACGCGGGGCGAGATCCGTATCGCCGGCGGCGCCGGCGACGCCATGCTGTTCTCGACCTGCCACCTGCATGCGACGGCCCCGAACTGCTCGGGCGTCACGCGGTTCAGCGTCGACCTCCGGACGGTGCACCTCGACGACCTCATGGACGGTCGCGGCCCGGCGCTCGACGACAGCGAGGCCACCGGCACGACGCTCGGCGATTTCCTGCGGGTCGCCGACCTCGAGCCGCTCGATGTCGGCGTGCTGCCGGAGGGGATTCGACGGCAGCGCCTGGCCGTGCCGGCCTGAGGCCGGGCCTGCCGACCTCCAAACGAGGACGGGCGAGACCAGGCCGAAAGGGTCCAGCCCGCTCAGCGCCTCCCCGGATCAGCCGCGCTTGCGCGCCAGCAGGAGTCCGTCGCCGATCGGCAGCAGCACCGGCGTCACCCGCTCATCGCCGTGGATCTCGCGGGTCAGCGCGCGCAGCGTCAGGGTCTGCCGCGACCGGTCGTCGGGATCGGCCACAGCACCCTTCCAGAGCATGTTGTCGAGGGCGACGAGGCCGCCCGCCCGCAAGAGGCCGAGCGCCGCCTCGTAGTATTGCGGGTAGCCCTTCTTCTCGGCATCGACATAGACGAGGTCGAAGCTGCCCGACGCACCTTCGGCGATCAGGTCGTCGATGCTGTCCATGGCGAGGCCCTGGCGAAAGTCGATGCGTCGGGCGACGCCGGCCTCCTGCCAATGCCGCTGGCCGAGCGCCGGCCAGTCGTCGTTGACGTCGAGCGTGGTGAGCCGGCCTTCCGGCGGCAAAGCGAGGGCCATGCCGAGGCTGCCGTAGCCCGTGAAGCAGCCGATCTCGAGGACGCGGCGCGCGTCGATGAGCTCGATCAGCAGGGCCAGGAGCTGGACCTGGACGGTCGAGCTGCGCATGCCGCCATCGGCCAGCGCATCGGTCGCCGCGCGCAGGCGGGCCAGCTCCGGGTGCTCACGCCCGCCGAGCTCGTCGAGATAGGTCTGCAGCGCGCCATCCAGCGCCAGATTGCGAGGGCTCAAGATCCGGTCTCCCCGGCTCAGTTGCCGAGCGCGCGCGCGGCGTCGAGCACTTCCTCGACATGGCCCGGCACCTTGACCTTGCGCCAGGCCCGGACGATCCGGCCGTCGCCGTCGACGAGGAAGGTGGAGCGGTCGATGCCCATGTAGGTCTTGCCGTAATTGCTCTTTTCGACCCAGGCGCCGAGCCCCTCGACCAGCTTGCCGCTCTCGTCGGAGGCGAGCACCAGATCGAGGTCGTACTTCGTCTTGAACTTGTCGTGGCTCGCGACGTCGTCCTTGGAGAGGCCGACGACCGGGACGCCCAGCGCCGCGAAGGCGGCCTTGTGCTCGGTGAAGCCCTGCGCCTCCTTGGTGCAGCCCGGCGTGTCGTCCCTGGGATAGAGATAGAGCACGTAGGGCTTGCCCTTCAGGCTCTCGCTCGAGACCGTGCCGCCCCCGTCGGTCGGCAGCTCGAACGCCGGCATCATGTCGCCTTCCTTGAGCTCGCTCATGGCGTCTTTCCCCTCGTTGGTTCTGATGGGTTTGTGATGGTGGGCTCCCCGTCCTCTTCGGGCGGGCAGAGCGCGTCGAAGAACTGGCGTGCCGCCGTCTCGCATTCGACGAGCAGCTCCTCGACCGCCGCGAAATGAGCCACGGGCACGCCGAGGCCGAGCTGGCGGTTGGCGGCCCGCACCAGGGCCTCGCGCAGGCCCATGGGCGCCTGCCGCGGCTCGAACCTGTCGCTCAGGGAGAGGCGGAGGACGGCCTGCAGCGCCTGCAGGAGGGCCAGCGCCTGCAGGAGCTGGCGGCCGACCGCCGCCTCGATCAGGCCGGCCTCGATGGCTGCCTCCAGGATGCCGCCCGTGTCGGTGCGCCGCAGGCTCGGATGGTCGGGGCCGTGACGCAGCACGAGATACTGTGCCGCGAACTCGAGATCGACGAGGCCGCCCCGGCAATGCTTGAGGTTCCAGGGGCTGTCGCTGCCGTGCTCCTTGAAGATACGCAGCCGCATGGCGCGGACCTCGCGTGCTAGGAGCTCCGGCTCGGCCGGTCGCGCCAGGGCCTCGTCGATGGCCGCGGTCGCATCGGCGACGAGGCCGGGATCGCCGGCGACGGCCCGGGCACGGGTCAGCGACTGGCGCTCCCAGACCTGCGCCGTGGTCTCCTGGTAGCGGCGGAAATTGCCGAGGCTGCAGGCGATCGGTCCGACATTGCCGGAGGGCCGCAGACGCGTGTCGATCTCGAAGAGCCGACCCTCGGCCGTCCGGGCGCTGATGGCGCTGACGAGGCGCTGGCCGAGCCGGGCATAGTAGGTCGTGGCGGGCAAGGGCTTGGCGCCGTCCGACACCGCGTCGTCGGGGCCCTCGAAGAGGAAGACGAGGTCGAGGTCGGAGCCGAGGCTGAGCTCGCGCGAGCCGAGCTTGCCGAGGCCGAGCACGCAGAAGCTGCCGCCCGCTATCCGGCCGTGCTGCTCCTCCAGCCAGCTCTCGGCCTCCGGCAGGAGCGTGCGGATGACGAGCTCGGCGATGCTGGTGAGCGCCCGGCTGGCGGTGGCCGCATCGGCGAGCCCGAGCAGCACGTGCAGCCCCGCCTGGAACTGGCGGCCCTGGGCCCAGCGCCGGCAGAGATCGAGCAGCCCCTCGAGATGCCGCGCATCGCGCCGGAGGCCGGCGAACTCGGCCTCGAGCGCCGCCTCGTCGGGCAAGGGCTCGAAGAAATCGGGGGCCAGCATGGCGTCGAAGAGCGCCACGTTGCCGGCCAGCACCTGCGCCAGCCGGGGGGCGGCTCCCATCAGGTCGCCGATCAGGGTGAGCAGGTTCGGGTTGGCGCGGACCAGCGAGAAGAACTGCACCCCGGCGGGCAGGCCGGCGAGAAAGGCGTCGAACAGCCGGAAGGCCTCGTCGACATCCGCCTGCCGCTGCAGGGCGTTGAGGATGCCGGGGGTCAGCTCGGTCAGGATCTCGCGCGCCCGGGTGCTGCGCGTGGCGCGGATGTGGCCGTGATGCCATTGCCTGATCCGGCCGGCGGCGGCGGCCGGGTCCTTGAAGCCCATCTCGCGCAGCGTCTCGAGCGTGCCCGGATCGTCCTCGGTGCCGGTGAAGACGAGCTGGCGCCCGGCGCCGAGATCCGGCTCGGCCTCGAAGAGCTGGGCATAATGGCGCTCGACCGACTGCAGCACGGCCATGATCGCGGCGCTGAGGGTGTCGGTGTCGGCGAAGCCGGCGAAGCGGGCGAACTGCTCGAGCTCGTTGTCGCGGGTCGGCAGGGTCTGGGTCTGCTTGTCGGCGACCATCTGCAGGCGGTGCTCGAGCGCCCGCAGGAAGCGGTACGCCTGGTCGAGATCATCGCCGGCGGCACCATCGACCCAGCGCCCTTCGACCAGCTTCTCCAGCGTCGTGAGGGTCCGGGGATCGCGCAGCTCGGGGTGGCGGCCGCCGAGGATGAGCTGCTGGGTCTGGACGAAGAACTCGATCTCGCGAATGCCGCCCCGCCCGACCTTGAGATCGTGGCCGCGCACGCCGATCGTGCCGAAGCCGCGATGGGCGTTGATCTGCCGCTTGATCGAATGAATGTCGCGGATGGCCGCGTAGTCGAGATGCCGCCGCCAGACGAAGGGCGCGAGGCGCCTGAGGAAGGTCTCGCCCGCCGGCCGGTCGCCGGCGATGATCCGGGCCTTGATGAAGGCGGCGCGCTCCCAGTTCTGCCCGTGCCGCTCGTAGTAGATCTCGGCGGCATCGACCGAGAGCGCCAGGGGATGGCCCGGTGGGTGGGGGCGCAGGCGCAGGTCGGTGCGGAAGACGTAGCCGTCGCGGCTCTTGTGCTCGAGCCCGTAGACGATGGCGCGGGCGGCACGCACGGCGAGCGCCATGGCGGTCTCCCGCCCGCGATAGTCGATCCTGTCCGGGTCGAAGAGGACGATGAGGTCGATGTCCGAGGAGTAGTTGAGCTCGTGGGCGCCGAGCTTGCCCATGCCGACGATGAAGATGCCGCAGTCGCGGGTCGGCTGCTCGGTGTCGGCGAGCTCGATCTCGCCCCGCTTCGCCGATTCGGCGAGAAACGTCGCGAGCACCGCCTCGGCCGCATGGTCGGCGAGGCGGCTGAGGCTTCGGGTCACCTGGTCGAGGTCGAAGCGGCCGGCGAGATCGGCGAGGCCGACCGCCGCCGCGATCCGGCGGCGGGCCTGGCGCAGGCCCGGCAGGAGCCGGTTGCGGTCGAAGGGCAGGGCGTCGATCCGGGCGAGCTCCTCCTCGACGATCGCGGCGGCACCACGCTCGGCGAAGTCGGCGACGATGGCCGGGTCGGTCGTCAGGCAATCGGCGAGGAACGGGCTGAAGCCGAAGACGGCGGCGAGCAGATCGCGGTTCTCGCGCTGCCCGAGGCAGGTCTCGAGCCGGTCGTTCACCGATGGATCGGCATGGCGCACCGCCGCCGCGCGCAACCGGGCGAGCCATGGCTCGTCCCGCCCGTCGCTCGACTGCGGCGGCTGGGGCGAGGCAACGGTCGGCAACGGCAGGGACACGGCGATCGACCAGAATAAGCTGCAGGTGTCGGCTCGGGCCACAACGCAAGGGGCCGCAAGTTCTCCCTTCCGTCCGGCCCGGTCAAGCGCGGATCCGCCGGCCCTGATCAGCCCGCTTCGACGAGGACGTGGCGTTTCCTGCCGGCGGAGAGCTTGAGCCGACCGTCGGTGAGCGCACTTCCGTCGACGACGAGCAGCTCGTCGTCGACCCGCTCGTCGTTCAGCCGGGCACCGCCACCCCGGACGAGCCGGCGGGCCTCCGCGTTCGACGTGGCGAGGCCGGCGAGCTGGAAGAGCTCGATGATCGCCATGCCCGCCGCCAGCCGCGCCGCATCGACCGTGACCGACGGCAGGCCGGTAGCGGGCCCGCCCTCCTCGAACTGGGCACGGGCCGCCGCGGCCGCCGCCTCGGCGGCTTCGGCGCCGTGCCGCAGCGCCGTCGCCTCGAAGGCCAGGATCTTCTTGGCCTCGTTGATCTCCGCCCCTGCGAGCCGCTCCAGCCGGGCGATCTCGTCGAGCGGCAGCTCGGTGAAGAGCCGAAGGAAGCGGCCGACATCGGCATCCTCGGTGTTGCGCCAGTACTGCCAGTAGTCGAAGGGCACCAGCCGGTCGTCGTTGAGCCAGACGGCACCGGCCGCCGTCTTGCCCATCTTGGCACCGGAGGCCGTGGTGATCAGCGGGGTCGTCAGGCCGAAGAGCTGGCGGCCGTCGATCCGCCGGCCGAGCTCGACCCCGTTGACGATGTTGCCCCACTGGTCGGAGCCGCCCATCTGCAGCTGGCAGCCGTGGCGTCGGCCGAGCTCGAGGAAATCATAGGCCTGCATGACCATGTAGTTGAACTCGAGCAGGGTCAGCGGCTGCTCGCGCTCGAGCCGCAGCTTGACGCTGTCGAAGGTCAGCATTCGGTTGATGGTGAAATGGGTGCCGAAGTCCCTCAGGAACGGGATGTAGCGCAGCTCGTCGAGCCATTCGGCATTGTCGACCATGATCGCCGAGCCGCCGAAGTCGAGATAGGCGCCGAGCGAGCGCTCGATCCCGGCCTTGTTGGCCTCGATCGCGGCGTCGTCGAGCAGCGGCCGGCTCTCGTCGCGGAACGACGGGTCGCCGACCTTGGTGGTGCCGCCGCCGACGAGGGCGATCGGCGTGTGCCCGGCACGCTGCAGCACGCGCAGCATCATGATGCTGACCAGATGGCCGATATGCAGGCTGTCGGCGGTGCAGTCGTAGCCGACATAGGCGACCACGCGGCCGTCGACCGCGAGCTCGTCCAGCGCTTCGGCGTCGGTGCATTGATGGATGTAGCCGCGCTCCTCGAGCGTGCGCAGCAGTTCCGAGCGGTAGCGGCTCATGGGTGTCCGATCGGTGGTCCGGCTGGAGGCCACCGGCGCCCCGAGCGGCGCCGGCCGGGCTTCGATAGAGGCTTCAGCGCGCCAGCGCCATGGGCTCGGCGGTCGGCTTCAGCCGCTTGTCCAGATAGGCCTCGCAGATCGCCTCGAACTCGTCCCGGTCGTTGGTGAAGACGTGGTCGGCGCTGTCGATCTGGTGGAAGTCGATGGTGATGCCGCGCTGCTGGCTGAGCTTGTTGACCAGCTTCTCGACCGCCTCGGGCGGCGTCACCATGTCGCGCTCGCCATGGATGATCAGGCCGGAGGAAGGGCAGGGGGCAAGGAAGCTGAAATCGTACATGTTGGCCGGCAGGCCGGCGCACATGAAGCCCTGGATCTCGGGCCGCCGCATGAGCAGCTGCATGGCGATCCAGGCCCCGAAGGAGAACCCGCCGCACCAGGCGATGGGGCTGTTGGGGTTGTGCGTCTGCATCCAGTCGAGCGCCGCCGCCGCGTCGCGCAGCTCGCCCTGGCCGTGATCGAACACGCCCTGGCTGCGCCCGACGCCACGGAAGTTGAAGCGCAGCGTCGAGAAGCCGCGCCGCGCGAACATGTGGAACATCAGATGGACGAGACGGTTGTTCATCGTCCCGCCATATTGCGGATGCGGGTGCAGAATGATGGCCAGAGGCGGCGTGGGTCCCTCGCCGTGCACATATCGCCCCTCGAGGCGCCCGTCCGAGCCGTTGAAGATGACTTCCGGCATATCCCTCACACTCCTGCGCCGACAAAACCGACGGCGATCGTCCCGGGTCCGTCCCGGCGGCATGGCATCTCCTGGCGGCTTCGGTGAACCGACCGCGCAGAAGATCACCCCGAATGCAGGGTGCTTCGGCCTTGATTGACCCCGACCAACGCCAACCTATACTCCGAGCGTGCCGACAGGCGTTCTTCGTTCGAGCCGCGCATCAAAGCGTACGTCCCGGGAAGGGGCCGAAGCCGATGTGCGTGGCTGGCGTTGGGCAGACTGCGGCCTATACCGCATGCGAGCGCCGATGTTCAAGAGAATCCGCGACGACATCGAGGCCGTGTTCGCCCGCGATCCGGCGGCCCGATCCCGGGCCGAGGTGCTGCTGTGCTACCCGGGCCTGCACGCCCTGCTCCTGCACCGGCTGGCCCATCGGCTCTGGACGTCCGGCTGGCTTCTGCTCGCCCGCTGGATATCGCAGCTCGGCCGGTTCCTGACCGGCATCGAGATCCATCCGGGTGCCCGGATCGGCGAGCGCTTCTTCATCGATCACGGCATGGGCGTGGTGATCGGCGAGACCGCCGAGATCGGCGACGACGTCACGCTCTACCAGGGGGTCACGCTCGGCGGCGTGAGCGGCGATCCGGGCAAGCGCCATCCGACCCTGGAGGACGGCGTGGTGGTCGGCGCGGGTGCCGCCGTGCTCGGGCCGTTCACCGTCGGCCGGGGTGCCAGGATCGGCTCGAACGCCGTCGTCCTGCAGGCGGTCGAGCCCCATTCGACGGTCGTCGGCGTGCCCGGCCATGCGGTGGCGCGCCGCCTCGCGACCGCCGGCAAGAGCTGCTTTCCCGCCTACGGCAACGAGCCCGGCGCCACCGCCGATCCGGTGCTGGTGGCCATCGATCAGCTCTGCTCACGGGTCGAGCAGCTCGAGAACCAGCTCGCCGCGGTGCACGGCCAGGGCGCCGACCAGCAGGCGGACGCCGAGACCCCTCGGGTGCTGGTGGCCAATCTGCGCCGGTGACGGCGCGCGCCTATCTCGACCACGCCGCCTCGTCCCCGCTCCGCCCGGCCGCCCGGGCGGCAATCGCCCAGGCCCTCGATCTGGCGGGCAACGCCTCGTCCGTGCATGAAGAGGGCCGGGCGGCGCGCGCCGCCGTCGAGTCGGCCCGGCGCTCGCTGGCGACGGCGATCGGCGGTGCCGCGGGCAGGATGGTGTTCACCAGTGGCGCCACGGAAGCGAATGCCGCAGCGCTCGCGGCGACCGGCCGGGTGCTGGCTTCCGCCGTCGAGCACCCTTCCGTGCTGGCCCAGCCCGGCGTCGAGACCGTGCCGGTCGACCGGTCCGGCCGGCTCGACCTCGCGGCACTCGCGACCGCGCTTGAGTCCGGTAATGTCGCCTGCGTCGCGCTCATGCTCGCCAACAACGAAACCGGCGTGCTGCAGCCCGTGGCCGAAGCGGCCGCGCTGGCGCATCGGGCCGGTGCCCGCCTGCATGTCGATGCCGTGCAAGCGTTCGGCCGGCTTCCGTTCGATGTCGCTGCCCTGGGCGCCGACAGTGTGGCGCTCTCCGCCCACAAGCTGGGCGGGCCGAAGGGCGCAGGCGCCCTCTGGCTGCGCGACCCCGACGCGTTCCAGCCCCTTCTCCGGGGTGGCGGCCAGGAGCACCGCCGGCGCGCCGGGACCGAGAATGTCGCCGGCATCGTCGGCTTCGCCGCGGCAGCCGGGGCCATCGAGCCCGAGGAGGCGGGCCGGCTGGCGGCGCTGCGTCGGGCGCTCGAGACGGAAGCCCGCCTTAGCACCGGGGATGCCGCGGTCATCGCGGCGGCGGTGCCGCGGCTGCCCCACATCACCGCGCTGGCGCTGCCCGGCATGGCCGCCGCGACGCAGGTCATGGCCCTCGACCTCGCCGGCGTGGCCGTCTCGGCCGGTGCCGCCTGCTCCTCCGGCAAGGTCGCCACCAGCCACGTGCTCGCCGCCATGGGCGTCGAGCCGGCGCTGGCTGAATCGACCATTCGCGTGAGCCTCGGCTGGAGCACCACGGCCGGCGACATCGACCGGTTCCTCGACGCCTGGGGCAGCCTCGCCGGACGCCGGGGCAGGGTCGCACTCTAGAGCCGATCCGGGGCGCCCGGCCTTGTCCCGGCGGGGATCCGGACGACATAAGGGTCTGAAGCTTGTCGAACGGGATTCTGCCCATGCCTGACGCCTTGGTCGATCTCACGCCCGCCGCGGTGGCGCGGGTGCGTGATCTCTTGAGCAGCGAGGAGACCGCTGCCGGCCTCCGGCTCGGGGTGAAGTCCACGGGCTGCTCGGGCATGAGCTACAAGCTCGACTTCGCCCGCGAGATCGGCGCCGACGACACGGTGATCGAGAAGGACGGTGTCAAGGTGGTGGTCGATCCGGGCGCCGTGATGTTCGTCCTCGGCACCGAGATCGACTGGGTCGAGGACAAGCTCGGCGCCATGTTCGTCTTCCGCAACCCGAACGAGAAGGCGCGCTGCGGTTGCGGAGAGAGCTTCTCCGTCTGAGCCCGGGGCAAAAGTGCGGGTGACGTTCGTCCTGCCGGATGGCCGCGAGATCAGCGCCGACGCCATGGCCGGCGCCAGCCTGCTCGAGGTGGCGCGCGACCTCGACATCGCCATCGAGGGGGCCTGCGGCGGGGCCATGGCCTGCGCCACCTGTCACGTGATCGTCGAGCCGGACCAGTTCGCCCGCCTGCCGGCGCCGTCCGAGGAGGAGGAGGAGATGCTGGACCTGGCCGAGAGCCTGGCGGCGACCTCCAGGCTCGGCTGCCAGATCAGGGTCGAGACGCGGGTGGACGGCCTCGTCGTCCGGGTGCCGCGGACCAGCCTGCTCGATGGCTGAGATCGACCTCGCGAAGCTCGCCCTCTCGCCCGGCGAGCGGGTGGTCGTCGCCATGTCGGGCGGGGTCGACAGCGCCGTCACCGCGGCCCTGCTGCATGAAGCCGGTTGCGACGTCGTCGGCATCACCCTGCAGCTCTACGACCACGGGGTAGCGACCGGCAGGAAGGGCGCCTGCTGCGCCGGCCAGGACATCGTGGACGCCCGCAACGTCGCTGATGCCATCGGCATCCCGCATTACGTCCTCGACTTCGAGGCCCGCTTCAAGGCGGCGGTCATCGACGACTTCGCCCAGAGCTATGCGGCGGGTCGCACGCCGATCCCCTGCGTTCGCTGCAACCAGCGGATCAAGTTCCGCGATTTGCTCGAGGTGGCCCGCGATCTCGGTGCCGTGGCCCTCGCCACCGGCCACTACGCGAGGCGGGTCGGCGGCAGGGCCGGGGCCGGGCTCTGGCGCGCCCGGGACGCGCAGAAGGACCAGAGCTACTTCCTCTTCGCCACGACCCAGGACCAGCTCGACTTCGTCCGCTTCCCGCTCGGCGGGCTGGACAAGGTCGCGACCCGCATTGCGGCTGCCCGCCTCGCCCTGCCGGTGGCGCGGAAGCCCGAGAGCCAGGACATCTGCTTCGTGCCGACCGGGCACTACAGCAACATCGTCGGCCGGCTGGCGCCGCGGGCCATGCGCAAGGGCGCCATCCTCCACGTCGACGGCCGCCAGCTCGGCGAGCATGCCGGCATCGGCCGCTTCACCGTCGGCCAGCGGCGCGGGCTCAAGGTCGCCGAGGGCGAGCCGCTCTATGTGGTGGGGCTCGATGCGGAAGAGGCCGTCGTCCATGTCGGCCCGCGCGCGGCGGGGCTGACGGGCGGGCTCACCATCACCGACTGCAACTGGCTCGGCCGACCGGCCGTCGGCGAGCGGCTGGCCATCAAGCATCGCTACAACGAGCCGGCGGTCACGGGCCGCCTCGCGGAGCCGACCGGCGGCGACACCGCGCGGCTCGCCTTCGACGAGCCGCAGGCCGGGGTGGCGCCCGGCCAGGCCGCCGTGCTCTACGCCGGCGAGCGGCTGCTCGGCGGCGGGTGGATCGAGCGGACGTCCAAGCCCGAGGCCGAGGAAGCGCCGGCGGTGGCTTTGGGCGCTTGACGGGAGGCACCGTCGGTCATATCTCCAGCGCGGCTCGGCGGAGTAGCTCAGTTGGTTAGAGCAGCGGAATCATAATCCGCGTGTCGGGGGTTCGAGTCCCTCCTCCGCTACCACCCTTCCTCCGCTCGGCGGGCGTGCCCGCAACGAAAAGGCCGGCCACCAGAGGTGACCGGCCCTTGGTCGTTCCGCGGCTCGCGCCGGTCGCGTCAATCGTCGTCGTCGGCGACCTCGGCCTTCTGCACGATCACCTGCCGGCCGCGATACATGCCGGTCTTGAGATCGATGTGGTGCGGCCGGCGGAACTCGCCGGAATCCTTGTCCTCGATCACCGAGGGCAGGGTGAGCGCGTCGTGAGCCCGGCGCTGGTTGCGCTTCTGCGGGCTGGTCTTCTTGCGTGGCACAGCCATGGACGTCGATCCTCAAAGGTCGGGTGTCGCACGCCTCCCGGCGGCATGGCCGCGGGCCGAACGGGCGATCTCTCGGGAAAGCTGGCGTGCGCTTACGCGATTGGCGCCTCCGGGTCAACGCGGCATCCCGCGCCAACCCTCCTCCATCGCTCCCCGCCATGGCCCGCCGGTCGCCGAATCGATCATCGAAAAAAAAGTGCTTGATCACCGGCGAAGGCAAGCGTAGACATCACCTCCGCCGCGGCGATCGACCGTGGCGATCCCTGACGGGCCTGTTCCTGCAAACCGCGCGAGCGGCCCGATGTTCTTTTGACAAGTTGGAATGATGGAGAGGGGATGTGCAGGCGGCGTGTGTCGCATGTGCATCTTCTGGAAGACGCGGGTAGGTCTTCTGTTCGGGGTGGTTCTGGTTTTGGCCGGGGCT
>Ga0116151_10001684_pt1 | contig 20698 bp, 15 predicted proteins | sample AD_UKC117_MetaG_FD_89893 | JGI IMG/M metagenome (GOLD analysis project Ga0116151, IMG submission 89893) | Active sludge microbial communities of municipal wastewater-treating anaerobic digesters from Hong Kong - AD_UKC117_MetaG | ecosystem: Engineered > Bioreactor > Anaerobic > Digestate... | reverse complement strand
TCGGGGGGCTCATTTTTGAGCTCACCAAATGCCCTCAGACCTCATCCCTTCTCGGCGGTTTGCGCGAATCTCGCGCCCCCTTTGCCAGACGGGCGAACTCCCACAATACCAGCCCCGTATTTAAGCATTGTGGCTTGGCCGAATTTGGCGGCAGGCCGGAGGACGGTCAGATGACAAGATCTTCGCGTAGATTATTAATACTTACAGGAGGATTTAGCCGGGATCAGAGAACGAAATGTAGAATCCGGTGGAATCCGGGGATTTAGAGGTTTTTTTATGAATTTCACATTAACCGAGAAGATATTGAGGGATCATCTCGTCGATGGCTCTTACGAAGCTGGAAAAGAGATCGGAATACGGATAGATCAGACCCTGACCCAGGACGCCACCGGCACTATGGCCTACCTCCAGTTCGAGTCTATGGGCCTGTCCAAGATAGAGACGGAGATGTCAGTATCTTACGTGGACCATAACACCGTCCAGGTGGGGTTCGAGAACGCCGACGACCACCGATATCTCCAGACGATCGCGGAGAAGTACGGAATCCACTTCTCAAGGCCAGGAAACGGAATCTGCCACCAGGTACACCTGGAGAGGTTCGGCCGGCCTGGAAGAACCCTCCTCGGATCGGACAGCCACACCCCAACCTGCGGCGGCCTGGGCATGATCGCCATCGGAGCCGGCGGGCTGGACGTCGCGGTGGCCATGGGCGGCGGAGCCTACTACCTGAGCTGCCCCAAAGTGGTCAAGGTCAACCTGGAAGGAGAGCTCCCCGACTGGGTCACGGCCAAGGACGTGATCCTGAAGGTGCTGGAGAAACTGACCACCAAAGGGAACGTGGGGTGCGTCTGCGAGTACGGAGGCGAGGGGGCGCGCGCCCTCACCGTCCCGGAGAGGGCCACCATAACGAACATGGGCGCAGAGACGGGAGTGACCACATCCCTCTTTCCCAGCGACGAGGAGACCAGAAGGTTTCTGGCGGCCCAGGATAGGATAGACCAGTGGACCCCCCTGGAGGCCGACGAGGACGCTCTCTACGATCGCGAACTCTATATCGACCTCTCCGACCTGGAGCCGCTGATGGCGGCACCTCACAGCCCCGGCAACATCGTACCCGTCAGCGACCTCGCAGGGACGCCCGTCGATCAGGTGATGATCGGGTCATGCACCAACTCCTCCTTCGCGGACCTTATGACCGTGGCGAAGATGCTCCGGGAAAGCCACATTGTCCCTGGGGTATCTCTGGGAGTGGCTCCAGGGTCAAAACAGGTCCTCCAGATGATCGCCGATAACGGAGGACTGGGCGACCTTTTGGGCTTCGGGGCTCGAGTTCTGGAGTCTGCCTGCGGCTTTTGCATAGGAAACAGCATGTCTCCCAAGACCGATTCGGTCTCCATCAGGACCAGCAATCGGAACTTCAAGGGAAGATCGGGGACGGCCAGCGCCAACGTCTACCTGGCAAGCCCAGTGGTCGCGGCAGCGGCGGCCCTGAAGGGCGAGATCACCGACCCGAGGGACCTGGATATGGAGTTTCCAAGGGTCAGGATGCCGGACCGCTTCAAGATCGATGACAGCATGATCATCCCGCCCCTCCCGGTGGCGGAACGAGCAAAGATCTCCATATACCGCGGCCCCAACATCGGAGCCCCCCCCACCAACGACCCCATGCCAGAAGACCTCCGCGGCAAAATCGCCATCAAAGTTGGAGACTACATCACCACCGACCACATCATGCCCGCCGGAGCACGCCTGAAGTACAGATCGAACGTCCCCAAGTACTCAGAGTTCGTCTTCGAGCCCCTTGACCCAAAGTTCAGCAGAAAGGCGGCAGGGCTGAGGGAAAAAGGAGTCCACAGCCTGATTGCGGCAGGGGTAAGCTATGGCCAGGGGTCCTCCAGAGAGCACGCCGCCCTATGTCCCATGTATCTGGGGGTGAAGGCGGTGATGGCGAAGTCGATAGAGAGGATTCACGCCGCGAACCTGGTCAATTTCGGGATCGTGCCCTTCACCTTCGTATCGGAATCCGATTACGATCTTGTGAAGGAGGATGACAACCTGGAGATCCCCGGCATCCGGGCGGCCCTGGAGAGGGGCGACCTGGTTATGGAGGCCTTCGACGGGACCTCGAGAGAGAAGGTTCTCCTGAAGACGGAGCTGAGCAAGCGCCAGAGGGAGATTCTCGTCGCCGGAGGGCTTCTCCCCTACACCGTGCGGAAGAGATGACGGGTTCGGACGGAACGAAAAGAAAAAGGCCTTCGGCCTGTGTCATTCACAGGCCGAACTCGCTCGTTACTTCTCTGGACAACGCCTCGGTATTCCTCTGCAACTGAGTTTCGTTGGTCGGCATTCCCTGCTCAAAGGAGGATTCAGCGATGGGCATAGGCGACGTATAACGCCAATAGGTCCCTATCCCGAAATCGTATCTGGGGCTTGCGACACCGGCCGCCTTCACGCCTCCATCGCCGAAGGAGGAGTTGGAGACGTCAAGAGGGAAGCTGATCCTCCAGATGGCCATGGTATTTTCGACGTCAACCTGCTGGCCGGGAAGGAGGGGTGCTCTTGGAGTCGTGTCGGGGTTTGATAAGTAAGACGCCCAGTACATATCGGCATAATCTGCGAAATTGGATTCGTCCATCGAGCTTCTAACCGGGTTCTCTCCCCTGAGGAAAAGGTTCTGGGTACTGCTATACCCCTCTGCCGCCACGGTGCCCACAAGGCACACGAGCATGATCATAACTGCACATTTCAAGTCTGGTCACCACCAATTATTTTCAAAACCATGATGCGACACTCCCTGATCTGTACCAACCTATTTATGCCTTATCTGCAGTGGAATAGGGGATGCCAGATTGCTTTGAAATTCTCAACAAGGATCTGGCGGGACGGATCGGAAGGCTTCGAACGCCCCACGGCGTCGTCGAGACCCCCGCGCTGATGCCCGTGGTCAACCCCCATCTCAGGTTGATCGAACCTGCCGATCTGAGGAAGATGGGCGCCGAGATCCTGATCACCAACAGCTACATCATAAACCAGGACCCTGAGCTGAAAGAGCCAGCCGCGAAGGATGGCGTACACAAGCTTCTCGGGTTTGATGGAGCCATCATGACCGACTCGGGGGCGTTTCAGCTCTCGGTATACGGGGATATCGAGGTCCAACCCCTGGAGATCCTCGAATTTCAAAGGTCGATAGGCTCCGACATCTGTGTCCCCCTGGACATACCCACGCCGCCGGACGTATCCAGGTCGAGGGCTGAGTCGGAACTCGCAGAGACGGAACGAAGGCTCTACGAAGCGCGCGAGTTCTGGGAGGATGGGCCGCTTCTGGCGGGTCCGATCCAGGGATCGACCTATCCCGACCTCAGGTTCGGGGCTGCCAGGAGGGTTCGAGAGATGGGGTTTGACCTCTGCCCCATAGGGGCCGTCGTCCCCCTGATGGAGGCGTACAGGTTCTCCGACCTGGTGGATGTGGTCTCCGCTTCCAAGAAGGGGCTCGGCCCCGCGGCCCCTGTCCACCTCTTCGGCGCGGGCCACCCCATGATGTTCGCCCTCGCCGCGGCCCTGGGATGCGACCTCTTCGACTCCGCCGCCTACGCCCTCTACGCGAGGCAGGGGCGATACCTCACCGCCAGCGGCACCCTCCACCTGGAGAATCTGAAGTATCTACCCTGCTGCTGCGAGGTCTGCAGAAACCGCTCGCCTGAGGATCTATCACGGGATCCGGACAGAATCGAGCTTCTCGCCCGCCACAACCTCTTCGTCTCCCTGGCGGAGATCCGGCGGATAAGACAGTCCATCTGGGAGGGGTCCCTCTGGGAGCTGGTGGAGAGGAGGTGCAGGTCCCACCCTCGGATGATCGACGGCCTTCGGGCCCTGGCCTCCTCCGCGGGCTGGATCGAGAAGCTCAACCCAGCATCGCGGTCCACCTTCTTCTACCTGGGACCCGAGTCGGCGAAGAGGCCCGAAGTTTTGAGGTACAGATCGCGGATCGACCGGATCGAGCTCTCCGGCCGGGTCCTGGTGGCCGAGCCCGGCGTCGTGGCGGAGGAGAAGTTCGACCACGTCCTCTGGTTCTTGCCCCCCTTCGGACCTTACCCGAAGGAGCTCGCGGAGACGGCGCCCTTCAACGCCGAGGTCCCAGCGGCGGCGGACGAGGCGGGGATCGCCTCGGCCCTCGCAAACCTCGAAAGGCTGATGGAGGCGAACCCCGGCGCGACCTTCGATCTGAGGCTGAAGGAGGAAAACCGGGCGGTCTCCGAGATTCAGGAGGAGAGGATATGACCCGGCACTTCGAGGTGACGGCCCGCGACGGCCCCGCGAGGATCGGACGGCTCCGTCTCGCCGAGCCCATCGAGACGCCTGCCATCATATCCGGGGAGATGATCCGGTCTGCGGGCCCGATCTGGGCCTTCTCTTCTGCGGACGAGGCTCTTCTGCGGGCCGGCGAGATGGCGTCCGAAGATACTAGCAAGATATTCATCGGCCCCTACGTCGCCGTACCCCTCCACACCGAGCCCCCATTCGCGATCCCCTGGGTCCCATCGAACGGACCATCAGGCTTCGTCGTCCACCCCCTGGCTAAGGAGGCGCCGCCGGCATCAGACGTCTACGTCATCGGGGCGGCGGGGTCCCTCCGTAACCCTCGGGAGCTGGTGGCTTTCGTCACCAGGATCAGAGACGAGACCCCTCCCGACTCAGCCCTCTACGCCCCAGCCCTCGCGACCCCCGCAAACCTCGCCCTTCTGGTATACCTGGGGGTGGACCTGGTGGACGGGACGAGGGCGGTTGTAGACGGACTTCTCGGAAGGTACCACCTTCGCGACGGGGTCTGGCCCGTCGGAGATCTGAGGGAGTTGCCGTGCCGCTGCCCTCACTGCAGGGCCATGGCGGAGGAGGGGCGCGACCCGAAGCTGGTTGCAGAGCACAACCTGTTGAAGCTGGAGGAGGAGGTCCTTCTCGCGCGGGAGATGATCCGGTCGGGGACGATCCGCGAGCAGGTCGAACGGCAGGTGAGGGTGGTCCCGGAACAGACGGCGACGCTGAGGCTCCTGGACCAGGAGCACCAGTATCTGGAGCGGAGGACGCCGGCCATCAGGAGGAACGTCATGTACGCGAACTCTGCCGAGTCCCTCGATCGGGTGGAGGTGACGAGGTTTGCTGGAAGGGTCTGTGAGAGGTACAGGGCTCCTGAAAGCGACGTCCTCCTCCTCCTCCCATGCTCGGCGAGGAAGCCCTACTCTTCATCGCGGTCGCACCGGCTCTTCGCGATGGCCCTCGGACAGACGAGGCGGAGGCTCCACGAGCTGATCCTAACCTCGCCCCTGGCCCTGGTCCCAAGGGAGCTGGAGGATGTATATCCCGCCGCCAGCTACGACGTCCCCGTCACCGGGAGGTGGGACCTTTTGGAGCGGGACTGGCTCTCCAGCTGCCTCGACGCCTACCTTGAGAGGAACCGGTACAGGACCATCGTCGCCCACATCGACGGGGAGCTGAGAGAGACTGTCGAGGAGCACGGGATCGACGCCGTCTACACCGGCGGCGGCACCGATGACCAGGCCCTGAAGAGGCTGAAGGAGGCGGCAGACGAGGCGACAAGGGACGCGAGGCCTCTGGAGGGATATATGATCCAGAAGTTTCGGGCCCTCGCCGACTACCACTTCGGCCGGGGCGCCGGCATCGCCCTCCTGGAGGGAGATGTGAGGGTGAAGGGAAGGGAGCTATTGTCCGCCGAGAAGAAGGCGAAGGCCCTGGCATCCCTCACCCCCAACGGCACCATCGCCCTCTCCATCGAGGGCGCCAAAAGGCTCGTGCCCCTCGGAGGCTACATCGTCGAGATCGGCGACTTCGTCCCGCGGGGCGACGTCCTAGCCCCAGGCGTCACCGGCGCCGACGACCAGATCCGCCCCGGCGACGAGGTGATGGTGGTAGGCGAGGCGGCCTTCGGCGTGGGCAGGGCGAGGATGAGCGGCTGGGAGATGGCCAGGTCCACGAGAGGGGTCGCCGTCGAGCTGAGGCACGTCGCGAAGGTCTGAGGGGGCTCGCGGGCGAGGAAGGGTCGGGAGAGGAAGGGAGACGGCGCGAGATTGATCGAGAGGGAGGGAAAAGGGATGACTGAGCTGACCGAACCCCAGAAGGCGGAGTACTTCCGGAGGAGCTACACCGCGGCGGACGGCCTCTGGTTCATGAAGGTCGAGGAGATGCGGGGCTTTGAGGAGGCCCTGGAGGCCGACCGCAGGGTCTGGTCGGTCCTCCCCAAGATCCAGGCCCGGACCCTGAAGTCGATGCTGAAGGCCGGCGAGGGGATCGAGGGGCTCGCGGAGTGCATCGCCGCCAAACACTCGGCGGAGGGGTTCGATTTTGAGGCCGGGATCGACGGAGGCGAAGACGTAAACGGCCGCATCCTGAGGCTGATCATATCAAAGTGCCCCTGGCACGAGCTTCTCGCGAAGTCCGGCCGCGAGGCTCTCTCCGAGAGGGTGGGATCTGCCATCTGCAACGTCGAGTACGCCGCCTGGGCGGCGGAGTTCGGCGACGAAGACCGGAAGATATCCTTCAACCTCAAGTCGCAGATCTGCAAGGGGGACGAGGTCTGCACATTTCTCTTTGAGGAATCGAGGGGCGAACAGGCCCCTTAGATATCCGCGATCACGCCGCCGGGAATCGATCCTGGAGAACTTTTCAGATTGGATCGACGGCGGGCAGAAATCTGCTCTGCTGGTCTAACAGAAGAGGGCTGAAGGGAGAGGGGCCAGGCAGGAAGTAGGCACATCTTAGGCAGAGGGAGATATGAGATCTGTCCATCATATCGCTGATTTTGTTGCCCTCGACTTCGCCCCTCTCAGAGATAATAGTAACGATTAAACATTATAAATTTAACGATCAGTATCCATTCCCCGCCCTACAAGAGGAGCACTAAGTGGGCTCAAATTCTGGAGTGACTGCCGCGACGAGCATTCTCGCCGCCTCTTCGCCGATGAACCTGGAACTCTCTCTCCAGATGGAATTGATCAGCTTCCCGGAACCGCCGCCCTCGCCAGCGGGAAGCCGTCCGCATTCCTCCCGCCGGGGATGGGGCGGGGCCCGTCGCAGACGCCGTCACCGTCGGCGTCGTCGCACGCGTCGGAACCCCAGAAGTTCCCCATCGAACCGTCGTCGTACCGGTTGTCTCCCTCGTCCCTCGCCGCCTCGCCGTTATTCGAGAGATCGTTTCCGGTGATCGAGTTCCCGCTGGAGAAGGCATCGGCCAGAAGGCCCAGGAGGTTTTCCGCGATCTCATTTCCGACAATGACGTTCCGGCTCGCCCCTGCCAGGACCACCCCGGTTTTGCACGACTTAATTCTGTTATCCCGGAGCTGGTTATCGCTCGACCCGCCGGAGAGGTTGACCCCCTCGGTGCTGCTCGTGACGTTGTTTCTCGCGAGGATGATGCCGGTGCATGACTCCTCCAGAGCGATACCCACGGGATTGCCGATGAGGGTGTTATTCTCCGCCGAGGCTCCGATCGTCGACCAGATCCGGATCCCGGTCTTCTCCACCTCCGTTATGGTGCTGTTGTTGACCTTTGTGAAGTTGGAGCGGTCGAGGTAGATGCCGTGATCGCTCTTGCTGACGTTGTTCATCTCCGCGGTGTTGTTGTTGCTCAAGACGAAGCTGATCCCGTTTGCGTGGTTGGAGGTGATGTTGTTGTCTATGATGTTGTTTCTCCAGGTCTTCTCCAGCCGGATCCCGTCTTTTCCGTTCCCCTGGATTCTGTTATTGATTATCAGGTTCCCGAAAGACTCCTCGGCCCCACAGGGCGGCTCGCTGCAGCGCTCCCAGAAGATGCTCTGGACGTAGACCCCGTCGTCTCGATTGAAAGAAATGACGTTGTTGGCGATGAGCCCATCAGACCCCTGGAGGCGTATCCCCTTCCCGTTCCCCTCAAACTCGCTCTCGAAACCGTTTCTTGAGATGATGTTCTCGGTGATCATGGTGAAGTTGCTTTCATAGACCACGATCCCGTCGTTGATGCTCTCCCGGATCTCGTTCTCCTTTATGGTGGTCGAGTCGCTCTTGGAGATCTCAATTCCCCAGTCGTTGTGGACGAGGACGTTCTTCTCGATGTTGTTGTAGGGGGAGTTGTATAGCATCATCCCATACCCGTAAGGGATGCCCTTGATCGTATTTCCGAGGATCTGGTTGTTGCTGGCGTTCCAGATGCCGATGGCCGTCAGGTCGTTTCCTTCGAAGGTGTTGTTCTTGATTTTATTGAAATCGGAGTAGACCCTTATCCCGGCGTTGCCGATGATATCGTTATGTTCTCCGGTCCCGTAGGGTACAGGCCAGGTGACGCCGGTTATTACAAAATTCTCCACGGTGACGAAATTCGCCCTGATGGCTATGGCGGTACCACCGCTCGTCTGCACCATCTCGGTCAATCCCGCGGGTTCGCTCTCGATATCAGCGGTGGAGCTTCCCGCCCGGAGGACGGGCAGGCCGAAGCCAGTGTCGTTTCCTCGCAGAACCACCGACGGGGTGGTGATGTTGAGGTTCACCAGGTACTCGCCACTGTGAACCTCGATTACGTCACCGGGATCTGCCGCGTCTAAGGCCGCCTCTATTCTGTAGAAGTCGCAACCTTTCTCGCCGACGGTGATGGTCGCCGCCTGGGACAAACAGGAGAAAGCGATCAGCATAATTATGGTTTCAATTGCATAACGGCTCATGGCATGGCTCCTTGATAACCGGTCACCTTTTGAGAATAAATAGAATTTGGGTGTTATCCCCGATTCCAGTTGTCCGGATATAGAAGCTGTTGAGCTGTCAATCAGACCATCACGAACCTGGATGAATTTCCAGGAGATGGTGGTGGCGGCGGTAGAGGTGGTGGCGGTGGTGGAGGTGGTGGAGGTGAAGACGAGGAAGGCGAGGAAGGCGGGAAGACGATGGAGACGACGAGGGAATCGGGGGTATCTCCGCGCCTCTGGGGACCGTCTCGATGTGGCGGCACCGAAGCATTTTTAGTGGGTTGAGACAGTATCGATATTCATGGTGGGGGTAAAGACAAAATTCAAGCTCATTTTGGCGCTCCTCGTTCTGACGGCGCTGGCGACACCAGCTGCCGCCGACGACGTGGACGATCTCATCCTGGATCTCAAGTACGGGCAGGTCGAAGCCAGGGCCCACGCCGCCCGGTCTCTCGGCGAGATCGCCGATCCAAGAGGTGTCGATCCTCTCATCTCGGCCCTGGATGACGAGAACGAAACGATCCGATCGCTTGCAGCATCGGCCCTCGGAGAGATACGCGATCCAAGGGCTGTCGACCCCCTCATCGCCGCTCTGAAAGATGAGAACGCTGGAGTCCGGGGAGAGGCAGCATCGGCCCTCGGTGAGATACGCGATCCAAGGGCTGTCGATCCCTTAATCTCCGCCGTCAAAGACGAGGAACCTTCGGTTCGGACGAGGGCGGCTCTTGCTCTGGGCGAGATCGGTGATCCGGCCGCGATAGAGCCACTCGCCTATCTTGCGTTGAGGGATGCTGACGCTGGCGTTAGAGGGGGGGCCGTCGATGCCCTGGGCAGAATCAGCGATCCCGGGGCCGTCAACCCCCTGATCGCGGCTTTGAAAGATTGCAATCCGGAAGTTCGCGGAAAGGCCGCAGGGGCCCTCGCAAGGTCGGGCGACCCTGCCGCATTGATCCCCCTCATCGAGGCCCACCGTTACGATGAGGCCATCAGCCTCGACCCAAACTCGTCTCTGGCCTGGGCGGGCAAGGGGCTCACCCTCTACGATCAGGGAATGTATGAGGAGGCGATCCAGGCATACGACGTCGCCATCGCCCTCGACCCAGCCGACCCCTATGCGTGGAACAACAAGGGGGTCGCCCTCAGGGACATGGGGAGGTACGAGGAGGCGATCCAGGCTTACGAGATGGCCATCAGCCTCGACCCCGATTACTCCCACGCCTGGTACAACAAGGGGATCGCCCTCGACGAGCTGGGCAGGCACGAGGAAGCGGTCGTCGCCTTCAACCAAGCGATAAGCCTCGACCCGGAGGACGCCAACGCCTGGAACAACAAGGGGGTCGCCCTCTACGATCAGGGCAAGTACGACGAGGCGATCGAGGCTTACGACGCGGCAATCAGCCTCGACCCCGAGTATGCCCAGGCCATGAACAACAAGGGAGTCGCCCTCTACGATCAGGGCAGGTACGAGGAAGCGGTCCAGGCTTACGATGAGGCGATATGCGCGGACCCCGAGTACGCCCACGCCTGGAAGAACAAAGGGCTCGCCCTCAGGAACCTGGGCAGATACGAAGAGGCGATCGTCGCTTACGACGAGGCGATCCGTCTCAACCCCGACGATGCGGAAGCCTGGAAGAGCAAGGGCTTCGCCCTGCAGGCTTTGGGAAGAGACTCCGAAGCACAAGCCGCCTTCGCCCAAGCCCAGGAGCTTGGGCTGGGGTGCTAGAGGCGGTCTGCGTCACAAGACGCGGCTGGGGAGCGGAAATGGACGCCGGAGCGATGGTGGCGCCGGTCGGCAGGGCGAGTGCTGGCAGCCGGCAGGACCCTGACCATACGTGAGATGCCGCTTCGGATATCAGCCACTGTTCTCAGCCTTGACTTCCTCAATCGCGAAGTTTCGGGCAGATTTTAGAAGTAAAAAATTATATATATCAATAAGACAGTTTAGTTCATCAGGGAGCAAGCAATGAGCAATGACACTGAGATAGCCTTCGGTGTCGATGACCGGGTAGCTGCCGCCGCCTGCTATCTTCATGCAAAGCTGGGAATAGGCGGACAGCCCCAGTTCTCGCCCGATCTCTGGAAAGACCAATCACGATCCGCATGATCGACGGTCGCCCCATCAAGGGCATCCTCGAGGCTCGCAACAACTACGAGCTGCATCTCGATCTGGGTCAGAACAAGAGGCTGATCGTCTTCAAGAGCGCCGTATCCTCGATCGAGCGCGAGGAGAAGCACGACTGGGGAAGCTCGGTGGCTAAGAGGACGCCTGTAGCCGATAGATTGTGAATCCTGCTCTTTCTGCCCCCCTCACCATATTTGAAGCATGATCGGGATGGTCGAAATGACGGAGAGAACGTTCGAAATGCAGGACGGCGAAGAGTTCGCTCTCATCCTACAGAGCCTGGGCATGCAGAGGTCAGAGGCCATGATCATCGCATATCTGGCAAACGCCGGCGAGGCGACATCCAGGGAGATCGAAGTGGGGACGTCCCTGAGCCAGTCCGAGGTCAGCATGAAGATCCGAGATCTCCGCGGCGAGAAGCTCATCGACGAGCGGAAGGGTGAGATCCGGGGAAAAGGTCGACCTCCTGCGGTATATTCCCTGAAAACGCCCCTCGGCGAGATCATAAAGCGGATCGAGGACGAAAAGCAAAGGGAACATGCGTTGGCGATGGCCAAGATACGGAAGCTGAGAGGGCTTGCACTATCCTGATCCCGGAACTAGAGCGACGGCAGAAGCGGATGTCCTCGGATAGAGCGCGATGTGAATGGTGATCGGGACGGGGAACCCAGGTTGGTTGATGTGCGGATTAGCAGCTTTCAGCACCCTTCCTTCGAGGAGATGGCGATGATCGAGATCCGGGCCGAAGAAAGAGGGCACAGTCTAAGGGGGCTTCTTTTTTGATCTTCACCTCATTTTCGATGTTGATCTGATCTGGTTCTTGCGCCTTTGAGCCTCCGCCACCAGGACCCCAAAGAGGAAGGCAATTGATGACTTCTACCGACAAAAGCGTCCTCAAAAGTTCTGTTCGATAAAATATCATATAACGCCCATTTTTAGATGGGTGGCCCATCCAAACATCCGCAGTTTATGGAGTTTTAAGTATATATAGCCCGCTGCAAGGATCTTATCTGGCCACGCACTCGCTGAGCCTTGTATCCGCTTACCAGATCGCTTTTAAATCGAGCTTTAAAGGTGGAGGTTTTGGCCCTTCAAGCTCAGATCTTGACGATTGTGTCTGCCACATTCTGCACATCAGCTGTGGATAGGATAAATATCGAACTTTATGAAGTATTATGATGTATATTATGTCAAAATTGAGATTTATGAAAGAATTCCAGATCAATATGATGATTCATAATTTGTATTAATTTGTATTAAATTATCTCAAATACTTCCATATAAGCGAGAGAAGAAAAAAAAGCCACGAGAGTTATGGGGAAATGTGATAAGGCGAATATTTCGGGGGCGGCCATTTCGTCACCCTGCTGCAAGACGAATGGAATCGCCATGTGCCGGATCGAGAGGAATAATGCGGCCGTTCTCCTCAGAGATCCCGAGAGTTATCTTGAGCAAGGGAATGGGCCATGAACGATGGCTCCCTGGAGAGAGGACCGGAAAAATCCATCGTCACCATCTCCTTCGACCGCGAATCGGCCGCCATATTCAGAGATTTGAAGAAGGATGGCGGGATATCCCAGAGCAAGCTGATGAGAACGGCGCTGAAGTTTTATAGCATACATAAGGCCCTCTTCGAATCCGTCGACGTTGAGAAGATCTACATCTACTCGGAGATGCTATCGGACGGCGAGCATATCATACTGGACATGGACCACTGGATCCTGTTCTTGAACTTCATCGAGTCGCATCCTAATAAAGAGAAGTTCTGGGAGATGCATAAAAAGGTCTCTCAGGCTCACGCCGAGGAGTTCATAAACAAGAACCACGATTTGGAGGCGGTTTTGCGGAGGTTGGAAGCCTGCAACCTCTTCAAGGTGAGCAGAACATCCGATACGGACTTCACCCTCATCCTGGGATACGATATTCCTAAGAAGTTCATCAAAACCGAGCTTGAAGATATATTCTCCAGGATGGGGCGCCAGGTGGAGATGAGAGAGGATCTGTCGAAGATCAGGGTTAAGATATCCCCTTGAAATGAGCTCTTAAGGAGAGATATCATCTGGTCGGACGTCTATTCAAACACCGATTTTCTTTCGTCGAGGTCGAGTTGTTGGAAGCTCAAGAGACCTGACCTCCCACCGAGGCTCATCATGCCGGTTCGATCTCGGGCTGGATGAGATCTCATGAAAAACTTTGATTGGTTGGAGTTCATCGCCCCGCAACAAAACGGTTTCGGCCCAGATCTGAAGCAGATCCTTTCCTGCAGTCTCTCTCCTGGGCCTGAGGATTCCCAGGACCTACGTACGGATTTCACCAGTGATCCCTCTAGGCTGCCATCCAAAGGATATGCTGAAAACCTCGATCCTCCTTGAATAAGATCGGGGCATATCGCGTAAGCTCTTTTCATAACCCATATGAAACTGTATCAAATCTCTTTATAAATACCCAAGACATATTCTGCTCTATCGGTTAGTCGAACGCGTTGATGATCACGTTGATGGTCAATCCGAGTTGCAAAATTCAATAGTCAATTGGTGGTGAATTATGGTTTTAGACAGCGGTGATACGGCCTTTATCCTGGTCGCAACGGCCATGGTCATGCTGATGATACCGGGAGTCGGGCTCTTCTACGGAGGCCTCGTCCGGAAGAAGGACGTCGTCTCCATGATCGGCCTCTCCTTCCTGGCCCTGGCCCTGGTCAGCGTCCAGTGGGTGCTGGTCGGCTACAGCCTCTCCTTCGGGACGGATATAGCCGGCTTCATCGGAGGCCTCGACCTTCTTGGCCTCCGGGGCGTCGGGATGGATGCGGGGGATGGGACGATACCGGGCCTGCTATTCATGGTCTTCCAGCTGGTCTTCGCGGGGATCACCCTTGCGATCATAACCTCTGCCGTGGCTGAGAGGGTGAGGATCGGATCGTTCATAGTATTCGGACTTCTCTGGACGACCCTGGTCTACGACCCCCTCGCCCACTGGGCCTGGGGCGGCGGCTGGGCCGGACAGCTCGGCGCCCTCGACTTCGCTGGGGGGACGGTCGTTCACATAAGCTCGGGCTTTGGCGCCCTCGCTCTCGCCCTGGTCATCGGAAAGAGGATCGGGTTTGGCGACCAGGACATGGAGCCCCACAACATACCCATGACGATGCTGGGGGCGGCCCTCCTCTGGTTCGGGTGGTTTGGGTTCAACGCAGGCTCTGCCCTGGCCGCCAACGGCCTGGCCGCGAACGCCTTCGTGGTGACGAACACCTCTGCCGCCGCCGGGGCTCTTGCCTGGCTCTTCGCCTCCTGGGTGAAGGGTAAGCCGAGCGCCCTCGGCATGGTGAGCGGCGGGATCGCGGGGCTTGTGGCCATAACCCCGGCGGCGGGTTTCGTCGACCCGATGTCTGCCCTCGTCATCGGCGCGGTCGCAGGAGTCCTCTGCTACAAGGCGCTACTCTTTCGGGTCGGGAAGGGGCTTGACGAGAGCCTGGACGCCTGGGCGGTCCACGGCGTCGGCGGCCTCTGGGGCGCCATCGCCACGGGGATCTTCGCCGTCGAGGCGGTGGGCGGCGCTTCCGGCCTCCTCCAGGGGAACGTCGACCAGTTCGTAGCCCAGGTGATCGGAGCCGGAGCCGCGGTCGTCTACGCCTTCGTTGTGACTTTCGCTCTGGCAAAGATAGTCGATGCTACGATGGGCTTGCGGGTCACCGAAGATGAAGAGTACGTTGGGCTTGACATATCCCAGCACGGAGAGAAGGCTTACGCATAATGGCGACAGGTGGTGATTGGCGATGATGAAAGTTGAGGCCATAATCCGGCCCGAGAGGCTGGACCAGGTCAAGAAGGCCCTTGAAGAGAAGGGCTTTGTGGGGATGACCGTCGGCGAAGTGACGGGCCGGGGCGAGCAGAAGGGGATCAAGCTCCAGTACAGGGGGAGGACGATGGACGTCGACCTCCTCCCCAAGGTCAGGATCGAGCTGATCGTGAAGGACGAGGTCGTCGACGACCTGATCGAGACGATCACCGCGGCCGCCCGGACCGGACGGCCTGGCGACGGCAGGATCTTCGTGATCCCGGTGGCGAGGTCTGTGCGGGTGAGGACGGGCGAGGAGGTGGTGTAGAAACAGCACCTCCGGCCGCTCTCCCTCCTTCACCCTCCTTTTACTTTTTAGTTTGGATTCGGTGGCGTTATTTTTTTTGTTCTTAAGATAACAGACTTAGATTTTTTTCGTTCTATCCTTCCAATGGCGAGGGAGACTTGCTTTGGTATGAAGGAATTCTGGTGAACTGCCAAGTTGTTGACCAAGATGAGAGGTTTAGCCTTTTGGTCGCAGTAATGCCCTTTTGATAATCGGCATGGTCAAAGGGCTTCTGGCAGCTGGTGATTGTGAAGTTTTAGTCGTAATCAATAAATATAGAAGAGAAATATGTGAGAATAACTAAAAATGGGAGAACGAATATTGGAAGGCGTCTTCGGATACGATTACGGAATAAAGCCTAGAGTAATGGTAACAGGCGACATAGAATTTCCAGAGCTACTGCGTAGCAGTTTCATAGCACTTGGATATGGCGAGTTGCCCCAATTTGGGGATCTAGCCAATATCCCCTCACTAACAATGGCATTCAAAAATAACGTCGAGGGGCGTGAATGCTTCGCACATTTTAAAAGATGGAGTGATGGATCCAATGATGGTGATGCCGTAGGCATAGGATTTATTGAGTTCAAAACTGGAGAGTATGGGATATGCATCTATCCAGAATACAATAGACTCGTCAAGCGCAGTATTCCTGAAATGTATCTTTCAGAGGTGGAACCGATCATCATAGTTGTGGGTCATATCAAGATGTTTCCACAAACGAGTGAAGGCTACAAGTGGTTTAAATCGAAGGTAAACGCATCTCAATTCGTGTTAGCACCAGGAACCCTTACTAGCAAAAGACCAATGCTAGATCTAGCAATCACCAAACGAGAGATTCACTTCTATCAAGAAGACGAAATTCCAGAATACGCAATGGAAGCTGCAATCTTACAATCTCAAAAAGTTGATGTAGATGAATATCGACCCACAACATCGAAAATAAAACCAAGTGTAAAAGAGATTTATAAGAGACGAGAGGCCCAACTTTCACGTTTTTTCCCTGTGACAGTGGAACGTTTAAGATTAAATAAAGATTTCTACCAAGTCAAGAAACAACTTGATGACGAAGGATATCAGGATTGGCAAACTCTTCAAGCAGCATGCAACATTACTCTTAAACAACGAGTTCCAGAATTATTTAAAATAAATAAAGATATACCTGACGAAAACCAAAATGCTGCAACAGTAATGAATATATTAAGTTATCTACTTAATAATTATGAAGACGTATCACTTCAGTGCCCACCAATTGAAATATTTTCAGTTGAGAAGCTGCGCGAACAAATTCAAGCTGATGCTTTTGAACTCATTCGATATATAGCTGAACCTAATGTACCGGAGATCCTACCGGATGGAACGCAAAAAGAACTTATAAAGTATGGCATATTTGATTTAGGTGAGCAGTAATGAATAGGAAGATCGAAGAAACACCGCGCATACTTACACCAGATTCACGTGTTCGCGTCTTCATTAGCTCTACCATTGAGGAACTAGCAGAAGAACGCAAAGCACTATATGAAGCCATCAGCGCAATCAAACTTATTCCTGTTATATTTGAGGCCGGTGCACGCCCATATCCTCCGCGTGAGGTTTATCAGGCATACATTGAGAAGAGCCAGATCTATGTTGGCGTCTTCTGGAAATCTTATGGTTGGATTTCCCCCGATATGAAGATATCTGGAATAGAAGATGAATTTAATTTAAGTTACCAAAAACCACGTCTGCTTTACATCAGAGAGGCACCGGAGGGGCGAGATCCAAAGCTTGAACAGCTAATTCAACGTATCGAACGTGAGAGAACAATAAGTTATAAGCGCTTTTCGACAATTGAGGAATTAGTCGAGCTTGTCCAGAATGATATAATGCAGATCCTATCCGAACGTTTCGGACTGGAGATACAAAACCGTCGTAGTCCCAGTCCGCTTCCTGTCTATTTGCAGACCCTTCTTGTCGAAATGGAAAAACACAAGATAATTAAACGTGAGATTTTAGTCGATGAGATCCAAAAGGAAATTGATACTGATAAAATTTTGCTAGTCACTGGTGACCCAGGTATTGGAAAGACATACTTGTTGGGAGAATTGGGGGCGAAACTTGATGCAATCTACATTTCTTTGCAGAACAAAACGACACAACAAGTTTGTTCCTATCTTGCTAACCATCTTTCAATAAGACGCGGCCAAATACCTCAAAGTCTTCCTTCTGAGGACGAAGCTCGTGAAGCACTTCAAGAGGAGTTAGCAAATAATTCGGCCGTGCTGCTTATAGACGGTGCAGATCAAAATCCAACAGCAATGCGAGTTCTTATTGGTCTAGAGTTTTTCGACAACTGCGCGATTTTTGCTGTACGGTCTTCTGAATTAAATATTTTCCAAGGAATTGCAGAATTTAAAGTTCCTCCATTTGATCATAGCGAGATCGACAGCTTTCTCAAACTTCATAAAATAGATCTTTCACCAGGAGAACGACTAAAATTATACTCAGCATCAAAAGGAAATCCGCTATATCTCTATTACTTTACTCAATATCAAATTTCACCACTTCCAGAGGGCCTACGGGAATACCAACGTATTCTTTGGGACCGACTTTCTTCATTGCAACAAGAGGTAATGAATCTCGTTGCACATAGTTTCTCACTTCTAAATGTTTCTGATATCCACACCCTGCTAAATGCGTCGCATGTTGTCTCCCCGACTATAATGGAGACAAAGAAACTCCTGCTTTCAGCTTATCCGCTCATTAGACCGATTGAAGATTGCTACGAATTTTTCCACCCCTACTTCAAAGAATATGTTTGTTCTGTGGCTAATGATGATGGACTATCTCAACATTATCATCAAATCCTTGCAGAACACTCAATTAAACAAAAACGGGCCGTCCCTGCAGCATTTCACCTCCTAAAAGCTGGAGATCCCCGAATGCGAGAATATCTCTTAGATGCCTCTAATGTTGCTATATTTCAAGGTAATTTGCTGCTCGCAGAAGAATTCCTTCAACATGAGATTGAATTTGTAAAAGAAGGTGATAATAAGCACGCTGAAGCCTATGCACGATATCGATTAGCTCAAGTATACAAAGAAATGGGAAACTACACAGATGCACGTGATGAAGGTGACAGATCGCTCAAGCTTTTCGAGGAAGTAGATGATAATGGGTGGATTAATACAGTTAAACTCTGGGCAAGTCTGCTACTCATTGAAGAAGGAAGAGCTGAAGACACAATTAAAATACTTGTGAATGTCTTGGAGATGTATCAAGATATCGATCTATTCAACAAAGCTACAATCCAATTAAATCTAGGATATGCATACTTGCGAACATCCCGATTTCGAGAGGGTGCCGAAGCATCGCAACGTGCTCTAGACATATTCACAGAATTGGATGATCATCGTGGTATCTGTGCTAGCTTAGTCAATCTATCCTATTGTATTGGTGAACTTGGAGAACGCGATCTACAAAGAACATATACAGAAAATATAATTAAAGTTGCAACCGAACGTAATTTTCCGAGACTAAAGGCTGCCGGGCTTAACCATCTTGCGATTGTTCAGCGACACGAAGGCGATCCAGTCGCTGCCCAACATACATTGGAGGAATGTATCGAAATCTGCCAAAAAATTGGTTGTATAGAGACTGAAATTCTCAATATTACAAACCTCGGCAATGCATATCGCGATCAGAGACTGTACGAACAAGCCGAACAGGCATACACAGAGTCGTTGGTCAAAGCTAGAGAACAACAACTCCCTAGGCTTGAAGCATTTGCCCTTGAACTTCTAGCCCACCTTAAATGCGATAGAGGGTTCCATGAAGATGCTATCGAGCTGGGAAATTCAGCACTTGTAATCCATCAAAAATTGGTTGAACCTCTTCGAATAGCTTCGACCCAAAATTATATTGCGCGTTCCCATTACAAACTTGGACATAAAAAGGAAGCCGCAGAAAGCTACGAGGATTCCGGCAAACATTACGAAATTACTGGGCTATGGAATGAGGCCGCATACAACTATGAAGAAGCAGCATGCTTATGGAACACGCTTGAACAACCTGAACGAGCTTTTTATTGCGTCTCTCAGGGCGTGAAGTGTGCAATTTTAAGCGCTGAACCAGATCGTGCAGGACGTATTTTAGTCAACGTTTCTCCCGATGAGCAAGGTAAGCAAGCTGGTGAGTTCTATCTTCAGACACTTCAGCACTTTCTGAAGCAACCAGATCGTGTTTCATTTACTCGTTTCATGTATAACTTTTCAATTTATTGTAAGCAACACCACGATCCCGCAGAAAAGTGTTATTTCAAATCTGGTATCGAATCCATAGCTTCCACGCTAACGAAAAATCCACCTACAAATATCTTAAATGCACTGGCAGTGGGTATTGAACAAGCAACTGATAGTCTTTACCCCACCTCAGACTTGGATAGCCTGGCAGAATGTGTTGCCAATTCAATTGACCACATATACTATCGTTCGATTCCAGATGAGGCCCCAGTTTGGACTATCGGCCTAGATTTGCATAAGCCTGTTATTGTCCAAATTGTATGTTTAAGCGATGATCCTGTTGTTCAGCGTGTTTCGATGGCACTTGCTTTTATTCTACTCGGTAATAAAGACAAAATAGATAGCAAAATTAAGGAACTTGGAGAAAACAAAGAAGACAGCTTCTCGCTCCAGATATGCATGCAAAGGGATTTTGAAGAAAATACAGAGATAAAAATCACGTCACATTCGCATAGCGAGGCAGTACCTGCGACAATTACAGCAAGTAATGTCCCCTGGGGTCAGCAACAGCCACCGACTGTTCTCGTTCTCCATGACGATTATGAGTGTGCTGGAGACTGGGCAAGAAATCCTGGAAACAAAGCGTTTGTCTGGGTGCTTATGAATGTATACGCGGCATTTTTAGCGCACTGTGTTCATCGAAATCGTTACGAGGTGCCGGAATTTGGAAGAATAAGTACTAAGTTCTGCGAATCCGTACTTTTGTAATAGTTATTCAAAAAAACAATTGTTAAAGAAAATAATCTCGCTCACCTAACTCAACAGCACTCCCCTGACACGAGCGTCTCGTTCCCCACCAGAAACCCCACCACCGCCAATAAGCTCTCGCCAGGATGGCCGATCCAGAAAAGTTGCCCCGCCTCCTTGATCGCGCGGATCTCCGCGCCGGGAATCCCATCGGCGAGGATCCGGCCGTTCCAGTAGATCGCTTACGCGCCTAAGATGGACCGGGACAGAAGAGGGGGGAGGGGAGACCCCCCCGAGCCCAGCGTCTTCCAACTGCTTTTCGACCGGCCCGCAACCGAACCGGGCGAACGACTCGGCCCCGGTGGAGCCGGGCCGGATTTTTTCTTCGCCGTCCGGGTTCATCTCGCAGACTCGGCCAAGCCACCCTCAGACCGCGGCATCGTCGAAGACGGCATCCGCGGAGTAGGAGTACCTGACATTTGCCGACTCGGTTGCGGGATCCACCGATATCACCTGGAACTTGACATACCCGTCATAGCACCTGGCCACGATTGTATGCCCCACCATGAGAGGAGGTATCGAAGGCGATCTGTCCCATTCAGAAGGCGCCTCCCGGACCGAGGCGAGATCGACGGCACCCATATCCTTGACCTGGTTGGAGAAGTTCACATCGTCGAGATGGGTGTTCCTCCACCAGAGGTATCCGCTATCCCGAGGATAATCCGGATGGGCTGCTGCCCCGGGCTGCCAGGTAATTATCTCGCCGTCGAAG
>Ga0116151_10001681_pt1 | contig 20712 bp, 14 predicted proteins | sample AD_UKC117_MetaG_FD_89893 | JGI IMG/M metagenome (GOLD analysis project Ga0116151, IMG submission 89893) | Active sludge microbial communities of municipal wastewater-treating anaerobic digesters from Hong Kong - AD_UKC117_MetaG | ecosystem: Engineered > Bioreactor > Anaerobic > Digestate... | reverse complement strand
TGCAGGCGGCGCGTGACGGGCTCGAGGAGCAGCTCGCCGCTGCCGAGGCGGCCGGGAGCGAGCGGGTCGCGGCGCTGCAGGCCGAGCTGGCCGGACGCGAGACGGCCCTGGCGGCCGCCGAGGCGGCGCTGGCTGAAGCCGAGAGCCGCCGCGAAGCGGATGCCACGGCCCTTGCCTCACGCGGCGTCGAGCTGGCCGAGCTGCAGCGGCGGCTTGAGCTGGCGGACTGGTCGCGGAGCGGCCTGCAGGCAGCGCGTGACGGGCTCGAGGCCGAGCTGGCGGCTGTCGAAGCAGCGTTGGCCGAGACCCAGAGCCGCCGCGAAGCGGATGCCACGGCCCTTGCCTCACGCGGCGTCGAGCTGGCCGAGCTGCAGCGGCGGCTTGAGCTGGCGGACTGGTCGCGGAGCGGCCTGCAGGCGGCACGCGACGATCTGGAGGAGCGCCTGGCTGCGGCCGAAGCGCGCGGCGCGGCGCTCGAGGGCGAGCTGCAGGCGACGGTGGCGTCGGTGCCGCTGATCGCCGACGAGGGTGCGCGGCCGATCCATGCGATCATCGATCTCGACGAGGCGACCAGCGACCGTCTGGCGGCGCAGGCGGCGGAGCTCGCCGAGCTGCGGGCCAGGACGCAAGCGCAGGCGGACCTGCTCGCCGAGCGCGAGGCGGCGCTCGCAGCGCTCGAGGCGGAGCGCGAGGCGGAAGCGAGCCGGCGGCTCGAGCAGATCGGCGCGCAGCTCGGCTCGAGCCTGCGGCCCGTTCCCGTGACCCGGGCGGCGGCCGAGGGCGCCGTCGAGCGCGAGATGAGCCTCTCGTCCGAGCTGCTGGCGGCGACTGGCGGCGGCGACGACGTGGCGCTGCTCAGCGGGCGCAACGTGGCCTTCACCGCAGGGCTCCTCTTCCCCTCGGCCGAAGCCGAGCTGACGCCGCAGGGGCGGGCCGCGCTGAACCAGATCGCCCTCGAGCTCAAGCAGCTGGTCGACGCCTTGCCCGACGACCTGCCCTGGATGCTGCGCATCGACGGTCACACCGACGACCTGCCAATCCGCAGTGGACGGTTCCGCTCGAACTGGGAGCTGTCCGCGGCGCGGGCGAGCTCGGTCGCCGAGTATCTGGTCGATTGGGGTCTGCCGGAGGACCGGCTGATCGCCGCCGGCTTCGCCGACACCCAGCCTCTGGTCGCGGGCACGAGCGAGGAGGCGCGCAGCCGGAACCGGCGCATCGAGCTCAAGCTCACCCTGCGCTGAAGGACCCCTCGGGCGGGCCGTTCGGCGATGGGATGGGCATGCGCGAGATTCAGCCGCCCGCGGCTGACCGTTCGGCGCCGATGTGCTCGTTGAGAGCCGCGAGCGGCACGGCGCCGGGCAGCAGCGTCTCGCCGACGACGAAGCTCGGCGTGCCGCTGATGCCGAGCGATTGGGCGAGGCGGATATTGTCCTGGATATGAGCGCGGACGGGCTCGCTTTCCATGTCGGCCATGAGCCGGTCGACATCGAGGTCGTTCGCCGCCGCGAGCCGGCGGATCGCCGCCTCGTCGATCCGGTCCTCGGCCATCAGCGCGAAATGCATGGCGGCATAGGCGCCCTGCCGGTCGGCGGCGAGCGCAGCCTTGGCGGCGAGCAGCGACTCGGGGCCGAGGATCGGGAACTCCTTCATCACCACGCGCACATCGGGATCGGACGCGACCAGCTCGTTGATCGAGTCGACCATCGCCCGGCAATAACCGCAGCGATAGTCGAAGAACTCGACCAGCGTCACGTCGCCATCGGGATTGCCGATCGCCGGGTCGCGCGAATCGGCGACCAACATCTGCCGGTTGGCGGCGATCTGGTCCCGCTGCTGCTGGCTGGCGGCCAGGTCGCGCCGCCGCTGCAGCTCCTCGATCGCCTGCATGATGACTTCCGGCTCGCGCAGCAGGTACTCGCGCACGATCCGCTCCACTTCCGCCTGCGGCAGCTCGTCCGCCGCGCGGGCCGGGAGAAGCGGGAGCACCAAAGCGAATGCCAGTGCGGCGAGGCCGAGCGGGCGGGGAAATACCCCGATCATGCGTATCATAGTACTGGTTCTCCATTCCGAGAGCGACCACAGGCCGCTGCAGGCGTTGCACATAGCGGTACGATCGGCGCCATGCCAGCCTGGCCATCGACACGAACCGGTGAGCGCTTGCTCTGGCGGTCCCGTTCCTCGACTGTGTCGGGACGGGCATGGAGAGGGCGCGGGCCAGTCGGGATGGAGTTGCAGCGCTCGTGACGCTCGACCAGGGCCTCGTCATCGCCATCGTGATGGCCAGCATGGCGCTCTTCCTCTGGGGCCGCTGGCGGCACGACATGGTGGCCATGGCAGCGCTGCTCGCCTGTGTCGTCCTCGGCCTGCTGCCGGCTGCCGATGCGTTCTCGGGCTTCGGGCATCCGGCGGTGATCACCGTTGCCTGCGTGCTCGTCCTGAGCCGCGGTCTGCACGAATCGGGGGCCGTAGACCGGCTCGCCCGGGCCGTGCTGCCGAACGGCGCCGGTGGCTTCACCACGATCGCGACGCTGACCGTCACCGCCGCCTGCCTCTCGGCCTTCATGAACAATGTGGGCGCTCTGGCCTTGCTGATGCCGCTCGCCATCCAGCGGGCACAGAAGATGGGTCTCGAGCCCGGCCAGATGCTCATGCCGCTCGCCTTCGGCTCGATCCTCGGCGGCATGACCACGCTGATCGGCACGCCGCCCAACCTGATCGTCGCCGGCTTCCGCGCACGGCTGGGCGAGGGTGGCTTCTCGATGTTCGACTTCACACCGGTCGGTGCCGCGGTTGCCATCGCCGGCATCGCCTTCATCCTGCTGGCCGGGCACTGGCTCGTGCCGGTGCGGGCGCGCGGTTCGACCGAGGGCTTCGACATCGCCGCCTATCTCTCCGAGGTCAGGGTCAAGGATAACGGCAAGGCCGTCGGCCGGACCCTGCGCGACATCGAGCATGAGCTCGAGGCAGCGGATGCGCAGGTGCTGGGCATGGTACGCAACGACGTGCGCCTCGCCGCCCCCGAACCTTATCGGCAGGTTCAGGCGGGCGATGTCCTGGTCATCGAGGCCAATCCCGAGCCCCTGGCCGAGGCGCTGAGCGCCCTCGACCTCGAGTTCGAGGAGACTCGCTCGCGCGGGCCCGACAATGCCGGGGACGAGGCCGAAGCACCGGCCGCGAGCGATGGACGCAGCGACGGCGACGGGGAGCGGCCGCGGCTCGCGGAGTTCGCCGTCCTGCCGACCTCACCGATCACCGGCCGCTCGGCCACCGACCTGCATCTGCGCCGACGCTGGGGCATCAATCTGCTCGCCGTGTCACGCCGCGGCGAGCGCAACATGCGCCGGCTGCGCAACCTGCCGCTGCGGGTCGGCGATGTCCTGCTGCTGCAAGGTGCAACGGATACGCTCGGTGACTTCGCCAGCCAGTTCAACCTGGTGCCCTTGGCCGAGCGCTCGCTGCGCCTGCCGAGTGCCCGGAGCGCCGCCACGGCCGCGGCGATCATGGCGGGTGCGGTCATCCTCGTGACCTTCGGCCTGCTGCCGGCCGCGGTCGCCTTCGCCGGCGGCGTGCTGGCGGCGATGCTGACCAATGTGGTGCCGCCGCGCAGCGTCTACCAGGCGATCGACTGGCCGGTGATCGTGCTGCTCGCCGCCCTCATCCCGGTCGCCGGGGCCATGGCCGAGACGGGTGCTGCCGACCTGCTCGCCGGCCATCTGGTCGAGACCGTGGCGCAGGGCCAGCCGGTGGTGGCGCTGGTGCTGATCCTCGTGGTCACCATGTTTCTCTCGGACTTCATGAACAACGCGGCGACCGCGGCGGTGATGTGCCCGATCGCCATCGGCACGGCCGCGGGCCTCGGTGTCGATGCGGACGGCTTCCTCATGGCCGTTGCCGTGGGCGCCTCCTGCGCCTTCCTCACCCCCATCGGCCACCAGAACAACACGCTGATCCTCGGCCCCGGCGGATTCCGCTTCGGCGACTACTGGCGCCTCGGCCTGCCGCTCGAGGTCGTCGTGACCGCCGTCGCGGTGCCGCTGATCCTGCTGGTCTGGCCGCTCTGACCATGCTCTGATAGGTTGTCACGCGATCGTCACGAGGTCGGCTCAACGACCGCGCTCATCTGCCAGTAGCCAGCGATCGACGCCAGCGACCGACACAGGTGATCGGCCGGGGCATCATCAGGGATGGAGACCACCATGACCGAAACCAGCAAGATCCGGATCGGCGCCACGCCCGCCATCAGGCGCCGGCGCTTCCTGCAGGCCACTACCGCCATCGGCGCCGGCATCGCGGCCCCGGCGATCATCAGCCGACGCGCCTTGTCGTCCTCGGGCGAGCTCAATCTCTACAGCTGGTCCGACTACGTCTACCCGGAGATGATCGAGTCCTTCGAGAGCCAGACCGGCATCACCCTCAACCTCGCCACCTACGGCTCCAACGACGAGGTCCTGAACCGGCTGCGGGCTTCGGGCGGCACCGGCTTCGACGTCGTCATGCCGTCCATCACCTACACCCCGGTCTGGACCGAGCAGCAGCTCTTGCAGCCGCTCGACGAGAGCCAGATAAACGTCGCCGGCATCATTCCCTCGATGTGGGCGAGCTCCGAGGGCCTCGGCGCCGTGCAGGGCGGCAAGCGCTACACCACGCCCTTCAACTGGGGCACCGAATCGCTCTGCATCGACACCGACGCCATGCAGGCCACCTATGGCGAGCTCGGCTACGGCTCGCTCTGGACACCGGAGATGGTGGGTCTCGTCACCTGCCGTGCACACTCGGCCCTGCTCGGTATCGGCCTCTATCTGGATTCGACCGGTGAGGTGCCGTCCGACCAAATGCGCGTCACCTACACCGACGAGGCGAAGATGCGCGAGGTCTACGAGAAGCTCCTCGCCTATGCCGTGGAACGCAAGGACCGGGTCATCCAGTTCTGGTCGAACGCCCAGGAGACTGAGGCAGCCTTCCTGCAGAACGGCGCCGTCATCGGTCAGACCTGGGACGGCCCCGCCATGCGGATGCGCACCGATTCCGGCGGCCGCTACACCTATCTGGCGGCGAAGGAGGGGGCGCTTACCTGGATGGACTCGATGGGCATCCCGACGGGTGCCGAGAATCTCGAGCAGGCCTATGCCTGGATGAACTGGTACTACCAGCCCGAGAACGCGGCGATCCATGTGCGTCTCTCGGGCTACAACTCCTGCACCGAGGGTGCGGCCGAGCTCGCCGGCGAGGACTACGCCGCCAACTTCGCCGCGGCCTATCCGGGCAACGCCATCGAGAACCTGTGGTGGTATCCGGCCGAGCCCACCTGGTTCGTCGCTGCCCGCAACGAGTTCCGCGACCGCTTCCTCTCGGCCTGAGGCCCGCGCGCCCGGCCGGCGACCGCTTCGCCGGCCGGGCCGCACAGCCGGAAAATTGCCGATGCTGGCGGGACAGAGCGTCACCCTCGAACGGGTGAGCATGGCGTTCGGCGATTTCGTCGCCGTCAGGAATGCCGACCTGCACATCGAGGCGGGCGAATTCTTCTCCTTCCTCGGCCCCTCGGGCTGCGGCAAGACCACCATTCTTCGCCTGATCTCGGGCTTCAACGAGCCGACCGGCGGCGCCATCAGGATCGGCGGCGCCGACATGGCCGGCATCGGCCCGAACCGCCGGCCGACGGCTCTGATCTTCCAGAATCTCGCCCTCTTCCCATTGATGAAGGTCTGGGAGAACGTCGCCTTCGGCCTCGAGGCGCGAGGCGTCGCCAGGGCCGAGCGCCGGCGGCGCGCCGCCGAGCTGCTCGAGCTCGTGGCCCTGGAAGGGCAGGGCGAGAAGCTGGTCTCCGCCCTCTCCGGCGGCCAGCGCCAGCGCGTCGCCATCGCCCGCGCGCTGGCGGTGGAGCCCGCCGTCCTGCTGCTCGACGAGCCGCTCTCCGCCCTCGACCTCAAGCTCCGGCAGAAGATGCGCGCCGAGCTTCGCACCATCCAGCAGAAGACCGGCGTCACCTTCGTCTACATCACCCATGATCAGGGCGAGGCGCTCACCATGAGCGACCGCATCGCCGTCATGAGCCAGGGGCGCATCGAGCAGGTCGGCACCGCCGATGCCATCTACCGCGAGCCGGCCTCGGCCTTCGTCGCCACCTTCGTCGGCGAGAGCAATGTGCTGGCCGGGCGGGTCACCGGAACCCTGGGTGATGAGGCGATGATCGAGACCGCCCATGGCGGCCTTGCCGGCCGCAACCCGCACGGCCTCAGGACCGGTGTCGCCGCCCAGCTCGTCGTGCGCCCCGAGCGCTGTCGCCTGCTCGACGGCGACGCCCCGGGCAACCGGCTCGCCGGCACGGTCGAGCGGCTCGACTTCGAGGGGGCCTTCGTCAGCCTCGTGGTCCGGCTTGCCGACGGCACGGAGGTCACGGCCCAGCTCGCCAATGATGGCAGCCTGCCGCGCCTGAAGGCCGGCACGCCTGCCGCCATCGGCTTCCCGCCGGAGGCAGCACTCCTCCTGCCGGTGGCGGGCGATGGTTGAGCTCTTCCGCCGGCTCGGGGCCACGGCCGGTGCCATCGTGCTCGGCACGGTGATCTTGTGGGTGCTCTTCCTCGTCGTCCTGCCGCAGCTCTTCATGGTCGACATGTCGCTTCGCCCGCATCTGCCGGTGCCCGAGCAGGGCGGGCCGGCTGATGTCCGCAGCCTCGCCAACTACGCCACCCTCTTCGCCAACGATGCGCATCGCGGCATCTTCCTGCGCACCATCTTCTCGGCGGCCCTGGTCACCGTGCTCGCCCTCATCGTCTGCTACCCCGTCGCCTACTACCTGGCACAGGTGGCGCGGGGGCCGACAGCGGCGCTCCTGGTCCTCGGCCTCGTCGTGCCCTTCTGGGTCAACGAAATTTTGCGCACCTTCTCCTGGTTCCTGATCCTCTCGCGCAACGGCCTCCTGAACCAGGTGCTGATGGGCCTCGGCCTCACCGAGGCGCCGCTCAACATGGGTGGGGTCGGGGCGGTGATGGTCGGCATGGTCTATGCCTACATCCTGTTCATGGTCTTCCCGCTCTACAACGCCATCGAGAGCCTCGACCGCAACCAGATCGAGGCGGCCCGCGACCTCGGCGCCTCCTGGCCCCGCATCCATGCCCGGGTCGTCGTCCCGCACGCCAAGCCCGGCATTGCCGTCGGCTGCATCATGACCTTCATGCTCGCCGCCGGGACGGTGGCGGTGCCGCAGCTGCTCGAGGCGCTGCCCGGCGGCACCAATGCCCGCTGGTTCACCCAGGTCATCTACAGCCTCTTCTTCGACGGCGGCGACTGGAACAGCGGTGCGGCCTATGCCTTCACCCTGCTCGTCTCCTGCGTCATCTTCATCTTCGTCATGATGCGCGTCTTTCGCGTGGGCATCGCGGACGTGGCGAAATGAGTGCGCGACGCCTGGTCGACCTCTTCGTCTATGCCTACCTCGCCCTCTTCTTCGCCTATCTCTTCCTGCCTCTGGTCTTCATGGTGGCCGCCGCCTTCAACGACAGCCGCTTTCCCACCATGCTGCCCTGGCAGGGCTTCACCCTCGACTGGTTCTGGGGCTTCGACAGTCGCGGCCGCGCCATCGGCCTCTTCCAGGACGGGCGCATGGGCATGGCGATCTGGAACTCGGTGCTGATCGGCCTCGGCGTCATCCTGGTCTCGATCCCGGTCGGCCTCGCCGGCGCGCTCTTCCTCCAGACCATCCGAACCCGGGCCAAGTCCTTCCTCTACGGCGTCATGGTCTCGCCGATCCTTACCCCGGGCGTGATCCTCGGCATCTCGACCCTGGTCTTCTGGCGCAACCTCTTCGATGTCGGCGGCGGCCTCATGCTCGCGGTGATCGCCCAGAGCACCTTCATCGCCGCCTATTGCATGCTGCTCTTCCTCGCCCGGCTGGAGCGCTTCGACCGCACCCAGGAGGAGGCCGCCCTCGACCTCGGCGCCAGCCACGGCCTGATGATGCGCCGGGTGATGCTGCCCTTCCTCCGCCCCGCCCTGCTCTCGGGTGCCGTGCTCGCCTTCCTCCAGTCCTTCGAGAACTACAACACCACCCTCTTCGTCATCGGCATCGAGGACACGCTGACCCTCAACATCGCGACGCGCGTGCGCCTCGGCCTGACCCCGGCAGTCAACGCCATCGGCGTCATCATGATCGGGCTCACCATTCTGGGTGCGGTCGTCTACGAGATACTCCGCCGGCGTGAGGCCAGGCGGAGTGCGGCGCTCGCCGGCTGAGAGGAGCTCGAACGGTCGACTGGCGACCTTGGCGGCTGGTGCGACCCTGGCGCCGCCTTGCATCGCCCGTCTCCTGTCGCCACTTCGTGTTGCAATGCACCATGCGGTCGCTCGGGGGAAACATGGCGAAAGGCAAGGCTGCTGACGGCCGACCGTCGAAGCCACGTACGGCCGGATCGACGCCGACCGAGCGGGTATCGCCGCTCCTGCCCCGCTACACGCAGTTCGACCGACTCTGGCATGCGGGGCAGGCCAGGCTCACCTTCGGCATCTCGCTGGCAGCCGTGGCGGCTGCGTGGAGTGACTGGGCCTTGCACCTCGCCAACGCACCGGGCCGGCGGCTCGAGCTCGCGCAGGCAGCGCTGCACGACGCCTGGCGGCTCGGTCTGTTCGCTGCGCGGGCGTCGAGCGGCGGGGCGAGCGAGCCCTTCTCGCAGGACGGCGACGATCCGCGCTTTGCGGATCCGGCTTGGCATCGTTTTCCCTTCAATGTCTGGGCGCAGGGCTTCCTTGCGGCGGAAGCCTGGTGGGATGCGGCGACCACCGGGCCGCGCGGGGTGACCGCCCAGCACCAGCGTCAGGTGCGCTTCATGGCGAGAAACGCGCTCGATCACTGGGCGCCTTCCAATCTGCCCTGGACCAATCCCGAGGTGCTCGAGCGCACGGCCGCCGAGCAGGGCCGCAACCTCTTGCAAGGCCTCGAGTTCCTCGCCGAGGACATCGAGCGGCGCGCGGCCGGGGAGGGGCCAGCCGGTACCGAGCGCTTCGCGGTCGGCAGGAACATGGCAATGACACCGGGCCGCGTGGTCTATCGCAACGACCTGATCGAGCTCCAGCAATATACGCCCACGACCGAGACCGTGTATCCGGAGCCCGTGCTGATCGTGCCGGCCTGGATCATGAAATACTACGTGCTCGACCTCGAGCCCGGCAACTCGCTGATCGAGTATCTGGTGGGCCAGGGTCACACCGTCTACTGCATCTCGTGGAAGAACCCGGGAGAGGCCGAGGCCGAGCTCGAGCTCGACGATTACCGCCGTCAGGGCGTGCACGCGGCGCTCACGGTGGTCAATACGATCCAGCCCGAGCGCAAGGTGCACGCTGTGGGCTATTGCCTGGGTGGCACCATCCTCGCAATCGCGGCTGCCGCCATGGCGCGGGACGGTGACGACCGGCTCGCTTCGATGAGCCTGCTGGCCGCCCAGACCGACTTCAGCGAGGCCGGCGAGCTCATGCTCTTCATCGACGAGAGCCAGATCGCCTATCTCGAGGACATGATGTGGGAGCAGGGCTATCTCGACACCGAGCAGATGGCCGGCGCCTTTCGTCTCCTGCGGCCGAACGACCTCGTCTGGTCGCGGCTCGTCCGGCAGTACCTGATGGGCGAGCGCGAGGAGATGCGGGCGTTGATGGCCTGGAATGCCGACGGCACGCGAATGCCGGCGCGGATGCACGGCCAATACCTGCGCGCCCTCTTTCTCGACAACCGGCTGAGCCGCGGCCGCTATGCCGTCGATGGCCGGGCCATAGCGCTCAGCGACATCCGCGTGCCGATCTTCGCCGTCGGCACCGAGAAGGACCACATCGCCCCTTGGGAATCCGTCTACAAGGTGCGACTCCTGACCGACGTACCGGTCACCTTCGCGCTCACCAATGGCGGCCACAATGGTGGCATCGTCAGCCGGCCGGACCATCCGGGCCGCTACTACCGCCTCGAGACCATGGCGAAAGACGCCATCTATCAGCCGCCCGAGCAGTGGCTCGCCGGCAGCACGCCCCGGCCCGGCTCCTGGTGGCTGCCGTTCCAGACCTGGCTTGCCGAAGGAAGCGGCAAGCGCACCGCTCCGCCATCCACGGGTGCGCCGGAAAAGGGCCTGCCGCCCCTCGACCTGGCCCCGGGCCGCTATGTGCTGGAGCGTTGAGCAACGAGTCGGTCAGCCGCGCCGACCGCGCGATCGTTGTCGACCGGATCAAATATTCTTTCCGGTGTTGATTTGCATCAATCCGGTGGCCGACCCATCAAGGGATAATTCCTGGTCCGCGTTCGCAAGATCTGGGTCGCAAGAGCCAGGGTGGCGGGCCGATGTGGTTGATTTGAAGCACAACATCCTTTCGATAGGGTATTCCGATGACCAAAGGACAGCTCGTCGAATCCGCTCTTTTCGGCTATGACACGTTCGCCAATGTAGCCAACTATGCAAGCACTTCGGCCCTGCCGAAGCTGCCGACTGGCAATGCGGTGGAGCGAGGCTGGGCGCCGCTCGTCTTACCTGGCCTGCACAGCCCCGGCGTCGATCTGGCGGATATCGGCGTCCTGGTCGGCCAGCCGGCCGGGACCTTCACCAGCGCCGCACATTTCTACACCGGCGAGCTCGAGGGCCGCCAAACCTTGGTGGTCACCTACCGCAGCACCGACGAGACTAACGAGTTCGGCTTTCAGGGGCTGGAGATAGCACCCGGTGTCCGTGCCTGGGACCTCTATTACAGTGCACACCAGGACGCCACGGTGGCCGCTCTCACCTACGCCGCGACGCCGACGAACGGGATCGAGCAGGTTCTCTTCGCCGGGCACAGCCTCGGCGGCATCATTGCCGAGCTCAGCGTCGCTCGACTGGTTGGCGACGGCGCCCCGTTCGCTCCGCTCGCCGACCGGACGCTGCTCGTCACCTTCGGCTCGCCTGGATCGACCGAGACGGTCGAGGGCGTGGCGCAGCTCAATGTCGTCCACTCGGATGATTTCGTGGCGCAGCTCTCGGCGCTGAGCCCGCTCTTCATCGCTGGCGGTGCCACGCGCGAGGGCGAAGACCTGGTCGTTGAGCGGCCGGAGGCGCAGTTGCCGGATTTCGAGCCGCAGGATCTGGACACGCCCGACGAACTCATCGCCGCCAGCCGGATCCCGGGCATTGGCGACGAGCACCCGATCACCGTTTATATCGACACCGCCAGCCTGCTCGAATCGGCCGAGAGCTTCGTGCCCGGTGTGCGCGACGCGCTCGACGATCCGTTCCGCTGGCTGAGCGCGGAGATCGATCGGACGATCGTCGCCACCAACGACAGCGAGCACATCATCGGCGACAAGACCGCCGAGCTGATCTTCGCCCTTGGCGGAAACGACATCGTCTTCGGCAACAAGGGCGATGATGTTCTGGTGGGCCAGTCGGGCCACAACCAGCTCTTCGGCGGCAAGGGCAACGACACCTTGGTCGACGGCTCGGGCAACGACATCCTGAGCGGCGACAAGGGCGATGATCTCTTCTTCCTGAACGGTGGCCTTAACATCGCGAACGGCGGCAGTGGCAAGGATGCGGCTGTCTTCGACGGCGCCGCCGGGGACTTCTCGGTCTTCGCTTTCGGCAGGATCGGGGTGGTCAGCCGGATCGGCGACCCGGGCGATCGAACCATTATCCAGAGCATAGAGAAGCTGGAGTTCGACGATCAGCTGCTCGTGCTCGAGCGTGGCACCTTCGAGCCTGTGCCGGAGGTCGCCGTCGCGAGCGCGGCAATCGATGATCTGGTGATCGCGGGTGAGATCGCCTGAAGCTCGAGCGACGTGACGTCCGGCGCTTGTCGAAGCTCGGCTGACCGCGCCACGTTGGTCGCCCGGATCCATGCCGGGGCTGTTGCGGTGCGGTCGGCGAGCCGATGATGCCGACCGAAGCGAGCATCGCGCTGGTCCCTGGCGGCTGGTGCCATGGCGTGGGGGGTGGCACAAGCGATGGTCATGGACCAGTCGACCCATGCGGCGTGCCGGGTCTGCCTCGGCGGTGCCCGGCCCTTCATGACGGTCCAGGGCCGGCGCTACTGGCGTTGCCGGCGCTGCCGGGCGACGCAGCTCGATGCGCGCCAACTGCCCGACCCCGGGACCGAGCGCCGGCACTACCTGACACATCACAACGATCCGGCCGATGAAGGCTATCGCCGCTTCCTCGCCCGGCTGGCCTCACCGCTCCTGAAGGTGCTCGACCGAGCGAGCGAGGGTCTCGATTTCGGCTGCGGCCCGGGCCCGGCGCTGGCGGCGATGCTCGAGGCGGCCGGGCACCGGGTCAGGCTCCACGATCCTTTCTTCCGGCCTGATCCGGCAGCACTCGAGCGGTGCTACGACTTCGTCACGCTGACCGAGGTGGCCGAGCATCTGCACCGACCACATGCTGTCTTCCGCCAGTTGGCCGGCCTGATCCGGCCCGGCGGCCGGCTCGCCGTCATGACGGCACTCGGCATCGACGACCGGCGCTTCGCCAACTGGCGCTACCGGCGCGACCCCACACACGTGGTCTTCTACCGCGCCGCCACCTTCCGCTACCTGGCCTCGAGCCTGGGGCTCGACTGCCGGCGCGTCGCCCCGGACGTCGTGCTGCTGCGCAAGCCCGGCTCCGGCCGCAGCAGCCCGACCGCGCCCGTCGCGGCGGCCTCGGGCGCCCGTTGCCCGGCATCGACGACGGAAACGGCGAGGGCCAGGGCATAGAGCAGCAGCAGGCCGCGGCTTTCGAGCAGGGTATGGCTGAAGAGGCCCTGCACGGTGGCGAGCAGGATGAGCATGAGCCCGCCAGGGAACCGTCGCTGCCAGAAGAGCAGGGTGCCGGCGCCGAGCAGCGCCAGGTAGGCGAGCAGCCCGGGCACGCCGTTGTCGACCCATTGTCGCAGGTACATGTTGTGGCTGCCGATCGGCCGGGTGCGCATGTACCCGGTGCCGTGGCCGAGCCAGACGGCTTCCTCGATGGCCGCGAGATAGCTCGAGGCCAGCCCCAGCCGGCTCTCGTCCCGCTCGACGAAGGCACCCTGGAAGGTCAGCATCTCCAGCCGGCGCTGCCCTTCCCAGTCGCTGAAGGCGGCGAGGTTGGCGAGCAGCGGCAGCACCACCAGCACCACGCCCGCCACGGCGGCGAGGCCGCCGAGCAGGGCCGCCGTCAAGGCGGGCCCGCGGATCACCGCCCGACAGTGGTAGAGATAGCCCGCGACCACCATGGCGGTGAGCAGCAGGCCGCCGCGCGACTGGGTGGCGAGGACCGCGAGCAGGGTCATGGCGAGCAGGCCGACCTCGGGCCAGCGCAGCCGGTCGTAGCGCAGGATGAGCAGGGTGAGCCCGAGCATGATGAAGGCGGCGGTATTGGCGTCGCCCATGAGCCCGGCCGGCCGGTCGGCGTCCGTCGCCCAATCGGCATTGACCGCCGGCAGCAGGCCCGAGAACGTGCGCGGCCGGAAGAGCTCGACGAGCACGCTGGTGACGGTCACGAGCCACGTCATGAGCAGGATGCGGCGCCAGTGCCGGCGCACCGCCACGGCACCGCCGAACATCAGGCCGAAGGTGAAGACGACGAAGGCATAGGGCAGCACCATGAGCTGGGTCCCGCCATCGTCGACGACCGCCCCCGGCAGGACGGCACCGGGCAGCAGCGAGATGGCGCAGAGACAGGCGAAGGCCAGGAGCACGGGCCGGTTGGCCTCGAGCATGTCGAGCGGGCCGGGCCTCGGGATCCGGCCGGCCCGGTCAGCCAGCCGGCAGGCAGTCCAGATGGCGGCCAGCGGTAGCGCGCCCATGAGGAAGATCCGCGTCGGCTGCTCGAACCAGCCGAGCCAGGCGGTGGCGGCGATCCACATGTCGGCATGGGTGAGATAGACGACATAAATGAGGGTCAGCCAGACCCCGATCAGGGCATCTAGCGCATGCAGGCGTTCCGGGCGGTCGGACCGCAGCGTCACGACGGGCACCTCTCGCGGGTGGTGCCGAGCAGCGTCTCGAGGTGGGCCTCGATAATGGCGTCGGTGGCGAAGGCGGCGAGCCGCTCCTCGAGCAGATCGGGCGAGGTCGGATGGTCGAGCATCCGCGCGATCGCGTCGGCGAGGGCCCGGGGCTCGCCCATGGGGACGAGATGGCCGAAGCGGCCGTCGGCCAGGATCTCGCGCGGGCCGTGCGGCGAATCGGTCGAGACGATCGGGCAGCCGCAGGCCATGGCCTCGATCAGCACGGTCGGCAGGCCCTCGCGGCGCGACGGCAGCACGAAGACGGCGGCCCGGCTGAAGAAGCGGTAGGGGTTGGCCTGGAAGCCGGCGAGCCAGACGTCGGCGCCCAGTCCGAGCTTCTGGACCAGTGCCTCGAGAGCCGCCCGCTCCGGCCCGTCGCCCAGGATCAGGAGTGCCACGTCGCGGTGCCGTCGGAGCCGTGCCATGGCCTCCAGCAGATTGGCAAAGTCCTTGCTCGGCATCAGCCGCCCGGCCGCCACGAGGAAGCGCCGCCCCTTGAGAGCGATCGGCACCGGGCCCAGCGGCGCCCGGCCCTGGCCCGCCGGATCCTCGGTCAGCGCCGCGTTGTAGATCACCCGGATCCGCTCCCTCGGCAGATGCAGCGTTCGGGCGACATCGTCGGCGACACCGGCCGAGACGGCGACCACCTCGTCGGCGAGCCGATAGGCAAAGCGGGCGATGGCGCCGACCATCGCACCGCGTGCCCGGACGAGCCCGCTGGAGAGGGACTGGAAGACGGACGGGGGTGTGTGGACGCTGACCACCATCCGCGTATCCGTGCCGCCGGTCAGCCGGACGAAAGCCCGGGCGAGAAGGGCGATCACATTGGTATGATCGATCGCGGCATGCACCGCGACCGGCTGCACTTCGCGGAGGTAGCGTGCGAAAGGCAGGAGCGCCGTGGCCACCCGCCGGCAGCCAAGATCGACCACCCGGACGCCGGCTGGCACCCGGTCGAGATAGGGGCCGGTGGCGTGCGCCAGCACCAGATCGACGCTGTGGCCACGCTTGTGGAGTTCGCCCGCCAGATTGACCAGCACACGTTCGGCACCGCCCGCATAGAGGGCGGGCAGGAAGATGGCGATCGGCCGGGCAGGGCCGGTCGCGGAACGGCCGGCTGCCGCCGGATCGCCGCGGCTCGAGGCTGAAGGAGCTCGCATCAGGTGTGACCCGCGGGTTGTCGTGCCAGGAGGCGGCCGGCCCCGGCCCGCAGGCCGCCGACGTCGAGCAGCCAGAGGGCGGCGGCATAGGCTAGGCCGCCGAGAACGATCTGCAGGACCAGCGCGAGGAGGCCGGAAAGCTCGCGCAAGGGCCAGAGCGCCGTCAGCATCACCGTCGTGGCGAGGCAGACTCTCAGCGCCTCGCCCCAGATGAGTGGCAGGGCGAGGACACGCCGGCCGATAACGATGCTCAGCGCTAGGCCGAGGCCGCAGGCGGCGACCGTGGCCCAGGCCGCACCCAGGATGCCGAAGCGCGGGATCAGGAGCAGGTTGAGGCCGATGTTTAGGATGACGGTCGCGGCCGAGATCAGTGCCTGCCAAGCGACCTTCGCCCGAAGCTGAAAGGCGAAGTCGAAATAATAGGTGCGGCAGCGCTGGAGCAGGGCAGCCAGCACCAGGACCGGCATGACCAGGGCGGCGTCAGCGGCGAAGGCGCTGCCGGTCACCACGGCGGTGATGTTCGGGGCGAGCAGCCCCATGCCGCAGGCGGCCGGCAGGCCGATGCCCCAGAGCAGCAGCGCGTTCTGCCGCAGATACGGCTCGGCCGCGGCGAGACCGCCGGTTTCGAAGGCTTTGACCGCCAGCGGGTAGCCGGCGAGATTGACGATCACCAGGAGCGTGCCGAGCGTGTAGGCGGTGAGCTGATAGCCGACCGCGTAGACGCCGGCCGCATCGGTGCCGATCACCCGTGCCAGCAGGAACCGGTCGGCGCCGGCCAAAACCACGTCCAGCCCGAGGGTGACGACGAGCGGTGCGCCATAAAGGAAGAGATGCCGGAGCACGGCCGGATCGAAGACGGGTGTGGCAACTTGGCGCCACGCCGACCACAAGGACCCGAGCTCGCGCCGTGTGGGGGCGACGACCGCGGCTACGGCACCGGCGGCGAGACCGAGGAGAATGCCTTCGGCGCCGGCGCCGGCCACCACCAGGGCACTGCCGACCGCGAGTGCCACGAGGGCACGGGTGATCGCCATGCGGCCGTAGACGGCGGGCGTCAGCTGCGCGTTGGCGAGGCGCAGATGAAGCTCGGCGAAGCCCTCGACGCAGAACAGCAGGAAGCCCAACGGAAGGAGACGGTCGAGCAGCGGATCGCTCGTGAGCCAGAGCGCCAGCAGGGAGGCGAGGCCGGCGAGCGCCAGCATCGCCAGGAAGGCGATCAGGATAGTGCCGAGAAACGTGCCGCGACGGACCTCGTAGGCCGCGAGGAAGCGCAACAGCCCGAGGTCCAGCCAGCTCAGGAACGCGGTGTGGGCAATGCCGAGTCCGGCGAGGACCATCGCATAGATGCCGAACTGCTCGGGCGCCAGAAGCCGAGTGTAGATGGCGAGCGCGGCGAAGTTGAGCAAGGCCGGCAAGCCGCGGGCGGCGAGATAGGCGAGGCCATGCCGAAGCATCATGGTACCCTTGCCCCCGCCCGACGGGCGGTCGTCAGCAAACCGATGTTCTGATATTTCAAGGGTCCGCTGCTGCGTCCTTCCTTTCGGAGCCCGTCATGCCGAGCCGCATCGACCCGTCCGTGCCGGCTGCCGGCCGGCCCGTCAGCAAGGCCGATCTGCGGCGCAATTTCGCCGCCGCCCAGGGTGAGCTGGAGCATCTGGGCTGGCTGCGCCAGCCTTACGCCGGTGCCGTCGAGCGGACCGGGGCGGCGAAGCTCGCCGAAACCCTTTCGGCTGCGGATTTCGGCGCCATCGGCGACGGCAGCACGGACGACACGGCGGCGCTGCAGGCCGCCCTCGACGCGCTGAAGCGCCAGGGCGGTGTCCTCGCCCTGACGCCGGGCGCGGTCTACCGGATCAGCCGCGGCCTGCTGCTCGAGGACGCTGCGGGCTTTCGCATCGAGGGTCGCGACGCGCGCCTGGTGATGGCCGACGGGGCACCGGTCGCCGTGCACTACTGGCTGCTGCAGCTCGGCCGCTGCCGCCGCTTCACGATCGCCGACCTCCGCCTCGACGGCAACCGGCAGACCCGGGCCATCGGGCCCGAGCCCTGGGCCAACAACCTGCAGCTGCACGACTGCAGCGACTTCGTCCTGCAGTCGGTCGAGTGCAGCAATGCGGTGGTCGACGGCTTCATCCTCTACCATGGCCGCCGCGACGCGCCGGCGACCTTCTGCCGGCGCGGGCTCATGCTGGGCTGCCGAGCGGTGAACGCCGCCCGGCAGGGCCTGACCATCCTGAACGGCCACGACATCCGCGTCGTCGCCTGCGACTTCATCGGCAGCAACGGGGTGCCGCCCGAGGCCGGCATCGACATCGAGAGCCATATCGATTCCGCCGCACCGAGCAATGCCCGGGTGCTGATCCAGGGTTGCCATTTCGAGGACAATCGGGGGGGCGGCATCCTGCTCACGGCCTTGGGCGGGGCGCATGGTTTCAGCGTCGTCGATTGCAGCTTCGCGAGCTGCGGGCCTTATGGAGTCGACATCGTGGCACCCGACTGCACCGTGCGCGGGTGCCGGTTCACCCGCTTCGGCCCGGAAGTGCGGCATGGCGTGGTCAACATCCGCACGCGCGAAGGCGGGCTGCCGGCGCTGGTCAGCGGCAACAGCTTCGATGACATCCTGATCGGCGATGCCAACCGGGCGGCCATCTACGTTCGGCCCGATGCCTCGCCCGGCACGCTGGTCATCGACAACCGGCTGAACGCTGTCGACGCCAGCGGCATCATCGCGGCAGCGCCCGGCACGATCGTCCGCGGCAACGTGATCGAAGGCAATCAGCTCGAAGGCATCCGCGTCGGCCACGCCGCACTCGTCGAGGGCAACAGAATCGCCCTGATGCGCCCGGGCCGCCCGGCGATTCTCGTCCATGGCGGCCGCACCGTGGTGCGGGGCAACCACCTGATCGATTGCGACAACGGCATGGAAGGCACGATCCTGGTGCTCGACGACGGCACGGGCGACAGCCGTCCGCCGGTGCTCGACGGCAACTATCTCAGCCTGTCCGGCGGCGACGGGCGAAGCGTGCCCGTGCGGCTGCGCGCGGCGGCGATCGAAGCCGGCACGACCGCTTTCGGCTACGGCTGAGCGTCGGACGCTCACCCGTCGGCTCCCGGCACCGCACGGACGCCACGTCGCGCGATGCATTCCGCATAGAGGGAACGATACTCGGCGGCGATGGCAGTCATGCTATAGTGTGAAAGAATCCGCTCGCGCCCCAGTCGACCGAGCCGGACACGTTCGCCGGCCGATGTCCGGACCAGCGTCGCCAGGGCATCGGCCAGGGCCGCCGGGTCGCGCACTGGCACCACCTGCCCGGCCGCGCCGATGACGCGGCGGCAGTCGCCGCTGTCGGTGGCGACGCAGGGCACGCCCGAAGCCATCGCCTCGCCGATGAAGTTCGGAAAGCCCTCGCCCCACGCCGAGGCGAGGACGGCGATGTCGAAGCCTGCGATCACCGGCGCTGCATCGAGCGTGGGACCCAGCCCGTGCACCCTGCCGCCCAGCCCGTTGGCCGCGACATGGTGGACGAGTGTCGGCGAGTCGGCTGCCGTGCCGGCGCCGAGCAGCACGAGGTCGACGTCGAGCCCAAAATCGACGAGGCGGCGCATGGCGGCGAGGAGCGTGGCGTGGTCTTTCATCGGCCGCCACTCCGCCGCGATGCCGATGAGCACGCTGTTGGGACCGAGGCCGAGCCGTGCCCGCAGGTTCCCTTTGGCCTCGGGATCGGGCGCGAATCGATCCGGATCGAAGCCGTTGCCGATGACCTGCCGGCGTTGCGCTCGATAGCCGATGGCCTCGTGCTGGCGGGCGGCCACCTCGGCATTGTAGACGATGGCTTCCGGTCGGCCGGAAAGCCGGGCGCCGAGCCGCACGATCTGCCGCGTGAGCCAGCGCTCGCGTTCCGGCGCGTCCAGGGCACCCCTGATGTTCCAGAGAAGGGCCGCCCGGGCGCATCGTCGTTCAAGGCCGCGCGCCAGGGCCAGGCCGACGCTGGCCGCGAGATTGCCGTGATACATCCAGCCCTGAACGAGGTCGGGCTGAAGCTGGCGCAGCAGACTGGCGAGGCGGACGGCAGCCATGGGCGAGAAGCCGCCACGCGCGAGGTCGAGGCTGTGCAGCCGGGCGGTGGCCGCGAGCGCCGGGCCCAGCGCGCCGGCCGGCATGAGCGTGACCACATGCGTCGTCGTGGCCGCGCTCACCCCGGCCTCGACCAGCTTCAGCAGCATGCGCTGGGCGCCGCCGAGCTCGAGATTGGTTGCGACATGCACCACCGTGGCGGCGAGCGGCGCCGGTCGTGGGCCCGTGATCGGGAGGGCACGGGCAGGCGTTCCTGTCGCATGGACGGGTGGAGCCGTGGGCAATTCTTCCATGCCCCGGATCACGGTCGGGCGCACCCTCGGATCACCTCGCAGATGCGGTCGAGGTCGCCGTCTCCGAGTGCGGAGCCCGAAGGCAGGCAGAGACCCTGGTCGAACAAAGCTTTGCCGACGCCGCCGCCGAAGCAGGTGGCACCGGCGAACACCGGCTGCATGTGCATCGGTCGCCAGAGCGGCCGGGCCTCGATGTCCTGCGCCTCGAGCGCCAGCCGCACCGCCTCGCGGTCGGCGCCGAACGCGCGGGGCTCGATCAGGATGCAGGTCAGCCAGCGATTGGCCCGGCCGTAGCCGGCCTCGGGCATGAAGGTGATGCCATCGAGCCGTCCCAGGCGCTGCTGGTAGCCGGAGAAAATGGCGCGGCGCTGCCGGACGCGATCGTCGAGCACGGCCAGCTGCCCGACGCCGATCGCCGCCAGCACATTGCTCAACCGGTAGTTATAGCCCAGCTCGACGTGCTCGTAATGCGGCACCGGCTGGCGTGCCTGCTGGGAGAGGCCGCGCGCGTGCTCGATCAGCGCCGCGTCGTCTGAGGCGAGCATCCCGCCGCCGCCTGCGGTGACGATCTTGTTGCCGTTGAACGAGTAGAGGGCGGCCCTGGCGCCCTTGCCGGCATGCCGGCCCCGGTAGGTGGCGCCCAGCGCCTCGGCGGAATCGGCGATCAGCGGGATCTCGTAGGCGTCCGTCACCGCGCGCAGTGCATCCAGGTCGCAGGCCTGGCCATAGAGGTCGCAGGGGACCACCGCCTTCGGCAGCCGGCCCTGCCGCGCGCCGCCCGCCAGCGCTTCGGCGAGCAGGCCCGGATTCATGCACCAGGTTTCGGGATCGGCGTCGACGAAGATCGGCTCCGCGCCGAGCTGCCCGATCGGTGCCACGCCGCCGATGAAGGTGAGGTCGGCGGCAATCACGCGGTCGCCCGGGCCGACACCGAGATGGCGCAGCGCCAGATGCAGGGCAGCGGTGCCGCTGACCACCGCGAGACAATGGTGAAAGCCTGTCAGCGCCGCCATCGCGGCCTCGAAGCGGGAGAGCATCGGCCCGGCCGGGGCAACATAGTTGGTGGCGAAGACTTCGTGCAGCAGCGCCAGCTCGTCGCCTGCCATGTGCGGCGGCGAGAGGAAGACGCGGCCGGGCGTCGTCGTGCGGGTCCGGTCCGGGGACGGGTCGAGCACGCCCTGGTCGGCGGCTGCGGTCATGGCGATGGTCCGAT
>Ga0116151_10001675_pt1 | contig 20754 bp, 19 predicted proteins | sample AD_UKC117_MetaG_FD_89893 | JGI IMG/M metagenome (GOLD analysis project Ga0116151, IMG submission 89893) | Active sludge microbial communities of municipal wastewater-treating anaerobic digesters from Hong Kong - AD_UKC117_MetaG | ecosystem: Engineered > Bioreactor > Anaerobic > Digestate... | reverse complement strand
TCGCTGCTCCAGGCCCTGACCCAGATCCAGGAGATGACGCTCACCTTCGTGCCGAAGATCCTCGCCATGCTCATAACCCTGGTCGTCGCCACACCCTTCATGCTGGCGACCCTGGTCGAGTTCACCCAGGCCCTGTTCCGGCACATCGCCGGCGTCGATGCCGGCTGAGCAGCAGGCAGCCGGCGGGCGGCAGGCCGGGCGGCGGCACGTCCCATGAACCCGCTCGACCTGCTCCTCGCCCGCGAGATCACGGTCATCGGCCTCGTCTTCTGCCGGGTCGGTGCCGCCCTCATGGTCCTGCCGGCCTTCGGCGAGCCCTATGTCGTCTCGCGCGTCCGGCTGGGCATCGCGCTTGCCATCGCCCTGCTTGTCGGGCTGCCGATGAGCGGCCGGCTGGTCCTGCCGACGGATGTGGCGGGTCTGACGCTGCTGGTGATCGCCGAGGTGCTCACCGGCCTCCTGATCGGCGCCATCATCCGGCTCGTCATGTTCGCCATCCATTTCGGCGGCTCCCTCGTCGCCATGCAGTCGGGCCTCGCCACGGCCGCGTTCTTCGACCCGCAGGAGGCGACCCAGGGAACCGTGACCGGCAATTTCCTGGCCATCCTGGCCCTCGTCGTCATCGTCGTCAGCGACGCGCACCTGCTCGTCCTGCAGGCGCTGACCACGAGCTTCAGCGTGCTCGAGACGACCGGCAGCCTCGATCTCGCCGGCCTCGTCGAGGTGCTCGTCCGGCTCGGCGGCGAGGCGATCGAGACCGGCCTTCGGATGGCGGCACCCGTCGTGCTCTTCAGCCTGCTGCTCTATCTCCTGCTCGGCGTGCTCAATCGCCTGATGCCGTCCTTCCAGGTGCTGTTCGTCGCCATGCCGCTGCAGATCGTCCTGGCCTTCGGGCTCTTCATGCTGTCGCTCGGCACCGTGGTCGGGCTGGCGACGACCCTGCTGCGCACGACGATGACCTGGCTCGAGCCGGTCTAGGAGCATGGCCGAGGAGCAGGACGACTCCCAGAAAACCGAGGACCCGTCGCAGAAGCGGCTCGACGATGCCCGGGAGAAGGGCCAGACCGCGAGCTCGCGCGAGGTATCGAACCTCCTGCTCATCGGCTCCCTGACCCTCGTGCTGGCCATCGCCCTGCCGGGTGCCATGCGCGATCTGGCCCTGGCGCTGAGCCACTACCTGCGCCACGCCGGCGACCCGACCCTGGGCGCTGCGGCGCTCGGCGGCAGCCTGCGCCGGGCGCTGGCAGCGATGGGCCTGGCCCTGCTGGTGCCGCTCCTGGTCACGATCGTCGCGTCGGTGGCGGCACCGGCCCTGCAGGGTGCCCTAGTCTGGACCGCCCAGAGCATGATGCCCAAGGCCGAGCGGATCTCGCCGATCGCCGGGTTCAAGCGTCTCTTCTCGCTCAAGTCGCTGGTCGAGTTCATCAAGGGTCTCGTCAAGGTCGGCCTGATGACGGTCATCGGCGTCGTCGTGGTCTGGCCGGACCGGCAGCGGCTCGTGGCTTCGGGCCAGCTCGAGATCGCTGCGGCGCTGGTCGTGCTCTGGGAGATGGCGATCCGGGTCAGCGGGGCCATCGCCGCCTGCCTCGTGCTCGTGGCCGGCCTCGACTACGCCTATCAGCGCTTCGAGTTCATGAAGCAGATGCGCATGTCGCGGCGCGATCTGCAGGACGAGCACAAGCAGAGCGACGGCGACCCGGTCGTCAAGCAGCGGCTGCGATCGCTGCGCATGGAGAAGGCGCGGCGGCGGATGATGGCCGAGGTGCCGACCAGCACGGTGGTGATCACCAACCCGACCCATTTCGCCGTCGCGCTCCGCTACGAGCCGGGCGAGACGCCGGCGCCCAAGCTGGTCGCCAAGGGCGTCGACAGCCTGGCCCTGCGCATCCGCGAGCTGGCGCAGGAGCACGACGTGCCGATCATCGAGAGCCCGCCCCTCGCCCGGGCACTGCATCGGTCCGTCGAGCTCGGGGCGCTGATCCCGCAGCAGCACTACCAGGCGGTGGCCGAGATCATCGGCTACGTGATGCGGCTTCGGCAAGCAGGCGGTGGCGTACGCGGGAGCGTCCGATGAGCGGCGGAAATCCGCCGGCTTCAAGGGAGTATTCACCAAGGCATGGCAATCTCGGAGCAGAAACGGCGGGCCTGAAAGGCACCCGTCCCTGTCGGAGGAAATGCCATGCCGCGCTGGCTCCTGGCCATCGTGATGACACTGCTACCGATCGCCGCGGCCGAGGCAACGGTGCCGGTAGCACTGTTCGGAACGGCCGAGTTCCGCGCCGAATCGCTCGCCGCGCTGCCCAAGTGGCGCCAGGTGCTGGAGCGCTCGGCCCTGGAGCAGCCGACCTACGATGCCTGCAGGCTGGATCCGACGGCCTGTCCCAATCGCGGCGTGATGGCCTGGCAGGCATTGCTGCAGGGGCTGCGTGGTGCCCCGCTGCCGGAGCAGGTCAGCAAGGTCAACCGCTTCGTCAACCAGTGGCGCTACCGTTCCGATGCCGCCAATCACGGCAAGTCCGACTACTGGGCGTCGCCGCTCGAGTTCCTGGCGCGCTCCGGCGACTGCGAGGACTACGCGATCGCCAAGTACGTGTCGCTGCGGCAGCTGGGCGTGCCGGCGGCGCGGCTGCGCCTCGTGGTCGTCCAGGACGAGCTCCGCCAGCTCGCCCACGCGGTTCTCGCGGTCTACCTCGACGACACCGCCGTCATTCTCGACAACCTCACCAACGCCGTGCTGCCGCATGAGCGCGTGGCCCACTACGCGCCCTACTACTCGGTCAACGAGACGGCCCGATGGGCGCACGTGGAGAGCAGCCGCCTGATGCTCTCCGCCGTGGACCGGAGCAGCACCACCGCTCCCGCCAGCCGCTGAGGCTCCGGCCCACCGCCAGCCATCAACCCGACAGGATCGGCCGATCGACACCATGTCCCAGCCTTCCACCGAGCCCGCATCCATCGCTCCCGACATTCGCGCGACCCCGCCTCGTCTATGGCGCTTCCTGGTCATCTCGGCCGTGCTCGTCGCCGGCACGCTCGGCCTGGGCCTCGGCCTCGTCGAGCTTCTGGTGCGGAGCCGGGCGACGGTGCTGCAGGGCATGGTCGAGGCACGGCTCGCGGCCCTGGCTTCCAGCCGTGCCGAAAGCCTCGACACCTGGCTCGCTGGCCATGTCGGCCGCGCCGACCGTCTCGCCGCCTCGCCGACCATCCGGCTCTACCTCGCCGAGCAGGTCCACGCCGCCGACGACCCGCGGCTCGCCGCCGCCTTGCTCGAGCAGCGCCCCTACATGCGGCAGGTGCTCGACTCGTTCGTCGATCAGCAGGGACTGGAGGCGGCGCAACTGCTCGGCGCGGATGGCAGCACCGTGGTCGCCGACCGCAACGGCCGGCAAGCGGCCACGAGCGACGAGCCTCGCGCCATTCCGGTTGCCGGCGCCGGCTATCGCCAGCTGCGCCAGCAGGGCGAAAGCCTCCTGCTCGATCTCGTGCAGCCGATCGCACCACCGCTGGACCTCGCCGAAGAGGCAACAGCAGCGCCGGTCGGCGCCCTCGCGGTCACCATCGACGCCACCGCTCGCCTGGCGGCCCTCCTCGAGCATCGGCCCACCGATCTCGAGGGTGAGGAAAGCCGTCTGGTCGTCGAGCTGCAGTCAGGCAGCACCATGCTCGCCCGAAGCGATGCCGGGGAACGTTGGACCGCGATTCCGTTCGGCGGCAGCCTGCCCACACCGGGATGGTCGATGGACCTCGTCGCCACCGCTTCAGTACCCGGCACCGACTGGATCGTCGTGCAATCGATCGACAAGGCGAGCGCCTTCGCCACCCTGGCCGAGTTCCAGCGCACCGCGCGGCTGATCGGGGTTGCCATCTCGCTCGCCGTGGCACTTGCCTGCTGCGCCCTCTGGTGGCTGCGCGAAGCCCGCCACCGTCGGCTCCTGGCCGAGCAGTACCGGGCGCTGGCCGAACGCCTGGCCGCCGCGAACCGCATCCTGACCACCATCACGGATCACGCCGCCGAGCTCGTCGGCCTCAAGGACGCGCAGGGACATTACCGGTTCGTCAATCCCACCTTCGCCCGCCATCTGGCGATGCCGGCGGCGGCGGTGATCGGCCGGACCGACGAGGAGCTTTTTCCGGCCGCGGTGGCCGAGGCGCTCAGGGCCAATGCCGAGGACGCGGCGGCCGGTGGTGCCGCGCCGTCGCTCGAGCTCGAGACCGGCGATCCGGCCCGGCCGTTGCTGCTCGAGGTGACCCAGGCGCCGGTGCCCGGCGCGAGCGGGGGCATCGAGGGCACGGTGCTCATCGGCCGCGACGTCACCGAGCGCGCCCTGGAGCGACGGTTGCGCGAGGAGCTGGCCGGCCAGACCTGCCACGCCTTCATGCGGGCGATCGGCACGGTCGACCCCTATCTCGTCGGCCACGCGGAAGCGGTGCGCGAGGTGGCGCAGGCCATCGGGACGGTGCTCGACCTCGGGGCCGACGAGCGCGCGACGCTCGGCCGTGCCGCCGAGCTCAGCCAGCTCGGCAAGGTCTTCCTGCCGCGCTCGCTCCTGGCCAAGCCCGAGCGCCACACGGAGGCCGACATGGCCCTGATGCGCACCCATATCGACCACACGCTCAGGATCATCGGCAGCATCGACTTCGCCCTGCCGGTCGCTGACGTGCTTGCCGAGATGCACGAGCGGCTCGACGGCACGGGCTATCCGCATGGCCGCTTCGCGGCCGAAATTTCCCTGCCGGGTCGCATCCTGGCGGCCGCGGACGTCTTCTGCGCGCGCATCCGCCCACGCTCCTATCGAGAGGCCGAATCGGCGGAGACGGTGGTCCGCCATCTGCTGGAACAGCACGACCGTTATGACCCGGTGGTCTGCCGGACGCTGGCCGGGCTCCTGCCCCGGCTCGCGCATCTCGCGACGCCGGCGACCGGCGCCCATGAGCCATCTGTCGAGCCAGCCGCAACGCCGCTCGGGCCCGTTGAAGCTCGGCCGGCCCCACGGCGAACCCCTGGTGCCAAGGCAACCGGCGAATTGGCCATGCCGGTCGGTTGATTTGCCGGCCGGCACCGAGCACTGGCGGGCACTCTCGATCGCGACCCTCGCCAGCCGCCGGCAGCCAGCCGTGTCGGCCGGTGAGCGGCGCATGGCGTCCCCGGGTCGTCCATGGTCGGCGCTGCAAACCGGCCGTCGCTCCCTGGCCGGGCAGGCGATGGCCGATGCCCGCGTCGTGGGTGCCTGCTTGTCCGGCGGTGCGCCGCGCGCGACCGCAGGGCGGCGCCGAGGGACTATCGGCTGCCGTCGTTCGGCTCGCGCACGCTGCCGCCCGATCCGGCCGACAATCGCTTCGCCTTGCCGGAGCCGGTCACGACGCCGGCTGCGGCGGCAGGGGCTGAGCCAATTCGCGCCATCGACACTGTCACGGCAGTCGCGCAAGAACCGGCGATCTTCCGGTCCGCGCCCGTCATTTCAAGGTGCAGGCCCATCGAATCCGAGAGGTAGCGAGCATGAGCGACAGCGAGATCCTGACCTTCGACCCACAGGCGCGGACCCTCGAGGGCAAGCGGGGCGTGGTGCTCGGTGTCGCCAACCGGCAGTCGATCGCCTATGGCTGCGCGGCTGCCTTCCGCTTCCTCGGCGCCGAGCTGGCGCTGACCTATCTCAACGAGAAGGCCAGGCCGCATGTCCAGCCAATCGCCGAGGAGCTCGAGGCGCCGATCCTCATGCCCTGCAATGTCGAGCGCGAGGGCGAGCTCGACGCGGTGTTCGAGGCGGCCGGGAAGCGCTGGGGCAGCATCGACTTCGCGCTCCACTCGATCGCCTTCGCGCCGAAGGAGGATCTGCAGGGCGGCCTGCTCGACTCCTCCGGCCCCGGCTTCGGCCGGGCGATGGACATCTCGTGCCATTCCTTCGTCCGCATGGCGCGCTGCGCCGCCCCGCTGATGACGAATGGCGGCACGCTTTTCGCCATGAGCTATTACGGGGCGGAGAAGGTGGTGCCGCACTACAACGTGATGGGGCCGGTCAAGGCGGCGCTCGAATGCAGCGTGCGCTATCTGGCGCACGAGCTGGGCCCGCGGCGGATCCGCGTCCACGCCATCTCGCCCGGCCCCATCCGCACGCGCGCGGCCTCGGGGATCAACGAGTTCGAGGAGCTGCTGAATGCGGCCGAGACGCGGGCGCCGAGCAACCGGCTCGTCAGCATCAGGGACGTGGGTGCGGCGACGGCAGCCCTGGCCACGCCGGCAGGCCAGCTGATCACCGGCAACACGATCTATGTCGACGGCGGCTATCACGTGATGGGCTGAGCCATGATGGAGAAGGCGGCAATGACCGAGCGCACGGGTCTCGTCCTGGTGATCAACGCGGGCTCCTCGAGCCTGAAGTTCAGGGTCTTCGAGCCTGCCACCGCCGCCAGCGGGGCCGCGGTCCTCGCCAGCGGGCAGATCGATGGCATCGGCGTCAGGCCGCGCTTCGTCGCCGAGGACGGATCGGGCGAAGAGCTCGCCCGGGTCACCGACATGGCCGTCCTGGATCACGACGGCGCCATCCGACTGCTGATCGAGTGGCTCGGCGAGCGGTTCGGCGGCCGCGGCATCGCCGCCGTCGGCCATCGGGTCGTGCATGGCGGCACCGAGCATGCGGCACCGGTGCTGGTGGACGACCGGGTGATGGCGGAGCTGCGGAAGCTGGTGCCGCTGGCACCCCTGCACCAGCCGCACAATCTCGGCGCCATCGAGGCCGTGGCGGCGGCCTATCCGGGCGTGCCCCAGGTCGCCTGCTTCGACACGGCCTTCCATCGCGGCCACCCCTGGGTCGCCGATACCTTCGCGCTGCCGCGGCACTTCTACGACGAGGGCCTGCGCCGCTACGGCTTCCACGGCCTGTCCTACGAATACATCGCCCGCGAGCTGGCGCGGACGGCACCGGCCCTCGCCGCCGGGCGGGTGGTCGTGGCGCATCTCGGCAACGGGGCGAGCTGCTGCGCCATGCTGGCCGGAAGAAGCATCGACAGCTCCATGGGCTTCACCGCCCTCGACGGGCTGCCGATGGGCACCCGCACGGGCCAGATCGACCCCGGCGTCCTGCTCCATCTGATCGACGAGCGGGGCTTCGACACCGCTCGGCTCCAGACCCTGCTCTACCACGAGTCCGGCCTCAAGGGGCTCTCGGGCATCAGCAGCGACATGCGCGACCTCGAAGCCAGCGATCGGCCGGAAGCCGAGGAGGCGATCGCCTATTTCGCCTACCGGGCCAGGTGCCAGATCGCTGCCCAAGCGGCAGCGCTCGAAGGGCTCGACGGCCTCGTCTTCACGGCCGGCATCGGCGAGCACGGTCATGGCGTCCGGGCCAGGATCTGCCGGGGCCTCGCCTGGCTCGGCATCGAGCTCGACGAGGCGGCAAATGCCGAGGGAGCCACGATCGTCTCCACCGCGAAGAGCGCGGTCGAGGTGCGCGTCGTGCCGACCGACGAGGAACGCATGATCGCGCTCCACGCGCTCGGCGTGCTCGAGCGCTCCTGACGGAAACGGGGCCGAATGGTGCATCGGCGCGCGGATCAACGCCCCTGCCGACAGCCGACCGGGCGTCAGGGAGCGTTTTCTGGCGATGTTCCCAGCACAGGCGAGCTGCCGAGCGCGGCCGGCGCCGGCTCGTTCGGCATTTCTCGATCTTCTGTTGGTTCTTACGGCGGCGCGGCCTCGGCGAGAGGCAAGATCACCTTCATTCCCAAAGGCTGGCGGGGCCGCGGGCTCGTTGGCTCGCGCCCGGGTTCGATCGCCAGCCCGGCGGATTCGCCCGTCACGGGATGCTGCAGGATATGCAACATGCCGACGGCGAATGTCGCGCCCGATGCACCAGTCGTCACAGCAATGATGCACCATACGCGACGATCCGGGCCCCGGGGAGCCGTCTGTTGCATGGGTCGCATCAGCGGCGTCCGGCTCGAGGCGGCGCCGCGAGCCTCGCGGAAAAACGCCGACGCGACAGCGGCCACCCCTCGGGCCGACCGGACCATTGCAGCTGACGGAGAGGATCCATGACCGACGAGCGCCAGAGCGGGCGAGAGAAAAGCTGGGTCGAGGCGGAGCTCATGGACAGCTTCGACGAAGAGCTCGAGATGGAGATCGACGACGAGCGGATCGCCCGCGAGCTGCGCTCGATCACCGACCACGAGCACAAGTCGAGCGTCGAGCGGCGCACCTATTTCCTCGAGCTCTTCCGGCTGCAGGCGGAGCTGATCAGGCTGCAGGACTGGGTGGCGCATACCGGCTACAAGCTCGTGGTGCTGTTCGAGGGGCGCGATTCGGCCGGCAAGGGCGGGGTGATCAAGCGCATCACGCAGCGGCTCAACCCCCGGGTCTGCCGTGTCGTCGCCCTGCCGGCGCCGACCGAGCGCGAGCGGACGCAGTGGTATTTCCAGCGCTACGTGCCGCATCTGCCGGCCGGCGGCGAGATCGTCCTCTTCGACCGTTCCTGGTACAACCGCGCCGGGGTCGAGCGGGTGATGGGCTTCGCCAGCGAGGCGCAGGTCCAGGAATTCTTCACCGACGTGCCCGAGTTCGAGCGCATGCTGGTCCGCTCGGGCATCAAGCTGGTCAAGTACTGGTTCTCGATCACCGACCAGGAGCAGCAGCTCCGCTTCCTCATGCGCATCCACGACCCCATGAAGCAGTGGAAGCTGAGCCCGATGGACCTCGAATCACGAGTCCGCTGGGAGGCCTACACCAAGGCCAAGGAGGAGATGCTGGAGCGCACCAACATACCGGAGGCGCCCTGGTCGATCGTCGCCGGCAACGACAAGAAGCAGGCCCGGCTCAACTGCATCCACCACCTCCTCCGGCAGGTGCCCTACGGCGACGTGCCGCACGACCCGATCAACCTGCCCGACCGGGTCTTCAACCCGGACTACGAACGCAAGGTCCTGCCGGACGCGCTCTACGTGCCGGAGGTGTACTGAGGCCGGTCGCCGCGAGGCTTCGGGACCCTCATTCCAGAGCTGCGTCGTGATCTGCGGTCGTCGGGCATCCTGACACCCTTAGGACTCAACTCGGACAACCGTCCCGATGCCCGACCGCCGCTGCGGCCGCCGCACCTGCCGGCCCGTGGCCGCGGAGCAGGCGGCAGTCGCGGCGGGTTCGGTAGTGGTCTGGGCGGCAGCGGTGGGCTGGGTCGAGGCGGCGGGCGCGGGTAGGCGGCTGTCATACAGCAGCGTGGATCGCTGATGAAGCCGGGGTGCCGCGCCGCCGCCGACGCGCTTCATGCGGTCGTAAAGTGTCCTCGTATCTTCTCAAATGGGCTGAATACGGTGACTGTCTGGACGAGATGGCCTTGGCTCGGCAGCTGCCGGGCCTGTCCATCTTGTCAGCCCGCCGCGCAACGCCTAAGCAGGCGGCGCCCGGCGGCTTGCCGGGCGTTTTTGCGCCATGGCACCACATGACCTGGGGAACGCGATGCCGAGGACGCGGCTCGAGAAGAAACTGGCTCGAATCCGGAAGGACCCCTCGGGTGCGAAGGATTTTCTCATCTGTGACGCCAAGGACGGCGACATGGGTGGCGGCATTCCGATGCCGGGCGTGGCGCGGGATGCGAAGGGCAGGTCGACGGGGCGATTCAAGTCGCGCTTCGATCATCTGGCGCAGGTGGAGGCGCTGGTCGAGCAGGATATTCTCGACATGGTGCTGCTCTCGGTCGGCAATCTCGACCATCTGAAGCGCAGGGGCGTGTTCGAGAAGAGCCGGGTCGGCACCGCTATCCGGGCCAACGACACGACCGACATCTGGGGTGCCCGGCACAGCCGCTACAAGCAGCAGCCGTCGCTGCCGCATCGGACGGCTTCGGTGGCGCATGCCAAAGCACTCTGCGATCTCGGCCTCTACTCGATCACCTTTATGAACGACGCGGCGATCGACGCCGCCGCGGGTGCGGAGTACCGGGCTTTCCGGCACGAGTGCGAGGAGCACGGCTTCAAGCACTTCCTCGAGGTCTTCAACCCGAATGTCGGCATGGACAAGGCGACGGCGGTCGAGATCGGCGAGTTCGTCAACGACAACATCGTCCGCGTCTTCGCGGCGGTGCCCGACGCCCAGCGGCCCGAGTTCCTGAAGATCGTCTACAACGGGCCGAAGGCGCTCGAGGAGCTGGTCAATTACGACCCGACCCTGATCGTCGGCATTCTCGGCGGCGGGGCGGGGACGACGCGCGACACGTTCGAGCTCCTGAAGGCCTCGCAGAAGGGCGGGGCGCGGGTCGTGCTCTTCGGCCGCAAGATCAACCTGGCCGAGCATCCCCTGGCGCTGGTGGCCCTGATGCGCCGGCTGGTCGAGGGCGAGGTCGGCCCCGAGGAGGCGGTGCGCGCCTATCACGGCGAGCTGGCCAGGGCGAAGATCAAGCCGGTCCGGGCGCTCGAGCAGGACCTCGAGGTCACCGAGGCGGTGCTGAAATAGCCTTCTGCGCCGCCTCGTGCAGGGCGCGCACGGTCGGGTAGGCCTTGCTGTAGACCTCGCGCACGAGGCGGTCGTAGAGCCCGGCCATCGCCGCGTCCGGCGTGACCTCGCGCTCGGGCGGGCGCATCGCCTCCAGGCTCGCCTCGAGGGTCGGGTAGAGCCCGGCTCCGAGGCCGGCGAGGAGTGCTGCACCGGCGGCGACACCGTCGGGCAGGTCGACGACGCTGAGCGGGCGACCGGCGACGGCGCTCCTGATCGACATGTAGAGGGGGTTGCGGGTCAGCCCGCCGATGATCCGGACCTCGCGCGGCGGGTCGGCAGGCAGGAGCCGCAGCATGCCTTCGACGCAGAGGCGCGAATCCGCGGCGATGCCCTCGAGCACGGCGCGAAAGAGGCAGCCGTGGGTGACGTCGGTGCTGAGGCCGAGAAAGGCGCCCCGCGCGTGGCCGTCGATATGCGGCGGGGTGCCGAGGCGGAGCTGCGGCAGGAAGAGGGCGCCGAGGCTGCCGGGCGGGGCGGCGGCGGCCTCGGCGACGAGGGTGGCGTAGTCGGCACCCTCGGCCCCCGCCCCGGCACCCAGCGTGCGGCGGAACCACTCGATCGCGCCGCCGGCGGTGAAGACCCCGCCGATGACATAGTAGACGGGCTCGTCGACCCACATCAGACCCTGGGCATAGCCGACCCGGCCGAGGGCGGGGTCCTTTCCCGGTGTGTCGCGGCCCATCAGGATCGCCTCGGTGGTGCCGGTCGAGAGCAGCATGACGCCGGGCCGCATGGCGTCGGCGGCGACCGAGCCGACCATGTGGTCGTGGCCGCCGGCCGCCACGACGCAATGGCGGGGCAGGCCGGTGGCGCGGGCCGCTTCCGCCTGCACCTTGCCGACCCTTTGGCCGCTGCGCACCAGGGGCGCCATCAGGGATGCGTCGACGCCGACCGCCTCCAGCACCTCCGTCGACCATCGCTGCGTGCCGAGATCGAGGGCGAAGGTGCGGCTGGCGAGGCTGTAGTCGGTCGCCATCTCGCCCGAGAGGCGCCAGGCGAGATAGTCGGCGGCGTTCAGCCACTGGACCGTGCGGGCGAAGCTGTCCGGGCGGTGGTGCTTGTGCCAGAGGAGCTTGCAGAGGCCGAAGATGGGCTCGGGGGCGAGGCCGGAGATCTCGAAGAGGCGATCCGGGCCGACGCGCTCCTCGATCAGCGCCAGCTCGGCGCGGGCGCGCTTGTCGAACCAGGCGATGGCGGGGCCGGTGGCTGCGCCGGAGCCGTCGAGCGGCACGCCGGTCTCGGCCATGCTGGCGACGGCGACACCCTGGATGCGGTCGGGGTCGTCGAGCTGGTTGACGGCCCGGCGAATGGCGCTGGCCGCCACCTCCCAGAGCGTTTCGGCCGCGTACTCGGCCCATTCCGGCCGCGGATGCTCGATTCGCGTGGGCTCGCTCGCCTCGGCGACGACGCAGCCGGCGAGGTCGATGATGATGGCCTTGGTGTTGGTGGTGCCGGCATCGACGCCGACGAGCAGCGGCCCGCCCCGGCCCAATTCTGGATTGCTCAAGTGTTCCCCCGATGCGTGACACGCCGTCGCAAAGGGTAGCGGATGGCCACGGGCTTGCCCACCATACAGGGGGGCGAGCAGGTGGCCAGGGTGTCGTTTCCGGGCCGCCGGCCCGCCCGACTGGCGAACAGATTCAAGCGACCGGGAAAGGCAAGGCCATGAGCAAGAACACGAAGGCGCTCGAGAACCTCCAGCAGGCGCTCTCGATGGAGTTGACCGCGGTGCATCAGTACCTCATGCACGCGCATGTGCTGGACGATTGGGGCCTCGACCGGCTGGCGGCGAAGATGCGCGAGGAGATGCAGGAGGAGCTCGGCCATGCCGGGGCCTTCATCGACCGGATCCTGTTCCTCAAGGGCGACCCCAGGATCGAGGCGGGCAAGACGCCGCGCCGTGCCACGTCGCTCGAGGAGATGTTCAAGGCCGACCTCGCCGAGGAGCAGGGTGCTATCGCCTTCTACACCGAGGCGGCCGACGCGGCGGCCGAGGAGAGCGATATCGGCACACGCACGCTCTTCGAGCAGACCCTGCTCGACGAGGAGGGCCATTCGGCCTGGCTCGAGCTGCAGCTCGACCTGCTCGAGCGGATGGGCCAGGGCGCCTATATCGCCAAGCACATGTCGGCACCCGGCGATTGACCTCGTCGCCGGCCCCGGTGCCGCTGGCGGCATCGGGGCTCAGGTGCTGCGGCGACGGCGCATGGCCCGGCGGATCAGGATCGGCAGGGCGATCGAGCCGATCAGGAGGCAGCCCAGCAGCACGTTGATGACGATGCCCGGGACGTTGAGGAGGGTCAGGCCGAAGGTGGCGAAGCCGAGGACCAGCACGGCGAGCACGACGCCCGGGATCGAGCCGATGCCGCCGGAGATGGCCACCCCGCCGAGGATCACCATGGTGACCACGTCGAGCTCCCAGCCCAGGGCGATATTGGGCCGGACGACGCCGATGCGGGCGGTGAGCAGCACGCCGGCGAGGCCGGCCATGAGGCCGGAGACGGTGAAGAGCAAGAAGCGGATGCGATCGACCCGGATGCCGGAGAACCGGGCGGCCACGGGGTTGGCGCCGATGGCGAAGAGCCGGCGCCCGGTGGCGGTCAGATGCAGGACGGTGCCGAAGACGACCGCCAAAGCGAGGAAGAGCACGAAGGAGAGCGGGGTCGGCGGGTCGGCCAGGAAATAGGTCTGCTGCAGGTCGAGGAAGGGCTGCGGGAAGGCGGTGAGCGCCTGATCGCCGAGCGAAACCTGGGCGATGCCGCGATAGAGCGACATCGTGCCGATGGTGATGACGATCGAATGCACGCCGAAGCGGGTCACCAGCACGCCGTTGCAGAGGCCGCAGAGGAGGCCGATGCCGAGCCCGGTCAGAACCAGGACGGGGGTCGGCTGGCCGAGCGCTCCCGCCGCACCGACGCCGAGGGCCGCCAGCGCCACGATGGCGGCGACCGAGAGGTCGATCTCGCGGGTCAGGATGAGCAGCGCCATGGCAAGCGCGATGATCGCCTTCTCGGAAAAATTGTAGGTCGCGTCGGCGAGGTTGTAGATGTCGAGAAACCAGGGGGTCGCCCAGGCATTGACGGCGAAGACCAGCGCCAGCAGGACGACGAGGATGCTCTCCCAGCGGAGCAGGAGATCGGCGAGGCGGAAGGGCGGCCGGTCGGCGACGGTGTAGCGCGGGCTGTCGGGCAACGGCTTCAGCCCCGTGCGCCGGCCGCGGCCCGGCGCGCCTCGGGCAGGATCAGCTTGTCGGGATGGGCCTCGGCGCGGGCGTTGATGATGACGGCGGCGAGGATGGCCGCGCCGGAGATGGCCATCTGCCAGAAGGGCGAGACCTGCATGGTCGGCAGCGCATTGACGATGACGCCGATGAAGAGGGCGCCGAGCAGGGTGCCGGGGACGGTGCCGACGCCGCCGCCGATCGACACGCCGCCGATGACGCAAGAGGCGATGATGGTGAGCTCGAAGCCGCTCGCGATCTCGGAATAGGCGACGCCGTAGCGGGCGACCCAGAGATAGCCCGAGAGCCCGGCGATGCCGCCGGCGATGGCGTAGACCAGGACCTGGTAGCGCTCGAGCACGAGGCCGCAATAGCGGGCGGCCGTCGGGTTGCCGCCGACGGCGTAGATGCCGCGGCCGGTGCGCGTGCGGGAAAGGAATAGCTGCATCAGGATGGCGACAGCAAGCGCGATCCAGAAGACGCTGGAGAGCCCGAGCAGCGCCTTGTGCGGGAAGGCCTGGAAGGTCCGGCCCATCTCGCTGGCATTGACCTGGTCGCCGCCGCCGATGACGACGATCATGCCCCGGAAGATCGAGAGCGTGCCGAGCGTGACGACGATGGGCGGGATGCCGAGGCCGCCGATCAGGACACCGTTGAAGAGGCCGAAGCCGAGCCCGATCAGGATCGCCAGGATGATGTAGGCGAGGGCCGGCAGGTCCGGGCCGTGCTGGCCGACGAGGGCCACGAGCATGCCGGTCAGCGCCAGGTTGGCGGCCATCGAGAGGTCGATGCCGCGGGTCAGGATGACCACCATCTGGCCCAGCGCGAGCATGAAGAGGAGGGCCGTGTCGTCGAGCACGCCCAAGAGGCTCGTGCCCTCGACGAAGGCCGGGGCGTAGGCGCCGATCGCCGCCACCATGAGGGCGATGACCAGGGCCAGCACCACTTCCCGATGGGCGGCGAGCCAGCTCATGCGGCGCGGTCCGCTGCCACGGCGCCGGTGGCGGCGGCGACGATCGCCTCGGCCGACCAGGCGTCGCGGGCGAAGCGGGCGACGATGCGGCCCTCGTGCATGACGAGGATGCGGTCGGCGAGGCCCATCACCTCGGGCAGCTCGGAGCTGATCAGCACGACCGCGAGGCCGTCGGCGACCAGCTCGCCGATGAAGGCGTGGACGGCGGCCTTGGAGCCGATGTCGATGCCCTTGGTCGGCTCGTCGAGGATGATGACGCGGGGTTGCGTGGCGAGCCACTTGGCGATCACCACCTTCTGCTGGTTGCCGCCGGAGAGCTCCATCACCGGCTGCTCCCAGCTCGCCGCCTTGACCGCGAGCCGGTCGCCGAGTGCCCGGGTCGCGTCCAGCTCCGAGCTCGAGGAGAGGAACCAGCCCCGGGCGTGGCGGGCGAGCGAGGCGAGCGTGATGTTGGCGCGGATGCCGAGCGGCAGCACCACACCCTGCTCCTGGCGATCCTCGGGCACGTAGGAGATGCCGGCGTCGATGGCATCCCCGGGCGCCCTCGGTGCCAGGGGGCGGCCCTCCATGACGATCCGCCCGCGGGTCGGCTGCGAGAGGCCGAAGACGCACTGCATGGCCTCGGAGCGGCCGGCGCCGACGAGGCCGTAGAGGCCGAGGATCTCGCCCCGGCGGAGGGTGAAGGAAAGATCGGCGAACTCGGTGGCGTTGCTCAGGCCGTCGACCTCGAGCACCACCTCGCCGATGGCGACATCGCGCTTGGGGAAGACCTGGTCGATCGGCCGGCCGACCATGAGGCGGACGAGCTCGGGCTCGGTCACCTCGGCGGTCAGGCCCTCGCCGACCTTCCGGCCATCGCGCAGGCAGACCCAGCGGTCTGAAACGCGGAAGATCTCGTCGAACTTGTGGCTGATGAAGAGGATCGCCCTGCCCTCGTCCCGGAGCTGGTCGACGAGGGAGAAGAGCTCGCCGATCTCGTGCCGGGAGAGCGAGGCGGTGGGCTCGTCCATGATGATCACGGCCGCCTCGTGCGACAGGGCACGGGCGATCTCGACCATGTGCTTTTGCGCCACGGAGAGCCGCTTCAGCGGGGTCTCGGGGGCGAAATCCGCGTCGATGCGGGCGAGCAGCTCTTTGGTCCGGTCGCGGATGGCCGTCCGGTCGATCAGCCGGCCGCCCGGCATGTGGCCCATGAAGATGTTCTCCTGGACCGACAGCTCGTCGAACATCACCGTCTCCTGATGGATGGCGGCGATGCCGGCGGCCCAGGCGTCCTTGGGGGTGGCGAAGCGGCGGTCCCTCCCCTCGACGTTCACGGTGCCGGCATCGGGCGTGTAGATGCCGGTCAGGATCTTGACGATGGTCGACTTGCCGGCGCCGTTCTCGCCGATCAGCGCCGTGACGGAGCCGCGCTCCAGCGTGAGCGAGACGTCGTCCAGCGCCTGGACGCCAGGGAAGCCCTTGGAGATGTGGCTGAGCGAGAGGACGGGCGCCATGGGTCTCGACTGCAGTGCCGGGCGAGCGGAGGGGGGCCGGCGGCACGCGAGCGCCGCCGGCCGTTCGATGCAGGCTCAGAAGATCTGAGCGTATTCCTCGATGTTGGTCTTGTCGAAGACGAAGGGCTCGCCCATCACCGCCTCGCCTTCGGCACCGACGACGGTCTCGCCGATCCGGCCCATGGGCAGGGTGTCGCCCTCGGCGGTGCCGGCGCCGTCGAGGATGGCCCCCATGATCATGGTCGCCGCATAGCCGTAGTCGACCGGGTTCCAGATGGCGAAGCTGTCGCAGGCGCCGGCCAGGACCGCGGCCTCCATCTCCGACGGCAGGCCGAGGCCGGTGATGTAGACCTGGCCCACGAGACCCTCGTCCATGATCGCCTTGGCCCCGGCGCGGATGCCGATCGTGGTCGGCGAGATGACGCCCTTGAGGTTCGGGTGCGCCTTCACCAGGGCCTGCATCTCGCGATAGCTCTTGTCGTCCTGGTCATCGCCGTAGACGGTCGCGACCAGCGGCATGTTGGCATATTCCGGCTTCGCCCACTCGACCTTCATCGCCTCGATCCAGGCGTTCTGGTTGGTCATGGTGGAGGCCGCCGAGAGGATCGCCACCTCGCCCTCGTTGTTCAGGGTCTTGGCGATCATCTGCACCTGCTTGGCGCCGATCAGGTCGGTCGAGGAGGCGGAGAGGTGGACGAGCCGGCCTTCGGGGGCGATCGCCGAATCGAAGGACATGACCTTGATGCCACGCTGCATCGCCTTCTTGCCGACCGGCACCAGGGCGTTCGCGTCGTTGGCCGAGACGATGATGCCGTCGACCCGCTGGGCGATCAGCGAATCGATCACCGCGATCTGGTCCTCGGCCGTCGGCTTGGTCGAGGCCGTGTAGATCAGCTCGGTGCCGCCGAGCTCGGCCGCCGCCTCGGCGCCACCACTGGCGCAGGCGTCGAAATAGCTGTTGCCGAGGTTCTTGACGATCATGGCGATGCGCCGGTCGGCGGCCCTGGCGCGGCGGCCGAAGCCCAGCGGCAGGGTCAGGCCGGCGGCACCCAGGGCCATGGCCCCGGTGAGCTGGCGACGGGTGGGGTGGAGGATGCGGGTCATGGCTTTTCTCCCTGTTCGGCTCGACATTCGAGCGATCGCGACCTTGCCCCTCCATAGCCCGTGGCCGGCGCGATGAACAGCCGGCCAAAGGGAGGCCGGCCACCCGGGTCGGGGCGGCCGGGTGACGCGTCAGCCGCGGTCGGTCCGCCAGTAGCCGTTGGCGGCGGCGATCGTCTGGAAGTGAGTGGCGACGACATGGGAGACGGCGATCAGGTCGCTCGCATCGTGGGCATAGCCACCCCGCAGGGCTTCCCTGACCTCGGCCGACGGCTGGGTCAGCTTGACCGCCATGCGCGAGAGCTTGACGGCCAGATCGAACCCTTCCTGCGGGGTGGGCGTGACGAGGCTCGGAAGCCATTGCTCGGACATGTCGATTCTCTCCCTTGGCACGAATGTGGCGCCGACGGACCGATTCCGCCGACGCCTCGATCCCTAGAGCCTTTTCAGGCAGCTTTCATGAAGTTTTCTTCCGCGGCCCGCTCAGGCAGCCTCGAAGCGCGGGAAGAGGACGTTGTTCTCCAGATGGATGTGCTCCATCAGGTCGGCGCGGAGCTGCGCAGCGCCGGCGTAGAGGGCCTGCCAGGAACGGCAGGCGCCCTGGGGCGGGACGCAGTCGTCGGTCAGCCGCGCCATCTCCTCGAGGAAGCGGCCGTGGCTGTCGTGATTGTGGCGCATCACGCCGATCGGCGTGGCGAGCCGCGCCGCCGCCTGCCGGCGCATGGCCGGAAAGAGGATCAGCTCCTCCTTCTTCATGTGCACCTCGAGCTCGCCAAGGATCCGCTCGAGAGCGTCGGCGAGGCCGGTCGGCACGTCGGGATGGGTGAGATGGACCAGCTCGACCTTGCTCGAGAGCTCGATCAGCTCCGGAATCTGCCGCCGGTGAACGTCATGGTAGCGGGTCTGGATATGGTCGATCAGGGCGCCGGTCTCCTCCGGCGCCAGCGGCGCGGCCGCGGGGTCGAGCGCGTTCAACGCCTCCAGGACGACACGCGGGTCGAGGCCACGGCTCGTCGCCGCCTGCTGGAGCGGCACGTCGCCATGGCAGCAGAAATCGATGCCGTACTGGCGAAAGACGCCGCTCGCACCCGGCAGTCGGGCGGCGATCTCGCCAACGGGCCGGTCGTGCGGGGCCTGGGTCGTCGGGGTCATGGCGGGCTCCTCCTCACATAATCGGTATTTACAATGCTGATTATCGTTCGATATAATCGGTATCGTCAATACCAAATAAGGATCAGCGATGCGCCTCGCGACTTCGACCGATTTCGGCTTGCGGGTCCTGATGCGCCTCGCCGCCGCGCCGGGTGCCGCCCTTTCGACCGGGCGGATCGCCGATGAGCTCCAGGTCTCGGCGCATCATCTGGCCAAGGTGGTGCGGGCTCTCGGCCGCGGCAGCTTCGTCGGCAGCCAGCGCGGCCGCCATGGCGGGCTGCAGCTGGCGCGGCCGGCGGAGGCGATCACGGTTGGCGAGGTGGTGCGCCATCTCGAGCAGCGCTTCGCGATGGTCGAGTGCTTTCGCGCCGATGGCGGCCATTGCGTGCTTGCGCCGAGCTGCCGTCTGAAGCCGCAGCTCGCCCTGGCCCGCGAGGCCTTCATGCAAGCGCTGGATCAGACGACCATCGCCGACTGCGCCTGGCCGGGCGCCGGATCGCCGATCGGTGCCGCCTCGGCGCATTGACCAGGACAAGTGGAGTGGAAAGATGACTGAAATCGAATATGACGACGAAACGATCCAGATCGACGCGGAGGTGCTGGCCGGCGCCTTGCGAATCGACACGGACGAGCTCCTGCGGCGGATGCGCGAGGGCACGGTCACGAGCCGGCTCGAGCGCGGCGAGGGCGAGGACGCGGGGCGGATCAGGCTGACCTTCTTCTCGGGCAGCCGCCGGGTGCGCATGGTCGCCGACGAAAGCGGGAAGATCCTCACATGCGGCGCGGTCGACTATGGCGAGCGGCCGCTGCCGGCGAGGTTGCGCAGGGCCGGCTGATGCGGGCCGGTCCCGGCATTACGTGAATCGACGGAGGACGCCCGGCATGCTGGTCGAGAAGCTGCTGCCAAGGACGCGCAAGCGGATGCAGTGCATCGAGTTGGGCGCCGCCCTGCTGCAGGCGGCGCGTCTCCTGGACGACGGTCAGGACATGCTTCTGGTCCGCGATGAGGAGGGCCGGCTCGCCGGTATTCTGACCAAGACGGACGTGGTGCGACAGATCGGACGCTGCGCCGGGGCGAGCTGCACCGCCCCGGTCGCCCAGGCGATGACGCGGGATGTCGTCAGCGTGCGGCCGGACGGCTGGCTGCAGGAGGCCTGGGAGGCCATGAAGGAACGGGGCTTCAAGAACCTCCCGATCACCGACGACGCGGGCCGCCCGCTGGGCGTGCTGAACGCGCGCGAGGCGCTGCAGGCCCTCCTGGACGAGACCCGGCACGAGGAGGAGCTGCTGCGGGACTATGTCATGAACGTGGGCTTCCATTGAGCTTCGGCCGAGGGTAACGACCGTGAGCGGCCCGCGTTCCCACCAACACCGGGCCCTTCGCCCGCCCCCCTTAGCACCACCGCACAGAACGGGAGCCTCCCCCCGATGCCGGTCGAGCCGACCTATCCAGGCGCCCATATCGAGGAGATTCCGAGCGGCGTGCGGACCATCACCGGCGTCGCCACCTCGGTCGCGGCCTTCGTCGACCGCTTCGCGCGCGGGCCTCTGGGCAAGCCCGTGCGGCTCGTCGGCGTGGCCGACCTGGAACGCGAGCTCGGCGGGCTGAGCCCGACCAGCGAGGCCAGCTACGCGATCCAGCAGTTCTTCATCAATGGCGGCAGCGAATGCTGGGCCGTGCGGGTCGCCGACACCACCTCGTCGACCGCCCCGGCGACCGCCGCCAGCGCCACGCTCCGGGCCCAGCCCGGCGCCGGCGCCACCGTCTTCACGGTCAGCGCCGGGCGCCGGGTCGACGAGGCCTCCGTCGCCGATCCGGGCATCTGGGGCAACGATCTCTTCCTCGAGATCGACCACGACACCGCCGACCCGACGACGACCTTCAACCTGACCGTGAGCGAGATCGTCACCCGGAACGGCCGTCGCGTCACGAAGCGCAGCGAGAGCCATCGCAACCTCGTCCTGAAGACGAGCGGCCCCGGCAATGCCGTCGAGACCCTGAACGCCGCCTCGTCGATGATCCAGCTGACCCCCGCGGCCGGCTTCCCGGGACACCTGCCGGCCGCCACGGGGACCATGGGTGTGGCGATCGCGGCCGGGGCCAGGATTCCGGCCACGCCGGTGGCGCTCACGGTCGATGCCGGCAGCGGTGCGCGGATCGTCTCGGTGGCGCATTCACTGGGCGCCACGTCCGAGGACCACGCCGCCTTCCGCCCGCTGCTGGAGGCCGCGATCCGTGCGGCCGCCAGCGCCGCCACCACCGACGACGAGCGATCGCTGATCGAGGGGGCCGTGGTCCGGCTGATCGGCGAGGGCACGGCGGCCAGCCCCCACC
>Ga0116151_10001672_pt1 | contig 20783 bp, 19 predicted proteins | sample AD_UKC117_MetaG_FD_89893 | JGI IMG/M metagenome (GOLD analysis project Ga0116151, IMG submission 89893) | Active sludge microbial communities of municipal wastewater-treating anaerobic digesters from Hong Kong - AD_UKC117_MetaG | ecosystem: Engineered > Bioreactor > Anaerobic > Digestate... | reverse complement strand
GTTTGGAATAGAGGTTCTCGATTGATGGTCAGGTGAGTAGGCCGGCAGGTAGCGCAGCTGGGCTCCAGCGGCCTCAATCGCTTCGTGCACCGCGCCGACCTTGTGGGTGCGCACGTTGTCCATGAAGACGATGTCGCGCCTCTTGAGCGTCGGCACCAGCATCTGTTCGACCCAGTGACGTAGGCCGCCTTGACGCCGTCGGAGCGCAAGGCGGCCGCGACGTCAGGTCCGGCTCGCTGGCGACGAGGTCGAGCAGCCATGTCTCATACGCCTTGAGTGGCGAGCGGCTGTGTCTTGTTCCGGGCTTGGCCTCGACACTGCCTGTCGTGGTCCAGCGATCGAGCCAACGCACCGCCGTCCTCGACCAATGCCACCGCACGCTCGCGCAAGTCCTTCGAGTAGGCCTTCGCCATGCTCGAATCTGATTTGCGCCGCCGAGGGAATCCCCCCGTGGCCGATCCGATCCACATCAAGCAGAAACCGGGCTAGAGCGCTGTGCGCCATATCAGGATCATTCTGCCGTGGCGAATTTGATTCCCAAGATAAAGCCGGCCAGCGCCGGGCGTGGCGGTGTTACGATCAAGACGGACGTCGAAGAGATTGGGCCAAATTCGCCCGGCCATTCGGGTTTCCAAGCGGCGCGCGCCAAGTCACGTCGAGCGATCTGTCCCTGGAGCATTTTCCGACGAAGTGGCCACCGGTTCGGCGCAGAAAATGTGACAAAACAAAAAGCTAAAGCGCCATTACGGCCTGCATCGCTCTCCTTTTTGGATCGGCGCGCCGCTTGAGAAACAGAATTGGTTCCGATATTTCGCACGACGCTCTAAACATGAAACACGCCGTAGCCAAATTTCGACATCGCTCAGGTGGCGTTGCCCGCTCAGAGCAGGGCGAACAGTTTCTTCATCACCATTTCACCAACGAGCACGCCGCCGAACACGATCAGCAGCAACCCTGCGATGCGGTTAATGTGACCAAACCGCGACCCGTCGATCTTGTGACGGATGCGCCCAATGAAGTTCGACAACAGCACCCACCAACCCAGGCTGCCTCCCATAATCGCCGCCACCATTGTTAAGGCGTCGATATGGCTGTTCACCTCGACAAAGGTACTGATGCCGCCAAATATTGCAAACAGACCGAGCACCGCTCCGGGATTGGTAATCGTCAGGAAGAAGGTCTGCGGGATATCCCACGCAAAATCCTTCAGCGTGGCATTCTCGGCATGCTTCGGGGGCAGCATCTCGATCCGGGGACCTGCCAGAAAGAGCTTAAGGCCGAACCCGGCAAGTGCCAGCCCTCCGACAATCTGGATGACGGTCCGGTACTCCCTCACCGCTCCTGAAATCGCACCCACACCCAGTGCCGCAAAAAGCGCAATGAGGCCGTCACCCAGGACCGCTCCAATTCCGGCCGCAATACCACCCCAAAACCCGCGTTCGATCGCGCGCTGTATGCACAGGACATTGACGGGCCCCACGGGAGCCGCCACAAGAACCCCGATGATGAGGCCAACCGGAATGATTAATGGATTAGGGATCAGCTCCATGCACCCTCACCGCACCGGCCTCGATAGGATTGGGGCACGGCTCGTCCTGAGCCGGCTGCAGGCCATCTCTCGATTGTGCCTGCATGCCAGCGCAGTCCAGCACCCCCTCTGCGGCGGCATGAGCTTCGAAGTGGCGGTGCCAGCAACGATCCGTCTCCCAGCACAATTCAACGCCGTAAGGCGCATGATTCGTCTTATTTTATTGGTAACGGCGCTGATCGCCCTTGTCCATCAGCCTGCATTGGCCGAACCCGTCGTAAAACCCGCCGTAACGGATCAAGCAGCCACGCGCGCCCAATCTATAGCAGCCGTAGCATACGAGCGGCGAACGGATCTGTCGAAGCTCCCACGTCCCGTTGCCGAAATGATCGACGCGATCAATCTCGCCGTCAACTCTGGAGAAATCGAAGACCTGCGCACTGCCATCGAGTGGAACGAGTTGCCACCCACTTTTGCCGCCGATCCAGTCGATGACCCAATCGCCTATCTCAAGCAAGCATCCACGGACAAGGCAGGCCGCCAGATGCTTGCCCTCATGGGTAACCTTCTTTCGGTCGGGCCAGCCCACCAGCATCTGGGCCGTGATCCTGAGAACAGCGGCGTTTTCATCTGGCCCTATCTTGCTGAACGCCCACTGGACCAGCTGACACCCGCCGAGGAAGTTGATCTTTACCGACTGGTCCCCGCCGACATCATCGCCGCCATGCGCGCGGCCAAGCGATGGACCTGGTACCGCCTTGTTATTGGCGCCGATGGCACGTGGCACGCATTCATGCGTTAAGAGGAGAATAGATCCGGCGGCTGATCATTGTGCTGAATAGCCACAGTGGTGCAATCGACGGCTTCGCTTTGCCATGCTGCGATGAATTGGCTTCACCGGTATTTGACCGCACAAGAATTGAGCCCAGCCAGGGCTAAAACGTGGTCGGATGCCTACTGATCCAATCTCGTTCAGCTACCATTCAGCCCCCTTGCGCTGAGATGTTACCCGGCAATAGGCGCATTGATTGCGTTGATTGCCACGGTTTCGCACCACCCCATCATCTATAATTTTACGCTGAGGATGAGCATTTGGCGAAATCAGCCGAAAGTTGTGCCATTGAACTGACACGGGGCACCCGGCCGGAGCAGCAACGCAGCAACCGGAGCCATCATCTGATCATCGGCGTGCCGCACCGGACTTGGGCTGCACCGGACTTGAAAAGTGGAGGTCCGCCCGCCCACATCACCTTTAATTCCAGACACGTGCGTAAAAGACGAGGAGTTGACCTGAAGATGACTTTGAGCAGAGTGGTTGCCACCGCGACCTTAACCGCCGGGCTCATCACCACGGGGCTCTTTGCACAGGTGTTGCCGGCGAGTGCACAGTTCTACAGCGACGAAGGCGGCTTCGAGCGCTCGTACCGATCGGGTCGTCGCAATGGCTTCGTGATGGAACCCGACGCGGGTTACGCAAACCGCGGCTATCGTCGTTACGACAACTGGCGGGATCAATATCGCAACGACGATCGGGCCGACGCGCGCCGCACCAGGCGCGGTCGCGATCGCTGGTCCTCTTTCTACGGCAACGACCGGGACGATCCGCGCTGGCTGGACCGCGAGGAGCGTGATTTCCGGGCTTGGCGCGACGGGCGCGATTATGCCGACGATGACTATGACAACAACGAGGTGCGCAGTGGCGGGCCGCGACCTGCCATCGCAGCCAAGGCGCCGCCTCTGATCAATCTTCGCACCCCCTACAAGACCGGTTCGATCATCATCGATCAATCGGCGCGCAAGCTCTACTTCATCGTCTCGGCAACCAAAGCCTATCGCTATCCGATTTCCGTTGGCCGCGAGGGCTTCTCATGGACCGGCACAGAAAACGTCTCGCGCATTGCCGATTGGCCGGACTGGTACCCGCCGGCGGAAATGCGCGATCGTGACCCCAATCTGCCCGTCAAGATGACTGGCGGCGTCAACAATCCGCTTGGCGTGAAGGCGATCTATCTGGGCAAGACGCTCTACCGCATCCACGGCACGAACAATCCCAAGTCGATTGGCCAGGCGGCCTCGTCAGGCTGCTTCCGCATGATGAACCAGAATGTGCTGCACCTGGCGAGCCTCGTGCAGATCGGTGCGGAAGTTCACGTGCTCAAGGAGCTGCCCAAGACTGTCGCCGCCGCGCAGTGAGCGCAAAGCAGGCCCGGGCTCGGTTGGGATTCAATCTCGTCTTGGAAAGCGACACGTCCATCGAAGGCGGCTCAACTTGCCCTGGCGGGCGGGTCGCCTACCGGATCCAGTGATAGAAGAGGTGGTGCAGCGGCGATGGCCCCGCCATCAGGTCGATGCCCAGCGCCGACTTGATGAGGTAGAGCGCGACCACGGCGGGTGGCAGCATCAGCCCCACCAGGAGAGCCTGCACGACCAAATGCTGCTGCATCAACGCCCGCACCGCCCAAAACATCAGCACCGTGTTGATTGTGGCACGCGTCGCCGCCGAATTGGCGCGGACCGAACGACGGGTCTTGGTTTGCATCGCTAGGGCACTCGTGTCAGGCGGAGACGCTTGGTGATCGTCTCCACCGACCTTGCAACGCCAGTGCCAAAGCCAATATGGGCGCCAAACCAGTGCGCTGATCGAATCGGCGCCGGAGCCAAAAGTGTTGGAGCCAAATGCGTTAACGCGTCAGGATCAGCCTGATGGGCGCTGCACTGGCTGACCTCAAACGCCGGCCTCCAGGAAACGCACCGGCTCGCCCTTTGCCGCCTCCTCAATCTCGCCCTGCCACATCACCTTGACCCCGCGCACAAACGTACCCACGGGCCAGCCCGTCACCTGCTTGCCGTCATAAGGGGTCCAGCCGCAGCGGCTTTCGATCCAGGCATTTTTGATCGTTTCACGGCGCTTGAGATCGACCACCGTCAGGTCGCCATCATAGCCGACCGCAATGCGGCCCTTGTCGGCAATACCGAACAGGCGCTGCGGTCCGTGGCTCGTCAGGTCAACAAAGCGCTGCAGCGACAGCCGGCCGGCATTGACGTGATCGAGCATCACCGGCACCAGCGTCTGCACACCGGTCATGCCGGAGTGAGAGCCGGGATAGGGATGGTCTTTCTCCTCACGCGTATGGGGCGCATGATCAGAACCCAGAACATCGACAACGCCAGAGCGCAGACCCGCCCAGATTACCTCGCGGTGCGCGCCGTCCCTGACCGGCGGGTTCATCTGGCAATAGGTGCCCAATTGCTCGTAGCATTCGGGGGCGGCCAGCGTCAGGTGATGCGGCGTCACCTCGACCGAAACCCAGCGCTTGTGATCAGCAAGGAAAGCCATTTCGGCCGCACTTGAGATGTGCAGCACGTGCACGCGCCGGCGATGCTTTTCCGCCAGGTTGGCAAGCAGTGTTGTCGCCAGCAGCGCTGCGGTTTCATCGCGCCACACCGGATGCGATGAGGGATCGCCAGCGATCCGCTCGCCCTTGCGCGAGATGAGCCGCGCCTCGTCCTCGGCATGGAAGGCGGCACGCCGCGAGATGCGCGCGATGATCTTGTCGAGGCTGGCACCATCATCGACCAGAAGATCGCCCGTCGATGAGCCCATGAACACCTTGATGCCGGCAGATCCCTCCAGCCGTTCCAGAGCGGGGATGTCGGCAATGTTGTCGCGCGTACCACCGACATAGAAGGCAAAATCGCAGAACATCCGGTGGCGGGCGCGGGCGACCTTATCGGCAAGCAAATCCGCCGTGGTGGTCAGCGGCTTGGTGTTGGGCATCTCGAAAACGGCCGTCACGCCGCCCATCACCGCGGCGCGGCTGCCTGTCTCCAGATCCTCCTTGTGCTCCAGCCCCGGCTCGCGAAAATGCACCTGGGTGTCGATCACGCCCGGCAGGATCGTCAGGCCCTTCACATCGATCACCTGTGCGCCACGCGCGCCATCGACATCGCCCAGCGCGACAATTCGCCCCCCGCGGATCGCAATGTCCGCCAGGCCGGTTCCATCGTGGTTGCAGACGGTGCCGCCTTTCAGCACAAGATCGAAATTCTCAGCCATCGAATACTCCCCGGTAAATCGGATTGCCGGCCGCCTTTGCCTTGCGCACTGGCGAGCGCATACCTAGAGTCTATTGGTTGCAAAACCAAGGCCCCAGCGCACACTCTGCACGCAAATCCCGGAGCATCCCGACATGCCGACGTCGCACATGGCCCTGTTGACGAACCGCGGCGTGCTGGCCATCACCGGCGCGGACGCCACGAAACTCCTCCAGGGTGTCATTACCAATGATATGGCGCGTCTTGAAACGGAGGTAGCCCTGCATACCGGGCTGCTCTCGCCGCAAGGCAAGATCCTATTCGATTTCTTCGTCGTTAAAACCGCGAACGGGCTGCTCATCGAGACGTTGAGATCATCGGTTGTCGCGCTCAAGCAGCGGCTCGACATGTATCGGCTGCGCGCTGACGCGACGATTACCGACGTCACCGAAAACTATACCATCGCGGCATGCTGGGGAGACCTGCACGCAGCAAGCCAGGACCACCCATCAAGCCATGAAACGTCTCCGACAATCGGTTTTCAAGACCCCCGTCACCCCGATCTGGGCCGGCGGCATCTTGCGTCTCTCGAAAGCGATTGGCGCTGCGATGCGGAAGGCGCCGAGGCGGCTTCACAGGACGACTATCATGGCCACCGCATTGCCATCGGCGTGCCCGAGGTGGGGCTCGACTTTGCCCTGGGCGACACCTTCCCCCACGAAGCCCTTTACGACCAGACCCATTCGGTATCGTTCACCAAGGGCTGCTACGTCGGCCAGGAGGTGGTGAGTCGCATGCAGCATCGCGGCAGCGCACGCAAGCGCATCGTTCCCATTGACTCAAGCAAGTCGCTGCCCGCCACCGGCACCGAGATCCGCGCCAACACTGTTGCAATCGGCACGCTGGGCTCGGTGGCGGGCAATCGCGGCCTTGCCATGATCCGGCTCGACCGCGCCGCCGAATTCGCGGCCAAGGCTGTGGCGCTGATGGCTGGCGACGCGCCGATCGAGATCAAATTGCCCGCTTGGGTGACGTTCCCACTCGTACCGCCCGACACGGCCGCCACGTCATGAGCCAGGCCAAGGTTGCCGAGCCACGGCGCTGCCCCTGGCCAGGGATCGCCGACCCCCAGTATGCGCGCTATCATGACGAGGAATGGGGTGTGCCGCTCGCCGATGACCATGCATTGTTCGAAAAGCTGGTGCTGGAAGGCTTTCAGGCCGGCCTGTCCTGGCTCACCATCCTCAAGAAACGCGATAATTTTCGCCGCGCGTTTCATGGCTTTGATGCCGAACGCATCGCGCGTTTTACCGCCAAGGACATCGCCCGCCTGATGGCGGATCCGGGCATTGTCCGCAACCGCCTCAAGATCGAGGCGACGATCACCAACGCCGGCGCCTTTCTGGATCTCCAGGCACGCGATGGTTTGGCAGCATTGATGTGGCGCATCGCCCGCAGCGAAAGCCCCTCGCGCGCCAGTGCACCACGCACGTTTGCCGACGTACCAGCGCAAACCGCAGCCTCGCGCCAGCTATCGAAGGCACTGAAGTCGGCAGGCTTCCGCTTCGTTGGTCCGACAACGGTTTATGCCCTGATGCAGTCAGCTGGCATGGTCAATGATCACCTTGCCGCCTGCCATCGCCGGGCAACCTGCGCTAAGCTTCAAAAGAACTTTGCACCACCTGCCTGAACAGCGTAGACCCTGCCTGCGGCACTCGTTGCAAGCAGCACTCGGTGCAAACCGGTTGGCACAAGGATTTGGACCTCACAAAAGCACGATGAACGCCGCAAGCCGACCCAAGACATCTTCCAGCACGCAGGCTGGCAGCCCACCTGCACCGGCCGAGCGCACGCCCCGCGCTTGGCAGCGCATGCTGTCGGGCCGCCGTCTCGACCTGCTCAATCCCGATCCCGCCGACATCGCGATTGAGGATATTGCGCACGGCTTGGCGCGCGTTGCGCGCTGGAACGGCCAGACCGTGGGCGCATACGCATTTTCCGTCGCCCAACATGTTCTGGTGGTCGAAGCAATAGCCACCGACCGCAACCCGCAGTGGCCACCTGCCTGGCAGCTCGCCGCGCTACTTCACGATGCGGCCGAATATGTCGTCGGCGATCTCATCAGTCCCTTCAAGACCGCCATCGGTTTCGACTACAAGGCCTTCGAGAACCGGCTGCTGGAAGCCATCCATCGCCGCTTTGCCCTGCCGCCGCGGCTGCCGGAGGACATCGCCACCGAAATCAAGACCGCCGACCGTATCGCAGCCTACTACGAAGCCACCGTCCTTGCCGGTTTTGCAACCGATGAAGCACTCCTCTATTTCGGTTCTCCCGACGGGATCTCTACCGAACTGGGCAACCAGCTCACCGTGTTGGAGCCAGTTCCCGCTGCCATGGCACAGCAGGCCCTGCTCGACCGCTTTCATTCGCTTGCTTGACGCCGGACCGTGTAAAACCACGTTGACTGATCGATCCGGGCAACCAGCGCGCACGTGCCCGATACACCCCATGGCAAATGGCAAATGCCCACTGGGCCTATGGTCGCCATTGCCCCACGCCACGAATGCCGCCATATGCTCGGCGATTGTGCTCGCTCAGAACTCATTCTTGCGCCGACAATGACGATATCACCGAACACCATTGCAGTCTGCTCGATGCAGCGGATCGACGAAACGATCGCCGCTACAGGAGCGACCAGGCTCATCAGCGTCGTCAATGCGCACCTGATGCCGCCTACTCCCAGCTCGCTTGATCCTGCAAACCACCTCAAGCTGCCGATGAGTGATGCGCGCCCGGACCGCAGCGGTGGACCGCACCCCTTACGCCCGATGATCGCGCAACTGGTCGCGTTCATTGGCGCGTGGCCGCAGGACGCCCCGCTGCTGATCCACTGCTTTTCTGGACTAAACCGTTCCCCAGCGGCCGCCTATATCGCGCTGGCGGCACTCAATCCAGGCATGCCCGAGACCCTGATTGCCTACCGCCTGCGTGCCGCCTCCGAAACCGCAGCACCCAATATCACGATGGTCGGCGTGGCAGACCTCGTGCTCGCCCGCGGCGGTCATCTCATCTCCGCAATCGAACTCATCGGCCCAGGACAGCCCGCGGCGGAAGGTCGACCATTCACCCTTTCAACTTCTTTCACCAGTTAGAGCGCTTCACGATGAGGTGGAAGCGCTCAGGCCGCGACTGCGGCCTAGAGCGTCGTGCCCGCGCCAAGTCAGGCCGAAGGCCGGTGCGGCTCGTGAGCGATAACAGATAAGATCTTCTCCGCCTGAAGCGGAAACGATCTAGGCCGCCATGTCTTATGGGGGGCATGGCCGGCATCGCTCTAGATTCTTGGTTTGTCGCATTTTCTGCGACGAACCGGTATCCACTTCGTCGGAAAATGCTTGCTCTTTGGGTTGTCGCATTTTCTTCGACGAACCGGTATCCACTTCGTCGGAAAATGCTCTGGCACGCGACCCTTAGATCTTGTTGCCCATCATGGTGCACATCGTCGCGGCACTCGACTTGTCGTGCGTGGAGGGTACGTCGTCGACGTTGAGCACCTTCACCACGCCGTCTTCGACGAGCATGGCGTAGCGCTTGGAGCGAACTCCCATGCCGCGCTTGGTGAGATCGACCTCCAGTCCGGTCGCCTTGGCGAAGTCGGCAGACCCATCGGCAAGCATCTCGATCTTGTCCATGGCGCCCGTGTCCTTGGCCCAATAATCGAGAACGAAGATGTCATTGACGGCCGTGCACGCGATCGTATCGACACCCTTCTTGGTCAACTCGCCCAGATGGTTGAGAAAGCCCGGCAGATGCTGTTGATGACACGTTGGCGTATAGGCGCCAGGCACGGCAAACAGCGCCACGGTCTTGCCTGCGAAAATGTCGGATGTCTTGACCGGCTTGGGACCATCAGACCTCATCACGGTAAACGTTACATCCGGCAGCCGGTCGCCAACCTTGATCGTCATGCGTTGTTTCTCTCCAGTTTATCGGGTTCTTGGGATTTCGCGCGCCGAGCCGCATGGCTGAGCAGTCGCGAATGACACCCATATAAGTGTCGTCAGGCATAGTTTAAAACAAGAGGGTCGCCAGTCATTTCAGCAATTGCGGCACGCTGTTGAACGGTCCGACCGCAAACGAATGCCAGCCCTCACCCACGACATCCTATTGCAAAATGAATGAAGTTTCAGCTTGCTGAGCATCGGAAACCATCGTAACGCGCAGCGACTTGCCTTTCAGGGCGGCGACATCGGCGCCCTTCGACAACTCGATGACGTAAATCTGCGTACCGTCAGCTCCCTTGCCCTTATGAACCGTCATCGGCACGTACTCACCGACCGGGCCTTCGACGAAGACATCCGCGCCCTCGGTGCCCCCGGGAAACGAAACGTGCAAGGTTATCGTCGGCTCGGCCGTGGTCAGATCTGTTTCTATCTTGGTCAAGCGCGGTAGCCCGTTTTCGGAGTCACGTGATGTCTGGGTTGCCGGAGTGGGCACATGCACCAGTGCCGACATGATATCTGTAGAGAGCGGCACCCCTCCGGGCGGGATGGTGATCTCGTAGGTTGCTTCGCTTGGCACGCAAATGTCGTGGCACACACCAAAGACCAGCATCAGCTGCAGCTTCACCGGGAGCTTGGCATCCTTGGCCTCGATCACGACAGGGAAGACCACGCGATCCTTGTATCCGATCGTGCTTCCTGCCCGGTCGGTCAGACGCCTGGGCGCTGGATAGTAGACGACGGCGGAGGCGACGTTCTCAGATTCGCTAAAGTCGAACTCCGGCGGCACGCCGCCAGCATCACCGGGAACACGCCAATAGGTTTTCCAACCCGGCGCAAGGTCCATCTCCAGACCGGCCGCCGGGGACGTCGTGGTCTGCTTTGAACCAGGCTTGTTGAAGGGAATGTGCCCGGCCACCAGACGCGTTCGCACAAAATGACCCTGCACCCATTCGCTGGCCAATGACTGCGCCATGAGACTGCCACTGGCCAGAACGTTGAGCGCCAGCAACCCAGCCAGCACGGCGAGTGTTCGAAGGCTTGTAACAAGAGCATGATGGCAAGCCGCACGCGGCCGTGCCTGTTGTGCTGCCTTTGTGTGAATGATCATTCTGCTCCTAATGGATATCCAATCGCGAGATAGGGACAAGACGGCCAGATAATTCCAAGACCTGAACCGCAGATCAACGCGCAGCCCAAACGCGATATTCGCCAAATTTGCCCGCAATCACGGGCCTTACCAAATCAATCCATGATCACTCCGGCGTCATTGCTCAGGCCGGAGTGATGGAAATTTGGTCTGTGGTCCTGTCTCAGGCCTTTTTTGTGAGGCTCGGACACCTGACCCACAAATTGCGAGATATCATCGCCGTTTCCCTTCTTAAAGGCCCCTTTTATGCTTCATTTGCCCCTAAAGATCGGCGGATGCACGTACCAAGACGACTTCACAGAAGGGCCGCCAAGAGGCTAGTGTCTAGCCCGCCTTTCTCACGAGGGTATGATGTCCTTACCGTTTGCCCCTGATAATTCAGGCGACACATATTTTGACGGGCAACTGCTCGTCGCCATGCCACGAATGCTCGACCGGCGCTTCCGGCGTTCGGTTATTTACATTTGTGCCCACTCTGATGAAGGCGCAATGGGCATCATCATCAATCAGACCGCCAATAATCTCGATTTTGGCGACCTGGTTGACCGGCTGGGTCTTGACGAAGACTCCGAGGGTGCCATCCAACAGTCGGAACTTCCCGACGAGTTGGCGAACATGCCGATCCATAAAGGCGGGCCGGTGGAGACAGGGCGTGGTTTCGTGCTGCACAGCTCCGATTATTTTATCGATGGTTCGACACTTCCCATTCGTAATGATGTCTGCCTGACCGCGACCTTGGAGATTCTCAAGGATATTGCGGCTGGAGAGGGTCCGCAGAGGATGCTGCTGGCGCTCGGCTATGCTGGCTGGTCACCAAGCCAATTGGAAGGTGAAATCCAAGCCAACAGCTGGTTGATCTGTCCGGCGGATTTCGATCTCATATTCGATACCGACAATGAGTTGAAGTACGATCGCGCACTGGCGAAGATCGGCATCGATCCTTCGCATCTGGTGGCTGACGCCGGGCACGCCTGATGGGCGATGCAATTCGTGCATCGGTACGTTCAAATTTCACATCGGCAAAACCATAGATGTTCAGTCCCGAAGAGAAGTGGGCTGGATCGAAGTGGACCCTATTTGACTCCGTGATCGCAACCGGGCGCCCGTTCCGTTCAGTCCTTTTTGGGTGGCTTGTCGGGCGAAGGCGGTGCCTGCACGCCAGCCAGACGCGCCAGCGAAGCGGCAATGCCCGGTGGCAATGTCGAGAAATCGGTTCCTTGCAGACCTGGGTTGACAGAGGCAGGCTTGGCTTCAGGCGAAGCCGTACTTGGCGTGCCTTTGGCATCTGCGGCAAGGGCTGAGGGCTGCCGATTAGACTTCGGAACCTTGCCATTGGCATGTCCCGCCCCGTTGCGTGCTGCGCCACTCACGGGAAGCGGCGGTGTTGCGTACGGCTGGCCCTTTTGCACGTGCCCTGGCGGTTCGGTCGGCGTGGCGCTGGACAGCTTCGGAGGTTGCGGCTGTTGTGGGCGCGGTGTGCCGTCCTTGCCCGCTGCCGGCCTTGTCGCACCAATTGGCGCGGTGCGGCTGCGCGGGACGGAGGGCGGCACGGGCTCTCCGGAACGCTGCAGGGGCGGTGGTACAGTTTCTCGTCCCGACGAAACACCGGAAGGCACGGGCGGCGGGAGAGGCGCGCTCGGCGTCGGCTGAGGTGCAGTTTGCGGCGGGGCGGGCGGCGTTGGGCCAAGCCGTGACAAAGGCGGCATGGCCGTTCCACTTGCGCCAGCAGTACTTGCCTTGCCGTTGGTGCCGGCGTGAGGCCGCGGGACAGTTGGCGGCGAGGGGGCCTGGGGGGGCTGAGCGGCGCTACGAGACTGGCGTGGGCGTACCGTACTTTGTGGCAACGCCTGGGCGCGGCCGCGCGCCGGCTCGGCCTGCGTGCCGGCAGACGGCTGCACGAGCTGATCGGCGCCGGCCTTATCAGCGGCGGCCGCTTTGGCCTCCTCACGCTTTTGCTTTTTACGACTCTGGCGCTGCTTGGTCTTGAAGAAACCATGCGTCTGTAACTTGCGCTCGGACTTGCGGATGATACGAAGCAGATCAATCACGTCGCGATCCGACATCGGCTCGCCGTAAAAATAGCCTTGCCCATATTCGCATCCAATCGAACGCAAGAAGACGACGTCCTCGGGAGTCTCGATACCTTCGGCGATGACCTTCTTACCAAGTTCGTGCGCCAACGCGACCATTGCACGAACGATTGTTGCGGCAGCTTCGTGACCACCACCGACCGACTTGACCAGTTCGCGATCAAGCTTGATCGTGTCGCACGGCAGGCGTTGCAGATATGCCAGGGACGAATATCCGGTGCCGAAGTCATCAAGCGCCAGCTCGGCTCCGGCATTGCGGATTTGCGCAAGTATCTCGACGGCGTGCTCGGGGTTCTCCATCGCCAGCGACTCGGTGATTTCCAGCCGTAGCGTTCCCTTGGCCAGATGCGAGCGGCCGATCAGGGCGCGGACTTCCTGGACCAGTTCGGTCCGTAAAACCTGGCGGCTTGATACATTGACCGAAACGAACAGCTGATCTTCCGGACGCGGCAGCTCCTTTTGCCAGATGACGGCATCGGCCGCCGAGGTGGCCAGAACACGCGAACCCAGCTGGATGATCAGATCGCTTTCCTCGGCGATCGGAATGAACGCGTTGGGAGAGATCAATCCCAGCTTGGGATGCTCCATGCGCGCCAGTGCCTCGAAGCCTGCCAGCTCCTCAGTAGGCAGGTAGACGATCGGCTGGTAGACGACCTTGATATGGTCTTTCTCGATCGCCTTGCGCAGCGCAGCTTCCATCATATCGCGATCATTGGGCTCGCCGCGCATCTCCGGACGGAAGATCTCGATGCGATCGGCGCCCGAGCGCTTGGCGCGATACATTGCGATCTCTGCCTCCTTGAGCAGATCGCCGCCGGACGCTTCCTCGCCGTCATAGATCGCAATACCGAGCGAGCCAGTGAGCACGACTTCCTGACTGGCGATGTGCATTGGTGCACGAAGGCTACGGCGCACCCGTTCGGCAAGGCCGGCCAATTCGCGCGGGTTCTGCTGATCGATGAAAAGAATCGCGAATTGATCGCCGCCGATGCGTGCCAGCGTGTCGTGCGGCCCCAAGTGGCGTTGAAGACGGCGCGCGACATTGAGCAGAAGGCTATCGCCGACAACAAAGCCCAAAGAGGCATTGATGGACTTGAACTTGTCGATATCGACGAAGAAGACTGTGGGGCGGATCTTGTCGTCCGAATTGGCGCGCATCACAGCATTCGACAAACGATCGATCAGGAGTTCGCGATTGGGCAACCCGGTCAGACTGCAATGCACGGCATTCTGCAGAAGGCGCTCGTGCGCCATCTTGACTTCCGTGACATCGCGCATCAGACCGACGCAGCGCACCGCGCGGCGGTCTCCCGTTTCAACCGCAGCCGCTTCAAGTTCGAACCAGCGGTAGGAGTTGTCGGCGTGGCGCATGCGAAAATCGGAGCGAATCTTGCCGCCGGCGCGTTCCTGCACGGACCATAACGACAGACGGAAGCGTTCACGGTCGGCGGGGTGAACGTATTGCAGGAAATCGTCAACCTTGACGTTGAGTTCGCCGGGGGACAGAGCCAACGCCTGTTCGATGATCTCGCCTGTCTTGATCTCGTCACGCCGGCTTGACCATTCCCAAACCGCCGAGCGAGCACCATCAACGGCGATGGCACGCAACTGGCTGTCGGTCGGCGCAAGCCCGGCCAGGGGTTCCAGCGAGCGGAACGCGAACTGTGTCACAACGAACCCGATGAGCAGCAGGATCAGCACCAGGCCGCCGATCAATGCAGAAACGAAGATATCGCCATTGAGGCGCCCGGTCAGAACGACACCGCACAGGAAGATCCAAACCAGGAACATGATCCATGGCGGCAACAAGTGCATGGCCCGATCCTGGCCGCGCACCGCCAGATAGAGCGTTGCCAGTCCACCCACACCACCAATCACAATGAAGGAAAAGCGCGCAAACGTTGCCGCCAGACGCGGATCGATCGCCGCCACCGCGATCAGCGCCAGCTGCGCCAGAATCCAGACCACCGACAGCATGCGAATGAGGCCGTGGGTGAGGCCGAGCCGCAAGAAGGCGTACAGGAAGATGACCAGACTTGCAGCCATGGCGCTTTCGGCGGCCGCTCGATAAACCGCGTTATCCTCAGGCTTCATGTTGAAGATCTTGTGGAAGAAGCCGAAGTCGACGCACAGGTAGGCCAGCACGCACCAGGCAAACAGGGCTGCGGCCGGGAAAATCAGCTTGTGGTTGGCGGCGAAGATGACGGTCAAAAACAGCGCCGTCAGCACCGACAGGCCGAGCATGATGCCGTTGAAAAGCTGACGATCGCGGAAGCGCATTTCATAGTCGAGCGGCTTCCACAAATGGATGCGTGCGAAGCGCTCAGAGGACAGTTCGGCAACGTAGGTGATGGTCTGCCCAGGCTCAAGCGTCAGCGCGAAAATGTCGGCGCGATCGGACTTGATGCGCTGAGGCACGAAGCCGATCGAGGGCGTCACCGCCTCGATGCGACGCGCATCAAGGTCCGGCCAGATGATACCAGAGCCGGCGAGCGTATAGCGATCCGCTGTCAGCCAGCGCTCCATCGACTTGTCCGTCGGGTTGGTCAAGGCGAAGACAATCCAGTTCGGATTGGTGCCCGGTGTTACCGCCCGCACGGAGATGCGGCCGCTGACGCCGTCGCCGCCGGCAACCGTGTCGACCATGAGATTGTCACCGCGCCCCTCATAGGCATCGCCCAGCGTGGTGATCTCGAGGTAATCCTGGTCCGGCGTGACTACTATCGGTTTCAAGGCTGCGGCCGGGCTTGCGGCGGCGAGCCAAACAAAAGCGGCCAGCACCACGATGAGGCCAGCACGGGCTACACGCATGAGACGCGCAACCGTTGTGCCCAGATAAGCCGACGCGCGATTGGTCTGCGCAGAGTTCATTGCGGCCCCCCCTCAGAGCGTCCGACATCCTCTGCGAGCAGACCGAAGACCAGATGATCTTCCCAGCGGCTGGCGATCTTCAAGTATTGGCGCGCCAGCCCCTCGCGGGAAAAACCAAGATGATCCAGCACACGCAGCGATGCAGCGTTGGCGGGCATGACCGCAGCCTCGATGCGATGCAGGCGCAGAACATCGAAGGCGAACGGAATGAGTGCGGACAAAGCGTCGTGCATCAGGCCGCGTTTAACATATGGCGCCCCCAACCAGTAACCGAGTGTGGCCGCCTGTGTGACGCCCCGACGCACATTGGTCAAGGTGACGCCGCCGACCAGGGCGGGCGGGGACTGCACGACCCGCGAGCGCGGAACCAACCGGCCTTCGATGTCGAACATACCGCGCGCCCCAGGACTTGCACCAACCGGCTGGGGCGCAGCGAATACCAGAAAGGCATAACCCAGATCCTCGCGCGCTTCGCGCTGATAATGGCGCACCCGGCGGCGGAACGCGGATCGGGTGAGTTCATCACGCGACCAAAGCGGTTCCCACGGCGCCAGGTGGTCGCGACTGAGCGCGCGCAACTCGGCCCAGGCCGGATAGTCCGTCATGGCGGGCGCACGCAACATCACGCCCTTGCCCCGAACGATCGGCACAGGCTCCGCAGTCTTGCTGGTTCTGAGAAGCGCCATGCAAGCTCCTCAGGGTTTCGCGCCGATCATTTCGGCAATACGGTCGGCTTCGGACCTGGATTTGCGCCCCGAACCGACGACGACGATTGTAGGTGGCCCCGCGACGAGGCGCGCGGCAAAAGCCTTCACATCCTCGACACCAACCCGGTCAACACTGGAGATCAGTTCCTCGGTAGGAATGAGACGGTCATGGCCGATCAGATGCCGTGCCATCTGGTCAGCACGGGCCGATGAACTCTCAAGGCCCATCAGCAGGCCGGCCTTCATCTGCGCCTTGGCCCGCGCAATTTCGGCGGCGCTGGCTCCTGTGTGGGCAACCGCGACAAGCTCGCTCACAATGACATCGCTCAGTTCGCTCATCATGTCGGCCCCCGTTGCCGCATGGATCGAGAAAAGGCCGGCGTCGGCCAGCGACCAGGCGGAAGAATAGATCGAATAGCAAAGGCCGCGACGCTCCCGGACTTCCTGGAACAATCGCGATGACATGCCCCCGCCGAACAACCCGGAGAACACCTGCGCCGTAAAAAAGTCCTCCGCGTGATAGGATGGACCTTCGAAGCCAAGCAACAGATGGCTCTGCTCGAAGCGCCGATCGAACGCGCGCACACCCCCTCGATAGCGCGCCCGCACGCGGCTTTGCCCAGTGCCACGAGATAGCCCCCCGAATAGGGCTTCAACGTGGCGGACCAGACAATCGTGGTGGATAGCGCCAGCGGCCGAGATGACCATACGCTCCGGCACGTAATGGTGCGACAGGAAACCTTCGAGGGACTGGCGGTCGAAACTCTTGACGGAGTGCGTCGTACCAAGGATCGGGCGGCCCACAGGCTGGTCGGGAAATGCCGCCTCCTGCAATAGATCATAGCCAATATCGTCAGGACTATCGCGGGTTGCGGCGATTTCCTGCAAGATCACTTCGCGCTCTCGTTCCAGCTCATCCCTGGAGAAAAGTGAATTTTGCAGGATGTCGGCGAGGATCTCCAGGGCAACGCCCTCATCACCCTTGAGAACCCGGGCGAAATAGGCGGTGTTCTCCAGACCCGTCGCAGCGTTCAGTTCGCCGCCAATGGTCTCGATCTCCTCGGCGATCGCCTGCGCCGTGCGCCGGGCCGTGCCCTTGAACGCCATGTGTTCGAGAAAATGCGAGATGCCATGCTCTGTCTCACCCTCATGGCGCGCACCGGTCGCCACCCAGATGCCGAGTGACGCCGTCTCCAGATGCTCCATGCGGTGCGATACGACGCGCAGACCATTGGCGAGCGTCGTTATCTGGGTTGTCATCAAGTCTCCTCGTGGACGGCGCGGGCGCGCGCTTCGACGAAGGCCTCGATGGCGGCCAAGTCATTGGGCACGCGCTCGAAGCGCTCAGGCTCTGTCATCAGATTCGAAAGCCGCTCGGGCAGCGGTGGGCCAGCCCCGGTGATTTTCTGCATCGCATCGGGAAATTTCGCCGGATGAGCGGTCGACAAGATCACCTTTGCAACGTCGCGGCCATGGGCAACGCTACCAGCGCGCGAAGTTGCATCTACGGCTGCGACATATCCACAAGCGGTATGCGGATCCATCAGATAGGCACTCGTCTCTTTCACCTTACGGATCGCATCGGCGACCCGTGCCTCGCTGGCCGAACTGGCCGAAAAATCGCGGCGCATATGATCGCCCACCCGCTCACCCACCTCAAACCGGCGCGACTGGGCGAGCGAGCCCATCAGGGCGCGCACATAGCCATCCTCACGGCCCGATGCCTCGAACAGGTAGCGCTCGAAGTTGGACGAGATCTGGATATCCATCGAGGGCGAAGAGGTCGCCACGACATCGCGCATTTCATAGGCACCCGATTGAAGCGTGCGCGGCAGGATGTCGTTGGCGTTCGAGGCAATGATGAGGTCCGCAATCGGCAGCCCCATGCATCGCGCCACGTAACCGGCAAAAATATCGCCGAAATTGCCGGTCGGCACGGCGAAGGCGACCTTGCGGTGCGGCGCTCCTAGTGCGGTTGCGGCAGCAAAATAGTAGGTGACCTGCGCAACGATGCGCGCCCAGTTGATCGAGTTGACGCCCGCCAGATGCACGCGATCGCGGAAAGCATGATCATTGAACATCGCCTTCACGAGCGTCTGACAGTCGTCGAATGTTCCGTCGATGGCAACGGCATGGACATTGGACTCGCCCGGCGTTGTCATCATGCGCCTTTGCACATCCGAAACGCGCCCATCGGGAAACAGGATCACCACATCGCAGCGGTGCGAGCCGCGGAAGGCTTCGATGGCCGCGCCCCCCGTATCGCCCGATGTGGCACCAACGATGGTGACCCGCTGCCCGCGCTTTTCCAGGACGTGATCCATCAGGCCGGCGAGCAGCTGCATCGCCACGTCCTTGAAGGCCAGCGTTGGTCCGTGGAACAGCTCAAGCACGAATGTCCCGGAGTCGATCTGCACCAGCGGCGTCACGGCGGCATGGCCGAAGGTGGCATAGGCATCGCGCGCCATGCGCATCAGATCGGCACGCGCGATGGCACCGCCGGTGAAACGCTCGATGATGGCGACCGCCAGCTCGGCAAACGGCAATCCGGCAAGCGATTCGATCTCGCCCTTGGTCAGTTGCGGCCACGTCTCGGGCACGTAGAGGCCGCCATCGCGCGCCAGACCGGCGAGCAGCACATCCTCAAAGCCAAGACGCGGGGCAGAACCGCGCGTTGAAATGTAAGACAGGGACGACGACAAGCAGGATGCCTCATCTGTTCTGGGTTCAGGTGGGCCGACCACCCGCGGCAAGACAGCGCCGACGATTGGCTGCGGGCATGACAGGAAGCTGGCGCACACTACTGCCGGTGCGCCCCGCGAACAAGCCGAGCAGGCCGTTTAGTGCCAGAAGTCGCCAGGAAATTTGGCTTGGATCACATTGTCGTTCCGAAAAAACACATTCACGATCCAATCCATTGTTTTGAGCATGTATTTGCCGCCGGACGGCGTTCCACGTGCGTGGAGCGGATTGAGATGAGGCATGCCGTCGAGTTGCATCAGCCAGTCTCGCGGCCAGCTTCAGCCGCGTTGGCGCAGGCGGCCGAATGCGAAGACGAGATAGACGCCAAGCAGCGTTATGGCGAGCCCATACCAGGTTAGCGCGTACTCCAGATGGCGGTTGATGAGATTGACCTTGTTCAATTGCGGTTGCGGGCCCTGCGGTCCGCCCGTCGCGGTCTCGGCCTCGATATAAAACGGCACCAGGCGCGCGCTGGCATGTGGCGGGGTTCCAGCTGCCGGAACCTGGGCGCTCTTCATGGCAAGCACTTTGCGCATACTCGCCAAGTCAAGTTCATACCACTCGTTCTTTGCGACATTCTCGACACTGCTGAAGGCGCCAACGTGGCTCAGCCGCACGCGGCCGACAAATTCCACCTCGCCATCGGGATTGCCGGCGGTCCGCAGTGCGGTCACCTTTTTTGCGTCCGGGACCGAACCGCGAATGACGAGCACGGTATTGAATGACCTTGTATCGGGCGTGCCGAGCGGGGGAGATAATGTGAGCGGCGTGACGACACTCCAGGACGGCCCGGCCTTGCCGGGGCTCCAGACGTGGAATTCCCGATCGTGATGGAACCGCCCCGTGAGCGAAACACGCGTGAACTCGATGGCCTCGGCCGTATCCTCCATCTGTGAGCCGGTGTAGGTGCCAAGCGCTGCCTCCAGGCTGACGGGCGCCGCCTTGGCGCGCGCTTCAACCTTGGCAATCAAGGCTTCCTTCCAGGCCAGACGGCGCATCTGCCAATTGCCCAGCGCGAAGAGGATCGCAAGGCCCAGAAGGGTCAGCACCGTAGGCCACAGCAGATGAGCCTCGCGCAATCGCGTTATCACAAACGATGCCTCATACTGACTATGACGCCAACGGCGCTGCGATGCTTCACTCGTCCCGAACGAGGCGGCCTTCCTCGGCCTTGTTGCGATACTGCAGGGCGATCAACGTCGCCTTGAGGAAGCGCAGGAGGCCCAATGCCAACACCAGCGTTACCACGCCAGAGACCAAAACGGTCGCGAGCAGTGGCGTATCATAAGTCAGCTGAACCCAGAGCGCGCCGCCCAGCACCACGAAGCCGAGAATGAAGATGGCAAAAACCGCCGGGCCATCGCCGGTATCGATGAACCTGTAGTCGAGACCGCATTGATCGCAGCGCTCGCGCAGGTTCAAAACCTGATGGAAAAGCGCGCCTTCTCCACAGCGCGGGCAGCGCGCCTTGAGACCGAGCACAATCGGAGAGTGGGGGGGATTATCTGACTTGTCGATCATGCCAGGCACTCTGGTTTCCATACCGCCCGATCACAATGCGTGCTTGTGCCACATGCGATTGGCGCTCGCATGAAAAACGCTTGCGGCCAGAACGGTTCGTCCTGGCCACATCCATCCATAAATTTTGCGCGCCTCATGGCG